>ERZ795058.1828-NODE-1828-length-27082-cov-8.323158_pt1 | contig 27082 bp, 25 predicted proteins | sample MGYA00375142_ERZ795058 | MGnify/ENA primary metagenome ERZ795058 (study PRJEB30187, sample SAMN05720210) | activated sludge metagenome | isolation source: anaerobic digester from wastewater treatment plant | place: Japan | collected 2015-04-20 ... | reverse complement strand
CATCAGCTCCGTCCGCAACAACCTCCCTGACCGTCGGCTCCCGGTCCAGACCGTACCGGTCCAGGTCCAGAAAACACCCGCTGCCAAGATCGTTCAGAACGGGAATTCCGCAACGCCGCCCGAGCGCAGCCAGATCTGGCAGCTGCACTTCCGAAGTGAACCCGCTGATCCGATAATTGCTCGGATGCACTTTCATGAGAAGACCCGTAAATTCGCTCACTGCCGATTCGTAGTCCGCGAGGTACGTCTTGTTTGTCGTGCCGACTTCCCGCAGGATGGCGCCGCTTTTTTCCATTATCTCGGGGAGACGGAACTCCCCCCCGATCTCGATAAGCTCGCCCCTGGAAACTACGGCTTCCTTCCCCTCCGAAAGAGAATTCAAGGCCAGCAGAACCGCAGCCGCATTGTTGTTCACGACAATCGCATCTTCGGCCCCGGTCAGCTCGAGGAGAACCTCACGCAAATGATCGTAGCGGCTGCCTCTCTGCCCTCCTTTAAGATCGAATTCCAGGTTCGAATATCCCCTGGAAACGGCCATGACCCGGTCGAGCGCCTCCCGGCACAGGGGGGCCCTGCCCAGATTGGTATGCAGTATCACTCCCGTCGCGTTTATTACGGGACGCAGGCGGTACTCACCGAGATTGAACAGAGTACCCACAACCTTGTCCGCCACTTCTTCAGGCGTCAGGGGGGCTTTCCTTCCGGCCCGAATGGCGGACCGTATATCCTCAATAGTCCGGCGGCTTGCCTTCTTTACGATTTCTTTATCAACATTCTTCATAATGCCGCGCTCTTTCAAAATGAGCAGGACGTCATCCATCTTGGGGATCGTCTTCAGCCGTTTTTTAACCGCTTCGTCCATAACATCCTCCTCTCAATTCTTTTCAGCCCGGCAATAATCGCGGAAGTTATTGACAGAATTGAAGAATTCTCTCATCATGATCAGGGTGAAATAACGGCCCCGCTCTGTCAAGACAATATTGCCGTCCTCCCGCCTGATTCCCCCGGACAGACGAAGCAGAAAAAGCGGAAGTAGCAGGTGCCTGCCGGATTCGGGTCCATACTTTTCGCTGAGAGGAGACAGGTCCGTATCCAGTGCAAAAAGCCGCATCAGGAAATCATAAAGGACGCGGTCGCCCCTGGAAAACCGGCGGGATGCCATGATGGGAAATTCCCCCCTCCCGGCCCGCTCGATGTATTCCTCCAGGCCAAAGGCATTGGCATAACAGATCCCGCCCAGGTAGCCAATCGCCCCGCTTCCGGTCCCCGCGTATTCATCGTAGTTGACGATATATTCGTCAATCATTTTGCCGTTTTTAGAAAAACACCAGACGGATGACGCCCTGTAAGAAGAAGAGAGGCGCCGGAGAATCGTCCTGTAGAATTCACTTTCCCGGTGCGATAGAGATCCAAGATCGCGCAGGATGCGGCCGCGCGCCGAGTCGGAAACCATCAGGGGATAATAGGTAATCTGATCGACGCCTGTGGCGATCAGGGTCTCGATATCGCGCGCAAGCACATCAGCCGTCTGGGCCGGCAGATTGAAAATCATGTCGGCGTTGAGGGTCTCGAATTGCCCGATTGCATTGCGGATCGCTTCGGCCGTGCGGCTGCCGCTTCCGTAGCGATCAAACCTCCCCATAGCCCGCAGGATGTCGTCGTCAAAGCTCTGAATCCCGACTGAAAGACGGTCGACCCCGGCCCTTTTCAGCGCTTTCAGGTGTTCTTCATCAAGATGATCAGGATTCGTTTCGACGGAGACCTCCCTGATGGGGAAACTGCTGCGAACTACGCCGAGCGTTTCTTCAAGCTCTTCCACCAGAACCGTGGGAGTCCCGCCCCCCACGTATACGCTCCTGAAATCAAATCCTGCTTCCTTATAAGAGAGGATCTCTCTTCTTAAACTCTGGAAATAAGCCCGGCAAAGCCCCTCATCGAAGGGCACGCGGTGAAAAGAGCAATAAGGACATAAGTTTCGGCAGAAGGGGACATGAATATAGAGCAGGCGTGGTTTCGCCGGATCAACATCCCCGAGAGAAGGCGTAATTCCCCCCTGGAATTGCATGACGCGGTTCATTTTGAACCGCGCTGCTCTCGCGACGATGGCGCCCGCTCCAAAAAGAATTAGAATTCCTCCTGTTTTCAATCTTTTCATTCATAACAGAGCGGGGAAAATTTAGCAATAACAGGCGCGCAAGGGTCAGGTGTAAAGCGTAAAGAGTCAGGTGTAAAAAAATTCAAAGCACGAAATCCCGGACATTTTTCTTTTTTAACACCTTACTCCTGACACTTCACGCCTTACGCTTTGCACTTTACGCTGGACTCTTGAGCCGTTTGCCGGAAAATGGTATGAATTGCGAGGGAGAATTTATTCATGAGTACAAAAATATGGACCCTGTGGTCGGGCGGCCGGACAAATGAGGAAGAGCGTCTGCTGCTGAAAAGACCCTCAGCCGAGCTTCCGGCTCCTTTCGGCGACAGGGAAAAAAGAGAGATTAAAACTATTATCGCAGCCTTTCTGGAGAGGGATGACGCTCTCGGACTTGCCGCCCCGCAGATCGGATTGAGCAGAAAAATAATCATCTTCAAGACCAGAGGCCTTCATGAAAGAGCCCCTGTCCGCAGCCGGAGCGATTATGAAGTCCTGATTAATCCCCGGATTACACAGAAGCGGGGACCGGAAGAAATCATGTCGGAAGGTTGCCTCTCCTGCCCTGATATCAGTGTCGAAGTGATCCGGTCGACGGAAATCAAGGTCCGCGCCCTCGACGAGGAGGGGAATAAAATCAATCGCCGTTATACGGGCTTCCAGGCAAGGATAGTCCAGCATGAAATAGATCACCTGGAAGGCAAGCTCATCCTGGATCACGCGGACGGAGCAATCTACATACCTAAAGAGAAGCGGGTCATTTTAATGGCGCTGCTCCAGAGGGAACTCCCCATTGAGGAACGGGAGATCGTTCCTGCCTGAAACCGGCCCCCGCAAACCTTTTCAAAAAACCAAACCGGCGGAAACGAGGGTATCGTATGTCTGAATTTTATGATCTGGTCGTGGTCGGGTCGGGTCCGGGCGGTCATGCCGTTGCGGAGCATTCCGCTCTACTGGGCGCCAAGGTAGCGGTCGTTGAAAAAAAAGACTGGGGAGGCGTCTGCACTAACGAGGGGTGCATCCCCACGAAAGCGCTTCTGGCCTGCAGCAATGCCTTTTCGGAGCTGCGCAAGGTGAAGCGGTTAGGTATCCAGGCGCAGGGGTCCTTCGACTTTGCGGCCGTGAAGCGCCATCAGAGCCAGATCGTGCGGGTGTCATCGCTCGGCGTGCAAAAGTCCCTTCAGGAAGCGGGAGTCCGGCTTATCAAGGGCAACGGCAGAATTCTATCCCCATCCGAAGTCAAGGTCGAATCCGGCGGGCAAGATGTCTTGTTAATGACAAAAAATATAGTAATTGCTTGGGGTTCCGTTCCTTTTTTTCCGCCGGGCATTCTTCCTTCCGGCCGAATTCTTTCTTCCGGGGAGTTTCTTGCGATGGATCGGCTTCCAGGCAGCGTTCTTATCCTCGGAGGCGGCGGAATAGGACTCGAATTCGCCAGTTTCCTTTCCGGTCTCGGCTGCAGGGTTTCCATAATCGAGCTGATGGACCAGATCCTTCCGTATGAAGACGAGGATGCCGCACGTTTCATCCGGAAGGAACTGGAGAAAACCGGCATTGATATTGTAACATCGGCCCGCGCCGAAAGAGTAACGGATACCGGCGATTGCGTGCGGATCGAAATCAGCCGGGGAGGCGAATCCCGGCTCCTGGAAGCGGAACTGGCCTTGATCTGTTCCGGGCGCAAACCGGCATTGAACGGAAAGGAATTATCGGATCTGGGTATTGATTTTTCAGAACGGGGCATCCGGGTAGATGCGCGGCAACAGACCGGCATTGAAGGCATCTATGCCGTAGGGGACGCAACCGGTCCCCCGCTGCTCGCCCACCGGGCGGCCCAGCAGGGAAAGGCCCTGGCGAGCGCCCTGTTTGGAGACGGTTCGGTATATTATGAAGAAAGATACGTGCCCTCGGTTTCATATACCAGGCCGGGACTGGCCCGGGTCGGAATGACCGAAAAGGCAGCCCGCTCTTCGGGAATCCGTTTTGAAGTCAAGAGATCCGATTTCGGATCGAATATCCTGGCCAGGGCGGAACTGAAGGGCGGCGGATTCTTTAAAGCCCTGTATTCGGAAGACAGGCTTATCGGCGCCGCTGTTGTTTGCGAAGGAGCGGCCGAGCTCATCGCCGGAATGGGACTGGCGCTTGCAGCCGGCCTGGGGCATTCCGACTTGAAAAAATGGATTATCGCCCATCCCACGTTAAGTGAAATCCTTCTTCCCTGACGATAGATGCCGCAATCCCTGAATTTGCGTTACTCCGTAATGTCTTTTCTTGCGGTTCTGATGTTTGCCGGGATTCCGGAATGCGTCCACCCCGATTCGTGTCCCGAACCCGTCATCCGGCATATCCGGGTAATCCGTTTTCTCCCTCATGACCCCGACGCCTTTACCCAGGGGCTTGCTTTTGACGGCGGTTTCTTCTATGAGGGCACCGGACGGCACGGCCAATCAACGTTAAGGAAGGTAGATCCGGAAACAGGACGGGTGGTCCGGCTGCATCGTCTGAAGACAGTTTACTTCGGGGAGGGTATATCCGTAGCCGGCGACAGGATCGTCCAGCTGACGTGGCGCTCGGGAAAAGGATTTATTTACGACAAGGAAACTCTCATGGAAACAGGGGGGTTTTCCTATCACGGAGAGGGATGGGGGCTCGCATTCGACGGCAGCCGTTTCATCATGAGCGACGGATCATCCGTACTGCGTTATCTGGACGCCCGCACATTGCGGAAAGTGCGCACGCTGGAAGTCCGGAGCGGAACCCGCCGGCAGTATAATCTGAATGAGCTGGAATACGTAAACGGCCGTATTTATGCGAACATCTGGGGAAGCGACCGCATTGCCGTCATCTCTCCACGGAGCGGCTGTGTTCAAGCCTGGATCGATCTCTCTCCCCTCCGGCAGCGCGTCGGATTTGATTGCCGGGCCGAAGTTCTGAACGGAATCGCCTACGACAAGGACGGCGACCGGCTCTACGTAACCGGCAAAAATTGGCCAAGAATTTTCGAGATCGAAATCCTGCGGCAAAGGACTAAGGGCAAAGGGCAAAAGAAAAATCCGAATAAGGCACAACACGAGGAATCCGGTGTCTGATCCCTCTTCGCCCTCAGCATTTGGTTTTCAGCCTTTCGCCTTCTTTCACATAAATCGGATTCGAATAAATCCATGGCCTGTTCCTGCCGGATCGCTTCAAGGAGACCTCGACACGGTATACGCCCTTTTCCACTACGCGGTGTTCAAGCTCCGCGCCCTTTTTCTGCAAAAAGACCATGCCGTCCTTTATTATCCTGATCATGCCTTCCGCGGGAGTGGTTACCCGCAGATCCGCCGGACCGTCAAGCAGGAAGTCTTCCCCCATGGTCGCCTCGCGGGGACCTGAGGATATGGTAAAAGAGAAGCCCCTGGCCGAAGCAAAGTATTCCATCGCGACGTAGCCCGCCCCCCTCCTGAGTGCATCCAGAATGTTGGAAATACCCGTTTTATTTCCGGGCGTCAACTCCTCAGCAAGCAGAACGTGTGTCCGGACAACAAATCGGAATGCTCTTCGGAACGGGAACACCCTTAAGGTCACTCCAAAAAGCTTTTTCGGGGTATCATGATTATCGCACTCCCCGATCCCCGCTATTTTTCTCGTTTTCGCCAGTTCATCCCACCGCTTCAGTGTAACCTGCCTGGGCCCCCTGAGGGCATAGGCAGGAAAAAAATATCCAAAAAATCCGCTCGCATATCCTTTCAGGCTGGATTGCCAGTCGGTCATAAAATCCCAGATGCTCATCCCCGTGTATCCGCCGACGCCCCACTCGGTCCAGGCATATTGTTTCACGTGAAACATTTCCGTTCCTTCGTGATCGGGATGGGCGATGAATCCGATACCGCCCTGCTCGCGAACCTTGTCTATGAGCGCCTGGGGAGAACTCCCGCCGGCGAATGCCGGGCCGAGAGGCCGGTCATGCCCGAATACAAGATAATGATTGAATTGGCCCAGACAGACTTCTTCTCCGGAGAGCAGCAATACATTTCCGTGCCAGCCTTCCTCTCCTTTCTCCCGGGCCTCCAGATTGTCATGGTCGGTCAGTATCAGAAAATCGATTCCGCTTTCGCGGGCGGCCCCGATTATTTCAGGGATGGAAGCCCGCCCGTCGAATGAATACTCCGAATGGAAATGAATTATCCCTGAATAGTCGTATAACTTCATTGTAAGCCGCTCTGCATCTACATCCAGTTCTCGATACGCCGAACTATTTCGAAACCGAGTAGAACAACTCTCTGATTTTACCAGATGCCTGACGCCTTAAGCCTGAAGCCCTTTTAATGGGCATGACCCGCACCGGGGCGTTCTCCTGCAGAAATCTTTCCCTGCATTCACAACGAGGGCATGAAATTGATTGAACAAACGGGCCGATTTCGGAAGATTGTCCATGAACAGCCTCTTGATTTCCTCATAATCGAGGCCTTCCGGAATTATCCGATGTCGTTCCATGATCCTGCGAGTATAGGCATCGACCACAAATTCCGGCCTGCCGTCCGCATACAGGAGGATGCTGTCGGCCGTTTCGGGGCCGATTCCCTTGACGCCCAGCAGTTCCTCTCTCAGCGCCGGAGTCGCCTCCCTGAACATTTTTTCGAGGTCTCCATCATACCTTAATTTCAAAAATTTCAGGAATTCCTTAAGTCTCTTCGCCTTTACATTAAAATACCCGCACGGCCTGATGAGTTTCGCCAGTTTCGCTTCCTTCATCCGGAGCAGTTTCCCGGGCGAAAGAAGATCCCCGGATTTGATATTCCGGATCGCCTTTTCGACATTCCCCCAGTTCGTGTTCTGGGTCAGTATGGCGCCGACAATGACCTCGAAAGGAGTTTCACCCGGCCACCATTGTAAATCTCCAAAATGGCCATTCAATTTTTCATAAATGAGCAGAAGCTTCTTACCTGATGCAGCGTCCTGTGACAACCTGTTTCCCTTTGAAGTGATCTTCCCGCTATTAATAATTCAATACGGGATTTTTTGCCACCGATCTTATGGTTTGAACCTGCCCGCGGGACGGATCATCTTTGTCTCGCCGGCGTTTCATCGATACGGTAATTTATGATTATCTCTGCTTTTTTCGAGTGCGGACGGGGATATAATTCCGTAAGGAGTGAGGAGTGAGGTGTTATGAGCGGGAAATAAACCTTTTCCCCCTTGAAGGAGATCCAGCAGGTTGTTGAAAACGTATTTGGCTGTTCAATTCTGTCATACCCGTCTTTCGAGTGCCTCAGGACAAAATCCGGCGGGTATCCGGAAGTAATTAAAAAACTTGATTCCCGCTCCCCGATCAGATACTTCGAGGACAAGTTTCGCGGGAATGACCTTATTCAACAACCTGCTGGTGCATACCCCTGCACCTTACTTTTTACTCCTTACGCTTTACGGCTTGCGCCTAATTTTTCCTGAGGACGAGATAGTACGTCGACCTTCCCCTCTTGATCAGCAGGAGGACCGAATCGGCTTTGCCCTTTTTTGACATTTCACGGACGTAATCCTTCATGCCGTTGATCTTGACGCGGTTGACCTGCACGATGACATCCTGCGGCTTGATTCCCGCCTCTTCGGCAGGGCTTCCCTCTTTAACCGAAGTAACCATTATTCCCGATCTTTCAGGAATGCCGAGGAATTCGGCGATCTGAGGAGTGATCTCCTGGACCGCCATGCCGAAATACTCCTCGCGGGACTTGATCCCGGCAATTTCCTTCTTATCGCTTCTTTCCGCGATGACCAGATTGAAATTCCGGACCTTTCCTTCCCTGAGGACCTTCAGGCCCACGCGCTTCCCGACGGGAAGCGCCGCCACGATCCGCAGGAGCTCATGAGTATCCCTGACCCTCTTTCCCTCGATCTCCAGAATTATATCCCCGGTTCGGAGCCCGGCCCTTTCGGCAGGATCTCCCGGCATGACGTCTCCTACCAGGGCCCCTTCGCGCTCCTTCAACTTGAGGCTGCTTGCGATATCTTCGGTAATATCCTGAACCGATATTCCCAGCCAGCCCCGCGTTACTTTTCCCTTGGTCCGGAGATCGGATAGAATTTCCCTGGCCATGTTGATGGGTATGGCAAAACCGATTCCCTGTCCGTGGGCGACGATCGCAGTGTTTATTCCTACGACTTTGCCGTCCAGGGTGAACAGGGGGCCGCCGCTGTTGCCCGGATTGATCGAGGCGTCGGTCTGAATGAAATTATCGTAAGGTCCGGAGCCGATGACCCGCCCCTTTGCGCTGACTATACCCGCAGTGACTGTCTGCTCCAGCCCGAACGGGTTTCCGATGGCGACAACCCAGTCCCCTACGCGGAGACGCTCCGAATCGCCCAGCTCGACAACAGGAAGATTACCTGAAGGCTTGATTTTAATGAGTGCTATATCCGTTTTCGCGTCCTTGCCTACTACTTTGGCCTCGTATTCTTTGCCGTTTGAAAGCTTGACCTTTATCCTGTCGGCTTTTTCAATCACGTGATTGTTGGTAAAAATATAACCGTCTTTAGTGATGATGAAGCCGGACCCGAGACTCCTCTGTTTGAACTCCCTTTGCGGCATGTCTCCAAAGAATCTGCGGAAAAAGTCGTCACCGCCAAAAAATCGATCAAAGAATTCGTCGCCGGAGCGGGATCTGACTCCCGATTTGACTGTCTTGGTCGTGCTTATGTTGACAACCGCCGGCTTGACGCGGTCGGTGATGTCCGCAAAGGACAGCGGCGCCCCGGAAATGTCCCGGGCTGGAACGGACGCCTGCGCCCGCGGGGCCGGACGTGTTGCGGCAAAAGAAAAATGAAGGACTCCGATCATGGACACGAGAAAAATCCCGATCAGAAAGACAAACCAGAAAACAAAAAAGGTCCTTTTACTTTTCTTTACACCATCCATAAAAACCTCCGGATCATACCTGCTTATTATAGTGTCGCCTTCCCGGCGGAGACGCAGAGGATAGCTTCATTTCACCCCAAATTCAATAGTCAAAAATCGGTATTTTCCCTCGCGTCGAGTAAGACTTTGCAAAATTGATTCCAGCACCGCCGAAACTTTTCCCGCTGCCCCTGTTTTCGTATATGCTTGATATTATTGCTATATATGCAGTTGAGGCGAAATCCTGCCGGAATGCGAGGCGCCGCCGGAGCAATCCGGGCCTTTTTTTCGACAATCTCAGGACAGAATCTGTCGAGTATTCAAAAATCAGGGATAACGCAAAAGAAGACCTTTGAGATACAACGACGGCGGAAAATGGGGAACAACCGGATGGTCCAGGTCCTGCTTGAGCCACTCCAGGACCTCGGGCCTTCTGCGCGTCTCGACAGCGGCGTCCCGTACTGTCCGGACAAGGTCTTCCATTTCGACGTGATGGGAACAGGAGAATACCGCCAGCAGCCCTCCCGGGCGCAGGAGCCTCGCCCCGTTAAGGATGAGGTGGCGGAACCCCTTGAGCGCGCCGTGCCTTTCCCTCTTTGTCTTGGCGAACGAGGGAGGGTCCAGGATTACGAGATCGTAATCAGGGCGCCCGCAGACGTTCCCGGCAAGATAGTCGAATGCATCCGCCTTGATCGTTTCAATCTGCCTTACTCCGTTCAAAGAGGCGTTTTCTTCCACCTGTTCGAGGGCGGCCCTGGACTCGTCCAGAAAGCGGACAACCCCGGCTCCCCTGACCGCCGCATGCATTCCGAATCCGCCGGCATGGCAGAAACAATCCAGCACGCGCGCGCCCTTCCTTACATAATCCGCTACAATCTTCCGGTTGCGCCTCTGGTCGAGATAGAACCCGTTTTTCTGCCCTCCCCTCAGCCGCACATGGTACCTGATTTCGTCTTCCCGGATCTCGATCCGGTCGGGGATTTCTCCGTCAAGGACCCTTTCCTCCGCAGGCAGTCCCTCCTTTATGCGGGCGCGCGCGTCCGGCTTCTCATAAATTCCGCGGAAGGCCTGTTTCCGCAGCGCCCCCAGTATCGATTCCCGCCGCTTTTCCATCCCCGCGGTGTTTATCTGCAGCGAAAGATATCCTGCATACGAATCCACGATCAGTCCGGGAAGGCCGTCAGCCTCGGCATGCACCAGCCTGACGGCATCGGTTTCCGCAAAGAATTCTTTTCGCTTCAAAACGGCTTCGTAAATCCTGTTCTCGATAAAAGGGGGCGTCACGGGCTGCTTCTCAAAAGCAAGAATCCTTACGCAGATTTTACTCGCGGGGTTGGCGTAGCCTGAGGCCAGAAATCTGCCTTCCGGGGACACGATCTCGACAGTCTCGCCGCCGGGAAGATTTGCGGGCATTTTCAGAATCTCGTTGTCGTAGACCCATGGAAAGAGGTTCTGGATTTTCTGCACTGCCTTCCAGCTGACGGCTATTTTTTTCACATGAACATCTCCTGAGGATTCGGTAGAGAATAAGGCAGGACGCATCCGCCGTCAACCGGTTCTCAAAAAAAAAGGCCCGCATCCGCGGGCCTTTTTTCCATATTTATTTTCAGTGGGCGGAATGCGCCTCTTTCTTTTCTTCACCGTACACTTCCAGGCTGCCGGATTCCTCCGTCTCCCGCAGCCACTTGGGGTGCTGTTTTTTCGCCCAGGCCCGCGTTACCCACCCGCTGAACATGGCCGGCGCCGAGCCGGGAGACCCGACCGTGCCCAGGTAAAGATGCACGAAGAAGAATGCGAACAGCACCACGAACCCGAGGGCGTGGAGCGGATACATCAGAATCAGCAGCCCCGGAGACAACGGCTGGAACCACATCAGTAGCCCCGTGAAGACCATGACGGCGCCGAAAACGGCGACGGCCAGAAAGAACGCCTTCTGTCCCGGGTTGTACTTCCCGACTTCGGGCATATTGTCGACATGCCACAGATATCCGCCGGCCGCCTTCATCCATTCGAGGTCCTCGGGCATCTCGAACTTTCCGGCCTCATGCCACCACATCCGGACGGCCAGCACGAGGGAAACGGCAAAAACAAGACCGCCGAAATTATGGACATACTTCAGGCTGCGGAGCCCTCCCATGACGTTCCCGATGAAATTGAAGGAATGGAACATCATGCCGAGGCCCGTTACGAAGAGAAGGATGCAGGACAGGGCAAGGGACCAGTGGACCACCCTTTCGAATGCGTCTGTCGCTTTGATCATTCCTTTTTTCATCTTACTTACCTCCTTCCGCCTGGCTGCCTTGGCCATCCTCGTCGGGCGTCTTGGGTCCGTGGATTATGTAATGCAGAAAAGATCCGCCGATGACGCCGCCCGCCGCGAGCAGACTGAGCGGTTTCAGGAGATTCTTCCAGAGGAGGACGGAATACGGGACGTGCGGGTTCTGATTGAGTCCCGCATAGACAGACGGCTTCTCTTTCAGCACGTACATAAGGTGTGTTCCTCCCACGACCTTGTCCCCGTAGATATTCGCATCTCCGCCAAGCTCCTTTACCCGCTTTGCGGCCGCTTTCATCATGACGTCCTTGTCGCCCCACTGAAGAGCGCCGGTCGGGCACGCCTTGACGCAGGCCGGAATCATATTATTCACGATCCGGCTCTCGCACATGTCGCACTTGTAAACCTTATCCGTCTCATGGTCGTACTTGGGAACCTCGAACGGACAGGCTGCCACACAATTTTTGCAGCCGATGCACCGGTCCAGGTCCTTGCCCACAATCCGGAATTCCTTGTTGTAGCGCAGGGCCGAAGTGGGACACGCCTGGACGCACGCCGCATCCGTGCAGTGCATGCAGGCGTCTTTCCGGAAGAGCCACTTGACATTGCCCTTATCGTCTTCGACATCCTGGAAACGGATGATCATGTATGTATTCGCCTGCAGGGTCGGCGGATTCTGGTAGGTGCCCAGGTTTTTCGTCTGTTTCGCCTTCAGCCCGTTCCACTGCTTGCACGCAAGCTGGCAGCCCCTGCAGGCCGTGCACTTCGAATCGTCATAAAGTTTGATTTTCTCAGCCATTTAATTCACCCCTTTCTTCACGACGTTCACCATGAAGGCCTTGCTTTCGGGGATATGGGTGTTCGGATCTCCCGCGCTGGGGGTCAGAAGGTTCGCCGAATCTCCGAAGGTGAATACTTCCGGCTTCTTGTCGTTCGGGCCGTACTTGCGCGTTGCGGTGGTCGCCCAGCCGAAATGCCAGGGCACCCCGACCATATGGATCAGATTTCCATCTATGTTGAACGGCTTGAGGCGGGGAGTTACGATCGCAACGGCGTCGACCTGACCACGCGCCGATTTCACGGTGACCATCTCCCCGCTTTTGAAACCCTTTTCCCTGGCCAGATCGGTCCCGATCTCGACGAACATTCCGGGCTGCATTTCCGCCAGCCAGGGCAGCCATCTCGTCAGAACTCCCGTCTGCCAGTGCTCGCTTACCCGGTACGTGCTGCAGATAAACGGGAACCTGGGGTCGCAGCTCGCAACCACGTCCAGTTCCGTTCCCACCCCGGGCTTGTCGAACCTCCTTATAACCGGGTTCACCTTCTGCGGCGACAACAGGTTTTTCTCGATCGGGCATTCCAGCGGCTCATAATGCTCCGGGAAGGGACCGTCGGCCAGGCCGGGTCCGTACAGGCTGGCAACGCCGTCCGGCTTCATTATGAAAGGCGGTCTGCCCGAGCCGGGGTTGCCCACGCCGTCGGGAACGTCGCCCGTCCACTTAGCGCCGTTCCAGACAATGACGGGCCGCTTCTTGTCATAAGGCTTCCCTTCCGGGTCCACGGAAGCTCCGTTGTAAATGATCCTGCGGTTGACCGGCCAGGACCAAGCCCATTCGTGATAGCCGCCGATTCCTGAGGCGTCTTTAGTCCCGCGCCGTGCGGACATGTTGCCCGCATCCGTATAGGAAGCGCAGTAAATCCAGCAACCGGAGGAAGTGGATCCGTCGTCCTGCAGGAAAGCAAAGCTCGGAACGAGCTGTCCCTTTTTGAATTCCCGTTTCTCTTTCTTGACCGGGTCCTCAACGACTTTGTCCGTCAGGAAATATCCGTTAACCTCCTTGGCAATGAGATGCGGATTAATGTGACCGTGGTCGAGATAATTCCAGGAGAGTTTTGTGATCGCCTCTTTCAGCGGTCCACCCTCTTTCTGGTACAGATCCTTCACCTTCAGATAAATATCGGAGAAGATATCGACGTCGGGTTTTGCCGCTCCGGGCGGTTCAACGGCCTTATAGCGCCACTGCATCCAGCGGCCGCTGTTGGAAATGCTCCCTTCCTTTTCCACCGAAGAGGCGCAGGGGAGCATGAACACTTCCGTTTTGATCTTGGTGGGGTCCATGCCGGGACCGCGCCAGAAGGAGCCTGTTTCGTTGTCGAACAGGTTGACGTTGACCATCCAGTCGAGTTTCGTCATCGCCTGGCGGACTTTATTGGAGTGGGCGCCGCTTGCGGCCGGATTCATGCCCCAGGCAAAAAACCCGGTGAAAGCTCCCTTGTACATCTGGTCGAAGAGCACCAGCCAGGAATAGTTCGCGCCGTCGTCGATCTTCGGCATGTAGTAGTACGCTTCCTCGAGCGAGGCGTTCATCCCGTACATCGACCTGAGGAAGCTGGCCGAATACTTCGGGAAATTCTTCCACCAGTTCAGGCTGTTCTTTTCCCTGGTAACCGGCGTCCTCTTATCGTTATATGCTTTCAGCGTCGGCATTGATCCCGTCGGCGTTCCGAGGTAGCCCGGCCATATATGGAAAAGAAGTCCATGATCGGTCGACCCCTGGACATTCGACTCTCCGCGAAGAGCCTGAACGCCGCCTCCCGCGACTCCCATGTTCCCAAGCAGGAGCTGCACGATGCTCATGGCTCGGATATTCTGAACGCCGACCGTATGCTGGGTCCAGCCCATCGCGTATAAAATGTTGCCCGCCTTGTCGGGAGCCGCCGTCTTCGCGTATTCCCTGTAAACCTCTTCAAGCTTTGCTTTGGGGGTTCCCGTAATCCGCGATACCAGGTCGACGTTATATCGGGAATAATGTTTTTTCAGGAGCTGATAAACGCTGTTGGGATCCTTGAGCGAGCGGTCTTTCCTGATGACCCCTGCCCCGTCCGTCTGGTAGGCCCAGGTAGACTTGTCGTACTTTCCTTCCGCAAATCCGGAGAAGAGGCCTTTGTTCTCTCCCGGATCCTTGAAGGCCGGATTAACCAGGAAGGAGGCATTCGTGTAATTGACCACGTAATCCCTGTGGATCAGGTCGTTGTCGAGAATATACTTGATCATGCCGCCGAGGAACGCGATATCCGTTCCCGAGCGGAGGGGCGCGTAAATGTGCGACTTCGCCGCGGATTGCGTAAACCGCGGATCCACGCAAATGAGCTTTGCCCCCTTATCAACCGCCTTCATGACCCACTTGAAGGAAATGGGATGATTGGAGGCGGGATTGCTTCCCATTATCAGGATCACATCACTGTTCTGAAAATCGATCCAGTGATTCGTCATTGCGCCGCGTCCGAACGACTCTGCCAGAGCCGCAACAGTGGCGCTGTGTCAGATCCTGGCCTGGTGCTCTATATACACCAGGCCCAACCCCCTCAGGAATTTCTGATACGCAAAGCACTCTTCATTGTCCATGGCGGCGCTGCCGACGGAGGCGATACCATCCGTGCGGTTCACGACCTCGCCTTTGGCGTTCTTGAACCGGAAGCTCTTGTCCCGGCTCGTCTTTATGTTGCGGGCGATCTTGTCCAAAACCCATTCCCATTCCTTCTCCTCCCACTGGGTACCATAAGGCGCGCGGTAAAGAGGTTTGTCCAGGCGGGCGGGATTAACGGCCATCTGGAAAATCGATCCGCCTTTGGAACAGAGAGAGCCGCGGCTGATGGGATGGTCCGGATCTCCTTCTGTATTCACTGCCTTTCCGTCGCGGGTGGATACGATAATTCCGCATCCGACCGAGCAGTAGGGGCAGATGGTAGTGGTTTCTTTTGTATATTTGATCTTCAGAGGCTGGGCATGAGCGGCGGCCGGCTTCAGCTGGAATCCGATTCCACCCGCCATAAATGCCGCGCCGGAGATCTTAAGAAAACCTCTCCTGCTGACATCCATACAATGCACTCCTTTCTAAAAGGACTAATATCCCAATGATTTCCGGGGCGCAGGAACAGTTCTTAACCATCCATGGTCCCCTCTTCTGAAGGAATTATCCGGGGGAAAAGGTGATCACAGGACTTATGAGGCGGGATTTCTTAACTAAATTCCTGCGGCTTCCAAAGATTCCCAAACCATGCTCCAAGTCCGCGTGATTCTATATATTTGCGGTTTCCGAGTCAAGGTCTTTTTTGAAGATTGTACAATCATTTCTGCTACTTATGCCATTTATGACATAAGTTTCCCGGAGAAGGCAGGGACCCGCCGCTTCTGCCCGCCCCAATAATCGTTGCGATCGGCGGCACGCTGTGATAATAACGTATTTCCGGTTATTTAAATGGAAATCAAACATAAACTCTGGATAGAGGAAAACGGTAAAGTCCTCTTCGGACACGGTCGGGATTCGCTGCTGAGGGCAATCGAGGAGCACAGCAGCCTTCAGGCGGCAGCGAAAATACTGAATATGTCCTACCGTGCGGCATGGGGAAAGATCAGGGCTTCCGAGGCCAGGCTGGGAGTTCCTCTCGTTGAGTGCGGCCGTGGAAAGGCGATGACGCTTACCAAGGAAGCCAGGCACCTGCTGGTGCAATTCGAGGAAATTGAAAAAGAAATCGACTCCATTCTGGAAAAAGCAAACCGGAAACTCTCTTTTTTAACGGAGATAAGGTCCGTTCCCGGCAAACGGCAATGAGCCGCCCCGACGGATTCCGATTATCTTTCCGCCCTCTCAGCTCCCGGCCGACCCCAATTTAACATTTGAACAGGAGTATATCTGAATGAGCAGAATCAGTGAGATTGAAAATGCCATAAATGACATAATCGAAAGAAGACCGCACAGCAAAGACGCCGTAACGGCGTTCAAGCCGGTATTGCTGGAAAAGACCCGGTGGAAAGAGAAATTGGAGCCTGTTTCACCGGTGACAGACGTCGAGCAACTAAAGAAAGGAATCCCGGTGATCAGGCAGACAAAACTGTTTCTCCCCGGCGATCCATGGCAGGAGATTATTCTCTCCTTGAGCAGCGCTGCGGGGGACGGTTTTCCTGAATTTCGGAAGGATTTCGATACAATTAAAAGCAGCATCCGGAAATCGCCGCTGCCGGTGCACGATTTCCTCGGAAAGTTCCCGGAATCAGACGAGGAATTTATTTCGGAGTGGTCCCGTAAAATGGGAATTCGTCCCGATGCCCTCAGCTTTGTACTCTTTACCGCAATCAGAACCGTTCTCGAAAAAAGGGGCGAAGAATATCGGGACCACATCAAAGCTGCCGACTGGGATGAAGGATATTGTCCGGTCTGCGGATCTTTTCCCTCGCTCGCTATAATTCAGGAAAAAACAGGCCGGAGAAAACTTAATTGTTCAAATTGCGCATTCGAATGGGATTTCAGCCGTGTGGATTGTCCATACTGCGGCGATCACGCCCCGGAAGGAATGGATTTCTTTTTCATCGACGGGAATCAGCAGGAATCCGCTTATGTATGCCACAAGTGCAAGCGCTACATAATTACGCTCAACCAGGTAAGCGATCTTACCCCTCAGGACCGGGAGGCTTCCTCCATCAGCCTCGCCCACATGGACATGATCATGCAGGACAAGGGTTTTGCTCCAATGGCCTTCTGCGCCTGGAATGTTTTTTAAACGTGAATTGGATTCCCAGTTCCCGGTTCACATTTCTCAGTTCTTAAGAAAACCGCCGTCTGACCGGGAACGGTGAACTGTGAACTTACAAGGAGCGCCGTCCGGAACCCGGCCCCGCCCGTCGTGGTTTTTCAATATGTTTTTTTTACTATAAATCCCCTTTTTCAAAGAGCTTATGCTTAATTTTTGCTTGACTGGAAACCGGAAAGGACGTAGATATGCCACGTTTGACATAGCGCATGTTTGGCATAGTATGAGGAGGCTCCTATGGAAATAACCAGGCGAGGTTTTTTGACGATGTCCGGCGCCATCGGATCGGGAATAGCCCTGTCTTCTCTGGGTATAAACCTGAAACCGACGAGGGCCTACGCGGATGAACTTAACAAGGCAAATAAAATAAAATCCGCAAAGCAGGTCTCAACCGTATGCTGCTACTGTTCCGTCGGATGCGGCTTGATCTGCAGCGTGGATAAAATGACGGGAAAGATCTTCAATATCGAAGGCGACGCCGATCACCCGATCAATGAAGGCTCGCTCTGCGCCAAGGGTGCGGGGTTCTTCGACCTGACGGAGGCGAACAAGTACCGCCTGAAGAAAGTGCAGTACCGCGCCCCCATGAGCGACAAGTGGGAGGAAAAGGATTGGGATTGGGCTGTCAACAGAATCGCCCGGCTGGTGAAAGACACGCGGGACAAGGGCTTCGTCATGCAGAACAGCAAGGGCGAGCTCGTCAACCGCTGTGAGAGCATCGGTCACCTTGGGAGCTCCAATGTAGACAATGAAGAATGCTGGCTGATGAGTGTGAAAGCGAGGGCCCTGGGTCTGGTCTATATAGACCACCAGGCCCGGGTCTGACACAGCCCCTCTGTAGCGGCTCTGGGAGAGTCGTTCGGACGCGGTTCGATGACGAACCATTATATAGATCTGAAGAACAGCGACGTCATCCTGATCATGGGAAGCAACGCCGCTGAGCACCACCCCATCGCCTTCAAATGGATCCTGAGGGCGAAAGAGCAGAACGGGGCCCGGCTGATCCACGTGGACCCCCGGTACACCAGGACATCCGCCCGTTGCGATTACCATGTGCCCCTTCGTTCCGGAACGGACATCGCCTTCCTGGGCGGCATGATCAACTACATCCTGGAAAACAACAAGTACTTTAAAGATTACGTTTTGAACTACACCAACGCGTCTTTTATTGTCGGGAAGAACTTCTACTTCAAGGACGGCCTCTTCTCCGGCTATGATCCGGCCAAACGGAAGTACAGCAAGGATACCTGGGCGCTGGAAAAAGACGGCAGGGGAATACCGAGGCGCGACATGACCCTGAGCGACCCCCGGTGCGTTTTCCAGATGCTGAAAAAGCACTTTTCCCGCTACACGCTGGACAAGGTCTCCAGCATAACGGGGGTCTCCAAGGAAGACCTGACGAAGGTATACGCGGAGTACAGCGCCACGGGCGTCAAGGACAAGGCGGGGACCGAATGTTACGCTCTCGGCTGGACGCACCACACGACAGGAAGCCAGATTATCCGGACCATGGCTATCATCCAGCTCCTGCTGGGAAATATGGGAATCGCCGGCGGTGGTGTGAACGCGCTGCGGGGAGAACCGAACGTCCAGGGGTCGACCGACCACTGCATCCTTTACGGAAATCTGCCCGGATACCTGAAGATGCCCGTTGCTTCCCTGGATACGCTGGAAAAGTACCTGAAAAAATGTACGCCCGTATCGAATGACCCGCAATCGGCCAATTACTACCAGAACTATCCGAAGTTCTTTGTCAGCTTCCTGAAATCAATGTTCGGCGACAAGGCGACTAAGGAAAACGGATTCGGATATTCCTGGCTGCCTAAGATGGACGACGGCGCCGCCTATTCGCTGATGCACCTCTTTGAGAAAATGTATGAAGGCAGGGTCAAGGGGCTCTTCGCCGTCGGAACGGACCCGGCCGTCAGCTCGCCCAATACGGCCAAGGTGCGCAAGGCTCTCGAGAAGCTCGACTGGCTTGTCGGCGAGAACATCTTCGACAACGAGACATACTGTTTCTGGAAGGGTCCCGGCGTGGATCCGAAACAGGTCAAGACCGAGGTATTTCTCCTTCCGGCTTCCGCCTCCATGGAAAAGGAGGGCAGCCAGAGCAACAGCGGCCGCTGGGTCCAGTGGAAATACAAGGCGGCCGATGCCCCCGGCGATGCAATACCGGTAGGGGAGATAACGATAAAAATCATGCAGGCCGTCAAGGAACTCTATGCCAAAGAAGGCGGCGTGCAGCCTGCGCCCATTCTCAATCTCAAGTGGGACTACACGGATGCCAAGGGAAGGTTCGATGTTCTGAAGGTTTCAAAGCAGATCAACGGCCACTTCCTTAAGGATACCGTGATCGAGGACAAAGACAAGAAAACCAGGACTGAATTCAAGAAAGGCCAGCTTGTGCCGACATTCGGCATGCTCCATGCGGACGGCTCGACATCCGGCGGCAACTGGATCATGGCCGGAAGCTTCAGCGCGACCGGAGAGAACAAGATGACCAGGCGCGGCAAGGACGACCCCACGGGGCTCGGACTTTATCCCAACTGGTCGTATGCCTGGCCAGTCAACAGGAGAATCATCTATAACCGCGCTTCGTGCGATATCCACGGCAAGCCGTACAATCCGAAACGGAAGCTCCTGGAGTGGACCGGCGACAAGTGGGTCGGCGACGTTCCGGACGGACCCTGGCCGCCCATGGCGGACAGGGCCAAAGGCAAATATCCGTTCATCATGAAACAGGACGGGCTTGGCGCGCTCTTCGGGCCGGGCATGACGGAAGGCCCCTTCCCGGAGCATTATGAGCCGCTGGAAGGCCCCCTGGCGAAGAATCCCCTCTCCAGCCAGCTGATCAATCCGGCTGTCGAGATCTTCAAGAACGACATGAACAAAGTGGCAAGTGCCGACGAGAAATTCCCCTATGTCTGCACCACTTATTCCTGCACGGAGCACTGGTGCTCCGGAGCCCTTACCAGATGGCAGCTCTGGCTCCTTGAAATGCAGCCGGAACTGTACGTGGAGATCGGAGACAAGCTTGCGCAGGAGAAAGGGATCAGAAACGGCGAGAAGGTGAAGGTTCAGTCCGCCCGCGGCGAAGTGGAATGCGTGGCCATGGTGACCAAGCGCTTCCGGCCATTCACGATAGAGGGCAAGACCGTTCATCAGGTCGGGCTCCCCTTCAATTACGGCTGGCTCTTTCCCAAAGACGGAGGAGACAGCACGAATTTCCTCACGCCCACGGTGGGAGACGCAAACACCTTCTGCCCGGAGTACAAGGCCTTCATGGTCAATGTGAAGAAGGCATAGGAGAATGGACATGAAAGCCGAAATCGTAAAATTGATAGATACGACGAAATGCACGGCGTGCCGGGGCTGCCAGGTCGCCTGTAAGCAGTGGAATGAGATGCCGGCGATGCGGACCCGCAACCGGGGAAGCTACCAGAACCCTCCGGACCTGCAGTGGAACACCTGGACCCTGATCCGGTTTCAGGAATACGTGGACGACAAGGGCGCCTTTAAATGGCTGTTCCGCAAGGACGGCTGTATGCATTGCACCGACGCGGCCTGCGTCAAAGTGTGTCCGAGCGGGGCCCTGCACTATTCGGAGTACGGCACCGTCGGATTGAAATCATCGCTCTGCATCGGGTGCAAGGAATGCGCGTCTGCCTGCCCCTTCGATGTTCCCAAGTACAGCCATGCCGACGATAAGATATTCAAATGCGATTTGTGCCTCTCCCGGATCCGGACGAACCAGTCGCCGGCCTGTGTCAAGTCGTGTCCTACCGGGGCGTTGACTATCGGCCCCAAGGACAAGATGCTCAAAAAGGCTTATGCAAGGGCAAAAGAGCTCGGCGGCGACGCCAATGTCTATGGGGACAAGTTCGTTGGCGGAACGCACGTAATCTACGTGCTGAGTGAAAAGCCGGAAGTTTATGAGGAACTCCCGAAAAATCCCGCCGTGCCGGCTTCGATCGTCCTGTGGAAAGATATTTTGAAGCCTTTCAGCCTTCTTGTCGCGGGCGGAACAATCGCCGGGGCATTCCTGCACTATATTACGCATGGACCCAAATTGCCCGATGAAAACGGCCATGACGCTGAAGGGAAGGGGGAGTAACCATGCGAAAGGATATGATTCAAGCCACGGATGCATTTGAGAGAGTGGTCCATTGGAGCCTGGCCGTGTCGTGCATCGTTCTGTTCGTGTCCGGCCTGGGAATGATGTTCAAATCGTTTAATTTTATCGGTACCATGGTAGGCGGGCTGCGGATTCTCAAGTACGTGCATAATTTTACGGGGATCTTCTTCATTGTGTCCCTCGTCTTATCGATCCGCATGTGGTGGAAAGAGGCGGGGACATTTGAAATGCCCGGTGATCTGGAGTGGATGAAAGCTGCGGGCGGATACCTGTGGCACGTCGATAACGTCCCCGAAGTCGGAAAATACAATCCCGGACAGAAAGCCTTTTTCCTTGCCGTGGCCGTTTTCGGAGCGGCAATGGGAGTGTCCGGTCTCGTCATGTGGTTCTCGACCGGTTTCCCGGCCTTCGCCGTCAGGTGGATGTACGTCCTCCACGCGCTCGGATTCCTTGTCCTGTTTGCCTTCTTCTTTGTCCATCTCTATCTCGGCACAATCGGCTCCCCGGGGTCCCTTCCCGCGATGACGACGGGCTGGGTGACCAGGGCCTGGGCGAAGAAACAGCACCCCAAGTGGCTGCGGGAGATGGATGAGTCGGCAAAAGCCGACGTCCACGCTGGAGGAGGCCATGGCTGATTCTTTTCTTCTCAACGGCAAAAACGCAAGCTTCGAGCCTGGTCAGACCATCCTGGAAGCAGCCGGAAACAACGGCATCACAATCCCTACTCTCTGCCACTTGAAGGGAACCACTCCGACAGGCGCCTGCCGCATCTGCCTCGTGGAAGTCGCCGGTGCGAGGACATTAATGGCCGCCTGTTCGACGCCGGTTTCCACCGGAATGGACGTCCGGACGGATACGGACCGCGTGCACCAGTCAAGAAAGCTTGTAGTCGAGCTCCTTCTGTCGAGCGGCCGCCACGATTGCATGGTCTGCGAAGCGAACGGCGATTGCCGCCTTCAGGACCTCGCCTATTTCTACGGCATCAAGGAGCCCCGTTTCAAACAGGCCGACGAATTCTATCCTGTCGAGGACCGGAACCCGTTTATCGTGCGCGACTTCAGCCGCTGCATACTTTGCGGCCGCTGCGTTCAGGCCTGCAATGAAGTTGTCGTCAACCGGGCCATTTCCCTCGGTTATCGCGGCGCGGAAACAAAAATCGTCACGGGCGGCGACAAGGCATACGACGAAAGCGACTGCGTCTTCTGCGGCCAGTGCGTGCAGGCGTGCCCCGTCGGGGCGCTGACGGAAAAGAAAGCCGTAGGGCTTGCCCGGACATGGGAGACCCGGAAGATCCGCACCACGTGCCCTTATTGCGGCGTGGGCTGCCAGATGTGGCTGCACGTCAAGGACGGCCGGATCACGAAGACCACGGCCGTCGAGGACGCCGAGCCGAACAGGGGCAGGCTCTGCATCAAGGGACGGTTCGGATACGATTTCCTGTATTCCGGCGAGCGGCTGAAAACGCCGCTGATAAGAGAGAACGGAAATTTCCGCGAGGCATCGTGGGATGAAGCCCTGGACCTGGTGGCGGCGAAGTTCAAGGACACCATCGACCGGTTCGGGCCGGATTCGGTGGCGGGCGTCAGCTGCGCCCGCAGCCTGAACGAAGATTCGTACCAGATGCAGAAACTTTTCCGCGCAGTGTTCGGTACTAACAATATCGACCACTGCGCCCGTACCTGACACGCACCGACTGTCGCCGGTCTGGCGACGTCATTCGGCTCGGGTGCGATGACCAATTCGTTTGCCGATTTTGCCAAGGCAAAACTGTTCATTATCATAGGATCCAACATGACGGAGGCGCATCCCGTCGCCGCCACGTTTGTGAAAGACGCCGTCCTGGCGGGAGCGCAGCTCATTGTGATCGATCCGCGGCGCTCGGGAATCGCCGACTTCGCGCATCTTCACGTTCCGATCAAGGTAGGGTCGGATGTGGCCTTCCTGAACGGGGTGATGAACGTACTGATTTCCGAGGGACTGTACGATAAAAAGTACGTCGAATCCTGCACGACCGGCTTTGACAAGCTGAAAGCGAAGGTCATGGAATATCCGCCCGAGAAGGCGGCGGAGATCAGCGGCGTGAGCGCCGACCTGATCCGGGAAACGGCGCGGCGCCTTGCATCAATCAAGCCGGCAATGCTCATTTATACTCTCGGTATTACGGAGCACATCTGCGGAGTGAAAAACGTGCTGTCGTGCGCGAATATCCAGATGCTGCTCGGAAACGTAGGTTTCGAGTGCGGCGGCGTGAATCCGCTGCGGGGTCAGAACAACGTTCAGGGGGCCTGCGACATGGGCGCCCTGCCCAATGTCTTTCCAGGCTACCAGCGAGTCGATAACCCGGAAGCAAGGGCGAAATTCCAGGCCGCCTGGAAATGCGAGGAGCTGCCCGGCAAACCGGGGCTGATGATGCCGCAGATGATCGACGGCCTCCCCGAGGGAAAAGTCAAAGCCCTTTACATATTCGGGGAGAACCTGGCCAATACGGAGCCGGATATCCGGCACGTGGAGCATTGTCTCAGCTCGGCGGAATTTCTGGTCTGCCAGGATATATTCCCGACGGAAACGACTCGTTTTGCCCACGTGATCCTTCCCGCTGCGGCCTGGAGCGAAAACGACGGCACGTTCACGAGCAGCGAGCGCCGGGTCAACAGGGTCCGCACGGCTTCCGATCCTCCCGGCAAGGCGAAGCCCAATTGGTGGATTTTCAGAGAGATCGCCCGCAGGCTGGGCCATCACTGGGAGTCAAACAGCGCAAAGGAAATATGGGATAACGAAGTCTCCCGGCTTGCGCCGTCCCTTGCCGGAATCCGCTACAGCAGGCTCAGGAACAACGGCTTGCAGTGGCCGGTTCCGAATGATAAACATGCGGGGACGCCGACGCTCCACGGCGACGGGTGTTTCACCTGCGGCCTCGGCGTTTTTTCTCCCGTGGACTGGATTCCTCCCGCGGAGACTCCCGATGAGAGTTACCCGCTTCTGTTGAGCACGGGCAGGCGCCTTTACCATTATCATACGAGAACCCAGACGGGCCGCTCCAAAGGAATCAATGATCTTCTGGGAGAAGAAACGGCGGATATATCTCCTGAGGATGCGTCCGCACTCGGCATTAAAGACGGAGAGATGGTCAAAGTCGAATCGCGGCGGGGAGAAGTGGTCGTCAAGGCAAACGTTACAAACAGGGTCCCGGCAGGAATGGTCTGGATGGCTTTTCACTTCCGGGAAGGCTGCGCCAACTGGCTGACGAATCCCGTATACGATCCGATTACCCTCACGGCCGAGTACAAGGCCTGCGCCGTCCGGATAGCCAAAACGGGATAGAAGATTAGAATAGAAATGGAAATGAATTTATTGTGTGTTCGCATTTATGTTAAATATAACAGGAATTTGCGTGCAGTCTTGACGGTCTTCGATGTCGCGGGTGCTGAGTATCGCATGCCTGTTGTCGCTTCTGTCTCAGCGGTCTCTTTTCTCCGCAATCCGAGGCGATAAAAAACGGTATGGATATTCATGATGGATTTTCTTCCCCTGTATCTCTCCATAAAGCTCGCCGCTATCTCGACCCTGGTCCTGATAGGGGTCTCCGCGCCCCTCGCCTATCTTCTGGTGCATGTTAAATGGCCGGGAAAATCCTTTTTCGAGGCCCTGATCAATCTGCCAATCGCGCTGCCGCCGACGGTGATCGGGTTCTATCTGCTGTTTGTTATGGGTCCGCGGGGATGGTTGGGAGCGGCCTGGGAGAAATTGAGCGGCGGAGGGCTGCTTTTTACTTTTACGGGAATCGTCGCAGGCTGCATTTTTTACAGCCTTCCTTTCGCCCTGCAGCCGATCAAAGCGGCATTTGAGAAGGTCGACCCCCGCCTCCGGGAAAACGCCTATGTTCTCGGACTTTCGCCGGTCGCTACTTTTTTCCGGGTGATAGTGCCGAACAGCCTGAACGGCATTTCCGCGGCCGCTATCCTCTCTTTTTTGCACAGCATGGGTGCTTTTGGAGTTATCCTGATGATCGGAGGGAGTATTCCGGAAGAGACGAGGGTCGCCTCGATAGCGATATACGAGGCCGTGGAAGCCATGGATTATGACAATGCCGCAAAGCTTTCCCTATGCTTTGTGCCGATAAGTTACCTGTTTCTTCTTTTCGTGAACAGACTTTCAAGGAAGTGAAAATGTCTCTGCAATGCAAGCTGATAAAGCAAACCGATTATTTCACCATAGAAGTGGATTTTGTCTGCCCGGAGGAAAAGACACTCGCCCTTATCGGTCCGTCCGGATCCGGAAAGACAACCATCATACGGATGCTCGCCGGTCTGCACAAGCCGGACAGGGGCCGGATCGAATGCGGCGGACGCACTCTGTTCGATTCGGAAAACGGCATTCATCTGTCTCCCCAGAAGAGAGAGATGGGTTATGTCTTCCAGGATTATACGCTGTTTCCCCACCTGACTATCAGGGAAAATGCGGGTTTTGCAGCCAAAGATGTACAAGAGGCGGACTACCTGCTGGATTACTTCGGATTGAAGCACCTCGGCGATCGGAAGCCTCATCAGGTATCCGGTGGAGAAAGACAGCGCTGCGCCATTTGCCAGGCGCTGGCAAAGCGCCCCCGGCTCCTCCTGCTGGATGAGCCTTTTTCCGCACTCGATGTCGTCACCAGGCGCATTCTCCGAACCGAACTGAAGAGGATCAAGGGAGAAAGGAAACTCTCGACGATTTACGTCACCCACGATATCCATGAAGCCCTTTTCATGGCGGATGAAATCCTTCCCGTTGTCGACGGCAGGATAGAGCGCGACTGGCTGGAAAAAATTATTTCTCCGGCTTCATCTTCCGGCGCCCAGACAAAAGCGCTTCGGGAGCCGAAGCTGTCTTTAGTATATTGATGAAAGGTTAACCATGCCGAAAATAGCAACATACTCCTATGAAGAGTATCTTCATTTGATTAAATCTTTTCACGGCAATCTTGCCCCCGGCCTTATCATAGGCGGGTTCATGGTGGACAGCGCCCTCGGCATGCTCCCTGAAGGGGAGTTCTTTGATGCAGTATGCGAGACGCGGGTCTGCCTTCCGGATGCAGTGCAGATATTGACGCCCTGCACTATCGGCAACGGCTGGCTGAAAGTCTTTGATTACGGAAGATTCGCGCTCGCCATGTATGAGAAGTACCGGGGCGAGGGCGTGAGGGTTTACCTGGATGCGGGAAAGCTGGAATCATGGCCGGAGATAAAAGGGTGGTTCCTGAAGCTAACGCCGAAAAGAGAACAGGACAGCGAAAAGCTGTTCTCCCAGATAAAGCAGGCCGGAAAAGATATTCTGAGTTGCCGGAAAGTTCGGATCCGTCCTGATCTTCTGAAAAAGAAAAGCCTCGGCGCGGTCGGCATATGTCCCCGCTGCGGCGAGGCTTACCCGCTTCGGGATGGAGATGCCTGCCGGCCATGCGGGGGGGAATCTCCTTACCAGACTGTTTGAGACTTGAGATTTAGGAGCAGGCCAGTTCCTGGTACCGGCGGGTGATGATGTAAATTGCGTAGTCGAACAGCAGGATCGTGTGGTTGAGGCTCTCCACCGCCTGCTGCAGTTCGACTGCGGTAGTAAAGATCGCCTGGAACTGGGCATACAGCCAGATATGCCGTCTCATCAGGATAAGGGCATAAAGGGCCTCATGCATGGGGATGTTGTCTCTGAATGAAAACTCCGCATAACGGGTGAAATACTGCTCCTCTTCCCGGTAAGGCTTCGGGCTCAGGAACATCCTGCTGAAATTATCGTAAAACTCCATCGCCTGGGCAGTCAGCTTATCTCTCGAAATCCCGTGATATGAGGGCGTCCGCGGATTTCTGACGACGTCCCTGCACCAGTTTTCGGCGATATCCCTGGCATGCCGTTCCGTAACTTCCATGAGCTTCGCTGCAAATGCCTTGGCCATTTACGCTACCTCCCCGGAAACAGATTATATCCTGCCGCGGTGTTGCGCCGATTCAATTGGTCTCAAGTCTCATGTCCCAAGTCTCGAGTTCGCTGAACAGAAACAGGACGCTCAGCAGCCGGTCTGATTTTTTACTTGAG
>ERZ795058.1810-NODE-1810-length-27310-cov-6.290405_pt1 | contig 27310 bp, 10 predicted proteins | sample MGYA00375142_ERZ795058 | MGnify/ENA primary metagenome ERZ795058 (study PRJEB30187, sample SAMN05720210) | activated sludge metagenome | isolation source: anaerobic digester from wastewater treatment plant | place: Japan | collected 2015-04-20 ... | reverse complement strand
CGCGCCGGATATTTCAATGAACATGCGTACAAAGGGAACCGTAAATTTTTTACGGCCGGAGCCGGATTTAAGCTGAATGTGTTCCAATTGGATGCCTCTTATGTAGTATCGATTGCGCAAACAAATCCGCTTGATCAGACTTTGAGATTCTCCTTGTCGTTTGATTTGTATGGTTTACAGAACCTGATTCGTTAATTACCGGTCTCGTTTGTCCCGGTTCATATACAAATGAATATTCGTGTAGGATTTGGATATGACGTTCATCAGTTTGCTCCTTCCCGTGAATTGTGGTTAGGGGGAGTTCAAATTGATTACCATTTGGGTTTGGCGGGCCACTCGGATGCTGATGTGCTGATACATGCTCTCTGCGATGCCCTTTTGGGTGCCGCTAATTTGCGCGATATAGGCTATCATTTCCCCGATACGGCAGCTGAATATAAAAACATCGATAGTAAATTATTGCTGGAGGAAACCATGCAATTGCTGAGATCGAAAGGCTGGGAATTAGGTAATGCTGACTGTACCATTTGTGCCGAAGCACCCAAGCTCAATCCTCACATTCCTGCCATGCAGACCACCTTGTCTGAGGTCATGGCTGTTTCACCCGATCAAATCTCTATCAAAGCCACCACGTCCGAAAAAATGGGTTTTGTCGGACGCAGGGAAGGCATCGCTGCTTATGTGGTGGTGTTGGTGACCGGCATTTAGTTTTTCTTCGTTCCTTTTCCACGCAAAAGGTATAAATCTTTCACATTTTACCTTTTGCATCTCAAAAGATTGTATTTTCGCGGGCAATTCTGTTTGTTTAAAAATAACACCGTATTAACTATGTTAGTAAAAACTTATGGAGCTGCCGTGCAAGGCATCACTGCGACCATTGTGACCATTGAAGTCAATATCAGTCAGGGCATCCGATTTTTAATTGTTGGCTTACCTGATAATGCAGTCAGGGAAAGCCATGAAAGAATTGCCTCGGCTCTTGCTTTTTCAGGGAAAAGGTTACCCGGGAAACAAGTAGTCATCAATATGGCGCCGGCAGATATCAGGAAAGAAGGGTCTGCTTATGATTTACCTTTAGCCGTGGGCATTATGGCTGCATCCGGTCAGATAAAATCCGATTCGATTGAACAGTTTGTGATCATGGGAGAATTGTCGCTGGACGGAGGCATGAAGCCCATCAAAGGAGCATTACCCATAGCCCTTAAAGCCAAGGAAGAAGGTTATAAAGGCTTGATCGTTCCCCGGCAGAATGCCGGAGAAGCTGCAGTTGTAAGTGGCATTGATGTTTATGGAGTTCGAGACCTCACAGAGGTAATCACATTCTTAAATGACAATACTTCATTACAACCTTTAAGGGTAAACACAGATGAATTATTTCAAGATGCACATGATTGTGTGGAAATTGATTTCTCGGATGTGAGGGGACAGGAAAATGTGAAGCGGGCGTTGGAGGTGGCGGCTGCCGGTTCGCACAATATTATTTTGATAGGACCACCCGGTGCCGGTAAGTCGATGATGGCAAAACGATTGCCGACCATTATGCCACCTATGACCTTAGAGGAAGCATTGGAAACAACCAAGATCCATTCTGTGTTGGGATGCATGGAAAACAGTTCAGCTTTGATAGCACAGCGCCCGTTTCGCAGTCCGCATCACACCATATCGGATGTTGCCCTGGTGGGAGGAGGTGCTTTCCCGCAGCCGGGTGAAATATCATTGGCACACAACGGAGTGTTGTTCTTGGATGAATTGCCGGAATTTAAACGTACCGTGTTAGAAGTGATGCGACAACCCCTGGAGGACAGAAAAATCACCATTTCACGAGCAAAATTCACTGTTGATTTTCCTGCCAGCTTTATGTTGGTGGCTTCCATGAATCCCTGTCCTTGTGGTTTCTACAACCATCCTGAAAAGACCTGTGTATGTCCTTCCGGAACAGTTCAAAAATATTTGAGCAGAATTTCGGGACCACTTTTAGACAGGATAGACATACACATAGAAATTGTACCGGTTCCTTTTGAAAAATTATCCGAAAGGCGGGATGCAGAAAAAAGTGAACAGATCAGGGAACGGGTCAAGCGGGCAAGGTTGATCCAGGAAAAGCGCTTTAAAAACGTGGAAGGCGTCTATTGTAATGCACAGATGACTACAAAATTGCAGAAAAAATATGCAGTAATAGATAAAGCCGGGACAGAATTATTGAAAAATGCCATGAAAAGATTAAATTTGTCAGCTCGTGCATATGACAGAATTTTAAAGGTATCGAGAACCATTGCAGATCTCGAAAATTCCGAACAAATATGCACCCATCATATTGCAGAAGCCATCAACTACAGAAATTTAGATAGGGAAGGGTGGGCAGGATGAAAAATACAGGGTGCAGGAAAATCTGAAATTACCTTTTTGGTTGATACCTGTATGCCCTGTATCCCTGACATCCCTGATGGCTGTGTGTTGCTTCTGTGGTTCAAGTGTCAGATTGCCGGGTATTCTGCGGAGCATTGTCTCCGCAGAAGTCCATCTTGATGAAGTGCGAATCCGCACTCCCTGAGGTAGAAGTCAGTATCGTGCCGGTCGTAGCCCACATCTTTTAGTCCCTTCGACGCTATTATTTTTTTTGACTGAACTGACTATTGATTATTATTGTAACTTACTACCTGATCAAGGTCTTGCGACCGTTGACGATGTAAATACCAGGGTACGTGGGACGCTGTTGGAGCTTAACACCAAGGAGTGTATAAATTTCGGCATTTGACAATTCGTCGGAATGAATGCTGATCAGACCAGCAGTGGTAGCCGGACCGACAATGAGAATCCCTTCGGAGAGACGGCTGGTGTTCCATGTCAGTCCCAGAGCAGCATTAGGCGAACAGAGGTCGAGAACAAGATTGGCGCCGATGGTGATGGAGGCTGCATCGAAAATTTTCAATTCATCACCCTCATTTAGAGCCAGGTTTTCCTCGCAGCGGACAACAAGTGCTCCGTTCAGTTTCAGTGTGCCGATGTTGGTAAACTTGCTGAATAAACCCTTTGAGGAGATATAGGTCTGTGCCGTACCGTTGATGGTGAGGTTGCCGCCGCCAAAGTTCAGATTTCCGTAAGCATTGGTCTCTGTGATACCACTGCGGATGGTGCCGCCTACGGCCACAGTGGTTGTTGTGTTACCCAAGGTGCCTCTACCGCTCAGCGTGGCGTTATTGGCCACGGTCAGTCTGCTCTTGCCCAGCATGATGTCCGACTTCGGGTTGTACAGGCATAGTTCACCGGCCTTCACCTGACAGTTGCCCTGAAAATCACCTTTTCCGGTGAACGTCATCTTGCACGTGCCGACCTTATTGAAAATAACGCGGTTGTCCGATCCAAAGTCGGTGAATGTTCCGGCAAAGGTAAAGTCGCGTCCGTCAGAGTTGCCAACGTTCCAGATGTTGTCGCCGTTGACGGGATTGCTGCTTCTGAAGTCAGCGTATGCCTGCAGTAGTGATCCGGAGCCTGTCAGCGCACCGATGGTGTAGGACTTGCAAACGTTAGATACTGCGCAGCCAGCGGCGATGAAGAGTGTACCCTTGGGGATGCCCGTGGAGCAGTCGAGCGGGAGGTTGACATCTTTGTTGACGTGCCTGATTGTCCCCTCGAACTCACTCCAGTCGCCCGTGATGCGGACACGGTTGACATTGTTGCGTGGCACGACGGTGAGGTCACCCTCGCCCGTGAGTTTGTTGTTGTAAGCGGTGTAGTAAGCAAATGTTAGTTCCCAGCGAGCCCTGGAATCCTTGGGTACATAGATTTTGTGAGTGGTACATTGGGCATCGTCGTAGAGTGTACCGTTCTGGATTTCTATGATCGAGGCTGCATTGCTTGTCTGGGCCAGGCTGCCGCCAGCGAGAATAAAGCGCTGCAAGGAACTACCGCCATGTACGAAGAAGGTGCCGTTGCCCTTTTTGGTCAACACGGTGCCCGAGAGGGCACTTCCCATCCTGAAGTCGGCCAAATTATCGATGATGCCGCCATCTTTGCCTACCATCATCATGGGTGACTCTTGCGTCACGGCCGCAGTGGTCTGGAGGGTAGCTCCGTTCTCTATAGTGAACTGCGACGGATTGGTGGTTATACCACCCAGATTACCGGTCTCAACAATACTATAGGCGAGTTTGCTGACCTTAACAGTGCCGCCTTTTAGATGGTTACCACCCGTGTAGGTGTTGTTGCCCGCCATGGTCACGATACCGGTGCCCTGTTTGATAAATGTGGCGTTACCGCCAATGCTACCACTTTCGTTGAACGTGTAGGCCATTGTATTGTCCACGAAAATCGAATCGGGAAAGAGTTCGCCCTCGACTTTGACAATCTTCTTTACAGCATCGTCGGTGAAGTAGACATTGTCGCCTGCAACGAAGACGGTTGCTTCTTCTTCACCCTCGAAACGGAAGTTCTCGGCGTTGCCAAGATCCCACACCGTGCTATTCTGCCCTGTCCAGGTTACGGTGGCGGCATCACGAAGGTCGAAAATTTCCATGATGAGCTTACCATCCTCGAAATAGAATTGCTTCTTGGTGGTGGTCATGCCCTCCACCATCAGGTTGTCCACGCTGCCTACCACGTTCTCCACTTCGGCTAACACATACTTGCCGGCTTTCATTTTTCCGTCACTTCCCATGTGACCGATGACTTCCACTACAGGCATCAGGTAGGCGGGGCCGGCCTTCACCCAGGCATTGCCCGTCTTGCGCTCAATCTTGAGTGTTTTGACACGTATCATGTCAGCTGTTCCGTCTTCGCCGAAGAGGTCGAAGACCAAACGCGCACCGAAGCCTAGTGACAACTCATCCACGGTGAGCGTACCTTTTACGTTGGAGCCACCGGGACGGATGATAGAACCATAATCAGCTTTGATGCTGAGGAATTCGCCATTTGAGTTCAGTTCTGCAAAACGGTTTAACCATAGAGGGCTCTGTTTCATGGTGCCGTCGAAGTTCAGTACACCGGCCCACACATTGGTCTCGCCCGTGTGACGGAAGTTGGCATTGGGCAGTGTAAGCACGCCGTCGCCCTGCTTCACAAGGCGCGCATTGCCGGAGAGACCGCCACCTGAAACGGTGCAGGTGTAGGTCAGGTAATTGATTTCCACTTCCTTGGTTGTACATCCACTGGGGGCTGTGCCCTGTACCCAGGTAGGCACGTTGAAAGTGAGTACGGTAGGCTGTGCCCCGTCTTGAAGTGTAATACTGGTGTTACCGGTCTCGCAAACGATAGCGTGGCAGCCGTCCAGCGTTGAAGAGATGGTGCCGCCATTGTTGACCTCGGTACGTCCGTTCATGGTGAGTGTCGGTGGAGCTACAGTGATATCTTCCATATGGCCCAGGAAATAGCTTAGGTGTGGCGGCTGGTTGTAGCCACACATCTGCCAGACCATGGCGTTACGGTACTGGTGGTCGCTCCACAGCGTGGGGATGCGATACGTGGTGGGCATAGGTGTGGAATAGATACGGATGTTGTTGTCGGGAGTACGCAGGATGACCTCCTCGCGCCAGTCGCCCAGAATGTCACCCTGATAGCATGGAGTAGCCTTGGTGGAGTTGTTGCAAAACGTACCAGTCATTTCGTAGATGGGAGTCCACGAGCCATATTTGGCGATGACACCCTGATAGTCCCCACCTTGGTTGAAGGTTTCGGAACAGAGGTCACCGTCCCAGTAGATGCGCATGTTTTGGTTCACGCCGGCACCTTCCAGGCCGTCAATCGGACCTGCCGTGACCAAACTGATGGGGTAGCCCGGAGATGATATGCCCATTGAACCGGGGAATTTATTGGTGAAATTACCGGCCATGCAGCGACCCGTGTCGCGGCCATTTGGGCCGAAGAAGTAAACCTTACTGGTGGTGGCATCGCGATAGTTGACACCGGCAGCTCCCTCTAAGCAGGCATAGATCTCATGTCCGTGGGTATAGGGATCCAGGTCGGAGCAGTGTGAGGCGTCGCCGTGGCCGTAGCCCGTGGTAGAGAGGCCTTTGCCATTGTCGTCAATGACCATAGAACCGAAGACAATTTCGTCACGACCATCCCAATCTACATCTGCTACAGCGTAGTTATGGTAGCCTTGTCCATACCACGGTCCATGGGTGTTGCACCACCAGCGCCAACGTACTTTTAGCTGATGGGTGACGGGGTCCACGTCGTAGGCTATCATCTTGTGGCGCGTGTAGATGCCACGGGCAAGGAAAATGCTGGGCTTGCGGCCATCCAGGTAGGGTGCGCCCAAAAAATGCTTTGAGGCACGGTGTCCGCTGTCGAACTGAGGTGCGCCCCATGCCGAGACATAGTCCCACTCGCCAGGCTCAAAAAGCGGGAGCGGATAGGGAATGCACTGGTAGGGCTTACCCGTCTGGCCGTCCATATATAAAAGGTACTCCTTGCTGTCGCCCCAGCCTGCCATCCAGAACCATTGCCATCCCACGCCGTATGCGCCGCGAATGTTTACCGCGGGATTACCAACGGTGTAGGTCGTTCCGTCTGCCATGTGGATGACGGTGCCATCGGCAGCGCGCATCACGGCTTCAGCCTTACCGTCGCCGTCCCAGTCGTAGGCCATTATGTTCTGTTCATTGTTCTGGAAGTCACCCATATTGGGTCCGCAGTTTACCCACCACAGACGTGTGCCGTCCAGTTTCAGACACTCGAAGATGGTGTATTCACCATGTACGTCAGCATCACCTTCACTAAGATTGTTGAACTTTATCAGTATTTCTAATTCACCGTCTCCATCCACATCGGCGCAGCAGGCATCGTTGGGCTCCAAGATGCTTTGGATGCCCTCGTGCGTGAGCTTAATCTCCATGTAGTTGTTGGCCCAAGGGGTGACGGCCTTTGAGTCGGTCTGTTCCACACCATGTACCAAGGCACGAACAGTGTATGTGTTGTTAATGGTGCCTTCGGTGTCACGGTAGTTCGACACATAGAGTGGTTCATCGTTCAGTTTTGTACCGTCGCGATACACGTTGTACATCACGTCGTAGTATTCTTCGCCCAGAACGCGCCAGGTGAGGTAAATGCCCGTACCCGACTTCATGGCCACCAGGCCGCGGTCAAGCACATCAGTTGTGCGCTGTGCCACAGCCGATGTAGCCATGAGCAGCGTGCAAAAGAAAATAGCAATCTTTTTCATGTCTTTCATGTCTGTAGAGTTTTTGGATGATAAAATTTTATTGTTTTCGATGGTAAAAGTACTGCCTTTCCCTCGTGCGAGCTTTCAAATAATCAGCATTCACTTGCATTTTTTCAGCAAATATGCTCTATGCTCATGTTTTTATTATCTTTGTGTTCGCAATAATGAAAAAGTATCATTACTCATCTATTCAGAGGACACTTATTGCCTTTTTCGTTTGCTCACTAACAACCGTGCTGGCTGCGGGGCAGTCTGTGTTGGTGCGCACGCTGCATTCTACGACGCGAGAAGGCATGGCCAGCAATGTCGTCAATACCATTATTCAGGACCGGCAGGGCTATCTTTGGCTTGGCACGAACCTGGGGTTAACACGCTTTGACGGCTACCGCTTCGTTAATTTTTACCATGAGAATGGTGGCACGCGGAGAATGGAGAACGTCACAGGCATCGTGGAGGACACGGTGCAGAATCGGCTGTTGGTGTGCGGTACCGACTACTATCTCTATCCTTTCGACCTTGAAAGCATGCAACTCCTTGAGGCCGATACCACCGTCGCTTCCCTGTTCTACGAGCTGAAACCCGCCTACGTTGATGAGCCTGCCATCGTACGCCGTGCATGGGAACGAGGTGTGAGATGCAAGAACCCAACACGCCGTCACAATGCAGTCAGCTATGTGACCCTTGCGGATGGCAATGAAATTTGGACGACGATAGATAACGGCTTTTACGTTTATGACGCTCACACAAATCTAATAAATCATTTTACGTCTGTAGATTCACGTCCCGTTATAGAATCGGATCTCATGAGCGATGTTTTGCTTGACCGTTCAGGGGTTGTATGGATGACTAATTCAGCCACGGGACTTTATCAACTTCAGTTTGCAGATGGAGATATACGCTATCACCGATTGGCTGATAGTTCTCAGTCGGAGTCCGCTCATAGTGTGCGCTCTTTCTCCGAACAACCTGACGGGAGATTGCTGATCTCAAATATGGATGGCGACATTTATCGATACAACCTCGAAAGTTGCAGCAGAGAACTGCTTATGCACAAGGAGCATCGGGTTTATGCGACTTTGACTGATTCACGTGGACGGCTATGGGTGGCTACCCGAGGTGGCGGCGTGTGGGTGGGCGACCGTCATCTGACTACAGCCGAAGGCTTCACGGCGAACATCATCTTTCACTTCTTCTGTGATGTCAACGGCACGGTGTGGATTTCCACGCTTGACAAAGGACTTGTTGTTGCTGATGAAGAGTCTGACGGAAACTTCCGTTTCAGAACTTATCTCGATGAAGAAAAAGTGCATCAGGTGGATGCTGACCCACAAGGCCGCTTGTGGGTGGCAACGGAGAGCGGCGTATTCGTGGGCGAGAACGGTACATTCCGCCGAGTCTATGATGGTACCAAGGTCGTGAGCATCTGTTGTACTGCTGACGAGCGGGTGCTGGCTGCCACAATAGGTAATGGGTTGCTCATTATTGAGAACAATGAACAAACCTTCGTCACCACCGCTGAGGGCCTGGCCAACGACTGCGTGAAAGCTGTGGCCTGGGATGAGCACATCGGTATTGTTGCCGCCACTGATGCGGGCATCACGATCATCGCTCCTGATGGTGAGACACGCAGCATTTATTCCCCCGAAGGCATGATGGCTGATATATACAATGAAAGTGCTGCCCTGCGCCTGAGTGACGGACGCATCCTCCTTGGTAGTTTCAATGGATTTGTGGAAATAGAAAGACCCACCCCCCAGCCCCTCCCTGTGAGAGAGGGGAGTAGTTACCTTTCACCTGCTATTATCACTAGCATTGCCATCAATGGCGTTCTCCGCTACGTGCAGCATTTCACCACACTCACCCTGCCGCACGACCAGAATAATCTCTATATCACCTTTTCCTGTTTAGACTACAAGAATCAACCCTCCACCATCTTTAGTTATCGCCTTGACGGTTTAGACAGTGATTGGCAGCCATCGACCAAAGAAACGACAGCTCTCTACAACAACCTCTCGCCCGGCCACTACCGTTTCCGCCTTCGTGCCGCACGGGCAGGTCAGGCGTGGAACAAGGAGACCGTGCTTGACATACGCATACGCCAGCCGTGGTGGTGGACGTGGTGGACACGCAGCATCTACCTTATCGGCATCATCTTATTCATCTGGTATGAGTGGCGGCATTACAGTGAGAGACAACGTCTGCGTCGCCAACTTGACCAACGACTCACGGCACTCTATGCCCGGAATGCTATATCCTTCAGTTCGATTCCTGCGGAAGTTACACCTGAGGATGAAACAATTTCCGTCATTGAAGCTGAATCTGCCGAGAAAACGATTTCTAAAACCAAGGTTGACAATGCTACTAAAGTTGCTGACAGAGCATTTCTCGACAAGCTCGACAGCATCATCCTCTCCAGTTTACTACAAGAAGACCTTGACATGGCCTTCCTTGCCGACAAAATGTGCATGAGCCACAGCACACTCTATCGTCGCATCAAGTTGCTGACAGGCATGACCGCCAGCGAGTACGTTCGCAAGCACCGCCTGGCCAAAGCCATGCAGTTGCTCCGTGTCGGCATGACCCCCACCGAGGTATCCATTCAATGCGGTTTCAATTCTCCCAGCTACTTCACCCGCTGCTTCAAATCGGAGTATGGAATTCTCCCGTCAGAAGTTTAGGCCAGAAAACATGAAGGCACTGTCACAGAATTATTGAAAAATGCCATGAAAAGATTAAATTTGTCGGCTCGTGCATATGACAGAATTTTAAAAGTATCAAGAACTATTACAGATCTCGAAAATTCCGAACAAATATGCACCCATCATATCGCAGAAGCCATCAACTACAGAAATTTAGACAGGGAAGGCTGGGCAGGATGAAAAATCTTCTGTATTTTTGTTCGGCGAGCTGAATTTTAATCGGATCATTTTAATAATTAACTATTTTACCATGAGAGCAAATTCTTTTCATTTTTTGTTGATTTTGTGTTTTCTTTCTGTTTCTACTTTTATGGTATCATCGACTACCATTAACTTGCAGGGTGAGTGGCGGTTTGATGTTGACCGTAATGATGTGGGTGAAAAAGAACAGTGGTACACTAAAAAATTGAGCGATAAAATTTACTTACCTGGATCGATGGCGGAAAATCGCAAGGGTGATGAAGTGACGCTCCATACGCAATGGACAGCCAGTATCTACGACAGTTCTTTCTTTTACAACCCTCGCCTGGAAAAATACAGGGTGCAGGAAAACCTGAAATTGCCCTTTTGGCTGACACCTGTGAAGTATTATGTGGGAGCAGCCTGGTATCAGCGGGATGTTGTTCTTAGTTCAGAGATGTTGAAGGGTAGGGTGTTTTTGTTTTTGGAACGTCCGCATACCGAAACCCGTCTGTGGGTAAATGCCAGAGAAGTAGGGATGCAAAACTCTTTATCTGTCCCACATATTTTCGAGATCACTTCTTTCCTGAAAAAAGGCAACAATCAACTTACCATTTGTGTGGATAACCGCACCAAAGACATTGATGTGGGAAAGGACTCGCACAGCATCACCGACCAAACACAAGGCAACTGGAACGGCATAGTCGGTAAGATTGAATTGAAATTTACGCCGAAAACCTATATTGAAGATTTGCAGGTTTATCCGGATTTATCCGGTAAAAAAGCCTTGGTGAAAATTAAACTGGAAGGCGATCAGGCGGCAGGTATGCTGGAATTGAAAGCACATAGCTTTAACAGTAATTTGGTTCATCAAACCGAAACCATACAAAGAAAATTTACGACCGCGGAGGCTAAGGATATGATTGAGATTGAACTGCCCATGGGTGAGAATTTCCTGACCTGGGATGAGTTTCAGCCGAACCTTTACAAATTAACAGCAACGCTCAGTACTAAAAAAGGAGTTGATGTCAAGGAGACCCAATTTGGGATGCGTGAAATTACCATCGACGGAAAATCTTTTTATGTAAACGGTCGGAAGACCATGTTGCGGGGAACGGTGGAAAATTGTGTTTTCCCGCTTACCGGCTATGCCCCTATGGATGTGGCATCCTGGGAGCGGGTGTTTGAGATTTGCAAGAATTACGGACTCAACCACATGCGTTTTCATTCATATTGCCCGCCTGAAGCAGCCTTAATTGCTGCCGATAAAACAGGTTTTTACCTTCAGCCCGAAGGACCAACGTGGCCGAATCACGGTTCTTCTCTGGGTGACGGCCGTCCGGTGGATGAGTACTTGTGGAAGGAAGCTCAGCGTATTGTCAAACGTTACGGGAACTATCCTTCTTTTGCCATGTTTGCTATTGGCAATGAACCGCGCGGCCGCTGGGTTGCCTGGGTAAGTAAGTTTGTGGACTATTGGAAGGAAACTGATACCCGGCGGGTATATACCGGTGCGTCCGTAGGTGGAAGCTGGGCATGGCAGCCTAAAAGTCAGTTTCATGTGAAAGCCGGAGCACGTGGATTAGAGTGGAGTCGTACCTTGCCGGAATCCAATTCGGATTTTTTGTCTAAAATAGATACTGTGAAACAACCCTTTGTCTCGCATGAGACCGGTCAGTGGTGTGTCTTCCCCGATTTTAAAGAGATAGATCAATATACAGGTGTGATGAAGGCACGTAACTTTGAGCTGTTTCGTCAGGATTTGAAAGACCGAAATATGGGCGATTTGGGTGCAAAATTTTTGATGGCATCAGGAAAATTACAGGTGTTGTGTTATAAACATGAAATTGAAAAAACCTTGCGTACGCCTGAATATGCGGGTTTTCAGTTATTGAGTTTGAACGATTATTCCGGACAGGGAACCGCTTTGGTGGGGGTGTTGAATGCTTTCTGGGAAGAAAAGGCCTATGTTAATGCCGCAGAGTTTCGTCGTTTTTGTGCTCCGACTGTCTTGCTGGCACGCATGGACAAGTTTGTATTTACGAACAATGAAACCCTGGAGGCCCGGTTGGAGGCAGCGCATTTTGGAGAAGTTCCGTTAAAAAATCAAACCCTGTGCTGGTCAGTAAAAAATGCCAATGGCAAAATCATTTACCAAGGAGAATTTCCGGCACAAGATATTCAAATTGGTAATTGTCTGGCATTGGGCGATGTTCAAGTTGTTTTGAGTGGGTTCGATAAGGCACAGAAGCTGAATTTAGAAATTTGCTTGCAGGGAACAGATATCGTCAACGACTGGGATTTTTGGGTGTATCCGCAGGAACTCCGGGAAGCAGACATTCAGGATATCTATATTACCAATGAGATAGATGATCAGGCAAAACAAACCCTGAATGAGGGTGGAAAAGTATTGCTGCTATTGGCAGGTAAGGTGGAACAGGGGAAAGATGTGGTACAACATATGACTCCGGCCTTCTGGAATACCTCCTGGTTCAAAATGCGTCCTCCGCACACCGTCGGCACGTCGGTTAATTCCAATCATCCCATCCTGAAAGATTTTCCGACCGATTATTATACCGGCTTGCAATGGTGGGAGTTGATCAACAGAGCCCAGGCAATGGAAATGAATAGTTTCCCTGCAGATTTTCAGCCCATTGTACAACCCATCGACACCTGGTTTATCAACCGCAAATTGGGGATGTTGTTTGAAGCAAAAGTAGGAGAAGGAAAAATCGTAGTCTGCTCGGCAGATGTACAGAATAATTTAGATAGGCGTCCGGTTGCCCGGCAACTCTATCATTCGATTGTTCAATACATGAATTCCAATTTATTTTACCCGGAACACGGCATTGACCTTCTGTTGATTGAAGATTTGAGCAGAAAAGAAGGCGAGCGCCTGCATATCAACAATCAGGATGCACCGGATGAGTTGAAGTTTTAATCTTTTAATTTCGAAAGTCATATCATGAAGAGAATTTCGGCCATATCATTATTGTTAATTTTGATTGGATTGGGTGGAGCGTGTACGCAAAAGTCTTTGACCGATTGGCCTGAGGTAAGGCAGGAAAGCAAACCATGGACACGCTGGTGGTGGTTGGGAAGTGATGTGGATAAAGCCGGCCTGACCTTTAACCTGGAATCTCTTGCCCGGGCCGGAATAGGCGGGGTTGAGATTACTCCGATTTATGGAGTGCAGGGACGACAAGACCATTATATGGATTATCTGTCGCCGCAATGGATGGAAATGTTTCAGTTTACACAGTTGGAGGCGCAACGTTTAGGCATGGTGGTGGACATGAACAACGGTACGGGATGGCCCTTTGGCGGACCGGGTGTAAGTTTGGAAGATGCCGCCACAAAAGCGATTTTTCAACATTATACAGTAGCTGCCGGAAAAAGTTTAGAAGAGCCGATAGTGGTGAAAGACAGGAGACAACAGGCTTTTGCTTATTTGGACAAGCTGATGGCTTATTCCGGTGATGGGGAAAAAATTGATTTGACAGCGTTGGTTGACAAAGAAGGAATCTTGAATTGGACTGCCCCGCATGGTAAAGAATGTCATCTCATCGCTTTGTTTGTCGGAAAAACTTTACAAATGGTCAAACGTGCTGCACCGGGTGGACAGGGATACGTACTTGATCATTTCAATAAAGAAGCAGTGATGCGCTATCTTTCCAGGTTTGATAAAGCTTTCAAGGACTCCCAAACCCCTTATCCGCACGCTTTTTTCAATGATTCTTATGAAGTGTATGGGGCCGATTGGACACCGGATTTTCCGGATCAATTTGAAAGACGCAGGGGCTACAAGTTGCAGGAATACTTCCCTGAATTATTGGCTAAAGGAACGAGCGATTTATCTAAACGCATCATCACTGATTACCGCAAAACCATCGGTGAACTCCTGCACGACAATTTTACTAAACCCTGGACGGAATGGGCGCATGGCAACCGTGTAATGACGCGGAATCAGGCGCACGGATCACCGGCAAATCTGATTGATATCTATGCAGCCGTGGATGTTCCCGAATGTGAATCATTCGGCATAACCGACTTTAACATTCCGGGCTTGAGAAAAGATTCCATCAGAAAAATCAACGATAGTGATGCAACCATCCTCAAATACGCTTCATCAGCAGCTCATATTACCGGGAAACCCTACACCTCTTCCGAAACATTTACCTGGCTTTCTGAACATTTCAGAACGTCCTTGTCACAATGCAAGCCTGAAATCGACCTGATGTTTGCTTCGGGAGTGAACCATGTGTTTTTTCACGGAACTACCTATTCACCTGAAGAAGCAGCATGGCCCGGATGGAAATTTTACGCATCAATCGATATGTCGCATACCAACCCATATTGGAAAGATGCTTCACATTTCTTCGATTATATTACCCGTGTGCAGTCGTTTTTACAATATGGTCGGCCGGATAATGATTTCTTACTCTACCTGCCGATTTATGATATGTGGGAAAAGGAAGGTGGCAATCACTTCACTACCTTTGCCATTCACGGCATGCGTGAACGTTTACCGGATTTTTGTGACGCCGTAGATGAGATCATGCATTGCGGACATGACCTGGATTATATCTCTGACCATTATTTGAAAACAACCCGGGTGAAGAATAATTTATTGATCACAGGAGGAGGTACAACTTATAAAGCACTGATTATTCCGGCAGTCCGGTATATTCCGTCAGAAACTTTACGACAGATATTGGAGTTGGCACAGCAAGGAGCCACAGTGATCTTTGTAGATCAGTATCCGGAGGATGTGCCTGGTTATGTCGATTTGGACCGACGCAGGGAGATATTCCTGGCCCTGATGCAAAAAATCCCTTTGGCGGATTCATTCGATCAGGTTTCCATCATGAAATACGGAGAGGGTAACATCATCACCGGAAATGTGTATCGGGATTTTCTGGCCGGCTTCGATGACAGTAAAGAATCTTTCTCCACAGAATGGGGAGGGAATCTCATTCGACGGAAGAATGCTGACGGACACCATTATTTCCTTGCGATGCTGACCGATAACCGGATTGATGATTGGATTAGTTTAGGTGTACAAGCAGAATCGGCCATGTTCTTTGATCCGCTGACCGGTAAAAAAGGACAGGCCCGGTTACGAAAGCAGGATGGTAAGACACAGGTATATATGCAGTTGGATCCGGGAGAGTCTTTAATTCTGAAAACTTTTGATAAAAAGCAAAAGGGATTGGAAAACTGGAAATACTATCAGGCTACTGCTGAAGTGCTGGAGCTGAATACGGGATGGCAGGTGTCTTTTCCTGAAAGTGAGCCGGTGGTAAAAGAGTGCTTTTCCCTTGACAGCCTGGGCTCGTGGACGGATTTAGACAATGACACCCTGAAAGTTAACATGGGTACAGCCCGGTATTCCATTTGTTTTGATCTCAAAAAAGAAGCAGGGGCGGAATACCTGATTGATTTGGGGGATGTGCGTGAAAGTGCCCGTTTGGTGGTCAATGGGAAAGAAGCAGGTACCCTGTACTCTGTACCCTTCAGGACTCAGATCGGCTCTTTGCTGCAGGATGGGTCAAACACTTTGGAACTTTATGTGACCAATCTGCCTGCAAACCGCATTTCGGATTATGATAAACGGGGTGTAGAATGGCGCATTTTCAACGAGATTAATTTTGTCAGCATCACCTATCAACCCACCAAATTTGATATATGGGATGTTGTGCCTTCCGGTTTGTTAGGTCCTGTTTCTATCCGGAAAATTGAGTTGAAAAACAATTTTTGAATGGTCCGATTGAGTTTTTAATACAAGATTATATATTCTGCATAAAATATACATTCAATGAAAAAGATTGGCTTATTGATCCTGTCACTTCTCACTGTCAGCTTCTCGCAGGCAAACGGTAAGTTCCCCGACGGGTCCGAAATTTCGAATTGGTTTACCGAAACAGTCCCAACCAATATTCAAGCCCTGGGAAAACAATATGTAATAACCAAATATGGAGTGAAAAAAGACAGTACCGTTATTCAAACCCAAAAAATCCAGGCAGTGATTGATCTGGCAGCTCAGACCGGTGGGGTGGTGGTATTTCCAAAAGGCACTTTTTTAACCGGTGCTTTATTTTTCAGGCCGGGAACCCATTTGCATCTCCAAAAAGGGGCGGTGTTGAAAGGGAGCGATGATATTTCGGATTTCCCGGTGATACCGACCCGGATGGAAGGGCAGAATTTACAGTACTTTGCTGCGGTGGTAAATGCCGATAAAGTAGATGGATTTACCATTTCCGGAGAAGGAACGATCAATGGTAACGGTCTGCGTTACTGGAAAGCATTTTGGCTGCGTCGGCAGTTCAACCCCCGGTGCACGAATTTGGACGAAATGCGTCCTCGTTTGGTGTTTATTTCCAACAGTAAAAATGTACAGCTTTCTGACGTCAAATTGATGAACTCTCCTTTTTGGACTACCCATCTTTATAAATGCGAAAACGTAAAACTACTCAATTTGCATATTTACTCTCCGGCTGAACCCGTAAAAGCTCCAAGCACGGATGGCATTGATATCGATGTGTGCACTAATGTGCTGGTGAAGAACTGTTATCTGTCGGTGAATGATGATGCCATTGCGCTCAAGGGAGGTAAGGGACCTACAGCCGATCGGGATGCCAATAATGGTAGCAACCGGAATATCATCATCGAAGATTGTGTTTTTGGGTTTTGCCATGGTGTGCTGACCTGCGGCAGTGAATCCATACACAACAGAAATATCATTTTGCGGAATAGCGAAGTGAAAAAAGCCCAGCGCTTGTTTTGGTTGAAAATGCGTCCGGATACTCCGCAAAACTATGAATACATTTTGGTGGATAATATCAAGGGACAGGCAACCAATTTTATCTATATCAAGCCCTGGACGCAGTTCTTTGATTTGAAAGGACATACGGAAATGCCCATGTCTTTTTCAAACTATGTAACCATGCGTAATATTGACTTTGAATGCGATATCTTTTTCAATGTGAGTAAGTCTGACCAATACGTGTTGTCGAACTTTACCTTCGAAAATCTGAATATCAAAGCTGAAAACGGTAGTATGGATCAAAGTCAGATTACAGCATTTACGGTAAAGAACGTGCGGGTGAATGATGAATTGGTTTTTTCATGTGCACTGACGAATGCGCAGGCACAAACCGCTGTTCCAAAACCCATGGCAGACCAAAAGATAGTCGATAATACTTTAGACAGTATCAATTTGGCAATGACAGTCAGACCCGTTGCAGGTTCATCCCGCAAAGGCAATAATCCTGTGTTGTTTTTAGTGGGCAACTCCACCATGAGAAACGGAACCAAAGGTGATGGCGCCAACGGGCAGTGGGGCTGGGGATATTTTGCTCAGGAGTTTTTTGATGCGAATAAAATTACGGTTGAAAATCATGCATTAGGCGGGCTGAGCAGCCGTACTTTTTATGAAAGTTTTTGGGACCCTGTAAAAGAAGGAATTCGTCCGGGTGATTGGGTGATCGTTCAGTTGGGACATAACGATAATGGTCCGTACGACAGTGGTCGTGCCCGTGCCTCTATACCGGGAATTGGCAAAGATTCACTCAGGGTAAAAATCAAGGAAACCGGAGTGGAACGTACGGTGTATTCTTATGGCGAGTACATGCGTAAGTTTGTCAAAGAAACGCAGGCAAAAGGTGCTAATGTGATTTTGATGTCTCTTACTATGCGCAATCATTTTGATAGCATTACGGGTGGGGCGGTACGCAATAATACCCATGCCGTTTGGGCAAAACAGATTGCCAATGAAATGCATATTCCCTTTATCGATATGAATGAGATGGTTGCCTGTCGGTATGATGTTTTTGGTCCGATCAAGACTCAATATTTATTTTATAAGGATAAGATACACACCAATGAAATGGGTGCTCGTTTGAACGCATCCATCGCGGCAGAAGGTATTCGGGAATGTCCGGCTTTGGAGTTGGCGCAATATCTCAAGCCTGCTCATATTCCCTGTACCAGTGCCAAACGCAAAGGCAACCGGCCTGTTTTGTTTACCATCGGCGATTCAACCGTTAAGAATACGGACAAGGAGGAAGATGGCATGTGGGGTTGGGGCAGTGTCATTGAACAATATTTTGATACCGCAAAAATTACGGTTGACAACCAGGGGCGCGGGGGAAGAAGTTCGCGTACGTATTTGGATGAGGGTCTGTGGGATAAGGTGTATGAAGCCTTGCAGCCCGGCGATTTCGTGATGATGCAGTTCGGACACAATGACGGCGGTCCTATCAATACGGATAAAGCCCGTGGCACCATCCCTGGTTCGGATGACAGGACACAAGTTCTTAAAATGGAAAACACAGGACGTTATCAGTTGATTTATACTTACGGATGGTATTTACGTAAGTTTATCATGGATGCCAAGGAGAGAGGAGCCATCCCCATTGTGTTGAGTCACGTGCCACGCAATCAGTGGGATGCAGATAGTTCCATCAAGCGGAATAACACAGGTTACGGCTTATGGGCAAGGGAGGCTGCCGAACAGGCAGGGGCGTATTTCATCGATTTGAATGAAATATCTGCAGCAAAATTTGAAAAGATGAATCGAGAAGATGTAAACACTTATTTTAAAAACGACCATACGCATTCATCTCTAAAAGGAGCACGTTTAAATGCAGAAAGCATCATAGAAGGGTTGAAGAATTCGGATATACCCTTGAGGGAGTTTGTGAAGAACGAATAACTAAGAACAAGGAGCAAAGACAAAAGAATAAAGACAATTAACTGAGAACGAAAAGTGAAGAACGATGAACGAATAACTAAGAACAAGGAGCAAAGACAAAAGAACAAAGACAGAAAAAATTTACAATTTACAATTAAACGATTAAACAGTTCAACGTTTAAACTACTTAACTTCCCTAACTTCTTTAACTTCATTTAACTTCTCAGCTACCAACTACTACTAGCTACTAACTACTACTAGCTACTAACTACTAAAAACAACTTCCCTAACTTCTTAATTTTATCATAATTTTTAATGTCAATCAACCAAAACAAATAATGAGATTATCAGATGATTGTGTAACTTTACGGAAATTTTCCCGGAGTAGTTGATGTTGCCGGATTTTCATTAATGGCTCATACAGCAGGTCGCAAGAGTGGATGATTTATAATCAAAATACTTTATACAAATTAATTATGTCAATAATAAACCCAAAACATATGTATAGACAAACAATTCAAAGAATCTTAGGTGGTTTTCTTATTTTATTTCTTTTTTCAGCCAATATGTCGGCACAGCGTCCTATGGAAAAGTTGGGCCGCGGGTTGGTAGCCCGGAAAGTTGGTAACAACATCCATGTCAACTGGAGAATTACGAGTGAAGAATGGTATAATACCTCTTATAATCTTTATCGTGACGGCACACTGATATATGAGTCGGGAACGGATGGAGCTTCAAGTTACCTGGATAAATCAGGAACAGTGTCATCTGTATATACCATCAAAACGGTTGTTAACGGAGTGGAATCTTCTGATGCTGCCACTCAGGTTATACCAACCTTGACGAGAGATTATCATGAGATACCGTTACGAACTTTTGAAGGGTCGCATCTTTACGAACCCAATGATGCAACTGTAGCTGATTTGGACGGTGACGGAGAATACGAAATAATTATCAAACGTATCTATGCAAATTGGGAGGTAAACGCTCCTTATTATTCTTATTTTGAAGCCTATAAGCTTGACGGTACATTCATGTGGGCCATTGATGTGGGACCTAATATTACCGATGATGTTGAGATCAATATCGCTGCCTATGACTTCGATGGTGACGGGAAAGCAGAAGTTTTTATGCGTACATCTGAAGGAACTGTCTTCGGCGATGGCACAGCCATAGGGGATGTCAATAATGATGGCAGAATAAATTACCGGACCGGTGGACAGTACCAGACGACCTGTCCTGAGTACTTATCATTGATCGATGGTGAAACAGGTGCTGAGCTTGACCGGGTTGAGTTTATTCCGCGCGGTCGTCACAGCGACTGGGGCGCCGACGATGGCGGTCACCGTTGCAGCAAGTATTTTTTCGGAGCACCTTTTCTGGATGGAGAAAAGCCCAGTCTTTTTACCGGTAGAGGTATTTATGGAAAAACGGTAATGCGGACCTATGATGTGGTCAATAAAAAAATGATCTTACGTTGGGAGTTCAATTCTGAAAACTACTCAGGTTATTCAGGTCAGGGAAATCATGCCAATATGATCGCTGATGTTGACGGGGACGGTCGAGATGAGATCGTTTGGGGCTCTATGACAGTTGATGACAATGGGAAAGGTCTGTACACTACCTGGTTGGGACATGGAGATGCCATGCATATAGGGGATTTTGACCCTTATCACAAAGGTATAGAGATATGGGCGTGCCACGAGGGAGCTACAGGGGTGTCTTTTCGTGAAGGTGCAACCGGAAAAGTTTTGATCCGTCGATGGACAGGCAGAGATACCGGTCGTTGTATGGCTGCCGTAGTTGGAGACCCTAACTTTAAAGGTGCTGCTCTGGGGGGAGGTCCGGAATTATATTCTGCTACCAGCAGGCAACCTGAAGTAGCAAAACCCGGGCTGACCAATAACTTTCGTATTTATTGGGATGGCGACTTGTGGGAAGAAGGATTTGACTATACGGCTTTCAGCAGTAACACAGGAGGTGGTGAGGGAGGTATCTTCAAATGGGGCTATTCATCTCCTATTTTTACTACTTCGGGGGCACTGACCAATAACTGGACAAAAGGGACTCCTTGTGTTCAGGTGGATATGTTGGGCGACTGGCGTGAAGAGTTTGTCATGCGCTCCGCCGATAATAAAAGTTTGCGTATCTATATGACACCTTCTCCAACAACACACCGTGTTTATACATTGATGCACGATCCTCAATATCGTCAGGCCATTGTTTGGCAAATGTGTGGTTACAATCAACCTCCGCATTTGGGATATTATATAGGAAATGATTTCCCGACACCCATACCTTCCAAAACCACAAACGGGAAATTGGTATGGAAAGGTACAAATGGTAATTGGAATAAGACAGCAACTAATTTTGTGGATGGAGACGATGCTGTTGCTTTGATTAAAGGAACCGGTACTCCTATTGCCTTCGCCGATGGCGACCATGTGTTGTTCGATACGCGAGGTAATCAAAAGAATATACAAATAACGGAAAATATATCTCCTGCCTTGCTGATGGTTTCCGGGACTGTGAATTATGAAATTGGCGGCACCGGTTCTTTAAGCGGAGACATGCGTTTGGATAAATTAGGAGAAGGTAGCCTGATATTAAAAGGAGAGCACAGTTACAGTGGAATTACCGATGTTTGGGAAGGATATCTGCAAGCTGATGCAATCCTGAACAATTCGCCTGTGATTGTGCGTCGTCATGCTGAATTTGGTGGGGCAGGGACTTACCATCAAGGCATCAAAACAGAATACAACGGAAGCATTTTCGTGGGTGGTAAAGGCAAAGTTGGTACAACAACGGTAAAAGATTCTATCAATTTGGTGGAAGGTGCCCATTTGGTGTTTGATTTATCTGAGGATATTGCTACAGGTAATGATTTTCTTCAGCTGGATGGTAAGTTGAATATAGAAAATAACTCGATCATTACTATCAACCGTTTGTCTGAATTGGCCTATGGAATTTATGTGATAGCTAAAATCGATGAACTGAACGGTGATCTTACAAAAGTACGTATTGACGGGATTTCGGGAGTAGCGGCTGCACTGAGTTACGATCAAACAAGCAAAGAACTTCAATTGTTGGTTAAATCAATTCGCACGCCAACCCGTATCAGTTGGTCGGGGGCCGAAAGCCAGGTTTGGGATTTAGCAGGTGACTTGAATTGGAAAAACAATGGAGAGGATGATTATTTTGTGACGGGAGACAGCGTGTTTTTCGATCAAGCATCCGGTAGACGCACACTGAACATACCTTCGGAGATCATGCCGGGTCATGTGGAGTTTAATAGTACTGAAGATTATGTTATTGATGATTTGAGTGCGCCATTGACGGGCAATATGGATCTTGTCAAGAAAAACACCGGAAAATTGACCATCAACAATAAAAACAGCTACACCGGAAAAACCATTGTGGAAGGTGGAGCATTGATTTTAAAATATCTTCCCGGCTCTTCCGAGGATGGTGGTATCGGTGCCAACACCAAAGATGCATCTATGTTGGAACTGAAGAATGGAGCTGAACTACAAGTTTCTTCTGACAATCAAATGACAGATATCGGAGTGACGGTTTCGGGTGATGAAGGCGGGGTATTTAATATAACAAGGGATGTATATTGGAATGGAGAGATCAAGGGTACAAAATTGATCAAGACCGGAGCAGGACGTTTATACATTGGTTATCAGAATAAAAATTTGAATGAAGTTGAATTAAATGCCGGCGTGATTGAGTTGTACCATTCGAATCCCCTCCATGGTGTTGGTAAGAAAATTACTATCAATGGCGGTACTCTCCTTTGCGGTGGCGGAGCAGGTGAGTACTTGTCAACAGCATTAAATTTTCACATACCACAGGGCAGGGCAGGTACGGTATACGCGTCTCCACGTTGTGAATATACCGGAACTTTAACGGGTGGAGGCACTTTAAATTGGAAGGCCGATTTTATCCGTTCTTATCTGAAAGGTAATTGGTCGGCATTTGAAGGCACTATCAATGTTACAAATAGCGGATTTAACACACAGTACGGGACACAGTTTATCTTTGATAATACTTACGGCATACCCAATGCAACCCTCAACTTAGGTACTGATGTGTGGATGTGGGGAGGAAGTACCATCAAAATAGGTATGTTGACAGGAGTTTCTTCTGCTACAATAGATGGTTCTTTTTTAGAAATCGGTGGAAATAATAAAAACGGCGCTTATAGTGGTGTAATAACAGGCAATGCATCCGTGAAAAAAGTGGGCACAGGTACGTGGTCAGTGCTCGGAAATAATACCTATACCGGTACAACTAATGTAAGCGAAGGTACTATGATTGTCAGAGGAAGTTTGGGGACGAGCAATATTACCATTACGAATGTTGGCACGATGACCATTAACTCCGGAAGAAGTGTTGGTGGTATGGTAACCATACGAGGTGGAGGGACTTTAAATTGCTATGGTACAGTAGGAAAGACCGTCAACAATTTGGGAACCCTCAGAGGATATGGAAGAATAACGGGCAATGCAACTTTAGGTATGAATTCCGTTACAGCTCCGGGTACTGCTTCAGTTTTAGGCACTTTGAATTTTGATGCCAACGCAACGATGAATAATACATCATCTACTTTGGAGATTCGCGTAATGGGATCAAATACGCGTTCTGATCAATTGAACGTAGCAGGTACTTTGACGTGTAAAGGTAATTTAAACATCTCTGTTCTTTCAGGAACATTGGTGGAAGGAGACAGTTATAAAATCTTCGCGGCAAAAAGCATTGCAGGTACCTTTGATGCCATCAGTTTGCCGGAACTTGAAAGTGATTTGGAGTGGGATATCTCTCAATTATATACAGAAGGGATCATTTCTGTAGTAAAATCTACAGGACTACATTTACCGGTCTTGAACACAGCTTTGTTGGGTAATCCAACTACCGGAATCTTCCGTGTTGCGGTTGAGTCATCCGAAGATTTGAATATCTCTGTCGTTGATTTGTTGGGTAAAGTGATATATCAGGCTGAAGCATCTCCCGTTTCCGGAGTGATTGAGATCAACATTACCGATCAGCCGGCAGGATCTTATGTGTTGCGCTTGACAGCCAAAAATCAAAAAACAGCAACATTGATGTTGATGAAGCTGTAGGAATTATATTATATTAGTCAAATAATCATATTAAAATTATCAGTCAATGAGAAAAATAAAGTTTAGTGTCTTAGCACTGTCGGTTATATTTTTGTTTGTGGCGTGTGCAAACAACAAAAAAATAAGTTTTGAAAAAGGTGAGTTTAAAAGCTGGGCGGAAACTCCGCCGATGGGTTGGAATAGCTGGGACTGCTATGGCCCAACAGTGGAGGAGCATGAGGTAAAGGCCAATGCTGATTATATGGCTGAAAACCTCAAGGAGTTTGGTTGGGAATACATTGTAGTTGATATCCGTTGGTTTGTTGAAAATGACAAAGCCGGTGGCTATAATCAACACGACCCCCGTTATGTTATTGATGAGTATGGACGCTACCAGCCGGCGGTGAATCGTTTCCCTTCCGCTGAAAAGGGTAAAGGGTTCAGAGAATTAGCTGATTATGTGCATAGCAAAGGATTGAAGTTTGGTATTCATATCATGCGTGGTATTCCAAAGGTAGCGGTAGAAAATAAATTACCCATCAAAGGAGCCTCCGGCATTACTGCCGATCAAATTTATTCAACAGAACTACAATGTCGTTGGTTGAGAGATAATTATACGATCGTGGCTGATAAGCCGGGAGCGCAAGAATATTACAATTCAATTTTCGACATGTATGCAGACTGGGGTGTGGACTTTATCAAAATTGATGATATTGCCCGTCCCTACCATCAGGCAGAAATTGAATTGATTAGAAATGCAATCGATCAGTGCGGAAGGCCTATCGTTTTGAGCTTGTCTCCGGGAGAAACTCCTGTTGAAGCTGCCGAACATGTGAAAGAGCATGCCAATATGTGGCGCATGGTGGATGATGTTTGGGACAAGTGGACAGATATCACACATCTGCTGAATATTGCGCAAAAATGGTATCCACATATTAGTCCGGGAACCTGGCCTGATTGCGACATGATCCCGTTGGGACGTATTTCCATACGGGGAGAGAGAGGAGAAGACCGTATGACTCGTTTGACCCGGGACGAACAATACACTTTGATGACTTTATTTGCCATTTTTAAATCTCCTCTGATGTTTGGAGGGGATTTACCCAGCAATGATGATTTTACCCTTTCTTTATTAACTAATAGAGAAGTGCTGAAAATGCATGAAGAGGGAACAGACGTGCGGCAGGTTTTCAACGAAGGTGGTGCAATTGCCATCAGCTCAAGGAATCAGTTTACCGACGAAGTGTATTTAGCTTTGTTCAACATCAATGAAGGAGACGAAGTCATGGAGATCAAGGTTAATTTAAAGGACTTGGGGCTCAATGGTGATTGCCAGGTGGTGGAGATGTGGACAAATACAGATTTGGGTGAAGTTTCCAATGATTTTTATTCGTCTATAAAACCACATGCCAGTGGTTTGTACAAATTTATTCCGTAATCGCACAAACCAATGGCAATCCCGGGATGTATTTCAAAAGGCTTCTCCAATTTTGTAGTCAGCTGAAAGAATCCATTGGAATGTATCCGGATCGTCCGGGTGGATTGGACTATAATCAAATTTCCTGTCCCGCAGGTGCTTAGTCAGTGGAATCTGATTGTCAATTAATCCCTGGATTATGCACTTTGCAACTTGAACGGCACCGTAAGAGTTAAAATGTGTATTGTCAGCCAAGTCTTCGTCTTGTCCCGGAAAAGTATTTGCCGGATAGTGCACCAATGCCTTTTTAGATCCTTCCACTCCTAATGCATAATAGAGTTCAGTCGTAAGGGTTGTCAAATCGATAACCGGTACATTTTCTTTGGCAGCTAAGTCTTTTACTGCTTGAGGGAAGTCACCGTGTGTTTCAATAATTTTTCCTGAAACATTGAAGTGCCTGCGCTGTGTCGGTGTCAGCAGGATAGGGTACGCCCCTTTTTTGCGGGCTTCATCAATATACACTTTGAGACTCTTTGTGAAATGCTTGTAAGCTCCTTTGTCTTCCCCTTTTTGCTTTTCATCGTTGTGTCCGAATTCAATGAATACGTAATCTCCCTTTTTCATGAAAGTCAACGCTTTCTCAAACCGCTTCGCATTTAAAAAGGTGTTGCTGGATTCACCCGATTCAGCATAGTTGGCGAAGCTTACCTTTTCATTGAAAAAAGCAGGTATCACTTGTCCCCATGCCGCCCAAGGTTCGCTATCTTGATCCACTACGGTGGAGTTGCCGCAGAGAAACACCGTGATGGCTTTTTTGTTGGGTTTGATCTCAATGGAATGTACGCCGGCCTGTTCACCGTCAAAAGCAAGACTTAAATATTTATCCCAATTTTTTTTGTCTAATTCCCGTGTTTTCAATTGTACGGTTTCGTCCGGAGTGATGAATTTATCTCGTTTGTTGACCGTAAATTTGAAGGTTTTGAATTCGCCTTTTTGGGTGACAATATTGTTTAAAAGTAGTCTGGAAGATTCGGCACGTACCGTAGTGAGTGTGCTGCGATCAGTATTTCCCAACTTTATTTTCACAATATAATTTCCATCCGGAACTTCGATGGCTAAGTTGGATTTATTCCGTAATTCTTGTTCGTTGAACTTGAAACTGTAGCCGGATTGGGCATGTGTAAATACGCCAACGAAAACCAGAAAGGCAGTAAAAGATGTTTTTAGTGTAGATGTCAGAAGAGACCTCATAAATTTTGTGTTATTAATTATTGTGAATAGTTTTTTGATAAAAACAATAAATAGTGTAACGATTGATGGAATGCAGCCTGTTTGAATGGATAATCTATCTTTGGTTTTTCAAAATTGGATGATTTTCTCGTAAAAATAGTACATTTGAAGCGGAAAAAGAATGAAAAGTATTGCTTTTTGAATGATTTTCCATATTTACGCTACTTTTGTAAAAGTTTTTTTATTTAAAATCAATATTTCAAACAATGAAAATACAAAAAATTGTTTTTTTAATTCTGTTCTCCTTCGGGATTTCTTTAGGTCAAATTTATGCACAATCCCTGCCTGAAAGGCGTGATGTATTGAAGTCCATGGTTCAGGTCAACGATTACTTCATGAAGAAGTACGCCGACTACACAGAGACTTCTTATGTAAGGGGAGTGCGTCGTCCGAGTAATATTTGGACACGTGGTGTGTATTATGAAGGTCTTATGGCTTTGTACAGCATCTATCCGAAAGAAAATTATTACCAATATACCTACGATTGGGCAAGTTATCACAACTGGAACATGCGTAATGGCTGCACCACAAGGAATGCAGATGACCATTGCTGCGGACAAATCTATATTGATATGTACAGGATTTCGCCGCAATCTCCTGATATGATCAAAAATATCAAGACAAGTATGGATATGTTGGTCAATACCCCTCAGGTTGATGATTGGACCTGGATTGATGCTATTCAGATGGCTATGCCCGTTTTGGCCAAATTGGGAAAGTTGACCGGAGAACAAAAATATTATGATAAGATGTGGGAGATGTATG
>ERZ795058.1809-NODE-1809-length-27358-cov-40.634106_pt1 | contig 27358 bp, 24 predicted proteins | sample MGYA00375142_ERZ795058 | MGnify/ENA primary metagenome ERZ795058 (study PRJEB30187, sample SAMN05720210) | activated sludge metagenome | isolation source: anaerobic digester from wastewater treatment plant | place: Japan | collected 2015-04-20 ... | reverse complement strand
CTGCATAGATTGCCAGTAGCACCGCAGTAACCAAAAGCAAGGTGGTTAAGACCGTCAAAATGGTTCCTGGTAGTGAACCGCTACCCAACTTGATATACACGATGGATAAACCACTAATTCCGGCAATTCCCATGGATCGAATCCACATCAAATTGGTCAGAATGGCAGAAACAAATACACTCAACACCGCCAACCAGACCAATTCGTCTTGGACAGCAAATGATTTCATGAGTAGGGCGATACTCAAAGCCAACGCAAAGCACATGTTTGAAAAGTTCCGCGCCATATTTTTCACCAGAGTCCAGGTATCAATCGCCAAGGTACAATCCGCATGTAGCAGGCATATCCGTCAATCATTTTTTCTTCTCGAAGGATTCGCCAACATTGAATGAACGTCAGAGCAACAGATAAAAGAATGGCAGTGAACCAATCTGGAGAACTGAAAACCATCATTGCCCTGAACACCAGTTCTCCTAGATACATCGGGTGACGTAAAAACCGATAGGGGCCACGACTGGTCAGGCCGCGGTCTGCAGGAGCAACCCCAAAACGTGATCCTAAAGTGATGAGAGACCACAAGGTCAATGAGTAGCCAGCCAGGGCAGGTATGAGCAAATACCACTCGCTATGGCTGGAAGTTGTGAATGTGGGCAAGAATGCGGCGATCATTCCGAGCCATAATCCGGTGCGATCATATTGTTTCGCCGGTGTTCGCCGGGTGTAGAAGAAAGCTAATAACCCGTTATGAATCGCAAACAGCCAGGCCAGGATAGAAGGATGTTGCCAGGCTGCCAACCCGGAAATAAGCGTGGCAAAAAGGAAGAAGCCAAAACCAACCAGGTCACGAATGCGATCGGAATGTTTCCGAATGAAATGGAGGGGATTGGTGGCCATTACATCGCACCTAGATTCTGGACAATTGGCCATCCGATTACAGCCAGCAACGTCACCAGGAATGGCAAGAAATAAAAAACCACCATTGGGATCACTAGCTCGGATCCCACCTTTTCTGCTCGCTGCTCAGCGGAGCCAATATAGTCAGATGCAATACTGGTTGCCAGCTGTCCCATCAATTCCTGTTGGGCAGTACCGCGTCGGATGAATTCCAATTGCACAGACATGCCGATCAATTCAGGAAGATGTGATTCCTGGGCTTCGCGCTGCATTTGCTCGATCAGATCACGACCTTGCGCCATCTGAAGAACCCACCGCATCCATTTGCCTACCAAGCTTTGCGCTTGAGCTGTCCGACGCAAGGCTTCTTCCATCGAAACGTTTGCAGACATCTGGGCTGAAACTAGCTGAACAAATTCTGGAAGTTGAGCAATAAACTGACGGCGATAACGACGGGCAACCCCGCCCATAGACATAGCAGGATATTGAAATCCAACCAATCCACCTACCAAAGCAAATACTGGTTCCGCAGTGGCTACCATCCCCAATCCAAACCCTGCTACAGCTAAAGCCACCCGCAGAGAGGTAAATTGCACTTCATTCCAATCGTTCCAGCGATCTCCGATGTGAGCCCAATACAGATCTGCCCGTGTTTTCCGTAGAAAACCAGCTGGCGTCCATCTAGATACTGGCTTGTCTAGGGAAGAAAGGGATTTACGCCATCCGGTCAGGATAACGCCATCTGCTGGCGTAAGAATCTCAGATAACCGGCCTGTGGGTGCTGCAGGTGCAAGTTCAAGTGTCAGGTAGATAACCAATGCAAAAACAGCGATTCCGGTGAGATAAATGAGTGCAGTCATCTACACTGCCTCCATAATCATGGAACGGATAATGAAGTACCCACCCACCATGGCTGCCATCGTGCCACCAATTACGATTTGAACAGGGAGGGCGGTTAACGAAGAGCGCACCATTGGGTCCTGGCTGAGATAAATCAGAATGAGGATCAAGACAGCTGGCAGGACTTTTGCAGAAACCAGCGAATCGCCGGCTTTCGCCTGGGCACGATTCCGTGCAATCAGGATTTGCTGAACCCGGCTTGAGATATCCATGAGGACTGCGGTGTAGGCTCGTCCGCCTGCTTCGGTATATCCTTCCAACAGTTGAGCTAGATTGGCCAGGGACACCGAAGGGCTGCGCGATGCCAGACTTCGCAATGCCTCCACCCTATCTTTGATTCGCATTTCTGAAGCAGTGAGAATAAACTCTGGGGTGAGTGGATTGGTTTTTTCTATCTCCAAGGACTCACCGACTTGTTGTAAAACATCGGGCACAGATCCACCAGCGAGTAGACCAGCAGCAGTCCGACCAATAGCAATTGGGAGCAGCTGGTCAATATTCCGACCACGACTTTTCACTCGATCATCCAACCATGCGCCAGGAATGTAAATTAGGATTCCACCAATGACAATTGCCGGCAGACCGGGGAGGAACAACCAGGCAATGACCATGCCGCATACACCAGCAGCGATACGCAGTAGGCGGAAGGTAACGGGTTTGATATTCAGACCGGAGGCTAAAAGTTTATACTCCAGCGATTTTTGATCGAGACTGGATAGAGTTCGGGCTGAATCAACAGTATATAAAGCGGATAATCTACCCGTTTTGATTTGCTTTGGATACCACAGCAAGAGCACCAAAGTAGTGGATAAGAGCCCAACCACTGGAATTAATATCGTCATAGATCCTCCAGGTAAGTTTAAAAACAAAAGCCAGACACTCGTGCTCATGCGCCTTTGAAGTGCGCATCCAGCAGGTAGAGTCCGGCTAACGATTGAATGAATAAATAATTAATTTGTAGGTATAATTGAGTATAGCAACAGAAACAAGCTTATCCTAGGGGGAAAGATAGAAATATTCAGGAAATCAGGAATTAATAATGTAAGTTTTACATCAGGGGGTATGAATCAACTATGTATCGCAAAAAGTGGCTGGCTAAAATTAAGTTGCAATGGACTAGCAATGACATTCAAAAGACGAAACTATGTGTCTTTTGTGAAAACTAGTGATAAACAGGAAATTAATAAGAGATAATTACTAAGAACCCTTCTTTGTTTTCGAGCATGCTAGAATATACGATAGTACAAAACCAAAAAAGAACCACTTATGAAGTAAGGAATGCTTTTTGATGAATAGATCTATCCAGGACCCTGAATTAATTCAAGAAATATATGTTTGTGGGATAAAAACGCAAATTTTACGAATTGCGATTCGCCTAGATATTTTCTCGATCCTGTCAGCTGAGCCAATGGATGTAACCAACATCGCGCGCATTTGCGGGTGTGACTTGGATGGGATGGAGAAGCTGCTAGATTGTTTATCTAGTTATCACCTATTGGAAAAAAATGGTAAATACTATACTTTATCACTTACATCGATGACTTTCCTTGTGCGGTCAAAGAAAAGCTACGCTGGCGATTGGATCCTGGCTCAAACTAATCCAGACATCTTTGAGCAAGTCTATCGATCTGTTCGCAGTGGAAAGCCATTCCGCCCCTTGTTCCCTTGGGACCAACTTGCTTGGTTGGAAAGCTATAACCCAAAACGAATCATTGAAAGCAACGCTATGTGGGAAGCAGCTAGGATTGATCCGGCTTTATTAAATAGAATGCGTGTTTTAGATCTGGCCTGCGGTAGTTCCATCATGAGCTTCGTTATTGCTCAGAAGGCCCCAAATGTTAGGATTATCTGCGTGGATACTCCAAAGGTTTTAGAAGTAGCTAAAGATCTGGCTGTGAGAATGGGTGTGTTGGATCAGGTCTCGTTCATGTCTGGAGACTTGCACCAACTTGACCTGGGTACAAATAAGTATGAGATTGCGTTACTTGGTAACGCTACAAATTTCTTCACTGTTAAACAAAATATGTCCCTTTTTCAACGGATCAATCGGTCACTAACTAATGAAGGGTCATTGATTATCAATGTCACAATGGACACCGGTGAGATGAATCCCCACGTTCGTCTATACTCATTCGTGCTTTGGACTATGTCTGGAACTAGATTTTACGACTTCCACGATTACCAGGATTGGCTCTTAGAAAGTGGTTTCTACGAAGTGAAACAGTTGAATAAACAATGGATAAGCGCAAAAAAATCAAACAAATGATTGAAACTAGGCAGCAAGATGAAACAACTGATTTATGATTATTCTCAAAGCTCAATATTTGTCATTAGTCTCGAAAGGTTACTGTTTTGAATATATTGTTACTCAATCCACCCCCATTTGACCGAAGTTGGTATCGTGTAGAACATCTCGGGATTGCTTATCTGGCTGCCATTCTGCGTCAAGCCGGGCATTGTGTGCTCTTATTAGACTCATTGCTTGAAGACCTCGACATTCAAAACACAGTTCAGGTCATATTGGAGCGTATGCCAAAGATCGATATCTTGGGTATCACTGCTACAGAACCTGAAACGCTCAAAGCCGGTGTTGCAATCGTACGCTTACTCAACCAGACCGGCCTGCACCCACATGTTACTTGTGGCGGCTACTTACCTACCTTTTGGAGTGAGGAAGTGCTTCAGAAATTTCCCGAGATTAATACGGTCGTGATTGGAGAAGGCGAAGAAACGCTTCGGATATTGGTCGAAACCCTCCAGCTAGGTAAAGATTTGGCGACAGTTGAGGGTATCGTCTATCGCGATCTATCCGGGCAGGTCTTGCATACTCTGTCTCGCCCCTTGATCGCTAACCTTGACAGCCTGCCCTTCCCGGCTCGTGATTATTTATCGACTACATATCAGAAGTTTCATCATGCACTTGTCTACGCCAGCCGAGGTTGTTATCATAAGTGCTCATTCTGTCAAATAGCGCAATTCTACCGCCTTTCCCCTGGTGGTCCTTATCGTACTCGTAGCGCCAAGAACATTGCAGATGAGATCGAACTGCTGGTTACCCAGTATGGAGTTCGCTCGATCTTCTTCGTTGATGATGAATTCATTACTGAGAGTCGCCACCGTCGAAAGGTGATCGACGAGTTAATCGCAGAAATCCGCGCGCGAAGGTTGCAGTTCAGTTTCTCCATCCAGTACCGTGCGGATACCGGCTCTGATGAAGGCCTACTGCAAGCGCTCAAAGATATTGGGTTGAGTACAGTTTTTATCGGCGTCGAATCCGGGGTGGATTCCGTCCTCAAACGTTTCGATAAGGGTATTAAGAAAAACAACTTGACCACTGCATTGAGGATTGTCCGTGATTTAGATTTTAATTTGATCGCAGGGTACATGCTTTACAACCCTGGCACAACCTTTAAAGAGTTAAAAGAAAGCATTGCTTACCTACTAGACTCGGAAGCACCCTTCATACAGGATTTGCATGGGATGAATTTGCTCAAAGGCACTCGTGAGGAAAACCTTGTTCGCGATATGGGTATGCTTGTTTCTCGTGACTTGAAAGTTAATTATTCAATCAAGGATAAAAAAGTCGCCGCTTTTGTTGATGCTCTCCGGCATTATTTTCCAATCTACCGCTCCGTAGTGCTAGATATTTACGAACTGCTCTTCTTATTAGTACGACTCCCTGAGGAAATTCAGGAAGAAAAGAAGGCCATTGATGATAAGATCCGTTCTTTGCATAACCGCTTTTTAATTCAGTCCATCGATGCAATTGAACAGGGTATCTTCCATGAAAAAGAATTGCTGGAAAGTTTACAAGAAGAGTTTAAAGCCTTGACCACCGAAAGCAGTCAATTGGTAAAAAAAGTCCGGGAATCGATTCGCGATTGAAATAGTAGGAATATATTAACCTCGGAGGACCTCTGAATTGATTAATCCAGGTAATAAGAATGAAGATCATTGAATAAGAACTGAAATAGTTAGTTTTTCCATGGAGTAATTGTGGGAATTTTTAAGCTTGAACCGAAAGACAATGCATGGCACAACCAGATTTTTCCAAAGTACATCGAATGGTGGTACTTGGATGCAATGACTTTTTCCAACGATTTTTTTTCGGGAAGTTTTGCGCTATGGGGGAATCTCCATAGGCCGGAAAGTTGCGTCGTACGGTCTGATTTTGTTTTTACTTTTTCAGATGGTAGAGTGGTTGATTTTGGCAAGAAGATAAACTTAGCTGATTTTCATGCGAGTACAGACGGCTGCTGTGTCCAGATGGAATACGATTCATTTCAAAATCTTGGAAATCGTTTCTTGCTACACTTGGAACAAGGTCGTGAGGCGATCTTGGACATTATCCTAATCCCTGAGTGCTCAGGGTTCGGATATTATTATGAGTTTGACTCAGGTAAAGGAGAATACTTCTATTGGATTGTACCTGTCCCAAAAGGTGTGATCACAGGGCAGATCCAGTATATGGGGCAGATATACACTTTCAAGGGCGTTGGTTATCACGATCATAATTGGGCATCTATCAATCTGTCCGAGAAATTTAATGCCTGGATTTGGGGGCGATATCTAGCAGTAGATATGGGGATAATTTTCACTTCTGTAGAAAGCGATCAGGAAACGCTATTTCAAGGTATGGCAATTATTGAGCGAGGCGTCACAGCAAATGAATATTTATACCTAAAGTTTGATCAAGAAAAACCAATTATTCGTATTGAAAATACACCAGTGGGATGGAGTTTATTGATTACAGAACCGGGTGTGAGACTTGAAATGGATATTGTGAAAAATATTCTTGTTTTTGAACGAGGTAATGCCAGGGATTACCAACGATTTATGTCAAATAGCAGAGGTTGGCTTTCGATTGGCGGCCTAGAATACAAACTAAATGGATCACTAATCCATGAATTTAAGAGTTTATCTACTAAAGAGTGGGGAAAATCATGAATATTTTACTACTCAATCCACCTTCGGCTGAAAAGAACTGGTACCGTGCTGAGCACTTAGGGTTAGCTTACCTAGCTGCGATTTTACGTCATGCGGGTAGTAGAGTTTGTTTGCTCGATGCTAATCTTGAAGACCTCGACATTCAAAACACAGTTCAGGTCATATTGGAGCGTATGCCAAAGATCGATATCTTGGGTATCACTGCTACAGAACCTGAAACGCTCAAAGCCGGTGTTGCAATCGTACGCTTACTCAACCAGACCGGCCTGCACCCACATGTTACTTGTGGCGGCTACTTACCTACCTTTTGGAGTGAGGAAGTGCTTCAGAAATTTCCCGAGATTAATACGGTCGTGATTGGAGAAGGCGAAGAAACGCTTCGGATATTGGTCGAAACCCTCCAGCTAGGTAAAGATTTGGCGACAGTTGAGGGTATCGTCTATCGCGATCTATCCGGGCAGGTCTTGCATACTCTGTCTCGCCCCTTGATCGCTAACCTTGACAGCCTGCCCTTCCCGGCTCGTGATTATTTATCGACTACATATCAGAAGTTTCATCATGCACTTGTCTACGCCAGCCGAGGTTGTTATCATAAGTGCTCATTCTGTCAAATAGCGCAATTCTACCGCCTTTCCCCTGGTGGTCCTTATCGTACTCGTAGCGCCAAGAACATTGCAGATGAGATCGAACTGCTGGTTACCCAGTATGGAGTTCGCTCGATCTTCTTCGTTGATGATGAATTCATTACTGAGAGTCGCCACCGTCGAAAGGTGATCGACGAGTTAATCGCAGAAATCCGCGCGCGAAGGTTGCAGTTCAGTTTCTCCATCCAGTACCGTGCGGATACCGGCTCTGATGAAGGCCTACTGCAAGCGCTCAAAGATATTGGGTTGAGTACAGTTTTTATCGGCGTCGAATCCGGGGTGGATTCCGTCCTCAAACGTTTCGATAAGGGTATTAACAAAGATGAGATCATAAAAACATTATCTATCGTCGATAAATTGGAGTTCAATCACAATATCGGGTATATCTTGTTCAATCCTGGAACAAACTTTCCGGAACTCCAAAAAACAGTGAACTATTTACTTTCTCCAAATGCCCCCACCATTTTAAAATTAGTAGGTATGATGGTCTTGAAAGGTACGCCTGAGGAAAAACTTATCCGCGAGAAAAACTTGATCATAGAACGCGAATTAGGAATTCGCTATAAGTTCACCGACGAAAAAGTTGCAGCATTTGCAGACCTCATGCGGCATTACACTCCAATCTACGAGCCAACCGCCAAAGATTATTACGAAATCCATTTTATGATTGGTGACCTGAATATCTTCCAGAGAAATACAATGAGGACTAAGATCAAACCAATTGAACTTAAAATCCATTCACTTCATCAAAAGTTTCTTGGTTCTGCCGTGGATCAATTATCAAAAGGTGATCTAAACTCTAAAGCATGGATCACCGATTTTATTCCTGATTTTGAAGCTTTGCATGATGATACCCAAAAAATATTGCATGAGGGTATTGAATCGATTTCAGCTTTAAAATAGGTATAGAAACAAGGGACATAGAAGGAAATCAACATGAAAGAAATATCTCAAAGGGCTAAACAGTACATTGACCAGCTTTCGCTATCGGTTGAAAATAATATCCCCTATGTCACTCCATTAACCGCAAGTCTTCAGGCTAATAAATGGTGCAATTCTCGCTGTGAGTACTGCGGAATTTGGAAGAGCAATCCGAGTAATCCCTTGGTCAAAGATCTTTTCCTGGCTGTGAACGAGTTAAGCGAATTAGGCGTTCAAATGGTAAGTTTGACTGGAGGAGAACCTTTCCTGAATAATGATCTTTACCAAGTTATTCAACGCATGAATGATAAACGGGTGATTAGCTCTACGATGACGAATGGCTTGCTACTCAATCAGAAGCATCTGCAGCCAATCCTGGAAGCAGGTTTAAATTCTCTCTGTGTATCACTGGATTCTATAGATCCCGATATATATAAAAGTATCCGCGGCGTCTCCTTGGCTCCGGTACTCAAAGGTTTGAAGTATGTTGCTAATATTCGCAGTCAATATCCAACGCTGTTCGTGGTCTCTATCAACTGCGTAATTTCAAAAGCCAATATTGATGGAGTTGCCGATCTTGTAGCTTTTTGTAACGACTTGGATATCTCAGTAGGTTTTCAACCCCTACACCGTTCCTTTGAAAGTCGCTATAACCCAGAACGGCTCCAATTTCTTTCGGAAGATTTATTGCCTTTGAAAAGGCAGATCGAAAAGCTGATTAAAATGAAGCAAGCAGGAAGCCGAATCGACAACGACGAAGCATATTTGCTTGGTTTTCCAGACTTTTTGGTTTACAAACGACTACCAGAAAGAACCCTTTGTACTGCTGGGTTTACCACCATCTCAGTTGATGTGGACCTTAACGTCCGGAGTTGCTGGCCAAAAAAACCGATCGGTAACCTGCACAGTCAGAAGCTAACTGAATTATGGCACTCAGATATTTATAGTCAGAATCGAGCATCCATGCTCGCACTTGACTGCCCAAAGTGTTGGTTGCGTTGCCACACAGATTATCTATCAGTACAATGGTTGATGAATTTACTGGATAAAATTCTACAAGCGAAGCGTATTAAATCAGAATGCCGAGGAGAGGCATGATTGCTAATCCTAAGCCAAAAACTGCAATCATTCGGGTTCTCACAAGTCTTCACTCAATAAGCCGATGGGACGAGTGGGGCGATTCCAAGCTTCCATTTATAATCCTTGCTTGGTTCATTACAGTTTACAAATCTCTGATCAGCGCCACAACATTGTTGATACTACTGAAGTTGTTAGGCTTTACGGCCTTCTTTCTAGCTTTCGGTTATGTTTTCAATGATTGGATGGACCGCGAGGTAGACCAACATGTAGGTAAGTATAAAATAATTCAGGATTTTCAGCCTTGGCAAGTTTTTCTGCTACTGGCAGGCCTATGTCTTGGTAGCATCCTTTCTCTGTCCAGTTGGCTTTCCTACCCACCAGTAATACTTATCGTGCTGATCTGCTATTTTTTTGCAATTTCCTATTCTGGAACGTGTTTACGTTTCAAGGAGCGAGGTCAATGGGGATTGTTTATTGCATCGCTGTCGCAACGGACTTTACCTTGCTTGTTAGTTTTCGTGATCATGGACTTTTCGGAAGCGAGCGCGGCCATTTTTCTGGTTCTGACCCTCGTCATAGGCCTACGTTGGATGATTACCCACCAGTTGGAAGATCTCGAACGCGACAAACAAAGCCAAGTAAGAACTTATGCCGCACAAAAAAATCAATCATTCATTAAGCTGTATCTAACATGGATGTTTATCCTAGAGTTAGTTTTAATCATCCTTCTTGGTTTGATAATGTCGTATTCCCCTATATGGTGGGTTTACCTCGCCTATCTTATCTTTACGATTGTACTATCAATTATATCAAGATGCACACCTTGGCAGATGTTGCAAACACCTTCCTCGGCCTATCTAGTTTTGGCGGATTTCTATTTCCTTTTCTGGCCGGTCGGCTGGGCATTTCTTCTCAGTCTTCGTAGCGTCTATGGATTAGCAACTCTTGTGCTATTGACGTTTCTCCAATTACGTCCCATCCGTCAACACTTAACCAATCTCAAATGGCTGGTCTCTTCTCTAAGAAGATAAAGGCAAATATTTGATGTCTCTTGAAAACTTGCAACAAAGACTTTGCGAGAAGGATTTTCTGGAATACTTATTGCAGGCTGACAAACATCCATTTAATCCACCGGAAGATTTGAGAGAAATTCAGTGGGAAGTATATCCATACTACCTTTCATCTGTTAACCCACGCATTACCTTTCACCTTAATACAATACAAGGAGAGTATCTTTTAAAGTTGAACACGGAAACGTATAAAATTTACCGTGAGGCAGGCGCCTGCAGGCTGTTTTATCCTCTGAACAGTCTTGAACTTAGAGTGCCGCGGGTTTATGCTAATGAAACACAGATTCCCCTTTCCCGAAACCAATTTTGCGGATGGTTGATTGCTGAATGGGTCAGCGGGATTCCAGCGACTAATGCCGCGGATGAGATATTAGTCAACCTTCTCCCTCCTGGATTGCTAAATCTTCATCGATATCCTGTTAATAACGGAAATGTTGAATCAATTTTTGGCGTCCAAATGCCTATACAGGCAGAAGCTCAGGATATTCTCCGCGAGCGCCGAAGAGAATATTTCGAGCGTGCGCTTGAGGTTTGTCCCCAAAAGCTTATTCGAAGCGTTCAAAAGCTTGAGAATTTGGTATGCGCGCATTCCTTTACCGATCACCTCGCATTTATCCACGGTGACATGCATGTTAATAACATTAAATATTACCAAGAACCGTATATAGACAGGTATCGGTTGTTCTTGTTTGATTGGGAAGATATTTCAATCGATCATCCACTTTACGATCTTGCGAACTTGATGTTTTCTGATGGTTTCTCAGAACGGTCACGGAAATGCTTGGAAACCTATGTGTTATTGTATAACCAACAGCCAGCAGAGTTTGGACCTCTTAACCCGCTGGATGCCTGGATGCTAACCGCTATTTGTTTTGTCCGCAACCTCCGATGGAATCTCAGTGCTATCAATAGAGACCAGGAAATGCTTGAAAGAGGGGCCGAGCAAACAATTAAGAAGATCCTTAACATATTGCAAAAAAGTTTATAACTTGATATTTAGATTCTAGTTATCTACACACATATATTTTTAAATCAAACTGTAAAATTATACTTTTCCCGAGGTGGCAGCAGAAATGGACGATTTATTCTTGTTGAGGAAGATGCTCTGTTCTCCAAATATCTTGGCAAAGTTGATTGCCAAGAATTCGTGTGACATCACTTTCAACATCGATAATTTTCTATTCAATAAAATACCCGTGGTTTCCTCAGAGCCGAGCTCACGCGAAGTTTATTGCATCCAATCACCCAGTACAAAGAAATATTTCCTTAAGTTGAATCAGCACGCCTGGAAAATCGAAAATGAGTACCGAGCTTACAAGCTTATACGGTTCTATTCTGTCCACGAATTTTCCAGTCCGGAAATCCTGGATCTACAAATCAATGTTCCATATGGGGAAACCGAAGGGCAGCAGTGCAGTTGGTTAATTGAAGAGTGGCTAGATTATAAAAAAGAGGTAGATAATAGCCAAGATTTAATTCTGTCTGCTCGCATCCTTGCACAGATCAATTCTATGATGATCGATCTTGAGCAAGTCAGTATATTGTTTTCTACACCGGTGCCAAGTAAAGACAAGCTTGCCGAAAATGCACGATTAGATATCCTTTCCGAACTCAGGCGCGATCTTCCTGTACTGGATAAGAATATAACACTACAAATTTCAAAAGCAGCCGAGTATTTTGAGAACAAACGCTTCCCATACATGCTTATTTTTAATCACGGGGATTACCACAAGGGTAATATAATTATCGAAGCAAAAAAAAAGACTTCTCCAATTGTCTTGGATTGGGAAGATTTCCGAATCGACAACCCGATCTATGATCTGTCACATTTTCTTTATTTCTTACAACCCTGTGATTGGTCTTCTGCGATCAGGGGATATTTTGGTAATCTTGGGAATATTTTTGTGCAGTTCTCCCGGTTAGAGATCGTTGAAATGATCGTTAGCATGTACAGTGTATGGGCAGCTCGCAACTTACGCTGGTCCGCGAGACGGATTGATGATCCTGCTCAGTTGCAACTATGTCAAAACAAAATAGCTACCCAGTATTGTGCAATCAGGAGTCTTTCATGGAAAAACCTCGTAAAGTAGTGTTACCTTCTGATCTCTCCATTGAACAAAAAATTGGCCAGATGGTAATTGCACAAGCATTTGGGCGCTTCCGTTCTGATAGCGCCGCTGAATATGTGGCTCTACAGCGCTTGGTTGAAGAAGTTCATATATCTGGCTTCAAAATCTATCACGGTTATGCTCTGGGAATGTTAATGCTTGCTACGCACCTCGAAGCTCATTCGGATGTGCCACTGTTTTTTGCTTCGGACTTGGAAATGGGGTTAGGACAACAGTTTGCCGATGCGCCACGCTTTCCACCTGCTGCTGCATTTGGAGCAGCAGGTAGCTTGGAACTTGCATTCCGGAGTGGCAAGCAAGTTGGCCAGGAAGCACTCCGCCTTGGGATTAACCTTATTTTCGCTCCTTTGCTTGATCTACACAGTCCTGGTGACAGGTATTTTGGCTCGCGTTGTATTAGTAGTGACCCATATATTACGGCAGAAATTGGATCTCACTTTTTTCTGGGTGTTACAGAAGCAGGCGCATTAAGCACCGCGAAGTACTTTCCGAGCAACGGCGACCAGAAGTTCTATGATGATGGTTCAACAATCAATATGCAAAAGCGTGAACGGTTAGAACAATGGGAATGGTTGCCCTTTGTTACAGCCATTCGAACAGGTGTGAGTGCTGTAATGGTTTCCCATGGGGCGTTTCCTGGCCTGGATGCTATACCGTGGAACTCGGCTGCGGGTGTCATTCCTGCATCACTTTCGCGCCAAGTTGTTACCGAGATCCTTAGGAAAGAGTTAGAATTTGATGGTTTGATCATCACTGATGCTCTTAATCTACCATTCTTGCGTAGATACACGATGCGAGAGATTGCCCGCAATGCCGTCTCAGCCGGCTCTGATGTATTGGTTGCGCTGACTACCCCGCAAGACGCTCTGGAAGCGATTAAAGGCATCTATGATTCGCTTGACCAAGGCCTTGTAAGCGAGGTGCAAATTGATCAATCTGTTCGCCGGATTTTGAATGCGAAGCGCAAGATCTCTCTGAAACGGTTGGGGCTGCAGCCGCTTCAACTAGAATCCAATCTTTTCGGTAGCGACGAATCCCTCGCTGTGATTGTAGAAATTGCCGAAAAGGCGATTACCCTTTTAAAAAAACCAGAAAAGGATTTTCCAATTCTGGAAAGACCAACCTCTTTCATGGGGATTTTGGTTGGATTGAGTAAGGCAGTTGAACAAATACTGCCCGACCATTGGCAGCCATGGCATACATTTTCACACGTTGAGGGTGTTAGTGTAAATTGGATAGAAATCGATCCTTTGAAGGCCATCCAGAACCAGCTCTCACCAGTCAATGATTACAAGACGGTGATTTTGGTGCCGCTGCAATCTGAGGACGAGACAGTCAATGCCACACTGACTTTGTTGAACCACTTGAATGAAATCGGGAAGCATGTAATTCTCGCTTTACCACTATCTCCAAATGAGGCTGTGAAACTAGCTCCACTTGCTTGGGCAAGTTTATGGATGCCGGACTTTTACCAGGCCAGTAGGTGGGCCTTATTATCTATTATCACTGGTGGAAGGCAAGCGACTGGGCAGATACGGCAGTCTATTTGGGTTCCAAAATAGGGTTCCAAAATAGGAAGAAGAATATTTGTTGTTTTGATATAATTATTAGAGTTATTGGATATTTTCACTTCCTATCTAGTTTTAGTATATATACGGTTTTCTCTTAGTATACAGGTAATTAATTCACTCAATAGTGAAGTGAATATTGTTCTACTATAGATGCAAACTTTTAACTGAAATTGAGACTAACTGATGAGACCACTTGCTGTTTGTATACCTACCAGGAACGACCTGAATGAAGCTGGGAAAATATATTTTCCACTTTTATCATTGTCAATGCAAACCTTCCAGAACTTTTCTGTATATATACGTGATGAAGGTTTAAGGGATATTTTTGCAGATCGCAACTTACGGCTTATCATCAATCTTCTCGAGCAAAAAAATATCCCTGTAAACTATTACCGCACTTGGGAACGAAGAGGTGTTGCTTTTGCTCGCCGAAATTTGTTCGAATTGATCAAGGACGAGCCGTATCTTCTATGGTTAGATGATGACATGATAATCGAGCCCACTTCCTTGCAAAGTCTTATGTCAGAAATTGAAAAGAAGGAGACTGTTGGTTTCGTTCAAGGTGTAAAGAAAGAGTTAGACCCATTTCGAAAATACACGAATGACATCAACTGTCTGAATGGTGAAAAGCCGTTATCAGAATGCATCCGGATTTATTTTGGCGACGCGGCATTTTTGCTGATGCGCGTAAAAGCATTGAAGAGTATTAACTGGGAAATAATTACTAAATACCAAGTAGATGGACTAGGGGGTGAAGATGTAGCTATGAGTTTGATGGTTTCTCAAAACTGGGAAGGATGGGGAATCCCAAATGCCAGAGGGTGGCATGTATCCCCTTCTGTTGAACGTTGGGGATGGGAATCGCATTCGGACATTCTCCAAATTGAATTACTACGAGGACAAGTCGATCCAGAGATCTTGCGAAAAGCGCTCCCCCACCTGAGTGAATTCATACCCGATAATTAACTATATTTATACCTAAATCCAACTTGCCATGATGACCTACCAACAAGGAATCTCTATTATTATACCGACTGAAGGACGGACACAACTTACCTGCCGTTTGATTCAACGCCTGGATAAACTGCGAAGAGAAGTCGAGTTTTCCACTGAGGTTCTAGTAATCGATAGTAGCCAAGAAGCAGATAGAATTGCAATATTAGAGGTATGTAACAATTTCCACGCAGAATGGATCGAAGGCCCAAGTAGCGTACGAAAAAAACGCAATATGGGGATTGCAAAAGCATGCCATTCAATTGTGCTGTTTCTGGACTCGGACTGCGATCCACATGAGCATCTACTTAAACAACATTGGGATACGATTCATCGGCAGGATATCCCTAATCTGGGCGGCGTTTTGGGGAGGTTGGAGTTTACTGGTCCAGAGACATTGGCTTGGTCTCTTGTAAAAAATTCCTCGCTTGTTCAACAATTCAACCTCTCAGCTATAGGTAACGCAAAATGGGGTCCAACAGCAAATCTGTCCATTCGCCGAGATATTTTGGACAAGATTGGCCCGTTTGACGAAGATTTCCCATTCAAGTTAGGTGGGGACGATCTCGACCTAACTTATCGTTTAACGAGCAGTGGATGGATTCTTCTGAAATGCCCTGATGCGCTCGTATATCATGATCGGAGTACTTGGAGCAGTTTGAAAGCTGTTCTCGGTCGAGCGCTTCGTTGGGGAAGAATGGAATATCACATCTATAAAAAACACGCTTCACTACAACTCATGCATCCTCTATCGTTTTTCGGATGGCTTATCTTGATCTCTTTGTTTTCAGTGATCAACGCGGTGATCATGCAGGTTTGGCAGTACCTTATACTTCCAATGGGATGGATTGTACTCTCACTTCTTCTATTCTCTCTCTGTTTCTCCATGGAAAAAAAAGGAGCATTTAAAGAAAAGTGGAGCGTTTTCCGGAATAGTCTTCTTGGTGGCATTCCCGAATTGGTTTACCAGTTCGGCAGCACGTTTGAGTTTCTGAAGCACGGCGATTTACGCTTCTTCTATTCGCGCCCGTTGTTAAACCCCGATTGGATCACTGGCGTTTGGGCTGTAGAAGCGTGGAATACATGGAGCAATCTGCTCGCATTCCTTATCAATTATCTGGCGATAACTTATTGGGTGCGGTTTGCATGAGTGAAATGACTGCCTCTCCCATAGATGGTATCAGTGTTATCATTCCCTGTGCTGGACGTGTTCAATTGCTGGAGAATCTTTTGCAGACTGTCCAACGCGCCCGGGCGCGGTTTCCCCACCCAAGCGAAACGCTATTATTGGATAATAGCAAACCTTCTGACCAAGAATCGATCCGCAAGTTGGCAGCAGCCTACGATGCGACCTATTATTATGGCAGTCATAACATCAGCCAAAAACGCAATATGGGAGTTGAATTGGCTGCCTACGACTTGATATTATTCCTTGATTCCGACTGTACCGTTGATGAAAACATTTTATCCGAACACTTCAACTCTTATAAAGCTGCCAACACTGGAAGTTGCCTAGGACTACTGCTCTTCACAGGCGAGGATACCACCACCTGGTTAAGTGTGGAACGAACCGGAGTACTGAGTTGCTTCAGCCTAGCTGCAGAGCAGGATGAGACTAACTGGGGGCCTACAGCTAATATCTCTTTCCGTCGAAACGCCTTCCAAGAAATTGGCGGGTTTGATCTCGCTTTTTCCCGACCGGGTGGCGAAGACGTGGATCTTGGATTCAGGCTGACTGAGGCTGGGTGGCGAATGTGTTGCAATCCGAAGGCGCTTGCTTACCACACAAAAGAAACCTGGTCATCATTTTGGCAAGTTTACGAGCGTTTTCTACGTTATGGTGCTGCCGATGCATTATTAATAAAAAAGCATACCTCGCGTACAATAACGGACTTTCCGATGAGTACTCAGTACGTTGTATTACTGGTTACCTTTTCTATCCTATGCATACCAGCCTACGGATCTTGGAGCTTGCTCCTGCCACTTCTATGGATAGGTATCACGCTTGTCGTGTACCCACTCTTGCCCGGCAAACAGAAGAGCCAGAATTTGAAAGAAAGCTGGCTTGTCCGTGCGCTGGAATTAGTCCTATTTACCGCACTGGACTTTGGCCGCTTGCTGGGTGGAATCAAGTATCGCGAGAAACGTGCATTTTACACACGAATTATATTCTTCGATGAACAATTGTCTCTAGATTGGCCGGGGGTGGTACGAAGTGGTTTCGCCTCCACTGTTTCACTCTTTCTGACCTTGCTTTTCTTTCAATTGTTGATTGCTTTGATCTTATAAGATAGACCCGGTCAGTTAATTCTGGAGAAATTGACCCAAGGAGGGGACTTTGTGCTCAATATCCGGATTCATAGTTACTCGACAAAACGCTGACCGCAAAGCGATTGTCGAGCATTATATTAATATTTTATCGCGCGGCAGAGAAAGAGGACACGACAGCATCGGTGTCGCCTCTGTTGATGTTGATGGTGAAAGTCGCAGGTGTGTGACTTTGCTACCCGGAGATTATTCATTTGTGAGTAGCGCGGTTACCCCACGAACTTCTGCTTTAATCGGTAACAATCGAGCTGAACCTACTACCGAATTTGTGATCTCCAAAACTAGTAATGACATTCAGCCGTTCGGCGAAGAGGGGATTTATATTAGTCACAATGGGACCATCGCAAATGATAATGAACTGCGGCGTAACTTCAGCATCGAGACAAGTACCGCTATTGACTCGGCTGTTATTCCAGGATTAATCAAAAAATATGGTGTGGAAGGTGCGTTACACCAATTGGTTGGTTCTTATGCACTAGCAGTGATTGATGCAAAACATCCGACTATGATTTGGCTAGCCTGCAACTATAAACCCATTTACACCCTGCTAGATAACGACTTGGGAGCCATCTTTTTTGCATCTCGCCCTAATTATTTACAACCAGAGCAAGATTTTGCCAGTAGGCTCAAAGGACCATCGATTTTACAGGTTCCACCTTACCATCTACTAGTGGTTAATGGGGAGCACAACACAATCCATCAAGAAGCTATCATCCCGAGGATAGGAAGCAAAAAGGCGTTTATTATTTGTAGTGGAGGCTTAGACAGCACAACTGCTGCTAAATGGGCTCAGCTTCAAGGTTACGATATTACCCTTCTCCATTTCATGTATCACTGCCGAGCTGAACAACGCGAAACCGAAGCAGTAAAAGCTATTGCAAAGGAATTGAACTGTGGTTCCCGCTTTGAAGACCTGTCCTGGCTAGGAAAGCTGGGAGGATCATCGCTAACAGATTCATCATTGCCTATCACAAGCGATGAAATAGGTGCAGAATTTGCGCATGAATGGGTGCCTGCGCGCAACCTTATCTTTACCGCTATGGCTGCAGGCCTATGTGATCGCTACAATTACGACACCTTGGTTATGGGCTTGAACCTAGAAGAAGCTGGGGCTTTTCCGGACAACACGGTGGAGTTTTACGAAGCACTTGATCATGTTTGCAATATTGGCACTATCAGTCGACCTCAAATTCTTTCTCCATTGGGTAGTCTGGTCAAACACGAAATCGTTCAGTTGGCATTGGATATCAAAGCACCTATTCACCTTTCATGGTCATGTTATTATGGTGGAGAATATCACTGCGGGCATTGTGGTCCATGTTTTATGCGAAAAACTGCGTTTAAAATGCTTGGGAAAAAAGATCTAATTCGCTATGAACGGTAATGCCTTGAATGCAGAAATAACGGTTGTCATTATCTGCTGTGACGATGATCGGGTTTTTCGGACAATCGCCTCTGTGGACAGGAATGTGCCAGTGATTGTGTCTCTGGTGCCGAACGCGGTCTTGGAATTTCGACTGCGAGAAGCAGGCGTTCAAATTGTCTTGAGTCAGCGGGGAAATTACAGCACAAGCTGCAACCGCGGATTAGCTGCTGTAGAGACAAAATACGCCTTTATCGTTGATTCTGATTGTGTGCTGCACCCTGGTTGCTTAGAAGAAATTACTACCCAGCTACGAGAATCCCCGCTGGCCCGAGCCCAAGTCAACTTTCAAAGTCGTTCAGACATATACTTAAGCAAGGAAATTGCTGACTGGCACTCGAAAACCAATAATCGGCTTCCAATACGTGCCTATACACCCGGATTAGGGTTGCGGTTGGATGTTTTAACATTACTAGGCGGTTACTTTTTTGACGAAAGAATATTTTGGTCTTGTGATTCGGAATTTTCTTATCGAGTGCAGAGAGTTGGCCTGAATGTGACATATTCTGAGAGCGCCATAATTAGCCATGCCGCTATTTCATTTCCCCACTTTATCAGTTCTGCTTTCAAGTTAGGAATGGGAACTCGCGCGCAGGTGAAACTGGGGCTGCGTCCTGGTTATGAAAATCCAGATTGGATCGTTCGCAGGTTTCTTTTCCGTATAAACCCAGTTCGAAGAAAAGAGCGAAACCTGGTCACCAATAAGCTTAAGCATAATCTATTTCTTAAAACAGTTTGGAATGCTTCTTTTTATTTTGGTTATTACAGTGTTTTCTACCATCGGGTAGATCAAATCCGGATGTAGTCAGGAGTAAGAATACAATGAAGCGCACTCTGAATCAAGTAAAATATTTGGAATTTTTTTCCATTGGATTTATCGTTACAATGCTGGTTGCTAATATCATTGCAGTAAAAATGTTACAAATCGGCCCATTTACTATCCCGGCAGGGACAATCATTTTCCCGATTAGTTACATAATCAACGATGTTCTAACTGAGGTGTTCGGCTACAAAATTGCTCGCAGAGTTGTTTGGATGGGTTTTTTTTCGAATTTGTTTTTAGTTGTTGTAGTGTATATAGCCCAAATCTTACCACCTGCGCCATTCTGGGATGGACAGCAAGCCTTCGAACGCATTCTTGGTTTTACGCCTAGAATTTTGGCGGCTTCTTTCTTGGCTTATTTGGTAGGCTCGTTGGTCAACGCAAAAGTGATGGAAGTGATGAAAATTTTGACCAATGAGCGTTACCTTTGGTCTCGTACTATTGGCTCTACACTTGTAGGTGAGGGTATTGACTCTTTCATTTTCATGGCAGTCGCTTTTGCCGGCACGATTCCTGCGCAGAACTGGCTGAAATCAGCTTTTACGATCTGGTTTCTAAAAACGTTATACGAAACGCTAGTCACGCCGTTAACTTATATTGTTGTAAATCGGGTGAAAAAAGCTAATAACCTAAAGAGTCAGAAATACACCTTATCTGAAGAGTAAAAAGATGAAAGATAAACCGATGAGCATACTAGTTGTTGCACCTCATCATGATGATGAGGTTATTGGTTGTGGAGGAACGATTGCTAATGTCACTCGTAACGGTCACCAGGTGGATGTGCTATATATGACTGCAGGCAATGTGGGGATTCCTGGGGTCGAACGGTCCGAGGCGATCAAAAAGCGTGAAGCAGAAGCGCAACAGGCGTGCATGATCCTAGGTGTCCACAAGCCCATATTTTTACGCCACCCGGATCGGGAACTGGAGTATTCTATTGCTTTGGTGAAGGAAATAGTTCAGATACTAAGAAACGGACCGTATGATGGCCTTGTGTTTCCGCACCCAGACGAAAAGGATCGGGATCACCGAGTGACCCATGAGGTTGTGGGAGAAGCCTCGTGGGTGGCTTCATCAAAATACTTTCCCGAGTTGGGTGAACCGGTTCAATTGAAAACAATCCTCATGTATGAGGTTTGGACACCAATGCAAGCGTTTAACATCCAGTATGATATCTCAGACACCTTTGAGACCAAACTTAATGCCCTAGCTAAGTATGACTCTCAATTAACAGCTGAACAAGCTAACCGGATACTGGGATTGAACACATACCGAGCTGCGATGCATGGATCTGAGAAGATTGCCGTGGAAGTTTTTCGGTATTACGATCGTTAAGGATGCTATGTGTAGAGTTGTTATCCTCAATTTTCTGATCCAATTTAGATTGCTATCGAAAATCCTGGATATACAAATTTATTTTCTTGCAGATGTATTGATAGTAGCTGAGTAATTTAACATCATCTCTTTTGCCTGCTGAATATCCATGATGCTTTGCTTAATTAGTAATTCTAAGTCAGTAATAAACGATTCAAGTTTTTTTCGCTCCTTAATAAACTCAATAATATCTTTATAAGCCATAACTTTTGTTTCCCGTCCAATACCCTGAAACAGTAATATTCTATCGGGGTTTATTTGCTGTTGTAAGTAATGGCATTGTTGAATATTTTTCTGCTCATCGTTATTAAGTTTAGAGATCATATAATTTAGAATATCGGGAAGATATTCTTGAGTACTACGAAATTGATTGACGAAGATATCGAATTCATATTTTCTTTCTTGGTACTCCTTAAAAATGCTGTCAATTCTGTTTTTTTCAAGATGTAATTCGGATGATGCTTTTTCAATATGGTCTGGGAAATTATCTGGGAGTTTAAATATTGTGTGTTGAACATCGAAAATGAGGATGTCACACAAGCTAAGACCCAAACCAGATGTTATTGAAAATATGCTTAAAAATTTAAGAAAATTTGTCGTAATTGAAATATCCAAGAACAATAGAAGAAAATTAGTGAAAAACAAGCAATATAGAAATCCAATGGCATATAAAATGTATCTAAAAATAAGCCGAACCTTAAACAATCGGATATTCTTTTCCGATTTCAAGAATGATACAGTGTTTTTTATTTTCCACTCATAGAGTATGATGATTGTAATTAAAAGTGCTACACAGAGCAGTAAACATAACCAATAAATAGACTGGTTATCACCTACCTCAGACATGTATAAAGCAATGATCATTGGCCACATAAATAGAATTAAATTGGAAATAGTTAACACATAACTTAGCGGGGTGGATTGTTCTTTAAAGACAGTTTTGACACTATTAATCGCCTCCATTTCTTTTACTGCTGTACGAATACTTTCAATAAAAATTGCAATCCCAACAAAAATAAGGCCGATAAATGTTGCCGATATTTGTGCAAGAGTTGGCCAGAAATCACTAGTCATTTTTTAGCCTCGTAGAATGGTAAGCCGTTTGGTCTTTTCTCACTATTTTATAACAAATGTGAACTCGTATCCAGAAAACACTCTACCTGATCTAAAGTAACAAATAGCATTTTGAATATGACATGGCGAGAAGCTATATCAGATGGTCAACGACGTCTTTCAACTTCCAAGGTCGGTATTCTCTGACCTCGATGCTCATATTGATATGGTTGGGTCCTAGATTAGATCCTTCTGGAGGTGGTGGAACATTATGAATATGGCCGTGAAGATTGATCCATCCATTGTCAAGGGGAACTATCGGGCGATGCGATAAAACCAGGTTTATTTGAGGGTCCAAAATTATCTGAATTGAATTTTTGATCAGAGTCACACCATGTGCTTCACAATAGGTTTGGCTCAGACGATCATGATTGCCTTGAATTAAAAGCAATTTTCCATTCAATATCCCCGTTAGCAATTCGAAATGAATTTTCTTCCCTAATGCAAAATCGCCCAGGTGAAGGACAGTGTCACCTGGGGCAACTCGATCATTCCAGTTCTTGATAATCAATTCTTGCCAGTTCTCTGGACGGCTGCAATACCTTCCTATGTTTTCATGGTAAAAATGGGTATCTGAAATGATCCATGTGTCTGGTGTAATTGCGTATAAATTGTCTGCGGCTAGCATCCTTTTTGGTTCATTTTATCGGTTACCTAATCGAATTTTACCCTATCAACTAATCATCAGTAGTGATTTGCAGTTCGCAATTCGTCACTAAACGCCAGTTGGTGACAAATTACGAAAATTCATTATTCAGTAAATTTATAAACCATCGTTTTATTTCAATTCCCCTAATTTTTCCCAGTAAGGTTCTATCGCTGAGGATTCCTCTCTATATCGATAGATTGGTTCAAAATATACGTCACCGTTCTTCAAATCCTTGGACACATTGGATATGGCGATCACCCGGCGAACTTCGTGACGGATACCGATCTGTACCAGCAAATCAACCGCATCACAAATCATCTGATTGGCTTCGTGTGGCTTTACTCCAGCATCCGCACCCATGACTGTCGCTAAACGGCGAGCTGCTTCACGGGGACTGTCCGCATGGAAGGTACAGGCTCCGCTGTGCCCCGTCATCAAAGCCCGGAACAAACTCATGGCTGCGATCCCATCACGTACCTCGCCAATGACCAGGTAATCAGGTGACATTCGCATGGCATCATCGACTCCGTCTGCCAGGGTATACGGCCGGACATCCGTGCCAATCGCCTGCGGGCGGGCTTCCACCGTCTGGACGGTTGGACGGTCTACCCAGATTTCCTCTGGGTCTTCGATCTTCACGATGCGCCAGATCGTAGGCAAGAAATTGCACAAGGCACTCAGCAGAGTGGTCTTTCCGGTTCGGGTTCCTCCGGAAATCAGGATGCGAGCCCCTTTCTCCATGGCCTGACGAAGAACCTCCATCATTTCGGAGCTCATCATTCCGCGCTCCAATAACCACTCTGGTTTGACTGGCTTTTGTTCATAAAGGCGGATATTGATAGAAGGATTACGACCTGGCGGTGCAATAACTGGGTGAAGCGCCTTGATCCGTCCACCACCTGGATTATGTGTCGTTGCCGGCAGTTTGGCGTTGATACTTGGGTTGGTCTCATTCAGAGTTTTGTTTTGCGGACCAATCAAGCGATCCAACACACGCCAGATTTCACCTGGTTCAGGCCGCAGTTCGATGGTCTCCCAACGAACCGAACCTTTACGCATGATTTGAAGAAGTCCGCTGGAGTAAATGGTGATTTCAGAGATATCTGTGCGAGCCGGCGGCAAAAGCAAATCTAAAAAACCCAATCCCAATATCCGCCGGGTGAGTTCCTCAGCAATGGCAGCTTCCTGAAGGGCACCAGGGCGGCAGTTGCGTTTTCTTAGCGCCGCAGCAATCTGTGCCTCGACCCGCTCCCGAATGCGCTGCCGGTCGGTTTCATTCGGACTCTGAAGAACAGAAGTTGGGAAATCATGGTTGATCTGATCGATCACCTCGTTGAAAACTTCAGACCGGATAGATTCGTCCAGGTTATTCCCGTTCGTGGCAGTGTCGTACAAACCTAATATTCCCGGCATAGGTAACCTCCAACATTAGAAACTTTTCCTACTCAAGAGACAAAAATGTTATTCTACGTAAATCGTATTTTGGGTAGTCGCAAAATACCCTTTTTCCCATCCGCACGAGCAAGATTGTTTTCCACCAAGGGAAATAAAGTGTTGATGATGGCGCGGATCCCTTTGGCAAACTCATCCCCTCGCGTCACCGGCATCAAGCCATCATCTTGTGCCTGAGGAACCCCTGGATCAAAAGGTACAATGGCTGCGATGGGTGGAGCCCACCCCAAGGATTTGGAAAGTTCTTCCTGGAATAATCGGGGGGTAAAGCTGCTGCGGTCAGAAGTTTGGTTTAGAACCAGGTAAATCGAATCTCGGGCCAGGCGTTTCTCACTCTTTAAGCCGGTCAACAATAAGGTGAGGGTATGTCGAATCGCAGTTAAATCAGCCAGAGTAGGTCTGGCAACGATCAAGGCATAATTGGCAAAGATGATTGAATGCATCATCCACAAATCTTCTGTGGTTGGCACATCCATGACAATAGCGGCATAGCGACCATCTTCCGAGTCAATCAACATCCCGTTGATGCTGCCTTCTCCGGTTCCTTTACTTGAGCTTTCAAGAATGTGCATGTATTCCAGGGAGGATTCTGGCGCAAGCAATATCTCTAAATTTTCCTTGCGTTGGATTGCAGCCTGAAAAGCTGCCTTACCCGGACGATCAAAATATTCGGTTAAATTAGGGACATACCGTAACCCTAAATGGGGCGCAGCAGCTGGTGGCAACCCCATGGACACCAACAACGTTTTCACGCTAAGTCGTACAGACAATTCATAAGCCAGGTTTTCAGCAATGGTTGAGCAACCAGATCCACCCGCGTGCGAGAGGACAGCGATCCTTTTCGTGCCGGTGATATATGCAGATGTTCCGCTGTTGGAATAGCCGGATACCCCTTGTTGCATAGGTGCAGCTTGAGTCAGACTTGCCCGGGCTGTCATCGCAGCACCATAAGCAGCCTGGATGATCTCAGTCCAATTGACCGGCGCGACGAAAACTCCACGCACAGTATCCACTTTGGTAAAAGCTCCCTGAAAATCCTTTTGGGCCAAAGGCAGTACTACAATCGCAATTCCACGCCAGGCTGAAATTTTCTGAAGGGAACGAATCAGGGTATCCGGATCAGGAGCGATATCTGTTTGGACGATCACCAGATCCGGCCGCAGGTTGTTCAAGTTCGTCTCGAACATGGACCATTGAGCGGCGTGACCTGAGATCATAAAGCGTTGGTCTGCCAGGATCGGCTGCTGCATCTGGTAGTAAACAACATCATGGCCGGCTCCTGCCAGCATGACGGTGATTTTATTGGTTTGGTAAGCGAAGTCACTCATTTGACATTAGCGCGGATGATCCCCGCCTTTGAGGCCTTGGGTTGAAAGCGCAGCTCCTTTTTAGTTTTTGTAGATTGAAATAACAGAACATATGTTTTATAATTAAAATATGAAATTGACGGCACAAGTCAAACTTCTCCCAAATCCCGACCAGGCTTTTGCTCTTCTGAAAACGCTGGAAATTGCTAACGATGCCTGCAATATCATCAGCCAAAAAGCCTGGAATGCTCACTGTTTTCGTCAGTTCCCGCTTCACCACCTGACATATCAGGCGATTCGTGAAATTTTCCCCCTGGCCGCTCAGGTTGTTGTGCGCTGCATCTCCAAAGTGGCTGATACGTATAAGGTTGACCAGAAGGTAATGCGTGTTTTTAGACCGCATGGTGCAATCGCCTATGACAACCGTATTCTCTCCTGGAAAATGGACAGATCTGAGGTCTCGATCTGGACTATTACTGGGCGGATGCATATCCCATTTGTTTGCGGGGAACGTCAGCGGGAATTGTTGGTTGGAATACGGGGCGAGAGTGATCTGTGCATTCGTGAAGGCCGCTTTTATCTTTCCACATCCTGTGAAGTGAAAGTTCCAGACCCCAAACTGGTCACCGAAGCACTGGGTGTGGACCTGGGAATTGTCAATATCGCAACTGACAGTGACGGAATTGTTTACAGTGGGGACTCCATAGAAACTAAGCGTAGGATTTATTCTCACCGTCGCCGTAACCTTCAAAGGAAAAAGACGAAGGCAGCAAAGCGTAAACTCAAGAAAATTTCTGGCAAGCAGGCTCGCTTCCAGAAGGACACCAGTCACCTGATCAGCAAACGGCTCGTGCAGAAAGCGCAAGACACCGGACGCGCTATTGCCATGGAAGACCTCGGCGGTATTCGTGACCGGGTAACGGTTAGAGGGCGCAAGCAGAGGGCACGAAACGCTAACTGGTCGTTTTACAAACTTCGACAGAATATCTCCTATAAGGCAGAGCTTGTTGGGGTCCCAGTAATTTTCGTTGACCCGCGCAACACCAGCCGAACCTGCCCTAAATGTGGTTGTGTCGATAAGCGTAATCGAGTTACTCAATCTATTTTCTCCTGTGTATCTTGTGGTCACTCTGCACCTGCAGATACAAACGCGGCAGTAAACATCGCTGCCAGGGCTGTTATCAACCAGCCTATGGTCTCGAACCATTTAGGTTCAGGGACAAGCCATTTTCACTAGTTAATGGCCGTTGATCTCGGTATACAACTCACCCAGATTCAGAGTAATCACGTCCGCAACATCCAACGTCAAACCTGAGGTTGGTTCCAAGGCAAGGTGAATAATGCCATATTGGTCGAGTGCAGCCAGCAAGGTTGCCGGATCAACCTTGAATCCTGGAGTTACCTCGATCAACCCCGTGGGAACATCCAGAACGATCACACTGCCTTCCTGAGCTGACATGCTTGTTCGAGCAGAGGAAAACAATTCTTCTTCACTAGCACCGGCTGGAACCTCTTCATAACGAAAGGATTGAGGCACTAAGAGAACTCGCACACCTGTGATTGCCAGGCGAGCGAGAGGAGAAGCTGGCGGAGCGGGGGTAGGCGTAGGGGTAGGTGTTGCGGTTACACCAGGAGTGAGTGAAACAATAGGTGAAGTAAATTCTGCAATCGGCGCAGTGAACACTGAGGTGGTACTCGCCTTGAGAATATCTGGAGAAATCATGCCAATCACCGTAACGG
>ERZ795058.1807-NODE-1807-length-27406-cov-6.703375_pt1 | contig 27406 bp, 24 predicted proteins | sample MGYA00375142_ERZ795058 | MGnify/ENA primary metagenome ERZ795058 (study PRJEB30187, sample SAMN05720210) | activated sludge metagenome | isolation source: anaerobic digester from wastewater treatment plant | place: Japan | collected 2015-04-20 ... | reverse complement strand
TTAACCCAATCCCTATTGCTACGCAATAGAAATCTGCCCTATTGCGGAATCTGGGATAATATATTTCCAACAGCGGTGAGTTAAACAAGCTACTTGCTCCGCTATATAAATGTGCTAAAGGCCGGTGTCAGATGATAAATGAGCCCGTTGCCTTTTGGCGCGGGCTTTTTGCGTTTTTGACAACTAAATAGAATACGGCGGGATTTACGGTCAATTGCAGCCGCCTTAACAACTGCTAAACAGCCAGCGACACCCCATGGTCTGTTTTTCAGCCGTGGGGTTTTTTGTTGGCGGAAAGGAAGGTGCCGATTATGGCCATTAAAGTGACATTTTTAACTGTTGTGACACGCAATGAAACTGTTGAAAGGAGGTATCCCGGCGGCATGTCCGCATACGTGAAAGACAATCTGATCGAAAAGCCTTACCGGGACCGAAATATCACCGGTGTCATATTCATGTCCACCGGCGAGGCGGAGGAGTTCATCGAGAAACTGACAAAGCTCGGCTTTCATTATGACGAGATTGCGCTGGTTGATCGGTCTATCGGATCATTTTATCTCTGCTCCTGGCTTGGAACCCGTATCATACCATTTTATTTCAGTAAGCCCGGGGGAAGGGAGTCAAAATGCTGGCTCAAAAGGAAATCCCGGAACAATTCAAGAATTAACAGGAGGACGAAATGAAAGAGCAAGAATCACAAGCAACGGAACAGAATGAGCAATCAACTACAACCCAACAGGCAACGGCATCAAAACCCAGAAAGAACGGGGTCTTTATGATGCGAGGAAAAGATCAGAGCTGGGAGGAATTCGTGAGGATATGCATTCAATCATTGAAGGACGCAGGACTGATCAAAGAAGAACCAAGGCCACCGAAGGTGAATTCTGACCATGCATTAAACGAGCAAAATCTGCCGGATAAGAAAGACCAGTGATAAATGCAAGAAGGTAGTGATGGGAAAGTTTAAGCGGACAGAGGGCCCGCCGACATGCGGGGAAGGTTATCACAAACGCATGATGGTGATGATCAGATTGCGGGAACAGGGCCCCGCGGTCATACAACAGGAGATTCAGGAACTGTGGACCGAGATCTTGCTGCGGACGGATTGCCTCATGGAGCATGAAATCGCACAAACACAGGATGAGATTGCCAAGAACAAACATAAGGTAGGCCGGAAATGAATGACATTATGCTGGTCGTATTACAGGAACTGGATAAGGTTCTGGAAATATTAATGGAGCTTTTGAAACAGTAAATAAGATATGATAAGTCATAGATATGAAAACGACTGATCAGCGGATGCTCCCCAATGTATCGTTCTTTTAAATAATTGACAAAAAATCGATTACAACAGAGAAAGGATTTATGGACAGCATAAGATTGACCATCCCTGTTTCGAAAGATGAATCCGTGTCGGGCATCCTGACCATGCCGGCAGACAAGAAAAAAATATACAATGCAGGCATCATAACTGCCCATGGAGCAGGCAACGACATGGAAAACGACCTTCTGGCCGCCTTTGCAGACGGAATGGCACAAGCGGGTTATCCGGTATTGCGGCTCAATTTCCCGTACAAGGAAAAGGGACTGAATGCTCCTGACAAACCCGGGATACTGGAGGACACATGGACGGCGGCTTGCCGGTATTTTAAGGAGGACGCCCCGATTAAGGTCAAACACCTGATAGCCGCCGGCAAGTCTATGGGAGGTAGGATCGCTTCCCAGATAGCCGCAGTTGGAAAACTGCCGGCGGAAGGGTTGATCTTTCTGGGCTACCCCCTGCATCCGGCAAGTGACCGGTCAAAGGTCCGTGATGCGCATTTATACCACGTGGAGATACCGACGCTTTTTTTCGCAGGCACAAGGGATACCCTTTGCGATCTGACCATACTGCAAAGCGTCCTGGACAAATTGCCTGCCGATTGGGAGCTTGAGGTTATCGAAGGCGGCGATCACTCCTTCCATGTTCCCAAGTCCATGGGTATCTCGGAGTCCGACATTTTTCATAGGATTGTGACAAGAACAAAACAATGGATGGAGACAAATTTTTCCTGAAATAATGCTTTTTCATTAGGATGGGAGCTTAATAAATGGCCGTCCATATCATTCCTGTAAATAAACTAAGCGCCGGAGCTCTCAAAGGCGTGATAGAGGAATTTATTTCCAGATGCGGAACCGATTACGGCGCGATTGAGGCTTCACTGGAAACAAGCATCAGGCAGGTAAAAGCCAAACTTAAAAGCGGATCGGCGGTTCTGGTTTATGATGATGAAACGGAAACCACCAATATATTTCCGGCGGATGATCCTGTTTTGAAAAAGCTGGATGAAGTCGTCGGGCAATCAAACAACAAAACATCATAACCGGGAGAAGGGTTCCATGCAAAGGGTCGTATTTCTGGTCGACATGAATGCCTTCTTCATAAGCTGTGAAATGACCAGAAACAATTCCCTTGCAGGGATTCCGGCCGCTGTCGCCGGCGATCCGAAGAGGCGTTCGGGCATTATTCTTGCCGCGAACTACGAGGCAAGATCATACGGTGTCAAGACCACCATGGTCCTTCATCAAGCCTTGAAACTCTGCCCCAAACTGATCCTGGTCCCGCCGGACCATCATTTCTATCAGAAGAAATCGGAAGAAGTCATGGCCCTGCTGTCGAACTATACTCCTGTCCTGGAACAAAACAGTGTTGATGAGGCCTGGCTGGATATGACCGGGACGGAGGGGCTTTTCGGTACCCCTCTAAAAGCTGCAAAACGCATCATGGATGAAATCAAAGACCGGCTGGGGCTTCCATGCTCAATCGGAATCGCTGAAAACAAGTTCCTTTCCAAAATGGCCGCCGAGATGAAAAAACCCCTCGGCATCACGGAACTGTGGGAGCCTGATATTCCAGTTAAGCTCTGGCAGCTTCCGGTGAACGAAATGTATGGCGTCGGTGCTAAAACGGCTGAAAAGCTGAACCGAATCGGGATAAAGACGATAGGCGACCTGGCAAAGTCAGATGTTAAGCTCATTGTCAAAACTTTCGGCAAGGGCGGGAGTGAAATGCATCTGCATGCCAACGGGATGGACGATTCCCCTGTCCAGGCTCGCGAGGATGATGACATGAAGTCCATCGGGCGCTCAACGACCTTGCCGGAAGACGTATCCGATGTTGAAAAAGCAAAGCTGATTCTGATGGAGCTTGCAGATGACATCGGCATGACGGCAAGAAGGCATGACAAAAAGGGCCATACGGTTCATATCACCCTTAAATATTCCGATTTCCGGGTGGTCACAAAACAGGCAACCATACCGGCAACCTGCACCACGGGAGAGATATACCGGGCCGGCTGCAGTCTGCTTGAACAAAATTGGAACCAGTCCCACCCGGTGAGATTGATCGGAATAAGCCTCTCCGGGTTCCATGAAGACAGCGTTTCGGATCAGCTGTCACTTTTTGACCAAATGGAAAGCAATCCCGTAAAAGATAAAAGCAGACAGATTGACGAGGTCATGGACAAAATAAGAAACAGGCACGGAACCGAAACAATAACATTTGCCACACTGGTCAAGAAAGAAAAAGGGAGTAAGTGATCATCTATATCCAGAACATTTTAATATGTATCATAAAGGTATAGAGATAATAGGCAGTCAGCAAGCACTGCTTCCTTAATCCTTATTTTTCCAAATTTTCATTTTTTATGATAGTTTATAATCAATAATTGTTAAAGAATCCTTCTTTATTAAAAGTGCTATGCGGTAGGCTGAATGAAATGGAGATAATATGTCAAAAGATGAACGCAGGATAAATAAAAGGTTAGATACTAAATTTGAAATTTCATGTGTACATGAAAATGATTATCTCATATCTTTTACAAGAAATATTTCGGCAGATGGCATGTTTGTTGATACAGAAAGACCGCCGGCAGTAGGTTCAACAATAAAATTGATTTTTTCCATAGGCAATTTAAAAAAAATAGAAATTAATGCAAAAGTTATGTGGATTAACAAAGGTGCTTCGTCAAAAGATGCTGGAATGGGTGTAAAATTTCTTAATATGCCTGCAAGGGCCAAAGATGCAATCCTGAAAGAAATTAATGTAGTTGCGGTTCTTTAGCAATATTTCATTAAACCACGGGGGAATCAGATTACATGGTAAAAAGATTGCAACTTTCTAATGCTAACGCTAGCAGGCCCGAAAAAAAGAATTTCTTTTCCGGAGGGGAGGGGGCTTCACGCGAATAAGGTTCTGCCTCAATGAAAAGAAGGTGGATCCTTTTACGATTGATAGTAGACAGGGTCCTCAGCCTGACGACTATCCGTTCAAACGAACACATATTATTTTCGGGATAAAGCAAGGCCAGACGGAATGTTATTATACCGGAGTCTATGAAAACAGACGAGGCTTGAAGAATTTACGTCTTCAAATGCCGCAATCCATTTGATATGTCTTTATCAGTGGCGCTCCATCACCGGCCCGCCAGTGTGCTCCGCCTGATGATTTCGTCCTTCATGGCCGGCGACAGGTCGTTGAAGTAGGCAGAATATCCTGACACCCGCACCAGCAGGTTCGGATAGAGGGAGGGATTGTTCCTCGCTTCGATAAGCACCGAGGGGTCCAGCACATTTATCTGGACCTGCATGCCTCCCCGTGAGAAATAGGTCCGTATTAGTGCCTGGAGGGCGCCGGTCCCCTCGGGACCACGCAGGGTGTGCGGGTCGAACTTCAGATTGAAATTCAGACCGTTCCCGACCCTGGTCGTGTCGAGGCGGTTCACCGAATTCAGCAGCGCCGTTGGCCCCCTGAGGTCCTTTCCATTTTCCGGTGATATGCCGGAGGCAAAACTCTCTCCTTTCCTCCGGCCATGGGGGAGGGCGCCCGTAATCCTTCCAAAATACTCGTGGGCTGTTACTGAGTATAGGCCCATCACATAATCGCCGCCCCTGGTATTCTTCCCCATTGAGGTTAGCACCTTCTCAAAGGTATCTGCCACATACCGGGTCCAGCGATCGGCCTCCATGTTGTCGTTGCCGAATTTCACGATGCCGGCGAGATAGGCCCTGTCTTTTTCATCGGGAATATTCTTCTTTAGGATCTCAACGAGTTCATCGAGGGTGTAGCGCTTGTCCTGGAATACGGACTTTTCAATTGCCCGAAGGGCATCTCCCGTGTCGGCCGGGGCCACGCACTGGACGCCGGAGAAATTGTACAGGGCGCCGCCGGCTGTGCTGCAGCTTCCTTTCTCGAGGCACCCACGGATCAGCATGCTGGTCAGCGGCGTGGGATGATACAGCCGGTTGGCCGTTTCGACTGCGCGCAGGTCGCGGACGAGACTTCCCAACAAAGTGCGGAGCTGCGTCTCGAAGGCTGATAGCAAATCATCCATGGAAGACATGGACTTCGGACCCGGGGTGGACGCCCCGGATCTGAATATCTTCCCGAATCGCTTCCCCCCGTTCAGGGCGATCTCAAGGACACCGGGAACGTTGAATATGGCCGCGTCGGTGGACGAAAAGCTTTTGCCCTGTGAAACCGGCTCCACGCAGCCCACGCCGGTGTAGTCCCTCGCGTCGCACGGATCGTAGCCGTGTTTCACCATGGCCGCGACGATCGCCTCGTCGCCGTAAAGAGCGGGGGAATTGCTTCCCGCCGCCAGCATTGACACGATCGACGCGAGGTACTGCGCCGGCGAGCCGCGGTGCACCCGGGCATGGTAATTGGGCTGCCGCATCCTGAGCTCATTCATTATTTCCAGGAAGATATATGAGAGCTCGTTGGTGGAATCGTTTCCTTCGCCGTCGGTCCCACCTACGGTCACTACCTGGCCGTTGAACATCCCCCCGTGAAAATTGGTGAGGTGGCGGGAAAAGACCGGGATGATCTCGGACATCTTTATGGAAAAGCAGGAAAGCATCTCCTTTGCCGATTCTCGGTCCAGTTTTCCCGACTGCAGGTCCCTGCTGTAATAGGGATACAGGTATTGGTCCATCCGTCCGGGACACACCGAGTTGTCGAGGCTCTCAAGGTTCAGGGCGATCTGCGCGAAAAAGAGTGACTGGAGAGCCTCGCGGAACGTCCGGGCCCCGAACCGGGGAACCCGGCGGCACACATGGGCAATTTCCATCAGCTCCCGCCGGCGTGCGTTGTCTTCCTCGGCCGAGGCCATCTCCTCGGCGAGGACCGCATACCGCTCGCCGAAGCGTGCCAGACCCTCGCAGATGATCTTTACGCCTTCGTAAAAATTCCATTCCCCCGAACCCGGTTTCGTTCCTGCCTGAAGCCCGGATGCCTTGTGCCTGTACCCATCCGTACCGATGGCGAGGAGCGTTTCATAGTCGGGGGCGAAGTGGGATATGCCCCCGGATTCATTGATCAGGTACCATCGGGCCTTGAGCTGGTCGAGAATGAACCTCGCCTTGGCGAACGGCGAACGGAAAGCCCTGAAGCCCAGGAAGCGGAAGAGCCAGAAGGGGATGATCCGGAAGAGCTTTCGTTTTTCTTTAGGCGATATCCCGAGGGGGTTCGTTTCTCTACTGGTGAAGGTGAAGAGGTCGAGGAGCACCGGGATACCGTGGAGCTCGGGGAAAATGGAACCGCCGACGCGCTTCGATGTGTAATTGCCGACGATGAGTTCGTGGGGGTATATTCTGACGCTCTTCGCTGCAAGTACGCCGGAAAGCGCCTCGGCAATGGCGACAGGCGCCGGTTTTTTCCTGTTGGACCGCTGGCGGTAATACTCCGTCCAGAGAAGGGCGCGCTCCGTGCAGATGCCGGGCCGGCAATCCGTCACGGCTTTTTTCAGCTCCGCTATTCTTTCGGTTACCCCTTTGTCGTTTTCGTTGTATGCTTTCTCAGCTGTACACGATTGCATCGACACCCTCCTTCTGAAAAAGAGATTTCAGTTCTTCCATTTTATCCCGCTCCTGTGCCTCGATGACCTGCGGCCTTTGACTGGTATTGATCCATGGGAGCTTGTCCCTGACGAGGGGATTATAGGGCAGGCAGTGGATCGTGCGGATTCCTTTTGAGAGAATGAAGGATGCGCAGTGCCTGATGTTTTCGATGTTATCGTTCATGCCGGGTATGACCGGTATCCGCGGCTGGAGACAGCCGTGAGTGGTGGCGAGGGCGGAGAAGTTATCGAGGATGCGCAAATTGTCCCGGCCGGTGAGCTCCCGGTGTTTTTCACTGTCCATGTGTTTCAGGTCGTAATAGATGAAATCAGCGGACCGTACCAACATATCCATGAGGGACCTGTCGAAAAAGCCGCATGTTTCGACCGTAACGGTGATGCCCCGCTTGTGGAGAAGCTGGCAGGCCTGCTCAAGAAAAGCAGGATACATAAGAGGCTCGCCGCCGGAGAAGGTGACGCCGCCGCCGGACTCCCGGAAAAAATCTATATCCATGGCAAGCTCGGCAGCAAGATCATTGGGCCTCCATTCCTCACCGATAAGGGTGAGGGCACCGCCGGGGCACGCCTTCGCGCAATCGCCGCAGGCGTTGCACCGCGAATAATCTATGCGCCGGTCATTGCCCCGGATGATGGCCCCGCATTGGCATGCCGCCTGGCACGAGCCGCACCCGATGCAGCGTTCATGCCTGAAGGAGATTTCGGGTTTGGCTGAAAGGGTTTCCGGGTTCTGGCACCAGATGCACCGGAGGGGACAGCCTTTGAGGAACACAGTTGTCCGGATACCCGGTCCGTCATGGAGGGAAAACCGCTGGATATTGCTGATGATGGCCTTCTCAAGGCCTTCTGATGAAGGTTTTGTGCTCATAGTGCACGCATTTAAAAAATGCCGGATGATCCTGTTTAATAATAAATTGTTTGAATGTCAATAAGATCATGGGGACGCAAATTGCCTCAAAAAAATGTTCCAGAGGGGGTGGATAAAAGAAGGCGGATCCAGATCCGTTCTGTCAGGGATTGGTCTTCCGATAGCTGCCGGGCGTAGTACCGGTCCAGGCTTTGAAGGCATGATAGAAGTTTGCCACATTCTGATAACCTAACTCGGTTGCAATTTTTTCTATCGGCAGACTCGTTGAAGCAAGGAGATCGAGAGCCTTCTTTTTCCGGATCTCATTGGAAAGATTTTTGAACGATATGCCTTCTGCGGACAGGTGTCGCCTCAGCGTTCGGGTCGACATGTTCATCCTCCGGGCCAGTTTATCGAAACCGGGAGACTCGGCCTGCGGAAACAGCAGTTCCTCTTGTATCTTGTCCAAAGTCGACTTTTTCTCATTCAGGCGCGCATAGGCACAATTGCATTCTTTTTCATACATGTCTTTGGTCAGGGCATTGGCGAGGGGCAAACGGGTGGTCAAATAGTTTTTATCGAAAATGATCTGAAATTTGTCTGCATTGAAGGTAACCGGGCAGCGGAACATATCCTGATAGGTCCTGGCGTATTCAGGCCGGGGATACGTCAGCGTTATCCCTTTCAGAATGAAAGGAGCGCCCAAAGCATTGCAGGCCAGGGTATAGGCGGACGCCAAATCACGCTCGCATAGGAAGCGCCTCAGATCGCCAAATACGACCAGTTCCCTGCAGCTCATCATGGCGAGATCGTCTTTGACGATCAGTTCATATTGGCAATAGGTCTGTGTGAGATCAATGTACTTGAACATGATGCGGAACGCATCGAGGGCTGTTTCACAAAACATGGCCGGTATGGCAACCCGACTCATGGCGCTGGCATTGTGCAGTTTGCCTATTTCCAGCCCGAGCTTCGGGTCGGGAATGAGAGAGATGGCTCTCCGGAAGATCTTCAGTTCCTCCTGCGGGGTGATGAACATTTCGGGATCGGTCAGGTCACTGGCATTCAGCATGCTGCCATACAACAGCACCTCGGCCGGGATGCTGAACTTCTTTGCGTAATCGGCCAGTATCCTTATGCTGTAAATGGACCGCCGAAGCTGCAGACGGTCTGTTGACTTGATATGAATTCTGCTGAGATCGATTGGTTGTTTCATAAGCAACGATCGATGGAGCACCCTTTCTTCACAATTGAAGAGGACCCTCGAACAACGCATCGCAGGAAAGGCCTCATCTGAAAGTCAGCCGTCCGATACTAACAACTTATCCGTCAACGAAGCAACATACTGTTAAGTTTTTTATACTATACAATTTATTACTACAATAGAGAATATGATTAAAGGCCATATATATTGTGATTAGCGGTCACGGGCCTATGAGTGTTCGCCATCGCCAGACGCCATGCGGTGGTCCAACTGTGCCGGAAAACCCTACTGAATTTCAACTGTATCATTCATCCGATATTTTTTTTTACTCTCGTGGAACACTGAGATCTCCGGACAGAGGACACCCCGGTGACCGAAACTCACAAATGAAATGACCCCTCGGCAATATTGTTTTGGGCAACCCCGCCTGATATTGAAGCATACACAAGAGAATCAGGCAACATGAATATTTGAACAGGGATCGATGGCTTATCTTTCAATGCTGGAAAGGAGAGTTATCCAATGTCAACAAGCAGCAAATGGAGTTATCTCAGTGATCCGCCCGTTCAGGGAAGCCCCTTTAGCATTATCCTGGATGAGGACAAGTGCATCGGCTGCGGCATGTGCGTCAAGCAATGTCCTGCCCAGACTATCGGGATGGAGGATCGAGAGCCATCCATTCACCAGGAGCCGGCCTGCCAGCATCAATGCCCCGCCGGAATCGATGTCCGGCGTTACCTCCATCTCCTCACCCATGGCGGGTCTTTTGAAGACGCATGGAAGGTCATCACGGAAACAAACCCGATGCCGGCCACAACGGGCAGGGTCTGCCCCCACCCCTGCGAATCGGGATGCAACCGGAATGCTGTCGACGAATCCCTGAGCATCAACAGTGTCGAGCGGTTTATCGGCGATTACGCCATAGAGAAAAAACTCCGCTTCCCCAAAAAGAATCTTTTGTCGGGTAACAAAGTGGCGGTCATCGGGTCGGGACCTTCCGGATTGTCCTGCGCCTACCACCTGTCGCTTGCCGGATATCCCGTTACCATATTCGAATCCCAATCCCAGCCCGGAGGTATGCTGCGATATGCCATCCCCTCCTACCGGCTGCCCAAATCTGTCCTGGATGAAGAAATCCAAAGGATCGCCGATCTTGGCGTCGAAATCCGCTGCAACGCGGAAGTGGGCAAAACCGTATCGCTGGAAGATCTCCGGAAAGATTTCAGGGCGGTTTATGTGGCGATTGGTTGCCAGGACACAAGCAAGCTCGGGATTGACGGAGAAAATGAAGAGCTTGTCCATTCCGGGCTGGAATTTCTGAAGCAAGCCGCACAGGGATGCAGCGATTTTTCGGGAAAGCAGGTCATTGTTGTCGGCGGCGGCAATACGGCCATTGATGCGGCCCGCTCCCTGAGGCGCATGGGCGCCAACGTTACTGTACTTTACAGGCGGACGATGAAGGACATGCCGGCCCATGAAACAGAGGTCGCCGAGACGCAGGAGGAAGGTATTACCCTGCAGTTTCTCTGTGCCCCCGTCGGGATAAAAAGAAACAATACATCCCTCACTGTGACCTGCATCAAGATGGAAAGCGGAGAAAAAGACGCTTCGGGAAGGGCACGGCCCGTTCCTGTTGCCGGCAGTGAATTCACGGTGGAAGCGGACGTGGTGATATCGGCGATCGGACAGGTTATCGCATCGGAAGGATTGACCAGCCTAGTCAACGGAAAGAAAGCCATCGAGGCCGGCCCCAATGGCGTCACAGGTATGAAAGGCGTGTTTGCCGGAGGCGATGCGGTCTCGGGACCGGCAACCGTTACAGCGGCAATCGGCGCCGGACGCAGAGCGGCTGAAGCTATCGATGCCTATGTTCAGGGCAGAGAACTCTCGGACGGCGAAAAGCTGGAAATCTCATACAAGGACATGCCCTTTAACGAATACGACAAAATTCCCCGCAGCCACGCCCCTCTGCTGCCCGTTGCCGAACGGCTCAAAAATATCGACACGGAGGTTCATCTCCCGCTTCATGCCGATCAGGTCATGGCGGAAGCCAGACGTTGCATCCGCTGCGGCAGCTCAAAACCGGCATTTATCGGTATGCCTTACTTCGGGAAAATCTGCCTGGCCTGCCGCGACTGCGAAGCAGTGTGCCCGAATCAGGCCCTTCGTTTTCCCCATTACTATTTTGTTGAAAAGGGCCGCTGGCACTATGAATTCGATTACCCCAAAAAGACGGGAGGCGGATATCCCAATCCCCTCCGGGCGGCAGAGGCGCCTTCGTTCAGTACCATCGCCTCCCAGCTGACCGAAACGGAAAAGGTGATCTATCAGCGGAGGTCCACGCGGATCTATAAGCCCGACCAGGTGCCTGATGATATGCTTCACCGGATTCTGGAGGCAGGAAGGTTTGCCCCTTCGGCGGGTAACTGCCAGGGATGGAAATTCACCGTACTTCAAGACCGGGCTTTGATGGACGATATCAGTGATGGAACCAGGAAGTTCCTCCATGCTTTTTCCAGACTCTACCAGGGCAAAAGCCTGCCACGCACTCTATTGAAAAATATGCTGGCTGTCTTAAAGCCGGATGGCATCGACCAGCGTCCCATGCTGGCCATCCAGGCCCTGATGACCCCCAAGTACAGAAAAGAGCCGCAAAGCGTCTTTTTCAATGCCCCCACGGTCATCCTCATTCTTGGTCATAAGCAATACATCTCGGACATGGCTTTCGGAACCGGGGTCTGCGGCCAGAATATCGTTCTGGCTGCACACTCCCTGGGCCTGGGCACCTGTTACGTGGGATTCGCCACATCCGCATTGAACATGGATCCGAGAATGAAGAGATACAGGGAACGGCTGGGCATTGTCTGGCCTTATGAAACCGTGGCGGAGATCATCGCCGTCGGCTATCCGGCAGTACAGACGGATCGTGTTGTGGAGAGGGAGTTTCCCAAAATTGTCTGGGTGAAATGATTGAAAGGATCACGGGTGTAAACGTGATTTCGAAAAACACGAGAAAGGATCGATAAGATGGAAAACATTTACATTATCGGCGTCGGGATGATCCGGTTTGGAAAATATCCGGATCAGACGGTGCAGACCATGGCGCATGAAGCCATTGGACTGGCCCTGAAGGATGCGGGTTTGGCGACGGAGGACATTGAGGCGGTATTCTTTGCCAATACCTTCTGGGGAATGTTCGACAACCAGCATTCCATCCGCGGGGAGGTGGTCATGCGGAACATGGGCGTCGGGTCAATCCCCGTCACCAACGTGGAAAACGCCTGTGCGGGTGGATCGACGGCATTGCACGCGGCCTGTACGGGAATTAAGGCGGGCATGTACGATGTGGCCCTGGCCGTGGGTTCTGAAAAAATTACGAATCCGAACAAGGCTCTTTCTCTGGGAGCTTATGCCACGTGCATGGATGTGGGCAACTTTGAAAAACACATTAATAACATCATGGAACTGAGTAAAACCTTCACGGTGAAGCTCCCGGAGGATCAGTCGGCACCCGGAGAAGGCCGCAGCATTTTCATGGATGCCTATGCGCTGGGCGCACGGTGGCACATGAGCCGTTTCGGCTCAACCCAGCAACAGCTCGCGGCGATCTGCGCCAAGAATCATTTCCATGGGTCGCTCAACCCCTTGGCCCAGTATCAGCATACGATGACCATGGAGGAAGTTCTGGCGGACAAGGCGGTCGCCTACCCGTTAACGCGGGCAATGTGTGCCCCGGTCGGCGATGGGGCTGCCGCGGCCGTTGTCTGCTCGAAAGAATACCTCAAGAAACTGGTAAACGCCCGGCCGGTCCGGATCCGGGCATCGATACTTGGCAGCGGCGCCGACCGTGATATCAATGCGCCGGACATCGGAGAGCGTCTGTCTAAGAAGGCTTACAATGCGGCGGGGATCGGCCCGGAAGAAATTGACTTTGCCGAGCTCCATGATGCCACATCCTGGGGAGAACTCCATCAGACGGAGTCGATGGGTTTTTGCCCCATGGGGGAAGGTGGACCGTTTGCGGAATCCGGGGCCACAAAATTGGGCGGGAAAATGCCCATCAACACCAGTGGCGGCCTGGAATGCAAGGGGCACCCCATCGGGGCTTCCGGTCTCTCCCAGATTCATGAGCTGGTCCTCCAGCTCCGGGGCGATGCCGGAAACCGGCAGGTAGACGGGGCCAGAATCGGACTGGCAGAAAACGGCGGAGGCAACATTGGTGTGGAAGAGGCAGCGATGGGAATCCATATCCTGGAAAAAGTGAAATAACATGAATCGAAAAGCCCGCACAGGCTTGAAGAAAAAACAAAACTTCATATGAGTCGTTTAACGCAATAACGGAGGTTACTATGCAGGAAGAAAAGGTACAGGGATTATTTTCCTATGAGATTCAGTCAAAATATGAGGAGAAACCGGATTTCAGGGTGCTGACATTTGAAAACGGCGATTGGCCTGAGGAAACGGTCACCTACGCGGACATTTTTCAGAAAGGGTGCAAACTGGCATCGGCCATGACGGAGGCCGGCATCGGCAGGGGCGACCGGTTCAGCGTCGTTATGAAGAATCATCCGGAATTTGTTTACTGCATGATGGCCGCTTCACTGATCGGCGCCGTTATTGTTCCCATCGATCCGCGGTCGAGAGGAAACAAGCTTACCTACCAGGTCCGGGACTCCAATTCCAAAGGAATCATTTTCAGCAACGAGTATGCGCCGGAAGTGATAAAAACGCTGGAAGAAATTCCCCAGGTGAAAGTCATCGGAATCTTGTACAAACCCGGCTTTGAAATGCCACGCCGCGATCAGTATCCGGACCTGGCCGCTTTCCTGAACGGCCCGAATGCAGATCCACCCGCGGATCGCAACCGCGATCCCCGTTCACCGTTCGAGATCATCTATACCTCGGGCACCACGGGAGATCCCAAGGGGGTTGTCGTCAAGTCCGACCGTCTTCCCATGTTTAAGCTGCTTGCCCAGCTTATCTGGCAATACACCAATGATGATGTTCTGTACACCGGGCTGTCCATGTCGCACGGCAACGCCCAGTCCGTGACCCTGAGCCCGGCGCTCCTTCTCGGCATTCCCGCCATTGTCAGCCGGTCATTCACCAAGAGCCGTCTATGGGACATCTGCCGCAAGTACGGTGTAACGAGCTTTTCCCTGCTGGGCGGCATGATGATGGGCATTTACAGTGAGAAGAAAAAAGATAACGACGGGAATAATCCCGTCCGCAAGGTCCTCAGCGCCGGCACGCCCCTGCCGATATGGAAGGATTTCGAAGAGCGCTTCCAGGTCAAAATTCACGAATGGTACGGTGCTGTGGAGGGAGGTTTTGCCCACAACGCTCCGGGCACCGGACCTGTGGGTTCCTTCGGCAAACCGATTGAAGGGATCATGGAAATGAAGGTGGTCCATGAAGACGACACGGAGTGCAAGCCCGGCGAAATCGGTGAACTGATTTGCCGGATGGTTGGCTCCAAGAAAGAGGAAGTGGAATACCACGGCAAGAAAGACGCATCGGCGGCAAAGACCCGCGGCGGATGGCTGCGCACGGGCGATATGTGCCACATGGACGCTGAAGGATGGTTATATTTTGACTTCCGCAAGGGTGGCGGGCTCCGGCGTCACGGGGATTTTATCCTTCCCGAATACGTCGAAAAGGCCCTGGCTGATCTCCCGGAAGTGAACGATGTCTGTGTTTATGGCATTCCCGCCAGCACCGGCGCCCCCGGCGAGAGTGACATCGTGGCGGCCATCGTCCCGGCCCATGGAAACTCAGCCATTGATGCGAAGAAAATCCAGACGGCCCTGGCAAAAAGTCTGGAGAAGAATTCGATTCCTTCCTATCTTCAGATTGTATCTGAAATTCCCAAAACCGCGTCGGAAAAAAATCTCGACAGAATTCTCCGGGATGAATTCCAGCCCGATGCACCCAATGTCATCAGCCTGGGGTGACAGGAAGAAAATAGAGGCGTGGTGATGACCCGCCCTTTGTTGAAGTGAAGCATAACGGTTTACCCGGCATCCTGTGATGAAATGAAAAGCTTTGACGCAAACATAATGATTGGGAAAGGAGGAGGTATGCTGAACAGATCGGAGGTGAAATCCTTTATATCGCGGTTTCCCCGGTTCGAGGATGAAACCCTGGCGCTTTATTATGCGCCGCGTATGCCCAAGGCCATAATCAAAGAAACGGAGAAAGTGGTTGCGCTGGCACGCAAGTTTAATGACGAGGTTGCCAGGCCCCTGTGCCTCGAGATCGATCGCAAGACCCACGAAGATCCGGATTACTTTCCCTTGGAACTGGTGAAAAAGGCAAATGAATGGGGGTTCTACACCCTGTGGATACCAAAACTTTTCGGGGGAAAGGGCTACAACATGCCCTCCTTGTCTTATTTCCTCGAGGAGATCGGATCGGTCTGTGTCGGCATCTCCAATGTGATCGGTGTACATTATCTAGGCATGGCAGCCTGCATGATGCTATGCAACACCAAAGTCATAAAAAAGGTACTAAGCGAGGTGGCCGAAGGCGAGAAAGCGGGTGATCCATGCCTCATTTCCTATGCCATTACCGAACCCGGTGCCGGCACAGACGTGGAAGAGGTGGAACTGGAGGCAAGGGGCAGGCTTGGCTGCCAGGCTAAAAAGGTGAAGGGCGGCTACCTTCTCAACGGCAGCAAGGTTTTTATTTCCAATGGGCACCTTTCGAAGTGGTCTGTCGTTTACGCTTACACTGACTTGAAAAGGGGCGCGGATACCAAGGTGGCCCTGATGGTGAAGCAGGGCATGAAGGGTTTTTCCCTCGGCAGACACGAGAACAAGATGGGCCAGAGGGCCTGCCCGGCCAGTGTGCTCAACTTCGAGGACTGCTTTGTCCCGGACGAACTGGTGGCTGTGGATGCCGATTCAATCAAATCCTTTACGAAGAAGTCTCCCCGCGACATGAACATGCAGCACATCGATTATGTCTTTTCCCTTTCCAGGGCGGGAGTGGGAGCATTCGGCATCGGGGCAGCGCGCGGCGCTTTCGAGGCCGCTCTACGGTATGCGAACGAGACCGAGATCGATGGTAAGCCCATGGTCTGCTACGAATGGGTCCAGTGTAGACTGGCCGAGATGTACGCCAATGTCAGGCTTGGCAGGCTCGCTTATAACGAGGCCAACCTGGCCAACCAGCACCGGGGGACCTATAACCTCCTCCAGATGAAGCCGATCTACTACTACCTGAAGTATACGCCCTTGCCCTTTTTCAGCACGATCATTTCGCCTCTGCTCAACACATCCTTCGCCACCTGGCTTTTGAGTAAATGGTACATCGACTGGCAAAAGCCCGGTGACCAGCACCTGACGACAGGCCTGGCTTCCATGGCAAAATTTTCCTGCACGGATTTCGGAGTCAGGAACTGCCAGATGGCCCTTGAGCTTATGGGTAAGACAGGTCTCAGACAGGACAACGGTGCGGAGAAGATCCTGCGCGACGCCAAGCTCCTCCAGATTTATGAGGGCACCAACCAGCTTAACCGGATCAATCTTTTCAAGTCCATTATTGCCCCTGCCAGTCCCAAGGCAGCATTCTTTGAAGAATAGTGAAGGAGGACGCCATGCTGACTGCATTGAACAAAGACCTGAAACCGTTTGAAGAGCTCATTACCTCGTTTTCCAGGGGGGAACTCAAACCGCATGTCGAGGAGCACGACCGGTTTCCCTTCGGCACCCTTGACGTCAATCTCATTGAGGATGCCTTCCGTAAGATTTTCGATCTGGGGTTTCTCGGCATCATGCTGCCCGAAAAATTCTCAGGCATAGGCCAGGGGATCAGCGCCATGTGCATGATGCTGGGTCACGTCGCAGAGGTGGACGCGTCCTACTCCCTGATCATCCTGACAAGCTCCCTGTCCCAGCAAATCATTCTCAATGCCGGTGCCGAAGAGATCGCGGAAAAGGTCTACCCCTCCGCAAACAGCGCGAGGGAATATCTCATCTCCTTCCCGTCATTCACCGATCCCGGTCAGGCAACAATTCTGCCGCAGGTTTCATCAGGGCGTGAAGGCTATACGATTACCGGCAAGCTTGATTATCTCGTTCTGGGCAACTTCTCGAATTGGGCTGTCCTGCCGGCCCGGACTGCCGGCAGCAAGGCCTATTCCTTCTTCCTGGTGAATCTCAATGATCAGGGTGTCACGAAGAGCAACCCCATCTTCAGCCTGGGACTGCATGCCTGTCCCATCGTCGACATTGCACTCGACAATGTCAGCGCCCGGATCATCGGCGAGGAAGGACAAGGACAAAAGTATTTTGATATGACATCCAGAATCATGCATGTGGCCACTGCCGCCATTAACGCGGGCATCATGAGGGGCTCCCTCAAGGAAGCCATTGAATACACAAAAGAGCGGGAACAGGGAGGAAAAGCTGTCATCAACTGGTCAGAAGTGAGAATGCTTCTGGCCAACATGGCGATCAAGTCCAAGGCCGCAGAGCTTTGCGTGACCCAGACCTGCAAAGCTATCGATGAAAACCTCAGGGACTGGGGTTGGATCAGCATTGCTTCCACGCTGCATGTCCATGATCTTGCCTGCGACGTCGTCACCGATGGCGTTCAGTTGCTGGGCGGCTACGGGTACATGAAGGATTACGGTCAGGAGAAACGCTACCGGGACGCCAGACAGGTCCAGGCCCTTCTCGGTTTGGTTCCGCTCAAGAAGCTGGCGCTCATCAATGAACACATCGCGTGAAGGGATTTATGAAGAACATTCTGATTACCGGTGTTTCAGGATACTTCGGGCAAAAGATTGTCTCTTTTTTTGAGAATAAAAAAGAAATTGAAAGCATATGCGGGATCGATATCAAACCACCCGCGTTCCATTCAACCAAGTTGTCATTTGTCAAATGCGATGTCAGGGCCGATCTTAAGGAGGCATTCAACGGAAGAAAGATAGACTGTGTGATTCACACCGCTTATATCTTGCCTCCTATCCACGACACAGCCTTGATGGAAGACATCAATGTGAATGGCACAAAAAATGTCCTGAATGCGGCAGCCGTCCATGGTGTCGGACAGATTCTGGATTGTTCTTCGGGCACCGCTTACGGGTTTCATCCCGATAATCCCAAATACCTGGTCGAGGAAAGCCCGTTGCGGGGCAACGACGATTTCACGTATTCCAAAAACAAGAAGGAGATTGAGGCATGGATAAGGGGTTTTGAAAAGGAGCATCCCGACATCCTCCTGACCACAATCCGCCCCTGTTTTGTGGTTGGGCCGGGGTTCACCAACCCCCTGGCGCGGCACCTGTGCAAAAAAATCTGCATCCTTCCTGACAAAACGGCACCCTTTCAGTACATCCACGAAGATGATCTGGTAGATATCATGTACCATCTGCTGAAGAAGAGAAAGAAAGGGATATACAATCTGGCTGCGGACGGAACCATGACCTTCGACGAAATGATCCGTATCCTTGGCGGATATCCCCTGAAAATGCCGGCAAGGCTTTTGTGGCCATTAAACAATTTAGCGTGGCGTCTTCGCTTGTCCTTTATGACCGAGTTTCCGAGTCCCTGCCTGAACATGATTCGTTACCCGTGGATCGTGAGCAACGCCAAGATTAAAAAGGATCTGGGATACCGTTTCAAATACACGACCCGAGAGGCCTTTGAGGATTTTGTCCGCCATGTGAAGTCATCGGGCCATTTGCGGGCATAACCCGGTATGTGAACGATTCGAACAAGGATTTACAAATAAAAGGAGATTAATGTGGCGCTGATACTGAAGGGGAAAAACGTCCTGGTCACTGGCTCCGCTATGGGCATTGGCAGGGGATTATCGGAATGTTTTGCGCGGCAGGGGGCAAACATTATTTTGGTGGATCTTTCCGCACAAAAAAAGAACCTTGAAAGCTGGGCTGCGGAGCTTCAAAATACGTTTCAGATAAAAACCTGGACCTTTTACACAGATCTTACAGGATCTGACGGTCCCGAATGGTTACATGAGAAGATTATGCAGCAGGTGAGCGAAGTCCATGTCCTGGTGAACAACGCTGGAGTCTGCTGGTTCGGGCGGTATTCGGAGATGCCCCTGGAAAGACTGTCCGGCATGATTCTGCTCAACTGCCTGGCCTATGCCAAAATGACCCGGCTGTTTCTTCCTGCCATGATCAAACGCAATAATGGAGGGGTTCTGAATATTTCTTCTGTCTCGGCATTCCAGCCAGTACCGACCCTCGGGCTTTACGCCGCCACCAAGGCCTTTACGCAAAGCCTGACTGAAGCGGTCAGGGCAGAGCTTCCCGCAGGAAGCAAAGTGACGGTATCGACACTCAACCCGCCCTTTACCAGAACGCACCTTATCGACGATGCCGGTGTTCCATCAGATTATATACCCGTTAAAATGTCCTTCATGGGTGTGGAGGAAGTCGTGTCGTCAGGGGTTAAGGCATTCATACGCGGCAAAGAACGGTATGTCCCCGGCTTACACAACCGGATTTTGTATCTCTGTTTATCTAGGCTTATCCCTCACCGTTTATCCAATAAACTCTCCCGGTTGCTTACCCGCCGACTGTCCGATTTTGTTCCCGCAATGTTTGCGTCTTTCTTCAGTCGTCAAAAATCGAACGAGCGCTGACCACACCCATGTAGAAATACATTCGATAAGTGTTCATGAACGCTTTTCTAAAAATCCTTGGTATCAGAAATAGCAATTGGATGAGGCAAGAAGATTATTGAGGATGGAATCTTATTAACAACAATTAAAATGATTAGAGCAAACCTGTTATTCTCTTTGACCTTGGTCGATGTTTGACCTATAATTATCATCCAATGTGTCGGTATTCTAAACAAGGAGAACAACATTGTATTTGAAATCATGGAATGCTTGTCTGTCATTGTTTATGGTCATCCTGATCATCTTATGTGTTTCAGTCTCTTCTTACGCCGATTCATCAAAGAAAATTACAAAAACGAAGATCATCAGGTTTATTCCATTAATTCCTTCAGAAAAAAGAGAAGGTTCCTGCTGGACCAATTCCAATATTATTCAACGTTCAGATGCCTGGCGATGCATGATAGGCAATGAGATCTTTGACCCGTGCTATACCGCCCGGGACAAAACAACTATTGTCTGTGGCTCCAGCCCCGATGTTGAAAAACCAACAGGATTCGTCCTTAAGCTTACCGAACCGTTGCCGAAACCTTATGTTTCCAGGTGCCCTTCTTCATCCGCATCGATGATTGAACTGGAAGACGGAACAATCTGTGATGCTATCTCTGGCGCGTCGGGTGCCACCGATGGTGTCAGAACGGAAAGAATCAGCTATTCCTGTCGAATGAGCAGTAAGAATATGGTGATTTTTGGTGATATAAAAGCGGGAAAAGTCTGGATCGCGGAAAAAGGCATTCTCGTTGAACAAAAGACAAAGGATGATCTGCCGCCCATGCTGGTAAAGGATCTTCGGAAGGTGAAAATCAGAACGGCCTGGCAGTGATATAATGTGATGCTGCCCGGTTTGGAAAGTGTTGGTATCACGTTGGACTGATCTTTTCAAAGAAAGGAGTAATGCCTGTGAAGCCTGTAACAACCATTGTCGTCATCCTTCTGCTGGCCATATCTTTCGCACAACTGCTGATGCTTATTTTTCAGGTCGAGGTTATTGCGGCAGGATTTCACGTTCCGGTCTGGTTGAGTGTCTTCGGGGTTATCATCCCGGCCCTGCTGGCTTTCCTGCTGTGGAGGGAGAATAAAAAATAGCTTCCGATGAAGCTCTCGCCGATTATAATTGTTTGACACCCCAACTCACGATCGAAAACGAAGCAAAAAGAAAGCCCTTCCACCAGCCATGACCCGGAAACGAATCATCACATCCAGAATTCCGCCGCTGCCATCAAAGAGTTCCCTAGTGTGCTATTTGGCCGGCAGATTTTCCTATCTGACACAGAATCAATGGAGGGATGAGATTTTTTGCGGCAAGATCTTGCTGGGCGGTTTAATCGTTACCGATCCTGTAACACCGATCAATGGCGGCGAAACACTGGCCTGGGATGGAAGCCGTATCATTGAACCGGACGTCGATATAAATATTTCTGTTCTCTATGAAGACGAATGCCTGATTGCCGTCAACAAAACAGGCAATCTGCCGGTGCACCCCGCTGGACGGTATTTCAACAACACACTCGTTGCCATACTGGAAGACCGTTACGGGCGCAAGGTTTATCCGGCACACCGTATTGATCGCGAAACATCGGGCGTGATCCTTCTGGCCTTTGATGGAAAATACGCGGGCGCTCTTTCTGACTCGCTGGCGAAGGGTTCAAAAGAGTACCTGGCGCTGGTACATGGATTGTTCCCCGGGGAGGAGATGATGGTTGATTTGCCTTTAGGATCCGATAATGAATCCGCCGTTGGCAAGAAACGCAAGGCAAAAGCGGGTGGCACAGAAACGGCCCTTACGAGATTTCGAAAAGTTCTTTGGGCGGGAGAGTTTCCCCTTGTCCGGTGTTTTCCCGAAACAGGGCGGATGCATCAGATCCGCGCCCACCTGGAAGCCGCGGGTTATCCCATTGTCGGTGATAAACTCTATGGCAGGGACAAAACCGCTTTTCTTGACTTTATCAGGCATGGATACACTTCCGAAATGGAAAAGCGTCTTCTCCTGCCGCGTTCGGCGCTGCATGCCGCCAGGCTGGTTTTTTTGCACCCGCAGACCGGGAGAAAAATGATCGTACGTGCACCGCTTCCAAAGATGTTTGCGGATTTTATTTGTTCACAAAAAAACAGGACGGATCTGTAAAGGATCATCATTAAGTATCCGCTCCTTGATGCTTGCCGAAAAGGCTGGAAAGGTTTATATATATTTGGAGAATTACAACTGATTGGCAGGAAAATGAAAATGAAAAAAAATATGAATCTCGAAAAGTACACGCAGGCCATTGCCCTGAAGGACGGTTCAATGATCAATTTGAGAGCCATCAGGGTTGATGATGAAGAAAAACTGATTGCTTTTGTTAATCGTCTCAGCGATCGCAGCAAATTTCTCCGTTTTTCCGGGATGACTGCCTTTACCCCTGAAGATGCCCGTCGCAGTGCAACCGTTGATTACCGTGACCGTTTTGCCATGGTGGCTGTCCGTGGAGAGGGGGCGGATGAAAAGATCATCGGGGTCGGGCGGTATCATAGGATAGACAATTCCAATAAAGCGGAAACATTCGCTGTCGTTGAAGATTGCTATCAAAAAATGGGAATCGGGACACATCTGTTTGTGATGCTGGCTTACGCGGCAAAGGAACGCGGTGTTGATTTTTTCGAAGTGGAGATTCTTCGCGAGAATACAGAAGTAATCAAAACGATGCAGAGAAGTGGCCTTGAGCTGGTCGGCAAGTCGGAGAAGAACGACAAATGGAGAGCTACTTACCGTCTTGTACCAACGCTTTCTGCAGAAATTAAGCAGGAAGAACACGAGAAAATATCCTCTGTTGCTTCCATTACAAGATTTATGAGACCAAAGTCCATAGCCGTACTGGGAGCATCTAATAAGCCCGGCATCGGCAATGAGTTTATCAAAAACCTGATTGGTTACGGTTATAAGGGAGTCATCTACCCTATTAATCCCCGGGCAGAATATATTTCATACATCAAAACGTATCCTTCCATTATGGATGTGCCGGGCGATGTCGATCTTGCGGTAATGGTTGTTGCCAGCGAAAAGGTGCAGCCGCTGGTTGAAGAATGCGCGAGAAAGGGCGTAAAGGCACTGGTGGTGATAACGGCCGGATTTTCGGAAATGGGCGGGGAGGGTATCGAAAGAGAAAAAAAGCTGATCAGCGCCGCCCGGGCTTATGGCATGCGCATTATCGGCCCCAACTGTCTCGGCATTATCAACAACGATCCCGATGTCATCATGAATGCATCATTTGCAGGCGGTGGCAACGTGCGATTTGGCAAAATTGCGTTGGGGTCGCAAAGCGGAGCTCTGGGTGGGGCTCTCCTGCTCTACTGCAGAAACATCGGTATGGGACTTTCCAGTTTCTTCAGCATCGGTAACCGTGCGGATGTGTCCGACAATGAGCTTTTACAATACTGGGCGGAAGATAAGAATACCAATGTTATCCTGCTTTATCTTGAGTCCTTTAAAGAACCACGCAGATTCGCACGCATTGCCCGTGAAACCACGCTAAAAAAACCTATCCTTGTCGTAAAGAGCGGGCGTTCTTCCGTGGGGGCCCGTGCCGCGGCATCGCATACAGGAGCGATGATGTCGGATGACATCGCCAGTGATGCACTCTTCAGACAAGCAGGCATTTTACGGTGCGACACCCTGGAGGAATTCTTTAATGCGGCCATTTTGCTGGATTACCAACCCCTTCCGAAAGGCAATAAAGTAGCGGTGCTGACCAATGGAGGCGGCGCGGGCATTATGGCTGCTGACGCGCTCTCTGCCAAAGGTTTTCAGTTTCCGGTATTGTCGGAAAAGACAAGAAACGAATTAAAGTCGTTCCTGCCATCCAAGTCAAGCTATGTGAACCCGATCGACACGACAGCAGGAGTTATGCCTGACCAATATGCAAGAACGATGAAACTATTACTGGAAGAAGATATCGATGCCCTCATTGTGATTTATATCCGGCCAATCCCGGAACTGTTGGAACCCATGATTCAGGCTATCCGGCAGGTTGCGCCTGAATTCCGTAAGAAGGGTATCCCTGTCATGCTTTCTTTGCTGGGTGCAGACCCGAAATACAAACTGATCGGGTCCCCGGAAGAAGGTTATATCCCCGAATACACTTTTCCCGAGGCAACCGCGTTTTCCCTGGCCAAAGCGTATGAATACTATGAATACACAAGACAACCGAAAGGCAAAATACCAAAATTCGATGAAATCAATAAAAAGGCCGCTGAAGCCATTATTAAAGCAGCCCTGGAAAGAAGCCGTTCTGCTCAGACATGGCTGGACTCGGATGAGATTGCTAACCTGTTTGATATTTACGGTATCCGCTCTGCCGGTTCCAGAATCGCCCTGACGGCTCAAGAAGCCGCACAGACCGCAGAGCGCATCGGTTATCCGGTGGCGGTGAAGCTCTACTCTCCGACGATAACCCACAAAACCGATGTGGGAGGTGTCATTCTGAATTTAAAATCAGCGGATGCTGTAATCGACGCCTACAATCAGGTCCGTAAGAACCTCGATCAAATATCCAGAGGAAATGAAATGAAAGGCGTTACGGTCCAAAAAATGCTTGCAGGCGGTGTGGAACTCATTGTTGGTGTAACCCAGGACAAAAACTTCGGTCCGTTAATCATGTTCGGGTTAGGTGGTGTCTACGCTGAACTCTTTAAAGATGTCACTTTTAGAATTCATCCGTTGACGGATGTTGATGCAGATAGCATGATCAATGCTTTTAGATCTCATAAAATCCTGGATGGCTGGAGAGGCGCTCCTCCTTCGGATATTCACGCCATCAAGGAACTGCTGCTGAGGATCTCAGCCCTGATAGAAGATATTCCCGAGATACAGGAAATGGACTTGAATCCGATTATGGCCATGGGAACCGGTCAGGGCTGCTGCGTGGCGGATGCCCGCATATCGATCATGCCCGTTAATGAATAACTGGATGGACTTGCGGTCAAGCAGGCTGTATTTCTGCCCCTGCCTTTTTAATGTCGGGACTGTTTTCGCAGTCCGTCCAGAAATCTGTCCAGTGTTTCCGCGTATAGAGATCGGTATTCATCTTTACCCAGGATGGTCTTCTCCAGTTTTTTTAGCTGGATGACTCCGTTAAACGCGCTCCACAGAATAATCGCCTGCCTCCGGGGATCCACCGGCTTGAACTGGCCGGCATCGATGCCTTCGCGGACAGCCGCGGCAAGCATAGAGATGCTGGCGTTGCCGTGCTCGTCAATGACGTTTTTCAAGTTCGGCGGGAAAATCGTTTCCGGCGACGTCAGAAAGTAATTAATGATATCAAAATAGCTTTTGTGCTCCTCACTGAACTTCAGGTACGCCATCGCGATCGAACGGACCTTCTTCTCCGGGGTCGATTTTTTAACGACCGCCTGACGAACTGCATGATGGAGCAGCTCCAGCCCTTCCAGCTGAAGGGCCGCGAAGAGCTCTTCTTTGTCCTTGAAATAAAAATAGATAGCGCCAACGCTTAATTCGGAACGTTTGGCAATCTGATTAATGGATGTGGCGTTCATGCCTTTCCCCAGAAGCAGTTCTCTGGCCACGTCGAGGATATGGTTCTTTCTCTGTTCTCTTTCTCTTTCCCGTCGTTCCTTGGCACCCATAATACGGTCCTTTAAATATTTTTTACTTTTTAGTGGATGGTTTTTCCGCCTACTACCATCAGAACCTGATTAAATCAAAAAATTAATCTCTCTTTTTTAGCGCGATTGAAGGGTCAGCATTCCATAAACATCATTTGAAAAGTTCCTTACTCCGATTCCTCCGGTTTCTGTAAATCTCTAATCTCAAACCATGGCTTCTGACGCTTGAAGGGGCACCAGGCAGCCTTGCAGTAACGTACAGGATCTTCGGGAGGTACTATCACGGCGCCTGACGTCGCCTTGCGTATTTTCTTGAGCCATGCCTCAGCTTCACCCAGCGTGTTCACATATCCCGCAGAATAAGTCGTCCTGCCACGGCAATGGACAAAACCATAAATAAGTTCGTATAGCACAGGCATATTCCACCGTTATCCTCAAAATTCCTCGCCAATCCGCAACAGTACTTTTATGGCCAGACCGGTATCAATTTTCTCACGATAAACAGCGGGCAGGCGTTCCAGGGGCTCAATATCGGATATCAGCGGCCGCGCATCAATCTTCCCTTCGGCCATCCATTGCAGACACTTGATGTTTTCCTGGTGCGAATTGGAGATGGACGTTGTCAGACGGATTTCCTTGAGATTCATGAGGAAAGGCGCGGAGATGGTGAGCGGTGAAAAGATCATGCTCACGATGCAGATTTTCCCGTTGTCTATTGAAAGGTTGATCGCACGGTCGATATTGGATTTGACGCCGGAGCATTCAAAGATTTTCTGAAATCCGTCAGGAGCAATTGTCACGGCTTGTGCGTCTGTATCTTTTTCGAGGGGGTTGAAAACATGGTCGGCGCCATAAAGGATGGCGATGTCCCGCTTTTCCCGCACCGGTTCATAGAGGACGATCGGGCCGAAGCCCAGGATTTTAAGAATGCGAACCGCGCAGAGGCCGATGGGGCCGCCTCCCATCACCAAAACGGAACCTTGTCCACCGCTTGTGCAATGAATGGCATGCAACGCTGCGGCAAACGTTTCTGCGAGCGCGGCGTTACGGGAATCGACTCCCTCCGGGATGGGGATCAGCATCTGCGAATATACCTTCACATACTCGGCAAAGCCGCCCGGTAAATCGCCGATTCCTACTGTCCGCCTGTGCACACGACAGAGGTGTTCTTTACCGGAGAGGCAGCTTGCACATTTACCGCAGTATGTCGGTCTGATGCAAACTTTTGTGCCCACGGCGGGGCCTCCCGCCTGTTCGCCTTTTTCTACAACCACTCCACTGATTTCATGACCGATGATATAGCCCTCGGGCAGAAGCCCGCCGGTCACCAGGGAATGATCGGAACCGCAAAAACCCGTATTGGCCACCTTGACCAGCACTTCGTCTTCAGCAACTTTATAATCAGGCACGTCTTCATAAACCAGTCCCTGTGCCTTTCGAAATACAACAGCTTTCATGATTTTCCTCCCGGTTCCGGAATGCCGCTGCTAGTCTTCATGTTCCAGGGTAATTCTTTCCACCTTGGCCAAATCCCTTTTATAGAAGAAGGAGCCAATAAAGAAAAGGCCCGATGCCGCCACAAGAAACAACGGCAGCATCGCTACCGCCGTAGCGATTCCGTATTTGTCGGACATGGCACCGATGAAGACCGGCCCTACGGAAGCTCCCAGGAGGTTCTGCACGATGACGCAAAAGGCGTATGAAACCGCGCGAAGTCCCGGATGGACCACGTCCTGGGTGACCGCTGCGGCGGCCGGCACGAAGGTCATCACAGTCAGTCCGCCGGCCAAAAGAAGAATATACTGGGTGGAGCCGGTGAACAATACAAAGGCCATGTAGAAGATGACAGCGGACAGGATGGCGGAGAGGGCGGACAGCAGAAGGCGAGCGTTTTCGCGCTTTTTCGTCCACATGTCGGCCAAAAAGCCTCCCAGGGGAGCGCCCACGATGGCCATCATCATGATGATGCCAACCTTCATTCCTGCCTGATCTACGGGGATGTTGTAGACGCGGTTCAGATAACTGGGAAGCCATGTCATCAGCGACGAGGTCACAAAGACCATGGCGGCAAATCCGAAGTAGGTCAAAATCAGCGAGGGCGTGTGGAGAAATTCACGCGCGATTTCGCCGGTTTTCATTTTGACCTTGGCGGAGGTTTCCTTGACCGTTTTCGTCAATTCAACGGTTTTATAGTCTTTGACGAAG
>ERZ795058.1794-NODE-1794-length-27547-cov-7.938600_pt1 | contig 27547 bp, 25 predicted proteins | sample MGYA00375142_ERZ795058 | MGnify/ENA primary metagenome ERZ795058 (study PRJEB30187, sample SAMN05720210) | activated sludge metagenome | isolation source: anaerobic digester from wastewater treatment plant | place: Japan | collected 2015-04-20 ... | reverse complement strand
TCCGACCCTCTGAACCCCATTCAGATACGCTACCAGACTGCGCCACGCCCCGACGCTTGAAAAAGTAACATTATGGAAGGTTCATGTCAAGAACAACCCTTCCCTTCCAGACACAAAAAATAGTGCAGAAACGCACAGATGCGGAAGATATGATTTGTCCATTGCGTCCGTTGCGTTCCTTGCGTCACTTGTGTCGAAAACAGGAAATCGAGAAATGACTTATGCTGGATTCCGGCTTCCGCCGGAATGACATGGAAGAGAATTCGTGCGTTTCCCGCCCAAGTGTGTCATCCTTCAACCCTTCGGCTGCGCTAAGGAGTGAGTCGAAAAGGCAGTATCCCCAACGTCTCATGTCTAACGTCTGACGTCTTATCATCCGACGCAATGGACCCAATGGACGCAACGGACTCAAAAGACCCTTTCCGCTTTTCCCGCTTCTCACAGATTTAAGCCGAACCTGAGCGCATTCTTGTTTATGGAAATCCGGAAGCTCTCCTGCACGATTTCCGTTCCCCTCGACCGGAACGGGATCAGCACGAGCCGTGTATCGACGGCCTTCATGGGGGAAGCCGCCAGCATCGGCACGAGCATCCGGCTGTTCATGGCCAGGTTCACTACCGCGGGATGCAGCGCCTCCGCTGCATCGTCCGGCGAGATGGCGGCCGGGTGGACCTTGCCCTTCGGGAGCGGCCCCTCGCCGTCGCGCGGCTGCATCACCGTCAGGAGTTTTGAGATGCGCAGGAAAAGCTTCGGGTCTATTTTGAACGCGGGCAGCCAGAGGTAGGCCGTTTCCCTGCGGTCCTGGTCCCGGATGACTTTCGGCAGGTTCGCGAGCGAGATCAGGTCCGCCAGGGTATCGAGCCGCACTTTGGAGCCACCGGTCCTGATTTTCCAGAAGGGTAGCCAGTGCTCCCCTTCCCCCTCGTAGAACGAAAACGGAAGGTTGACGAACCCTTTTCTCGATCCGATCCAGAGTGTTCCGCAGTTGCCGCACGAAAGCACCCGGCTGTCCCTTCCTCCCTTGAGGTTGGCGCCGCACTGCGGGCATAACGTCGAAACGAACCGGGCGCGGCTCCCGCTGTTCGGCTTGCACGCGTTCAGAACCGCTGTTTTTTCCGGCCCCATTCGGCACACGCTTTTGCCCGTCAGGCCGTCCTGGAGCGCATTCTTTTCCAGGACGAACGGGAAGTATACGATCGCCAGGAAATCCCCCAGGTACGCCCGGAGCGGCGCAGGCGTCTCCAGGAACTGGTCTTTAGCCAGGGAAAACGCGGATTCCATCCGCGGGAAAAAACCGCTGCGGGGCAGGTCCGGCAGGGGAAATACGCCGGGGGTATCCGGCGTCACGCAGGAGAGCCGGAGCGCCTGGGGACGGACGCCGAGAGAAGGAGGAATTCCCTCCAGGCTGAGGGCGGGCAGGGACGCGTCGATCGTCTTGCATCTGACCGCGCCGTCGCTCCCGCACGCGAACCCGAACGCCTTGAAGCGCCAGTACGGCAGATGGACGACGTTTCGCCCCGGCATTTCGGTCGCGATGATCCGGTAAACAAGCGAGTCGCGGGATGCGATCCACAGGCGGACGCGGCAGTAGGGACACTCCAGGTGGAGGTCGGAGTCCTCAATGAATGAGGGGGCCCCGCATTGCGGACAGGCGTGCTCAACCGCCCAGAAAGGGTCAGATCTTATTCCCACAGTTATTGCAGCAGCTGGATTCCGGCAGGTTTTCTTTCCCGCAATGGGGGCACTTCTCCGGCCCGGGCGCCGCCGAAACGGACCTGCCGCAGCGCGGGCAGAAGTTAGCCTGCGGCGGGACATTTTTCCCGCACCCCTGACATTTGCCGAAAACAAGGATCTGGTGGCCGCAGCGGGAGCAGAAGCGCGAGTCCTCGGGAACCTGAGCCCCGCATTCCGGGCAGTGCGCGCCGCCGGGGGCGCCTTTGCCGTCCTGCGGCCGGACCATGCCGGCCAGCATGGCAGGCACGAGCAGGCCAAGCCCCATGCCGATGCCGGCCCCGGCGCTGGTCTCTCCTCCCGGCTCCGACGCCTTTTCGAGGGCCATGGCCGCCTTCATTTTTATCAGCTTGTCCAGGTCATCGAACACGCCCAGTCGGCTCTTGTCGTCTATCGCCTTCTGCACCTCCGGCGGAGGCGTGATCGATCCTGTATAAAGACTGGAAAGGGCGATGCCGTAGCGCGAAAGGTCTTCCTGGACCTTTTTCAGCAGCCCGGCGGAGATCGCTTCGTACTTTCCGGGCAGGTTGAATACGGTGTCAAGCCCCTCCCCCATCATATCGTTGAAGCGGGAAACAATGATCTGCCCCAGGTACTCCTCGATCCCCGCCGTCGTGAATATTCCCTGCGTGCCGACGAGTTTGTTGATGAAGAGGAGCGGCTGGACCACCCTTATCCCGAATATTCCGAACGCCCGGAGACGTATAAGACCGAGCTCCTTGTCGCGGAAGGCGACCGGGTCGCGCGTTCCCCATTTCAGGTTGGGGAATTCCTTCATGTTGGCGAACCAGACTTCGGCGCGGAGCGGGCTTGTCATGCCCCAGGGCAGACTGGCGATTTTAGTGAGGATGGGGATATTGGACGTAATGAGGGTATGCCGACCGGGGCCGAAGGCGTCATATCCCTTGCCTTTGTAAAAGAATACCGCCGCCTGGCTTTCCCGGACGATCAGCTGCGCGCCGAACTTGATCTCGCCGGAGCCGCTTTCCGGGATCCGGTGGATTATCTCGCTTCCGGATTCGTCGAACCACTCGATTACTTCGAGGAAGATTAAATTATTCGCGCCCATGGCTGTATTATCGGCGGGAACCGGACCTGCTTGAGGCATATCGGGCCCCTTAACTCAAAAAACTCTCGCCCTGTATCCCCCATCACAGTGCTGCATTTAAAAGCTATATGAAAACTGGATTCGGCCGCCTCATGCCTTTCGCCTTTCGCCTTTCGCCTTTCGCCTTTCCCCTTACGCCTGACGCCTGACGCCTTACGCCTTATGCCCCATTGCGAGGTATTTGTGCAGCGCGCAGATCACCAGGGCGTGGCTGATCTCGCCTCTCGCGATCATCTGCGGGATTTCCGATGCCGGACGGAGAACTACTTCTATATCTTCCTTTTCATCCAGGCTCTGTTTCCCCGACGGGGCGGCTCCTTTCGCCAGGAAGGTGTAGCAGCGGTTGTCCAGGATGGCCGGATTCGGATGCACCCACCCGAGCGGGACTATATCGCGGGCCTCGTATCCCGTCTCTTCCAGAAGCTCCTTTACGGCCGCCTCTTCGGGGCTGTATCCCTCGTCCACCATCCCTCCCGGGATTTCGAGAGTGTTTTCCCGGATGCCGTGGCGGAATTGGCGGATCAAGACTATCTCGCCCATGTCGGTAATGGGGATGATATTGACCCAGGGCACGGCCTCCAGGACATAGAAGTCGTACGACCTTCCCGTCCGGGGCGATTTCGACCGATCGGACCGCAGGCGGAATATGCGGCAGACCAGTTCAATCTTTGTCGTTATCAGTTCCCAGTGATTTGGAGCCATATTGCTAAATCCCAAATTCCATCCTTCAACATAGAAGGATGACGGTTTTCCGCTTTTCCCACCTAAAACCCAACACCCAATGCCCAACACCTGATACCTAAAACCCAAACCCGACGCAATGGACGCAACAGACGCTTTTCACGCCTTTCCCGCTTCCACCCTCACCCCGGCCCTCTCCCCTCCAAGGGAGAGGGAGATTAAGGAAGAATTTTATTTATAGGCCCAACGCCTCACGCCTCACGCTTTACGCTTTACACTTTACGCCTTTTCGGTTATTTCCATTTTCGCATCGACAATGATTCCGCCGCCGCCTTTGCCGTACAGGATCAGCGGATTGATGTCGATATTGGAAATCTCGGGATGGTCGGCGAGAAGCAGCGAAAGTTTTTCAATATACTTCGCGAGCGAGTCCGTGTCGCAGGGAGGAGATCCCCGGAATCCTTCCAGCAGGGCCCGCCCGCGGATTCCCCGGATCATGTCCCCCGCTTCTTCGGCCGATACCGGAGCGACGCGCAGCGCCACGTCCCGCAGCACCTCGACAAATATCCCTCCCAGTCCGAAGAGGATCACCGGGCCGAATTCCCGGTCCTGCCTTCCGCCAAGGATCACCTCGGTCCCCGCGGGCGCCGTTTCCTGGATCAGGAATTCCCGAGCGCCTGATGCACGGGACATCTCCCGCAGCGCCCTCTTCAGTGCCGCCGGCGTCCTGATCCCGATCCGCACGCCTCCCGCTTCCGTCTTGTGGATAACGCCGGGGTCGCCGATCTTCAGGACGACGGGATATCCGATTTCCTCCGCCGCCTTCAATCCCTCCGCCGGCCCGTTCACGACGGCGAAACGCGCCGCGGGGAGCCCGCAGCTTTTCAGGAACCCATAAGCTTCCGCCGGGGATGCGGCCCGGGACTGTCCTCGCCTGGATTTGTTCAGAGCCGGCCACCGTCCCGCACGCGCAATTTTCCGCTCCTTCATCATGTTGCGGGCGCGGGACAGGGACATAGCCCTGATGGCGAGATCCGCTTCCGGGAATACCGGAACCCCCAGCTCGCGCGTGGGGAAATATTCTTCCCGTCGGGGCGCGGTTACTGCGACCACCGGTTTTCCGTACTGCCGGGAAAGCTCGCCCGCCCGCCGGAACACCTCCCGCGTCGCTTCGTTCTCGTTTTTGGATATGGCCCCATGGGAGATTACGACCCCGTCTACGCCTTCTTCCTGGAGCGCCGATTCCACAATGTCCGCATAAAATGCTATATTGAAGATATCCCCCATATCGAGGGGATTCGTCATGCTGATCACGCCGGCCCGGACCTCACGCCGGATTCTGTCGAAAAACCCCTCCGAGAACGCGGCCAGTTCGAAGCCGTAGCGGTGCGCCGCATCCGCCAGGAGGACCGCGTGCCCGCCGGAGCGGCTGAGGATCCCGAGCCGGCCGCCCCGCATCGGGGCAATAGAGAGTATTTTCAGGTCGTCCAGCATTTCCTGCAGGTTATGCGCGCGGTGAATTCCCGCCTGCGCCATCCCCGCGGAGGCGACCTGGTCGTCTCCGGCGAGGGCCGTCGTATGGAACTGCGCAACGCGGCTGCCTCCCGGACTCGTATTCGACTTCAGGACGACAATCGGCTTGTCGGACGCGGCGGCAAGCTCCATCAGCCGGCGGCCGTCGGAAATATTCTCCAGGTAAAGACCGACCACCTTTGTTTCCGGATCGGAAATAAGGTACTCGAGATAATCGTTCTCGTTGAGGTCCAGCTTGTTCCCCATGCTGATGAGCTTGTTGAAGCCGATTCCTTCATAATTGAGCCCCTGCATCATTTCGAGCATGATGCCCCCGCTCTGGGCGGCGACGGACACCGGGCCTCTTCTCGTCTCATTGGGATAGAGGGGCACGAACGGGAGGATAAGACTGTTTTCCATGTTTATGATGCTGATGCAGTTCGGGCCCACGAACCGTATATTCCATTTGCGTGCGACCTCCTTCACCCGGCTTTCGAGGTCGCGGCTGGCTTCGGCGAATTCCGTAAAGCCGCCCGACTGAATGACTACGTACTTCACTCCTTTTCTTCCGCAGGATTCAATCGCCTCGGGGACAAAGCGCGCGGGGACGAGCATCACGGCAATGTCCGGAACGGGCTCGACCTCCTCGATACTCCGGAATATTTTCCGGCCGTTCAGGCTTTCACCTTCCCGCCCGATGGGGAATACTTCCCCCCTGAAGCCGAATCGGTCCAGATTGGTGACGATGTTCCTGGCAAGGTTAAGTGGGGAATCCGAAACTCCGAAAACCGCGATCCGCTCCGGGTAAAACAATCCGTGCATTGTACTCCTTCCTCCTGATCTCAATCCGATCCCTGAGAATTGAGAGTACAGAACCCAGAGTTGAAGCGCCGCCCCAACTCTGAACTCCGAACTCTGAACTAAATGACTTAACGCTGCTTCTTCATCTCGACGATGAAGTATTTCCTGAACGATGCAAGCTTCTTTTCGCCGATGCCGCGAACGAGACGCAGATCGTCGACTTCCCCGAATGCGCCCAGTTCCCCGCGGCTCGCCGAGATCGCTTCCGCTGTTTTTTCTCCTATCCCCGGGACCTGCATCAGCTCCCGGACCGAGGCGGAGTTCAGGTCCATCGGCAAATCGAGGACGAAGCGCGCCGACTGGCTCATTTTTTCCAGCTTCGGGCCGAGCTTCCGGCCCGGCCCACTGCCCTCCACCCGGCCGACATTTATCCTGTCCCCATCGGCGAGGACCCTGGCCCGTTCTTCAGCGCCGATGCCCGGGCGTCCACTTGCCCCGGCCAGATCGAGAAGGCCCGAGACGGTGGTCCCGGCCGGCACAAAATAAACGCCCCTGATCTCCGGGTCTCCGGAGATCTCGACTGTCCGGTATCCTTCTTTTTTTTCCGAATAAGGCGGGGCGGGAGATGAAAAGGGACTTTCAGGGACAAGCGCGGCCCTCGCCAGATAGAGGATATTAAGGCAAAGGACGAGCAGGACCGCGCCCCGGAGTTGTCGGTCGGCCGTCTGCATCCTTCAGATTTTTCCTATTTCCTTATCCAGGCCGAAGGCATCGTGGAGGACGCGAACGGCAAGCTCCGTGTACTTGGCTTCGATCACACAGGATATTTTAATCTCCGAAGTACTGATCATCAGGATATTTATATATTCCCTGGCGAGCACGGAGAACATCTTCGACGCAACTCCGGCGTGGCTGCGCATGCCCACGCCGATGATGGAGACCTTGGAGATGTTTTCATCGAAGAGCAGCCCCTGGGCGCCCACGTCCTTGGCTGCTTTTTCCAGAAGCTTGCGCGCTTCTCCGACGTCTTTTTTGGATACCGTGAAAGTCAGGTCGGTATACCCGTCGATGCTCGAATTCTGGATTATCATATCCACGATGATATTCTGATCCGACAAGGGCGTAAAAAGCCGGGCGGCGACGCCCGGCATATCCGGAACGTGGACCACGGTCACTTTCGCCTGATTCTTGTCGTAAGTAACCCCCGAAACGGCCTCTCTCTCCATCTCCTTGTCCTCCTTTGTCACCAGCGTCCCGCTTTCGTCGTTGAACGAGGATTTCACGTAAACGGGGACTTCGTATTTTTTCGCCAGCTCCACCGACCGGGGATGGAGCACCTTCGCCCCGGCGCTGGCCAGCTCGAGCATTTCGTCGTACGAGGCCCTTGTCATCTTTCGCGCCCGGTCGTATACATTGGGATCCGTCGTATAGACCCCGTCCACGTCGGTGTATATTTCGCAGTAATCCGCGCCCAGCGCCGCTGCCAGGGCGACGGCGCTCGTGTCCGACCCCCCCCTGCCGAGCGTGGTTATGTTTTCCTTGCCGTCTACGCCCTGGAATCCCGCCACAATGACGATCTTGCCGCTTTTAAGGTCCCGCGAAATCCCGTTCTTTTCGACCTTGAGGATCCGGGCCTTGCCGTGGTCCCCATCCGTAATTATTTTCACCTGGGAGCCGAGATACGATTTGGCGCTGTGCCCCATATCGGCCAGGATCATCGCGAGCAGGGAAACGGTCACCTGCTCTCCCGTCGAAACCAGGACGTCGTATTCCCGCCAATCCGGCTTTTCCGCCGCGCTGCCGGCAAGCCGGATCAGCCTGTCCGTTTCTCCCGCCATGGCGGAGACGACAACGACGACGCTGTTCCCCTTCTCCTTAGCCCGGATCACTTTGCGCGCCACGTTGCGGATTTTCTCAACATCGGCGACCGAAGTGCCTCCATACTTCTGCACTACCAGGCCCATCAGCCAAACCCCTTTCTCTTCAGCTCCCCGGCGATAGCGCCGATTTTCCCTGAACGGCCGGAGATGCGTATTTCCCGCCTGTTTTCATCGACGTGGTGCAGCTCAATGAAAATGGCGTCGCCCGGAAGAATATTCCTGATTTTTTCAGCCCATTCCACGACCGCCACCCCGTCTCCGTAGAAATACTCCTCGTACCCGAGCTCGGTGAGGTCTCCCGCCCCTCCCAGCCGGTATATGTCAAGATGGATGAGGGGTAACCTGCCGGGATATTCGTTGATAAGCGTGAACGTCGGGCTTGTTATGTGGTAATTTTCGGGGATTCCCAGCCCGCGCGCGATTCCCTTTGTCAGGCAGGTCTTTCCCGCCCCCAGCTCCCCGATCAGCGCAACGACGTTTCCCGGCGTCAGAGTCTCTCCAATAATCCTCCCGATTTCGATTGTTTCCTCAGGACTCCCGGAAATAAATGATTCATCCATGGCAGGCATAGTTACCTACTCAGGACCCCGGACGGGATCATCCGCTTCCAGGACGACGACGGCCGCGGCATAATAATCCGAGTGGGTGATGCTGAGATGAAACCGTGGATATTTAACTTCTTCTTTTAATACGGCTCTCAAATCCCTGTCAATATGCAAATCGGGCTTTCCCGCAACATTGTTGACGACCTCGATATCGCGAAAAGCGATTCCGCGCATACCAGTCCCGAGGCATTTCATCACCGCCTCCTTGGCGGCGAAGCGGGCGGCGAAATGAAGGGCGGGGCGCTGCTTCCGGCCGCAGTACTCGATCTCCCGCGTGGTGAAAACCCGGCGCAGAAAGCGGTCCCCCCAGCGGTGCACCGCCGCCTTGATCCGCCTTATCTCGATTACGTCTATGCCGATGCCGATGATCATGACAGTCCCGAGTCCCGATCCCCGAGTTCAGGGTTCCGGGTTTACGTTCCAGCTTACCTGAATGGAACCAACATACGAAAAATCCAAGTTCAGAATTAAAATCTTCCGATCAGAGTTTCAAGATAATTATCGTCTTCCTGCAGCTTTCTTTTAACTCGGAACTCGGAACTCTGAACTCTGAACTTTTAATTGGTCGGCCATATCGCACACCCGCCGCATGAACTCGACGTCATGGACACGGACGATGTGCGCGCCGTTCATGACGGAAGCCGTCACAGCCGCCGCCGTTCCCTCGATCCGTTCCCGCGGGGTTTCCACTCCCGTGAACGTTCCCGTGAAGCGTTTGCGGGAGGGGCCGATCAGGATGGGCCTCCCCAGGACTTTGAAATCCCGCAATCTCCGGATTATCCTGACGTTGCCCTCGGCCGTTTTCCCGAAGCCGATTCCCGGATCGATGATGACGCGGTCCGGGGTGATGCCCGCGGCGGCGACCCTGCTTATCCCGGCGGCAAGGGCGCCGATAATGTCTCCGCAAAGAGACCGGTAGCTCAGGTCCCCCGTCTGCATGGTGGACGGGGTGCCGCGCATATGCATCAAAACGATCGGCGTCCCAAGCCGGGCCGCCGTTCCCGCCATTTCGGGGTCCAGCGACGCCGCGCTTATATCGTTTATGATCTCCGCGCCGGCCTCCACAGCCAGGCGGGCGACATTTGCTTTTGTCGTGTCCACCGAGATCGGGATGCCGATCCTGCCTGACAGTTTTTCAATAACCGGAATAATGCGGCGGGTTTCTTCTTCCGCGGCGACGGCCTGCGCTCCCGGCCGGGAGGACTCGCCTCCCACGTCGATGATATCCGCGCCTTCCCCGGCCATTCTGATCGCGGCGTCCAGAGCCTTTTCAGGATTGAGGAAATCCCCGCCGTCCGAAAACGAATCGGGAGTAGGGTTGAGAATGCCCATGACGAGGGTGCGGCGGCCGAGGAAGATGTCCCGCCGGGGGGTTTTTATCGTGAATGAATCCGTGCGGATGTTGGTGAGCGCCGAGCGGATTTCTTCGGAGATGCTTCTGAGGCCGAACGGCTGGATGGAAAGTTTTTCGGCGAATCTCTCGATCTGCTTGATTGTGCCGATCACGATGGCGTCCGTGACCGCTATGCTGCAGTCCACCGTCCCCCGGGAAACGGCGACGTCACCGCCGATCGAGAGCATGTCCTGCTTCATTATGTTTGCCGCCCGGCTCTCGATTTTTTCGCACAGAAGACAGAAATTGAGCATCTTCGGGGCCATCGCCGCTACGCCGTACGGCTCGACCCCTATTCTCCTCAACTCCTCCGCGGCCTCCTCGATGCTGGAAACGGAGAGCGGTCTGGCATTTACGACCATATCATACCTGGGCTTTCCGAAAAAATCGGGCACCACACAAAATAAAACGCGGGAAAGGCGGGAAATGCTACATCCCCCTTTTCCCAAAGAAGCCTGATGCCTGATGCCCAACGTCTAAAAATAAAAGGCGTCAGGCTTTGGGCGTTGGGCGTCGGGAAAATCAAGAGAATGCCGAACTCGAATAGAAAAACGCCTGAATCTAACCTAACGCCTTTTAAAAACCTGACGCCTGATATCCAACACCTGACGCTTAATTCATCCCGTTCGCGCCTCGGGAAGCGTATCCCCGGTGCGCCGGCCGCCGATGATGGCATCAAGCTCTTCCGCGTTCAGGACCTCTTTCTCCAGAAGTTCGCCGGCCAGCCTGTGCAGGACTTGCAGGTTGTCCATCAGCAGCTTCTTCGCTTTTTCGTAGTTGTCCCGGATGATCCTGGACACTTCGCGGTCTATCTTTTCGGCGGTCTCCTCGCTGTAATCCTTGTGCGTCGCGAACTCCCTGCCCAGGAAAATCTGCTCCTCTCTCTTCCCGTAGCTCAGCGGCCCCATCTCTTCGCTCATCCCCCACTCGCAGACCATCTTTCGGGACAGCTCGGTCGCGCGTTCGATGTCGTTGCCCGACCCCGTAGTGAAATCGTTAAGCACCAGTTCCTCCGCGGCGCGCCCGCCGAGAAGGATGGCGATGTTGTTCATGAGGTATTCCTTCGGGTACGTGTGCTTTTCGTCCATGGGAAGCTGCTGGGTCAGGCCGAGCGCGCGCCCCCTCGGAATAATCGTGATCTTATGGATCGGGTCCGTGCCCGGCAGCATCTTCGCAACCAGCGCGTGCCCGGACTCGTGGTAAGCCGTTACTTTTTTCTCCTGATCGCTGATGACCATGCTCTTGCGCTCGGTCCCCATGATGACCTTGTCCTTGGCGTACTCGAAATCGATCATGGAAACGCTGTCCCGATTCAGCCGCGCGGCGGAAAGAGCGGCTTCGTTGACCAGGTTTTCAATGTCCGCGCCCGAAAACCCGGGGGTTCCCCGAGCCAGCACGACGAAATCAACAGTCTGGTCGATCGGAGTCTTCCTGGAATGGACCTCAAAGATCTTCTCGCGGCCCTTGATGTCCGGAAGGGGAACCACGACCTGCCTGTCGAACCTGCCCGGCCGCAGCAGCGCCGGATCGAGGACGTCCGGCCGGTTCGTCGCCGCAACCAGGATAACCCCCTCGTTCGATTCGAAACCGTCCATCTCCACCAGAAGCTGATTCAGCGTCTGCTCTCTTTCATCATGACCCCCGCCAAGACCGGCGCCCCGGTGCCTGCCGACGGCGTCTATCTCGTCGATGAAGATGATGCACGGGGCGCTGCGTTTACCCTGGGTAAAAAGATCCCGGACCCTCGACGCTCCCACGCCGACGAACATCTCGACAAAATCGGAGCCGCTGATCGTGAAAAACGCGACGTCCGCCTCGCCGGCGATCGCCCTGGCCAGAAGGGTTTTTCCCGTTCCCGGCGCTCCGACCAGGAGAACGCCCTTCGGGATGCGCCCGCCGAGTCTGGTGAACTTCTTGGGATCTTTAAGGAACTCGACTATTTCGGTCAGTTCCGCCTTGGCCTCGTCAATTCCCGCAACATCTTCAAAAGTAACCCGTTTCGACTTGTCATTCATCAGGCGGGCGCGGCTCTTCCCGAAGGCCATGGCCTTGCCTCCCCCTGCCTGCATCTGTCTCATAAAGAAAATCCAGACTCCTATCAGAAGGAGCGTGGGGAACCAGGAAACCAGTACGGTCATATACCACGGCGATTCCTCGGCAGGCTTTGCCGCCATGCGCACTCCCTTTTCCCGCAGGTAGGGAACAATTCCGGAATCCTTGGGAACATAGGTTTTGAAAGCCTTGCCGTTCATGAGGCTTCCATAGACGTTTTCGCCCTGGATGGTGACCTCAACTACCTGGCCTTTTTCCACATGGTCGACAAAGTCGCTGAATATAAGATCTTCACGACCGCCCCGGGGCTGGTTGAAGAAGTGATACAGCATGATGAAAATCAGGCTGATCACCAGCCACAAGGCGATATTTTTTTGCAGCGGACTCAACAGATGTTTCTCCTTTGGCTAATGGATTGGAACCCGACAATTTCCGACGGAATTCCCATATATCAATAAAGCTATTATATCAAATGATTTCTACCTTCAAAATACTCTTCGTATCAGCGGTCACTCTGGCCCTCTCACTGAGCCGGATTCCCGCCGCCCAGAGGACGGATTCCCGGTCAACCAGCAGCGGAACCGAACGGCGCTTCAACCTCGGCAACTTGAGATCGGTAAACAGATCCTGAAGCTTCTTCGTCCCCGCCATGCCGAAAGGCTGAATACGGTCGCCGGGGAGGGGGCTGCGGACCTCCAGGGGAGGCTTGAGAATGTCGAAATCAAGGTATGCACGGTTTATTTGATCAGAATAATTACATTTTTCCCCGTTATTTGCCAGCAATTCAAAAACCAGCTTCTTTCCCGACCCTGGAATTACCGCTTCTCCCGGAATCGAAACTGCACAGCGAAACCCGTTTTCGACTTTTCCCGCCTTTCCCGCTTTCAACACCATTTCCCCGTATTCACGGGACGCAATCACCCCATGCGGAAGATCGAGGTGCGCTCCCGGATCATTCGATCCGGCGAGGGAAACAACAGACTGGATATGGGCATGCCCGATCCCCCTCAGGCCGGGAATCCACTGGGCGAGGATTTCCCGGACAATCCGGCGCTGAACGGCTTCATGGCAGTTCCTGAATGGGGAGAGCGGAATCCGGACCCCGGCTTCCGGGACCCCGGCCGGCAGCTGAATTCCCCAATCCGCCATGGCTTCCTTCGCGATCTCCTTCAGGCATTCGTTTTCCAGGTGCAGGACATCCGCCGTCCGGGAAAAGGCCTCCACCAGACGGGGATTGAATTCCCTCTGCAGAAAGGGAATGAGGAAGCGGCGCACGCGGTTTCTCGCATACCCTTCATCCTCGTTGGAGCTGTCCCGCACAAAGGACGCCCCGGTATTTTCCAGATAGGCCAGGATTTCCTCCCTGTTCAGGTGGTAAAGCGGGCGTATGAAGATCCCCTCCCGCGCCGGAAGGAATCCCCGCAGTCCTTCCGGCCCGCTCCCCCGCAGCAGATTCATCAGAACGGTCTCCGCAAGGTCGTCCATGTGATGGCCGACGGCGATCCGGTCGAAGCCCCGTTCTTTCAGCACCTCAAGGAGGAGCCTGTAGCGCTCTTCCCGGCAGAGTTCCTCGGGATACCTCCTGCCCGGCTCAGTCTTCGGAGACATGCCCCTTCTTTCGAACGGAATCCCCATCTCCCCGCAGAGCGTATTGACGAAAAGCTCGTCCCGATCGGCCTCTTCCCCCCTCAGCCCGTGATTGACGTGGACCGCAAGGAGCCCGAGCTCCCATTCGCGGGAGAGCGCCGCCAGAACTTTCAACAGACAGACGGAATCGGCGCCTCCGGAAACTGCGGCAATCACCCGGTCCCCTTTCTTCAGGAGACTGTATTTTTTAATAGTTTTCGTTACCTTCTCAATCATCCGGAACTTCTTCCCGTCCGGTCCCGGTTTTCCTTCATAAGTCTGAATGTCCGGGAGGCCTGCAAAATAAAAGTCTCTATTTTCGCGTTTATTATCTGCGGGAAGGGATTGCCGTCGCTCTCGATCGCCAGGAAGGGAAACTCCTGTAGCCCGCCCATTCTGTCCATGATTTCTCTTCCCTTCGGTCCGGTATTCATTTTTCCGTCCCGGTTCATTTCCCGTGACAGGATGGCCTCCGCAATTCTGTTCGGCATGCACCCGAAAGGACCGATCGCGATAACCCCGCAATAATGCTCGAGGACTTCGGACATGGATGCGCCGACGGTAAGGATCGCCTCGCCCAGGAGCTCCCGGTTGATCATGCCGTCCACCCGCTCTATTATACTGCTTACGTCCTCCAAACGGTAATCGAAGAGACCCGATGGGCGAACAGCCTGCTTGAGGGCTTTTTCATATCTTCGCACTACCCAGGAGCGGAGCCGGAGGGCCGCTTTCTTTTTATAATCGAGATCCGCCCTGCCCGAGTATCCCTCTTTAACGCACCAGTCGGTATAATAAATCCACTCGGCCATGCTCGATACTTTCACGGCGAATCCGCTGTCTGCAAGTCTCTCCACCAGGAACTGCCGCGACAGGTCGTCATGCCGGACGAATATTTCTCCCGTCAGGAGAATGAAGGGGGTTTCCGCCAGGCTCCTCCTGACCGGAATTTTTCTCAACTTTTCGGCCGATTCTCCCAGGAGATCCCTCCACTGGCCCAGACCGAGATTCCGCTCGCAGGCCTGGAGCAGGCGGTCGCACTCTCCCCGGAAGACTTCGACGGCGCGGGACCGGTCCTCCGCATTCGCCAGCAGGACGGAGTAGATATTCTCCATTATGTCCCCGATGACGATGCCGGTCCATAGCTTCAGCGTGAGGTTTTTGAATCCAAGGTCCGTATAGCTGTTTTCCGCGGAAAGGGAGAACAGGCAGACGTTCTCTATCCCCTCCCTTTCGATCAGGTCGTTCATGAAAACCGAATACTGGCCGAACCGGCAGGGTCCCGAAGCAGTGGGCATGAAATAGACCAGCAGCTCGCCGGAGCTTTTGCGGTCCCGGAGATATTTTATCAGGCTCCCCGTCGTCAGGAGCAGCGGCAGGCATTCCTTGCAGCTTGTCGCTCCCCTCCCCAGCTTGAGGATTTCCTCGTCGGACGGAGACAGGGACGAGGAACGCACGCCCTGGGAACGGAAAACCGCTGCCCCGGCATGATTGAAAAAGCGCCCCATCGACGGGAACAGCAGGTGGACATGGGGATCGGTGACGGCGAATTCCTTTTCCGCCGAGTCGATGAAAATCTGCCGCGACGGATCGAACCGGGCCGGCGGCGCGGCGGCTTTCCCGGCTTCCTCCGCCACTGCCCCTCTCTTCACGAGCTCGCGGTAATTCCGGACAATGTCGATGAAGGCCTCGATGCGCGTCTCCAGGCCTGCATCGGCCGTATGGCTGTCCAACTCGAGCACCAGGAGGGGTTTCTTCCCCATAATGCTTCTTACCCGGCCGACCAGGAATGAATCGGGGCCGCAGGAGAAGTTCGTAATGAAACAGCCGAACAGCTGCGGATGTCCTTTAACCAGATCCGCTCCCCCGAGGATGCTGCGTCCGGATGACCAGTACATGTCCGGCCTGTCCGGCATGCCCCCCGTCTCCAGGAAATCGCAGGGGATCACCTTTATCCCGCGCGAAGCGAACTTATGCGGGATCCCCATGTTGGCCTCGGAAACGCAGGAATTATAAGCCCTCCCGAAAAGGACAACGGCGAATTCGGCCGGGTTGCCGGAGAGCTCCTCAAGCGCGGAGGCGCCGATCCGCTTCATATCAGCGGCGACCCGGGACTGGCTGGAAACGGCCTCTTCATAAGCCTTGCGGGCTTCGGCGCGCTTTGCGCCCATGCGGACGGCCGCCTCGATAAGCGCCGGCTTCGGTCCTTCACAGCCCTGCGATAAATCGAGAACGGGCGAAACCACGCGCCCGGCGGAGAGCTTCTCCGCGAACCCCGGGTGGTCTTTGAAGGCGCTCCGGAGGAAATACGGCTCGGCCTGTGAAATTGGACAGGCGGTGCTTTTTCCGCCCGTCGCTCCGGCCTGCACCCCCTTTATATGGGGCAGAAACAGGTAGTCGGTGTCCGCATTCAGCAGCCTGAGAAAGTAGGCATGCGAGATCTCCGCCGGGTAGCAGAACGCCGCCCCCTTGTAATCCGCGCCTTCCGGCTCGGGACGGTCGGGAAGGACCGGGATAAATCCGAGACTCGCAAAGAAGCGATGGAACAGCGGATAATACTGGTTCATCATGAACGATTTGTTGATGCCTACCGTTTTTTCTCCGGCGGCCCGGCCCATCCCGAAAACGAGCGCTTCGTACCGGGAAGCAAGATCGTATTCCCCCGGGTCGATATCTATTTTCGCCCGGATATTATACCAGCGGTTGCACGCCCCTCCGAACGGATAAACTCTATTCTCGAGCCTGATCCGGGAAATTTCGCATTTCCTGTCGCACTTCTCCTTTCCGCCCGTGCAGACAAAAGGCTCCCCGTAGGAGATCTCCCTGTCCCGGAGCGCGGCCAGTGAATAGGCGCCTGACGGGAGGAGGTCGAGTTCGATCCTCTTCCGGATTTCAAGGGCCACCCCGAAGGCGCCCGTCAGCCCCGGATCGGGAGGCACGATGATCGGCTTTCCCGTCAGCGAGGCCATGGCCGCGGGAACAGCCCTGTTATAGCATACTCCGCCCTGCATGAAGACCCTGTTCCCCGCCGGCCGGTTGCCCCTCACGCGGGTGTTGTAATTCATGGCGATGGAATAAACGAGGCCCGCCATTATGTCTTCCCGGCAGATCCCCTCGTGAAAAGCGGTTTTTATGTCGCTGCCGATGAAAGCGGCGCACTGGTCGTTGAAATTGGGAGGACGGCCGCCGTTCAGGGCCTCATCGGCGATCTGCTCCATCTCAACGCCCAGCGTCTCCCGGGCGGACTCCTCCAGGAAAGATCCGGTGCCTGCGCTGCAGGCGTCGTTCATGGCGTAATCGGAGGGGACGCCGTTGACGAGATAGGTGTATTTTGCGTCCTGCCCCCCGATCTCGAATATCGTATCCACTCCCGCATCGAAGTAAAGGGCTCCGGCCGCATGGGCGATAATCTCATTGATCACCCCGCCCGTCATGGCGTGCAGGCCGGCGATCTGCCTTCCGGATCCGGTCACTCCCAGGCCGACGATATCCGCCCGGCAGCATGCGGACTCAAGTTTTTCAAGCAAATCCGCGTAGCAGGCACGGGACGCCCCGACCGGATCGCCGTTTGTCCGCAGGTAAACGGAGGCGATCACGGCGGAATCGGATACTCTCATCAGCACCGCTTTCGTTGTTGTCGAGCCGACGTCAAGCCCCAGGATGCAGGATTCCCGTTCCCGGGGAGAAGCGTCTACCGCCGTCTTGAACTCTACGAGCCCCATGGCTTCACGAAGCGGAGGCAGGTAGCTGAAAGACGAATCTTTGCTCCGGAAGATCCTCTCCCCGTCGTACACCGGCAGCGTTTCGTTTTCCAGCGCCCACAACCCGGCCCCCAGCGCCTCAAAATAGGGGGCTTCCTCCGGAACAATCAGGTTTTCTATTTCCTCGCGCAGGTATTCGACCATTATCCCGTTCCGGGAGGTGCCGCCGACGACCATAATGTTTTTTTTGGGTGTCTGCCTCAGGATCTCCAGGATCTTGCCCGCCATCATCCGGCAGAGCCCGGAGGCGATCCTTTCTTTCTGGACGCCTTTATTCGCGGCGTGCGTGCAGTCGCTTTTGCAGAAAACGCTGCATCGGCCTGAAACCCGGTAAGGTCTTTCGGATTTGAAAAACCGGGAGGCATCGGCGAGAGAGATCTCCATCCTCTTGAGCTGCTGGACGTAGAAATCCCCTGTTCCCGAGGCGCATTTATTGCCTGTGCGGACAGAGGAAATCCTTCCGTTTCTTCCAATGACATAGACCAGAAAGGTCTCTCCTCCGGCGCTCACTACCGCATTGAGACGATCGCCGTCGCCCGTGAGGCCCCCTGCAGGTTTGCCCGGGATGTTTCCGTTGAATAAGCCGAGGGCGCTTTCGACGGCTTCCGGTTCCGTTATCGTAGTCAGGTTAAGGATCTGCCTGAACTTTCTTCCCGTGACGGCAACCCTGTCCGGAGCCCCCACATTCAGAAGACGTATCGCCTCCAGCAGAACCTCCCGGGGGTTCCCGTTATGCGCCTTTACAAATACGCCGGCCGTCCTGACGACATCGCCGTCGTTCCTCACCAGCCGAACGGCCGAAAGCGTGGTGGCGCCAATGCAGATACCGACAGATTCCAAGTTCTGGCCTCTGGAAGAGAAAATCAATTAATGAATCAACTAAATATTTTAATTAATTCAACGGGATAATGATAGGCAAAGTCTGGTTTCAGGCGAAGCAGATCCTCCGCCGGGCTGAGGCCGTTCAGATACGCACAGCTCCAGACGCCGGCATCCTTCGCCATCAGGATGTCATTGGCGCCGTCTCCGATCACGACCGCTCTGCGGGGGTCGATCCCCCTATTGCTCAGAACGGAAAGCACCAGCCTTCCATCCGGCTTGGAATAGGGACCGCTGTCGCGGCCGATGATCTCCGAGAAAGAGTCTTTGATCCCGAGGGCATCCGCCATTTTGACCGTAAAGTAATGGCGCTTGTTCGTGACGATGATTTTGTCCTTTTCGCGAAAATGGTCCAGGACCCGGTCAATCCCGCCGTAAAGGCGGGTTGAATCCAGCATGTGCTCACCGTAATGGGTGCTGAAAAGCGCGAGCGCTTCGTCTTTCAGATTAACGTGGGCGGGACCGAGCGACCTTTCGATCAGGCGCATTACCCCGTCCCCGATAAACTGCATTATCTCCTTCCCTTCCCTCACGGGAAGTCCGAACGCAGCGAGCACATGATTGACGGATGCGGCGATATCCTCGCCGGAACTTACGAGGGTCCCGTCAAAGTCAAAAATCATCAATTCCAGATTTGCCATCGCGGACACCTTTTTTAAATTAGCACAAGCGGCTGAAAGAGGGAAGGATTCTTCATCAACAGGTGCTATTGACCGCCCGAGGTCTTTGTGATAGGCATAATCCACCCGCTTGGATCCATTTATACGGACTGAGACGGACGGCAAAAGTATTGCGCAATTAATGAAGCCATCCGTGCGTCTGCGGATGGCTTTTTTGTTTCAGGACGTAAGGCGTAAGGCGTAAATCGTAAGGTGTAAAGGCATTGGCGGGAAATGCGCGAAAAGAGCGTAAGTTTCAGGGGTAATAGGTATTAAATGCCTTACAGTTTACCCATCACGCTTTACGTCTGAAAGGCATTTATGGCGGAGACCAAAGATCGAATCTGCATCATCGGGATGGGCAAGGTCGGGACGGCCGTAGGCCATCTCCTGAGCTGCGCCGGGTACCGCATCGTTGCCGTGGCCAGCCGTACCGCCGCTTCCGCGGAGAAAGGGGCTTCCCTTGCCGCCGGAGCAGTCCCGGCCACTCCCGCCGAGGCGGCCGCGCGCGCCGATTGTGTGCTGATCACCACCAGCGACGACGCCATAGCCGCCGTCTGCCGCGACATCGCCAGGGAAGGCTGTTTCCGGAAAGATCAGAAAGTAGTCCATATGAGCGGGGCCGGCGGACTCGACCTGCTCGCTCCCGCTCGCGATGCGGGAGCTCGCGTGGCCGGTATCCACCCCATTCAGTCCTTCGCGGACGTCCCGGGGGCAATAAAGAATATCCCGGGCAGCACGTTCGGCATAATTTCCGATCCCGAAATACGGGACTGGTGCGTCGGGTTCGTCAGGGATCTGGGCGGGGTCCCGTTTTTCGTGCCGGAGGCGGAGAAACCGCTTTACCACGCCGCCGCCTGCATCGCCTCCAATTACCTCGTTGCGCTGATGAACGCCGTCGAGGATATTTACGCCGGCTTCGGGCTGTCCCCTGACGAGGCTAAAAACGCTTTCTGGCCCCTTGTCATGGGGACTATCAGAAATATCGAGTCGAAAGGCACGATCCAGGCCTTGACCGGTCCGATCGCCAGGGGAGATTCCGGCACGATCCGCAAGCACCTGCGCTCGTTTGCCGCTTCGCGCCCCTCGCTTCTGCCGGCTTACCGGGAACTCGGTCTTCTCGCGGTCGACGTCGGCCTGCGGAAAGGGACAATTTCGGCCGCCAAGGCTGATGAAATAAAAAAAATCCTGAAAGGAGAATCCGAATGAGTACAGAGGGCAAATTGAACAAGATCACCGTCTCGACCGTGCGCGACATGAAGCACAAAGGTGAAAAGATCACAATGTTGACGGCGTACGATTATCCCACGGCCGCCGCGATGGACGAGGCCGGGATCGATCTCATCCTGGTCGGAGACTCCCTGGGGATGGTGGTCCTCGGGTACGACAGCACCCTGCCCGTGACGATGGAAGACATGATTCACCATACAAAGGCGGTCTCCCGCGCCGTAAAAAGGGCCATGGTTATCGGGGACATGCCTTTCATGTCGTACCAGACCTCAGCCGAGGAAGCCGTTTACAACGCGGGCCGCTTCCTTCAGGAGGCCGGGGCTCACGCCGTAAAGCTCGAGGGGGGGCGCGAGGTGGCGGAGGTAGTCCGGAAGATCAGCGCCGCCGGAATACCCGTCATGGCCCACCTCGGACTGACGCCCCAGTCGATCCATCAGCTGGGGGGATACAAGGTGCAGGGCAAAGAGAGCGCCGCCGCCCTGAGAATCATGGAGGATGCAAAGATCCTGGAAGAGGCGGGGGCCTTTTCAGTGGTGCTTGAATGCGTGCCGACGGGACTGGCGGAAAAGATCACCTCGTCGCTGCAGATGGCCACCATCGGCATCGGGGGAGGCGTTCATTGCGACGGACAGGTGCTCGTCGTTCACGACATGCTTGGGATGTTCGAGCGGTTCACGCCGAAGTTTGTGAAAAAATACGCCCGGCTGAATGTGGAAATGAAGAAGGCGATCGGCGAGTACATCAAAGAGGTGAAACAAGGAACGTTTCCTGGTCCGGAGCATTCCTTCAAATAAACCTGCTGATGACTGGACAGCCCAGCAGATGGCGAACCAGGGAGACTTCCGGAATATACCTGGAAGGGGTCCGGGGAGCTATACCCGGCGCGGCTCTCCAACTGGAAGTAATCAGTAAGATCGTAAAGGCGTGGCGCCCGCTGCCGGAAAAAATCCTGGACCTGGGCTGCGGGGACGGCATTCTGGGCCGGATGCTGATGGATGAGCACGCCGCCGCTCGCGTTTCCTTTGCCGATTTCTCCGATCCCATGCTGGAGAAGATACGATCCATAATAAGTGATGGCAAAAGGGCCAATATTGTAAATGCGGATTTCTCTACGCCGTCCTGGGCGGCCGAATTTGAGAAGGAAAAGCCGTTTGACATTATCGTTTCGGGGTTTGCCATCCATCATCAGCCGGACAGCAGAAAAAAAGATTTATACGCCGAGATCCATGCGCTTCTCGGAAGGGGCGGCCCTTTTCTGAATCTCGACCAGGTCAGTTCGGCAACCCCGTCAATCGGCGAGCTTTTTGATATCTTCTTTCTTGACCGGATGAGGAGTGTTCAGAATTCAGAGCAGATGATGGATAAGATCGAAGATGCCTATTACGGGGACAAGAAGGAAAATATCCCGGCCTCCGTCGAAGCCCAGTGCCAATGGCTTCGGGATACAGGCTTCCAGGACGTGGATTGCTTTTTTAAAACGTTTGAGCTGGCATTGTTCGGGGGTCGAAAAAAATAATACCCTTTCCCGCCCGGCCCCGATCCCCGGACCCTTTCAAGGCGCTTCCGTCAGCTGTCCCGCCGTAAAGGCCTCAAGCACCGAGGAGATTCTTCCGGAGGCGCCCAGGTAAATCCGAATCCCGGCTCCCCTGAGTATCTTCGATGCCTTTCTCCCGATAGTCCCCGTAATGACGGCATCCACCTGATGCCCGGCAACCAGATTACCGGTCGCCGTACCCCGGGTTGTTCAGGCCATCCCGGCTTTGTTCTCCACCGGCAAAGCGTCGTTCTTCTCAGTATCGACAATCAGGTAATACCGGCAGCGCCCGAAACGGGGATCAAGGAGATCCTCCAAATCCGGTCCGGTCGAAGAAAAAGCAATCTTCATATTGCCTCCTTCTCTGGGGGTAATGGGTTATCGGTTATGGGTTTTGGGTCTTTACCCAATACCCATTACCGATTACCTCATTTATTACCCCTGTCTTTTACCTTTTTCGGAATGCCCCTGGTACGGATTGCATAATCCCTGAGGGCCCGGTGCAGCGTTAATGCCGCATGGAAGGCGCAGTGCGCATGATCCTTCGGCAGGCCTTCCAGGTATTCCATAATCGAACTCTGGTTGATTCTCAAGCAATCACTTATTTTCTTCCCTTCGGCCATCCCCGCCGCGGCGGAAGCGGCGGCGATCGTAAAAAGACATCCGTCGGTGTGAAAGCGCGCCCTTTCAATCCGGCCGTTCCCGATTTCAAGAAATATCTCCAGGGTCTCTCCGCAATCATTTACATGTTTAGCGTATCCGTCCGGCTTGTCAATCAATCCGAAATTTCCCGGGTGGATGCCGTGGGAAATAACCTTCTCAGAGTAGACTTGCGCCGCCCTTTCGCGCACCATGCCCAGCATAATTTCCGTTATCCTGTCGTCTTCTTCACTCATTTTTGATCCTTGCCTGAAGAAGCTGGAAAGATTCCTCATCCGCCTCCGGCGGATTCGGAATGACATTTAAGAGCGTATCGCCCTCTCGCCTTCTCCCCTTCTCAGCATCTCAGCTTCTCACCTTCTGCTTTCCGCCGCCTATCCTCGCATCTTCCCAGCTTCGCATCTTCGTGCATTCTTCAGCGTTTCAACTCAGCTTCTCCGTCTTGGCGGTGACTTCCGCTTTAACCCGGTTTACCGCCTCGATCAGGGCGGCAAAGACATTTTCCCTGAAATCCCCCCCGATGGCAACCGCCATGATATCGTCTCCGGGATAAAGCACGCCCTCCGCTATTTCCGCCTCCACCGCAATTATCCCGGGCATTTTACCGATATCCCGGATTATTTCAGCGAGCTTTCGCCGATCCGCCCGGACGGCGATCTCCGTCACGCCTTCTCCGCTTCGGGACGTGCTTCTAACCACGCCGTTATGGCAGAGGATCATTCCAATTCTTCCGAATTCCGGATGGTTTCTGATTTTTTCAATCAGGCGGTTCACATCCAGTCTCGACGGCGCCCGTTCTTTTACAGTCTTTTTCATTCCCTTGTTCCTTCCCGCCCCCGATTATGGTAAGTTCCCGCGCAGAAGGTTCCTGCCGTGAACAGATACAACAGAAAACGCGCACGCTCTTCTCCGACCGGTATCGGAGATGTGCTCAGGCTGACGCTGAAAAAATACAAACTCCCCGTCCATATGACGGACCGGGGACTCGCCGAGGCATGGAGCGAAGCTGTCGGAGCCCTGATATCGTCCTATACTGCGGTTGAAAATCTTAAAAACAAAACTCTTTATGTGAAAGTCGCCGATTCCGTGTGGCTGCAGCAGCTTCAGTTTATGAAACCGGAAATCGGCGAGCGCCTCAACCGGATTCTGGGAGACGGCTCGGTCAATCGCCTTCATCTTTCCATCGGTCCCCCGCAGCGCCGCGCCGCTCGAGAGACTTCAGCCGCACCGAATCCGCTGATGAAATATTCACTTTCCGAACGGGACAGGAGAATGATCGAATTCTGCTCATCTTCCGTCCGCGACTCCGACCTGGGCGCTCTTCTGCGGCGAATTATGACCAAAGAGGTCGTCAGGAGACGGAGGATGGAGAACAAATCTCGTCGAAAATAAGCCTGGCCTCGTCGGTATAACCGCCATCCCGGCCGTAAAGAAAAAGCGGCGGCAGGATACTCAATTCCTCCCCTGCCCCCTTCATCCCTTCCATAAGGATGAATTCGCCCCCGCTCCCGGTCTCCGAATGAACCATTCTCATCCGTTTGGGTTCGATTCCGTGCTTCCTCATACTGACGATAAGCTCGGGAAGCCTCGACGCCGTGTAGATTGCAAATACACGCCCCCCGCTCCGGAGAAGACGTGAGGATGCTTCCAGGAAACAGCTCAGCCCGCCCATGATCTCGTGCCGGGCGACCGCCTTCTGGCGATTCACGCTGATCCTCCCGGCGCCCGGTTTCCTGTAAGGGGGGTTCAAGACCGCCGCATCAAAAGAGCGCTCGCCGAAAATATCCGCAGCCCGCCGTGCGTCCCCCTCGACGATGCCTACGCGGTCGTCCAGCGAATTTACAACCGCACTCCTCCGGGCCATGTCACTCAGTTCTTCCTGAATCTCGAGACCCGTTATGGATGATTCTTCGAAACGGCTGGCCAGGATGATCGCAAGGACGCCGCTTCCCGTCCCCAGGTCTATAACTTTGTCCCCCTTTTCCAACCGGACGAAATGCGCCAGGAGAATGGAATCAACCGAAAAGCGATATCCCTTCTTTTTCTGAATGATCTTCAGTTTGCCTTTAAGAAGCTCATCGAGGGTTTCGTCATCATAAACAGTCATAGTTTCAAGTCTCGGGTCTCAGGTTAAAGAGCACTCTAATTATGGAGAAGAAAAATTATACCCTCATTTCATAAATAACTTGAGACTTGAGACTATTCAAGTACGTGAATAAAAATCCCGCTCCTCAGTTTGGGCTCGAACCAGGTCGATTTCGGAGGCATGATCTTTCCTTCATCCGCCACGCGCAGCATCTGCTCGAGGGCAGGCGGATAGATGGAGAAGGCCACGGCAAAAGCCCCCGAATCCACCATTCTCTCCAGCTCATCCATTCCCCGCGCGCCTCCGACAAAACGGATCCGCTTATCGCTCGCCGGATCCTGTATCCGCAGAACGGGACTCAACAGGTTCTTTTGCAGGATGGAAACATCGAGCGAATCGACGGCATCCGAAGGGTCGTAAGTCCCTTTCCGGGCCTTCAGCCTGTACCACTCCCCTTCCAGGTACATCCCGAACTCGTGGATGCGAGACGGGCTTCTCCTCCGGAAATCGGCGCCGACCAGGAATTTTTTTCGCACGCGGTCGATAAACTTATCTTTGCTCAATCCGCCCAGGTCGCGGACCGCACGGTTATAATCCATAATCCTGAGCTGGTTGTGCGGGAAAAGGACCGCCATTACGCCGTCATACTCCTCGCTCCCGCGGACGGCGCCCGCTTCCTCCCCCCTCTTTCTTGCCACGGCCACCGCCGCCGCCGCCCGGTGATGTCCGTCAGCGATATAAAGCCGATCGACTTCGCCGAAAGCCCGTATGATTTCCTCTGCTGCCGGCCCCCCGCAGATGATCCAGACCTTATGGGAAATTCCGTCATCGGAGGTAAAATCGTATTCCGGGGAACCTTTACTTATCCGTTCTACAATCGCATCGATATCCGGCCGCGCCGAGTACGTCATGAAAATAGGCCCTGTCTGGGCATTCACGGCCTCGATGTGCATGGTGCGGTCTTCGACCTTGTGCGGGAGGGTCCTTTCGTGGTCCTTGACCTTTCCCCCATCGAATTCCGAAACCTGCACGCAGGTTACAAGTCCCGTCTGCGTATGATCGCCCATCCGCAGTGAATACAGATAAAGAGATGGTTTTTCATCCTGGACGAAAATTCCTTTAGCGCGGAATTCCCCGAGGACGGCCCTCGCCCGCTCGTAGATGCGCCGGTCCGCCGCTCCCTGGGGGAACTCGATCTCCGGTTTCGAGATGCGAAGGAAGCTGAGGGGATTCGCTTCGGCAACCGCACGCGCCTCTTCGGAACTGATTACGTCGTAAGGTGGAGCAGCCACCTCCCGGACGAATCGCTTCTGCGGTCTCAAGGCTCGGAACGGCGAGATAGAAGTCATGCACTGCCTCCCCTGCAATGTGAAAAGTTGCTTTAACACAGGGAGTTTACCAAATCAATACCGCCTATTGCAAAAGCGGCGGAAAAGTGGCATCAATCCCTCCGAACGGGTAATAGGTCCTGGGTAATGGGTTATGGGTTATACCCATTACCTCTAACCCGGGAAGAAAGGGCAAGAATGGAACAAAGTCGGACACCTTTAAGGGTTTTTATTCACGGGCTGGAGAGCAGCAGCTCGGGAAACAAGGCGGTATTTTTCAAAGCCCGATATCCGGGAATGCTGATCGAGGATTACCGGGGAGACCTCCGGGAGAGGATGGAGAAACTGGAAAAACTCCTCGAAAACAGGAAAGATCTTATCCTGGTGGGATCAAGCTTCGGCGGCCTCATGGCCGCTATTTACGCCTGCCGGCACCCGGAAAAAGTGCGCAGGCTTATACTTCTGGCGCCGGCCCTGGATCTGGACGACTTTGCCCCCTGCTCTTCCGTACCGATAGAGGTGCCGACATTTCTGTTCCATGGCGGCGGGGACGATGTAGTGCCTCCCGAACCCGTCCGTGAAATCGCCGCCAGAGTTTTCCGGAAGCTTGTCTACCGCCGGGTGGATGACGATCACCCGCTCCGGGCCACTTTCGAAACTTACGACTGGGACGGCATGCTGGAGAAAGAATAATGCCTTTTCTAAAAACCGGTGATGGAGCAAAGCTGTACTATGAATCGCACGGCAGGGGGGAGCCCGTTGTCTTCCTGAACGGCATCATGATGAACACCGTGAGTTGGACGGATTACGTGCCGAGACTGGCGGAACTTTTCCGCCTTGTCGTCTTCGATTTCCGGGATCAGGGAAAGTCGTCGCCTATGGACAAAGAGTACGGCATCGACCGGCAAGTCGCGGACGTTCTCTCCCTCCTCGACCACCTGGAGATCGACAGGGCGCATGTTATGGGGCTGTCCTATGGAGGAGAGGTTGCGCTCAAATTCGCCGTCGCCCGCGGCGACCGGCTGAAGTCGCTGATCCTTGCCAATACTGTACCCTCGATCAGCGCCCATCTCGGGGCGATAGGCAGGATATGGGAAACGGCCGCAGGATTGAACAATGGAGACGTTTTTTTTCAGCTTTCCATGCCCTGGGTCTACTCCCGCCACTTTTACGAGAGCTTCCCGGAATGGCTGACCCAGAGGCAGGAGCTGTTTCGGAAACATCTCACGAGAACATGGTTCGAGTGCTTCATGCGGCTTTCCCGCTCCCAGATAGGTTTCCGGGTAAGTCCCGAGGAAATGCGGACCATCGCCGTTCCCACCCTCCTCATCGGGTCGGACGAGGATTTTATCACCCCCGCGGACGGCATGGAGATTCTCCATGACAACATCAAGGGTTCCGAATTTTTCGTCCTGAAGAAGGCCGGCCATGGGGCGTTTCAGGAAAAAATGGAGGAATTTCTCACGCTGATCATGGGCTTTATTCTGAAACAGAGTTCCAGGCGGGATCCGACCGGGTGAAGAGCCGGCTTCTTTTCTTGACTTAGGGTAAAAGTATATTTAGACTCCAACAATTATGGACGCCAAAGAATTATTCACCAAAAAGGTCGTGATCCGCTATCCCGCCGACATCGTGGACCAGCCCATCGTATACCGGCTGGTAAAGGATTTCGATCTCATGTTCAACATATTGAAGGCCAGGATCTCCCCCCGGCGCGAAGGCCTGCTGGTGCTTGAGCTCTTCGGGACAAGCGAAAATTTCGAACGGGGGATCCGGTTCCTGAAAGAGAAGGGACTGAAAGTCGAGCCGCTCTCGAAGAGCGTGACGCAGGATCTGGAAAAATGCGTCCACTGCGGTGCTTGCCTGGCATTCTGTCCGGCATCGGCGGTCAGCATCGACCCGGTAACGGCCAAGGTCATCTTCGATCCCGAGAAATGCAGCGGCTGCGAAATCTGCGTTACGGCTTGCCCCTCCCGGGCGATGGTTGTCGATCTATTTTAACAGGCTGTCCATAAACGCCCATC
>ERZ795058.1776-NODE-1776-length-27780-cov-5.346330_pt1 | contig 27780 bp, 19 predicted proteins | sample MGYA00375142_ERZ795058 | MGnify/ENA primary metagenome ERZ795058 (study PRJEB30187, sample SAMN05720210) | activated sludge metagenome | isolation source: anaerobic digester from wastewater treatment plant | place: Japan | collected 2015-04-20 ... | reverse complement strand
TGATCCCTCGGGCTCAGCTGGCGCGTTTCACAACGGAAGGACAGAACAGCGGGTTTTCGAGAGCCAAGGACGAGGGACGAAGGGCGCATTTTTTCGTGGCGACGAGGGGCGACTTCCGGTTTGAAAGGTGGTCCGCGCATTTGGGACGCCGCCATTCTTGTTCTCAGACGCATGCCGCAATGGTAAACTCGGATTCCGAAACGTTTGGCCCGGCCCGGCGGCCGGGACAGACGAACCCGATCCCCCGGTCCGAGTGTGACGATGTCCTTTACCGCGATTCTCGATATTCTACTGGGCGCGCTGGCGATCCTGCTGGTCTTCGGGCTGGCGGTCTTTGTACACGAATTCGGCCACATGTTTTTCGCCCTGATCCGCGGCGTCGGCGTTGAGTCGTTCGCGATCGGGATGGGCCCCAAAATCACGTCGTGGAAGTGGCGCGGGATCGAGTTTTCGCTGCGCTGGATCCCCGCCGGCGGGTTCGTCAAGCTGAAGGGGATGATGCCCGAAGAACTGGAGGAGCCGGCCGTCGCCGAGTCGGAGTCGGCCGCGGGGGATCTTGCTTCCGGCCACCACGAAGACAAGGAATTAAGCGAATCGGCCTACGACGACCTGCTCGCGCTGCGCGACGAGGGACTGGTGACCAAGCTGCTGGTTTTCGGCGGCGGGGTCTTCATGAATTTCGTGACGGCGATCGTCGCCGCCGCGCTGCTGGGGCTCGTCGGCACCAAGGCGCAGCTTTTTCCGATCGAACTGGAGCAGGTGCCCGAGGCGAGCCTGCTGGCCGAGATCGGCGTGGAGCCCGGCGACCGCATCGTCGCGTTCGACGGCGCGCCGACGCCCTACAGTCTGGACTTGCAGCAGGCGGTGATCGAGAAAACCGGCGGGCCGATGGGCGTCGGCGAGATTTACCATCGTTTTCTTGCCGGCGTCCTGCCCTATGTGGAGCCGCCGGACGAGCCGACGACGACCGCGCTGACGGCGATGGAGCTGACGGTGGAGCGCGGCGGCGAGAACCGCCGGCTGGCGCTCGAGGGGATCACCAACAAGCAACTGGACCGGCTGCTGGACGAAGTCACGCTGAACATGCGGATTCCGCCGATCGTCGGCGAGTTGATCCCGAACTACCCGGCCGACCGGGCCGGGATCAAGCGAGGGGACCGGATCGTCGCGATCGACGGGGAGCCGATCGAATCGTTCAGCGACATGACGCGGCTGATCGCGGCGCGTCCCGGCGTGGAAACCCGGATCACCGTGGAGCGCGAGGGCGAACAGCTTGAACTGACCGTGATCCCCCGCCGCGATGTGCTGAAGGACAAACCGACCGGCCAGATCGGCGTGTTCAACGGCGCGCCCGATACGCGTGTTCTGCGCGAGACGCCGTTCCGCGCGATCACGCTGGCGCCCGTCAGCACGATGCAGGCGTTCCTGGGGATGCTGAATCTGAATGTCCAGTTTTTCAAGCGGGCCACCGCGAAGGACATCAGTCAGAACCTGGGCGGGCCGATCGCAATCGCCGTGATGACATTCCAGCGCGCGATGGGGGGCATCAGCGAACTGCTCGACTGGTTCATCATGCTGAACCTGCTGCTGATGTTCTTCAATCTGCTGCCACTGCCGGTGCTGGATGGCGGGTTCATCGTGTTGTCGCTGATCGAGGCGGTGATCCGGCGGCCGGTGCCGACGAAAATCCTGGCGCCGATCTACACGGTGTTTGTGATCTTCTTTATCACGCTGATGGTCGCGATTTCCGGGCTGGATATCTGGAACTGGTTCATCAGCCCGCTGATGTGAGCCGGCGGCCGGCGCGGGTGCGCGTCGAGCCGTGGAGCCGGTCAAACGCCGGCCGGGCGCAGCACTGCGGCCAGCGTCGGCGCGAGGGCGCGCAGCGCGCGGGCGCGATGGCTGAGGCCATTCTTAACCGACTCGGGGACTTCGGCCAGCGTCAGCCCGGCGTGCGGCCCGTCGGTCAGTTCAAAGATCGGATCGTAACCGAAGCCCGCCATGCCGCGCGGCGCGTGCGTGATGCGCCCCTCCACCGTGCCGCGCGCCGTCCAGAGGTCGCCATCCGCACTCGCCAGCGTGACGACGCATTCGAAGCGCGCCGACCGGTGTGAGTCGCCGACGTCGCGCATCTCGCGCAGGACCCGTTCAATCCGGGCCGTCGGCGTCGCGCCGTAGCGCGCGCTGAGGATGCCGGGCCGGCCAGCGAGCGCATCGACGACCAGACCGGAATCGTCGGCGAGGGCGGCCAGGCCGACGGCGCGCACGTCGGGGTGCATCGCCCAGCCGCGCGCCTTGATCGCGGCGTTGGCCTCGAACGTGTCGCCGTCTTCGACCGGTTCGGGAACGTGAGGGAAATCCGCCGCGGAGCGCAGCTCCCAGGTGAACGCCGGCAACAGGTCGCGCAGGATCGCGGCGATCTCGTCGACCTTGTGGCGGTTGCCGGTGGCGATCAGCAGACGCGCGGCGTTCACGTGATCCCCGCGCGGGTGATGTCGTGCAGATGGATCATGCCGACCGGGCGGCCGGCGTCGTCGCAGACTGGAAGCTGGATGATCTTGTATTGCTGGAGGATTTCGAGGGCCTTGACGGCCATCATCTCGGGGCGGGCGTGCTTGGGGTTGCGGGTCATGAAGTCGCGGATCGGGCGCTTGACATCGAAGCCGGCGTCGCCGATGTGGCGCGAGAGATCGCCGCTGGTGTAGAAGCCCGTGAGCCTGCCCTCGTCGTCGGTCAGGCTGAGCGCGGCCAAGCGCTTCTCGGTCATGACCGTCAGGGCCTCGCGCAGCGGCGTCGCCTCGTGGGCGACGGGGTTCGCCTCGCCGGTGTGCATCAGGTCGCCGACCTTCGTCAGCAGGCGGCGGCCGAGCGAACCGCCGGGGTGGAAGACGGCGTAATCCTCGGGCCGGAAGCCGCGCGCCTCGAGCAGGACGAGCGCGAGCGTGTCGCCCAGCGCGAGCATCGCCGTCGTGCTGGCGGTGGGCGCGAGGTTGAGCGGGCAGGCTTCCTGGCGGATCGGGAGGATCATCGCCACGTCGGCATGGCGGGCCAGTTCCGAATCGGGATTGGAGGTGATCGCGATCAGCGGCGTGCCGACATGCTTGAGGTAGGGGAGGATGCGGAGGATCTCCTCGGTCTGGCCGCGGTGCGAAAACGCCAGCGCCAGATCGTCGGCCGTGATCATGCCGAGGTCGCCATGGACGGCCTCGGCGGGGTGGACGAAGAGCGCCGGCGTGCCGGTGGAGGCGAGCGTCGCGGCGACCTTGCGGGCGATCAGGCCGGCCTTGCCCATGCCGGTCGTGACGACGCGGCCACGCACGGCGAGCATGCGGGCGATCGCCTGTTCGAAGGAGGCATCGAGGACGGCGGTCAGCCCGGCGACTGCCTCGGCTTCCAGTTCGATCACGCGGCGCGCGCGGGCGAGCAGATCGACGGCGGGCTTGGGGGGAGGGGCGGCCATCGGGTTTTCCGTCGTCTGTCCCGCGTTTTGCATCTCACGTGTTCACGAGCAGAATCGGTCGGATCCGGCGGACCCGACGGATCGGATGGAGCGGATGGAGGGCACCCCAGGGCTCACGCCTTCGCCACGCGCAGGAGTTCCGCCTCGGCGGCGGGCGTCCACTGGCCGTCGTCGAGTTTGGCGGCCACCGTGGGAAAATGCTCGCCCAATTCGCTCAGCGGAATCAAGGGAACATCGTGCAATTGCGGGTAGACAATGATCTTGCCGGCCATCGTGCGGTTTTCCACCGCGGCGATGCCGTCTGTCGCGCCGGACATGCCGGCGATCGCATCAACCGAGGCATTGGTGTTGAGCTGTCCCGACTCGACCTTCTCCAGGACGATCTTCATGTCGCGGATCGTCGAGCCGCTCGTGCCGAACATGAAGGCGCGCTTGGCGAAATAGGTGTCCAGGTCGAGGTCGTGCTTCACGGGGGCGGGGATGCCGGCGAAGATATTGATGATCATCCCCTCGGCGCCGTCGCGGATCGCGTCGGCGACAAGCTGCCCGACCGGCGCCATCAGCGCGTAGTAGCTGAACGCCTGGTCCAGTTTTTCTTCCTTGCTGTTCACCATCCGCAGCGAGACGTTGTTGGCGGCGGCCATCGGTCGGGCCTTGGCCTCGAGCGCGGCCAGGCGCGCGGCGTCCAGATCGCTGCCGGTGACCGAGACGCCTTTGCGCCCGGCGCAGACATTGCGGATGACGTGCATCTGACCCATCGGCCCCCCCGCGCCGACGACGAGGACCGAGTCGCCATCGCGGATGTCGCCATCGGGCGGGATGTTCCGGTAGGCGTCGTCGGCGCGCGTGGAGTCGGTGCCGATCCAGCGCGTCGGGCCGTAGTGGACGCGGCCGACGCCGACCGCGACTGGCTCGCCGATGCGCTTGCCCCCCTTGACGACGTTGATGATGGCGTGGGCCGCGAGCTTGTCGTTGAGGACGTCGAGCGTCGGTTTGGAGGCGCCGAAGTAGACGATGTCGTCGAAGCCCTCGTCGGGGAGCGCCACCGGGTCGATGGCCTCCTCGACCGGAAGGCCCAGGTCCTGAATCGCCTTGAGCTGGACGTCTTCCACACAGACGATCGTGATTGAGGCGGGGGGGCCGTCGGGGGAGAACGATTCCCGCAACCCTTCGATGGCATGGCCGGCGTCGGCCACGACGAGCAGGCGGCCGGCGGCGAGGATCGATTGCCGCTCGCGCGTCACGTAGGAGTCCTCGACGCAGGCCCAGGGCTCGACCAGGGCGACTTGCGAGGCGCCGATGTCGTCCTTGACGGGGATCAGGAAGCGCTCGCCGTCTTCATCGACGACGACGCGTTCATCCATGAGGACGTATTCCTGCAGGCCGCCTTCGAAATTGTAGCCGAACGCGGCATTGGAGCCCGAGGTGCGCAGGTTGCGGTAATCGGCCTGGACGATGCAGCGCTCGCCGACCTTGTGGTGTTTCACGTTGTCGCCGACAGCCACGATGCGCAGGACGACCTCGTGGCCTGGGACGGTCGGCTTGTCGGCCGGCACGTAGCTCGGGATGCCATTGAGGATCTGCTCGCTCAGGCCCTTGACGACTTCCTTCTTGCGGGCGTGTTCGGAAAACTGCTTGAGCAGCTTCAGGTCGGAGAAGCAGAGGCCGACGGCCTCGATCTTCGCCAGCACCTGGTGCGGCCCCGGCCGCGGCACATCCTTGTCGGGATTCAGTTTGAGTTGGCTTGGCCCGACGAGCTGAACGGCGTATTGCTTTTGCGGGATGGCGGTGGTGGTCATTGGCTTTGTATTTCCTTTTAATTTGCTATTCTTCATCAAAATAGTCGTTGTCGATTTCCTTTAGTTCGTACACTTGTTTAAGCTTGGTGCCTACGCCAAAATCAATCATATAACCAGCCAGAGTCACCCCATCTATCAAGACAACTCTCGAATCAATCAGGCGCGTGTACTCAAGCGCCTCGCTCGAAAAGCTGCTGGTTGTGATGAAGACGCCCTTTTTCGCGTGCTTGCCGTGAAGGGCCCCCACGAACTTCTGAATCTCCGGTCTCCCAACAACAGCAGTCCACTTCTTTGCCTGGATGTAGACATTGTCCAATCCCAACCGATCTTCCTTTATGATCCCATCAATCCCTTCATCGCCGCTCTTTCCGATCGCCTGTCCCGCATCCCGTAACGACCCCCCGTAACCCATCCTCACCAGAAGCTCCACAACGACCCGTTCGAAGAAGGATGGGCTGGCTGCCTCCAACGCAGAGAGCAATGCGGTCACTAGTTCAGAACGTAATTCCTGATAGCTCTCTTCAAGGACTTCATCCGGGGGGCGAGGCTGTCCTTCGTTTATCTCCCCATCATTTTTCTTCGCTCGCTTGTAGAACTCTAAATGACCGGGGAACTGATCGAGATACTTTAGATCAATCCGCTTGGGTTGCTTCTTCAGGACGTCGAGGCCGAGTGGAGTAATATTGAAACTTCCTCTGTGCCTGGACTCCAGAAGCCCTGCTTTCTGAAGATGGACGCGACACCATGCGACCCTGTTTGTGAAGCGAGGAACCCGGCCGCTAGGCAGCAATTCCTCTCGATCCTCCTGCGTCAGTCCGAATTCCTTCGCAACATGCTCGCGCGCTTCCGCCATGGTATGCTCCTTAGCGTCGCCCGCGAACTGGAGGATGTGCAACATAAAGTCTTGAAATGGTGGAACTGCCATTTAGCGATCAGTCCTCATTTTGTTGCTTCCTATTTTGAGGCAGGGCAATCCCCTTCAGAGGGGGATTACTCAATCTCGTCGGCGTTCATATTGCGAAAAGCTGCCTCGTCCATTTCTTCCATGACGTCAAGCAACTGGTCTGGAGTAAAGTGTCTAGATTTCTCAAAGTGTTGGTCAATTTCCTCCGCAGTCGGAGGCGTAAAGTCTCTCACGTCCTACCTTTCCACCGGTCCCATATTGGTTCTAACTCAGCATCACCTGCCCCCCCGTGACGGGGATGGCCTGGCCGGTTTCGTAGTCCTGGTCGATCACGTAGAGGATCGCCTTCAGCACGTCGGCGGCGGTGCAGCCGCGTCCCATCGGGATCTTTGCCTCGTAGGCGCGGCGGACGTCGTCGACCGTCCGGGCCCCCGGCACCTTGCCGGCGCGCAGATACTGCACGAACAATCCATTTTCCGGATCCGACCAGAGAGGTCCATCAAAGAAATTGCCGGGACAGATCGCGTTGACCTTCACCCGGTCGGCGATTAATTCCAATGCAAACGACTGGGTCAGGCCGATGCCGCCGAATTTCCCGCCGGCATAAGCAAAATTCCGGTTCGATCCGGTCAAGCCCGATTTCGAATTGATCTGAATGATGTCGCCGTAGGGTCCGGGCAACGCCCGGTGCTGCAGCGCGAAGACGCGCGCCGCCAGCCGCACGCAGAGGAAATAGCCCTTATAATTCACGCGCGTCACCAGATCGAATTCGGCCTCGGTCAGATCCTGCACGCCGCCGGCGCGCAGCACGCCCGCATTGGCGATGAAGATGTCGAATCCGCCCCACAACCGGATGACGCGATGCAGCGCTTCGGCGATCGAGCGCGCGTCGCCCACATCCATCGCCAGGCCATGCGCGCGGCCGGCGCCGACTTCGTCGGCGAGGCTCGCCGCCGCCGCGCTCACGCCCGCCTGGTTGACGTCCGCCAGTGCCACGAGGGCGCCTTCGCGGGCCAGACCGGCGGCGATTTCGCGCCCGAAGCCTTGCGCCGCGCCGGTGACGACGGCCACCTTGCCCGCCAGGCGACCCGCCGGGCGGTCCGCCGCCGGCTGGCTTTCGCGGCGGGCGGCGAACCGACCCAGGCCCGGGATGATCACGGCGCGCGGCGCGGCGCCGTAGCGCACCATGTGGGCCGCAATCGCCTGGCGCAGGCGGCCGACGAGCGCCTCGTCGTCCTCGCCCTCCTCAGGTGCTGCCAACCACAAAGGATGCGACCCGTCATCCATGGTTTGGCCGGGGATCGTTGGCGCGGACGCGGTCATGCCGGGGTTCGGGACGATCCGCACCCGTTGCCGCGCTTCGTCGGAATCGTCGAAAGACACGACCGCCCGCGCCGTCGCATCGCCCAGTAGGGCCCGCAACGCCGGACCGAGCCGGTCGATGAGCCGGCGGGCGCGCTCCGGTTCGACGCGCGCCATGTCGCCAAAGGCGTCCGTGTGGGCGCGATTCTCCTGCGGGGTCTGGCGATCAGCGTCCGTCATCGTTTGATTTCCGTCTCTTCATCGTATGGCCTTCGCTTTCGGTCCTGCCCGGCACAGGAAGGATGCGAAACGTTCTGTCGTCCCTGCGGGACTTTTCGCTATTTCCTTCCAGTTTCCCGCCACTGACGTGGCGGGCTGAAGTCTGTCGTCCCTGGCGGGACTGGCCTGCTGGTGAAGCCGGCAAGGTCTCGGCCGGCGCGGGCCATCAGGCTCTCCGGCAAAAAGCTTCGATCAGCCGGGCTCCGGTTCCTGCGAATGCGGCGATGCGCTGTTCGTCGTTTTCAAAGCGCCGGTTGGGCTCGTCACGTGCATTGACGAATCCGTCTTCGCCACGCGCGGCGTGGAATTGATGCGCGGCGACGACGCAGGCCCCCTCCCAGAAGATGGCGCGCGCTTCAGCCGGCAGCGGCGCACCGTCGCGGCACGTCGGCGCGACCGGCAACGGTTCCAGCGTGTTGTGTTCGGTTCCCGCCGTGGCGACGAACCCGGCCGCGCGCAGCGCCCGCACGTAGCGCAGCAGCACCTCGGGGCGGTTGCGGACCGGAATGAATTCCACGCAGTGGACCCGAAGCTGCCGCAGGTGCGCGATGAGCGTCTCGGGATCGCTCTCGAACTCGGTGATCGGCTCGGTCCCATCGGCCAGAACCGGATAGCACGGGATGCCGCCCAGCTCGAGCACGAGCCGGCGCGCTTCCTCGAGCGTGACGTAGTCTTCCTCCACGAAGGCCGGCTTGCCGGACTTGAGCAGGTGCGCGCGCAGCGCGTTCTGCACCGCCGCCGGATCGTCGGACGGCTCCACCGGCGCGCCCAGGAGGGCCCGCAGGCGGTCGGTGATCCGGTCGCGCGGCGTCGTCTCGAACAGCAACTCCTGATAGGCCTGCGCCAGGTGGCGTTCCTGCAGCGTCACCGTCGCCGGCGGGCAGGCATGGCGCGCGACCACGCGGGCGTGGATATCCGCCGCATCGAGGGGCGACTCTACGCCGTGTGCGGCGCAATAGTCCGCCAGCCGGCGCGCCATCTCATCAATCCGGTGCGCATCGCGCCGGCGGATCTGCTCCAGCAGGTATTGCGCCGCGGGGGGCTGATCGGCGGGATCGAAGCGGACAATTCCCTTGCCGCAGAAATAGATTTTGCCCGGATTGCCGGGGTCATTCACTTTGACGCCCGACAGCCGCAGGATGTCATCCATCGCGATGATTTCGGCGCCGAAGAGGGGGAAGATGCTGCGCGCGCGGGCTCCCGCCGCGAACGATTCATAGACAGTGTAATCGTAATAATTGCTGGCCCCCAGGACGCGCACGCCCTGTTCGGCCGCGAGATCGAGCGCCCGCGCCACCGTCTCGAACGCCGAGAAATTCGGCGGCAGGTGAATGTGGGTGTTCGCCGTCGCGGCGGGCGGAGGCGATGTCGCGCCGGCCGCCGCCTGGTCGGCGCCCAGGCAGTCCTCGAGCGCCAGCAGGGGCATCAGCGCGGCGGAGGTTACGGTTGGCATGGCGGTTCCCGGCGGGCTTCAATTTCCGATCCGCGTTCGGCGGAGCGCACTCGCTGCTAAGTTAAACCCCCACCGTCACGCGCACCTTCTTGCGCGGCGGCAGGTGCAGGCAGGCCCCCAGGCTGTCTTCCAGCGCTTCGTGGAAGCCCTCGCCGATGGTCGGATGCGCGAAGATCATCTCGGCCACATCGCGCGCCGTCGCCCGGGTATGGATTAATACCGAGGCGGCGTGAATCACTTCGGTCACGTTGTGCCCCAGCATGTGCACGCCGAGCAGCTCGCCGGAACCGCGATGCCGGATGACCTTGACGAAACCGTCGGTCTCGCCCGCCGCCATCGCCTTGCCCAGATGCCCCAGGGGGAAGGAGCCGATCGCAATCGGAATGCCCCGTTCGCGCGCGCCTTCCTGCGTGAGGCCGACGCCCGCCACTTCGGGGAACGTGTAGACGCAGGAGGGGACGGGGGCCTGCGCCGCGCGGGGCTGGCCCAGCGCCGACTCGACCGCGACGACGCCCTGGGCCGACGCGGCGTGCGCCAGCAGACAGCGGCCGTTCGCGTCGCCGATGCAGTAGATGTCGGGCTGCTCGGTCCGCATTGCATCGTCGACGCGGATGAACCCGCGGTCGGTCGTGAGGCCGACGCGCTCGAGGCCGAAATCGGCCGTGTTGGCCCGGCGGCCCGTGGCGACGAGGACGCGGTCGAATTCGAGCTGCTCGCCATTGCTCAGCGCGGCGCGGACGCCGTCGTCGGTCAGCGTCAGGTCTTCCACCTTCGCCTCGCACAGCACGCGGATGCCGCGCTTGCTGAAGATCGCCTGCATGGCTTCGCCCAGATGGCCGTCCAGGCCGGTCAGCAGGTTGGGGAGCATCTCGACGAGCATCACCTCGACGCCGAACGGCCGGAGCATGCAGGCGAACTCGCAGCCGATGACGCCGCCGCCGACAATCAGCAGGCGCCGGGGGAGGTCGCGCCAGTGCAGCGCCTCATCGCTCGTGCAGACGCGCTCGGGATCGGTCGGCCAGCCGGGGATGCGCGAGGGGATGCTGCCGACGGCGAGGATCGTCTGATCGGCCGTGAAGCGGCGCGGCTCCGACCCGTCGTTCGGTTGCACGACGAACCGCCCGGGGCCGTCCAGGAGGGCCTTGCCGATGAAGGGGGTGATCTTGCGCGCCTGGAACAGGCCGCGGATTCCGCCGCGCAGCGCGTTGAGGATTTTGTCCTTGCGCTGCTGGATTTTCGGCCAACTGAACGACACCTGGCCGGAGATTTCGATGCCCAACTCCTCGGCATGCTGCAGGCGATGGAGCAGTTCGCTTGAGGCGATGAGCGTCTTGGAGGGGATGCAACCCCAGTTGAGGCACGTGCCGCCGAAATAGGGCTGCTGCTCGACGACGGCGACCGAGGCGCCCGCCTGCGCCGCCTTGAGCGCTGCAATATAGCCGCCGGGGCCGGTGCCAATCACGGCGATGTTAAAGTGATCGTTCATGCCGTGGGGACGCTCCCATTGAAATTGCGCGGCCAAGCCTCAAGAAGCTTCAAGAAGAAATTCGAAATTCGAAGCACGAAATACGAAAGAATTTCAAATTGGAAACGAGGGCGAAACGGATTTATATTTTGATTTTTAATCATTGGAATTTGTATCCACCTGGGATTTCGCGCATGGAATAGTCTGTATTTTCATTTTGTCGTATTTCGATTTTCCTCATTCGATTTCCGCCGGTTGCTCCAGCATCTCGCGCAGCCGGGCGATGAACTGCGCCGCGACGAGGCCGTCGATCACGCGGTGGTCGCAACTCAGCGTCATCGTCATCTGGCGCCCCGCGCGCAGCGTCCCTTCCTGCACGATCACGGCTTCGCGGATGCCGCTCACGGCCATGATCGCCGATTCCGGCGGATTGATGATCGCCGAAAATTCGTCGACGCCGAACATGCCCAGGTTGCTGACGGTGAAGACGCCCGTTCCCATCCCCTCGATCTTGCCGGCGCGGGCGCGTTCGATCAGACGCCGCGTTTCGATGCCGATCTCCTTCAGCGTCCGGCAGCAGGCGCGCTGCAGGACCGGCACGACCAGTCCATCCTCCATGCCGACGGCGATGCCGATGTTCGCGAAGGGGTATTCAACCAGTTCCTCGCCCTCGATCCGCGTGCGGAAGGCGGGGAACTCGCGGATCGCCCGGGAGAGGGCGAGGACGAGGACGTCGTTCAGGCTGCACGGGAATTCGGCCTTGGACGCCCGGTAAAACTTCATCAGCGGATCGGCGTCGATCGTCAGCCGCATGTAGAAATGCGGGATCGTCTGCTTGGAGGCGGTCAGGTTGCGGGCGATCGCCTTGCGCATCGCGCTCATCCGCCGGCGGACCGGCTCGGTTGAGGCCGGCGGGGTCGGCCGGCGCTCGGCGGCGTGGCGCGTCGCCGTCGGCCGCGCCGTCGCCACGTCGGTCGACAGGATCCGTCCGCCCGGGCCGCTGCCCACGCCGACATCGTGCAGATCGATGCCGCGCTGGCGGGCGACCTTGCGCGCCGCCGGCGATGCCTTGGGCCGTTCGCCAAGCGGTTGTTCAACGGCCGCCGGTGCAGGCGTTTCGGCCGCGGCGGGAGCCGTCTCCCGATGCGCCTCGACCGGCCGCGGCAGGCTGTCGCCCGCTTCGGGTGCATTGGTCTCGCCGCCCGCCGCCAGATAGGCGTCGACGTCGGCGTCGTGGTCGGCCAGATACGCCACCGGCTTTTTGACCTCGATCGTGCCGCCTTCGCCGACGACGATCCGCGCCAGCCGGCCGGCGTCGGTCGCCTCCACTTCCACGACCGATTTGTCGGTCTCCACCTCGAACAGGATGTCGCCCGGCTTCACTTCGGCGCCGGGCGCGACGCGCCACTTGACGATCGTTCCCTCTTCCATCGACTGGCCGGCCTGCGGCATCAGGACCGGCACGACTGCTCCGGCCGGAGGCGCCGAGCTGACCGGGGCCGGGGGCGGCGCCGCGCCCGCCGGAGCGCCGCTCGCCGCGCCTTCGGCCTTCAGCCAGGCATCCACGTCGGCGTCGCGCTCCGCCAGGTAGGCGACCGGGCGCTTCACGGGGACCGTTGCGCCCTCGGGCACGAGGATCCGCGCGAGCCGGCCGGCGTCGGTCGCCTCCACTTCCACGACCGATTTGTCGGTCTCCACCTCGAACAGGATGTCGCCCGGCTTCACTTCGGCGCCGGGCGCGACGCGCCACTTGACGATCGTCCCCTCTTCCATTGACTGGCCGGCCTGCGGCATCAGAATGGGGACGACGCTTGCCGCGGCGGCGGCGGCCGTGGGGTCCGGCTCCGGGGTGGACTCGGCGGTCGCCGGTTTCGCGCCGGGCGATTCCCGCGGGGCAGGGGGCGCGGTCGGCGCCGGGCCGTCCGCCGGCGTCTGTCGCTTCAATTCCTCGCGCGCCTGCTCCACCGCCTCCTCGATATCTTCATTCGGGTCGCCCACGATCGCGAGCGGCGCATGCACCGGGAGCGTGGTCCCCTCGGGCGCCAGGATGCGGCGCAAGGTCCCGCCGGCCACGGACTCCACCTCCAGGGTGGACTTGTCGGTTTCGATCTCCAGCAGCACGTCGCCGGGCGCGACGGCGTCCCCCTCGCGCTTGAGCCAGCGGACGACCGTTCCATCCTCCATCGTCTGGCCCGCTTGCGGCATGGTGATGCGGATCATCGGTATGTCTTCCGGAAGGGTTCGGTTGGGCGAGCCGGTGGGAACAGGCCAAGGTCACCCTAGCGCCGTGCGGCGCGGGCGTCAAGCGCAATCCTGCAAATTATTCTTGAAATTCATGCTTGTTTCCTGTCCAATCTTGTCGTTTGTTGGCTGGCCCGAATCCCGGCTTCGCGAAACAGAGTCCTCGATGAGCCTCAACACCAAGCAACGCCGCGACCAGATCCTCGCGCGCCTCTACGAAGCGGGCCAGGTGCAGGTCAAGGCTCTGGCGTCGCTGATGGACGTGTCGGAAGCCACCGTCCGGCGCGACCTGCGCTCGCTGGCCGATGAAGGGCACGCCGAGCTGTTCTACGGCGGCGCCACGATCCCCCAGAACAGCGACTTTTCGTTCCGCTCCAAGGCCCTGCGCAACCCCGAGGCCAAGCGCATCGTCGGGCGGCTGGCCGCCGCGCTCGTCGAGGATGGCGAAACGATCTTCCTCTACGGCGGCACGACGATCTACGAGATGGCCCATCACCTGCGGCGCAAGCGGGGGCTGTCGGTCATCGCCAATTCGATCCGCCTGGCCGCCGAGCTGGGGAGCGCCGAAGGGGTCAACCTGATCAGCATCGGGGGTAAATACCGCCCTGACCGCATGGATACGGTCGGCCCGCTGGCGATCAGCACGCTGGAGCAACTGCGCGGCTACCTTGCCTTCATCGGATCAGACGGGCTGAGCCGCGATTTCGGGATCACCGCCAGCGACATCGACAGCGCGCACCTGCACCGGCTGGCGATCCACAACGCCCGCGAGGCGATCCTGGTTGTGGATCACACCAAGCTGCGCCGCCCGTCGCTCTACCGGATCTGCGAATTTTCCGAGATCTCGCGCATCGTGATCGACAGCGAACCGCCGGTCGAATGGCGCGAGTTCTTCAACGACCTGGGGATCGAGATGATCTTCCCCGGCCGCGAGCCCGGGCCCGCCGCCAAAGGCGAGCCCGCATGACCCGCGCGCAGAATTTCGTGCCTCGCCGGCTTTCCGTATCCTGAATCAGCCAAGGAGCCTCCAGCCATGCCCAAGAGCCTGATGATCGATCCCCGCGAAGTGCGCGTTCAGGGTCAGGTGGAATTCACGCCGATCCCGATCAACACCTACAACCGCACGATGGCCGATGAACTGGCCGCCGGCGCGTTCACCCGCGACGACCTGTTCCGCATCTGGCGCGACATGGCGATCATCCGCGCCTTCGAGATGATGCTCCAGACCGTGAAGATGCAGGGCAACTACGAGGGGCTGGAATACAACCACCGCGGGCCGGCGCACCTGTCGATCGGCCAGGAGGCGGCCGCCGTCGGTCAGTGTTACCTGCTGGGCGTCGACGACCACATTTACGGCAGTCACCGCAGCCACGGTGAGATCCTCGCGAAGGGGCTTTCGGCGATCCATCGGCTCGATGAGGAATCCCTGCTGCGCATCATGCGGGGTTACTTCGACGGCGCGACGCTCCGTGTGGTGGAGGAGGGGGCCGCGGGGGACACGCGCGACCTGGCGACCGATTTTCTGCTCTACGGCACGCTCGCCGAGATTTTTGGCCGCGAACCGGGCTTCAACAAGGGGCTCGGCGGCTCGATGCACGCCTTCTTCCCGCCGTTTGGCGTCTATCCGAACAACGCGATCGTCGGCGGGTCGGCCGACATCGCCGTCGGGGCCGCGCTCTACAAGAAGGTCAATCACAAGCCGGGGATCGTCATCGCCAACATCGGCGACTCCGCGTCGGCCTGCGGCCCGACGTGGGAAGCCCTGTGCTTCGCGACGATGGACCAGTACAAAACGCTGTGGGACGCGGAGCACCGCGGCGGTCTGCCGTTCATTATGAACTTCGTGAACAATTTCTATGGGATGGGGGGCCAGCCCGTCGGCGAGACGATGGGGATGCGCGTCCTGGCGCGCGTCGGCGCCGGCCTCACCCCCAATCAGATGCACTCGGAGCGGGTCGACGGCTACAATCCGCTGGCCGTCATCGACGCCATCCGCCGCAAGCGCGAGATCCTGGAGCGCGGCGACGGCCCGGTGATGCTCGATACGCTGACCTACCGTTTCAGCGGCCATTCGCCGTCCGACGCCAGCTCCTATCGCGAAAAAAGCGAGATCGAACTGTGGCAGGAGATCGATCCGCTCAAGACATTCGCCCAGCAGATGCTGGAGCACGCGGTCTGCACGCAGGAGGATCTGGACCGGGCGCAGGCGCGGATCAACGAACTGATTCTGAGGGCCTACCGCAGGTCGATCGACCTGTCGGTCTCGCCGCGCGCCAACCTGATGCCGGCCGGCAACCTGCTGGAGCGGGTGATGTTCAGCAATGAGCGAGTTGAATCGATGGACCCGGGGAGGGAACCGGAAGTCCTGCTGCCGCTGGCCGAGAATCCGCGCGTGCAGCAGCTTGCCAAGCGCAGCCGCTCGGGGCTGGGCGACGACGGACAGCCGCTCCCCAAGAGCCGCTGCATCGGCCTGCGCGACGCGCTTTTCGAGGCCATCATCGACCGCTTTTACACCGACCCGACGCTGGTCGCCTATGGCGAAGAAAACCGCGACTGGGGAGGGGCCTTCGCCGTCTATCGCGGGCTGACCGAGGCGCTGCCCTATCACCGCCTGTTCAACACGCCGATTGCCGAGGGGGCCATCGTCGGCACGGCCGTCGGCTATGCGCTGGAGGGGGGACGGGTCATTGCGGAGCTGATGTATTGCGACTTCATGGGCCGCGCCGGCGACGAAATCTTCAACCAGATGGCCAAATGGCAGTCGATGTCGGGCGGGCTGCTGCGCATGCCGCTGGTGCTGCGCGTCAGCGTCGGCTCCAAATACGGGGCGCAGCACAGCCAGGACTGGACCTCGCTGGTGGCCCACATCCCGGGGCTGAAGGTCGTCTTCCCCGCCACACCGTACGACGCCAAGGGGCTGATGTATTCGGCCCTGCTGGGGACCGATCCGGTCGTCTTCTTCGAGTCGCAGCGGATCTACGACATGCCCGAACTGTTCCACCCCGGCGGCGTGCCCGAGGGGCGCTACGAGATCCCGCTGGGCGAGCCGGACGTGAAGCGCGAGGGGCGCGACCTGACGATCCTGAGCATCGGTGCGACGCTCTACCGCGCGCTGGAGGCCGCGCAGGAGCTTGACGAGAAGTGGGGGATCTCCTGCGAAATCATCGATGCGCGCTCGATCGTGCCGTTCGATTACGAGAAGGTGATCGAGTCGGTCAAGAAGACGCGCAAGATCGTGCTGACGTCCGACGCCTGCGAACGCGGCTCGGCGCTGCAGACGATCGCCGCGCGCATCACCGAGCTGGCGTTCGACGAGCTGGACGCCCCGCCGGTCGTCGTCGGCGCGCGCAACTGGATCACCCCCGCCGACGAGATGGAGGAAGCGTTCTTCCCCTTCCCGAGCGACATGCTCGACGCGATCCACACGCACATCCTGCCGCTCGACGGCTACCGGCCGCTGCGCGACTGTTCGGTTCCCGAAATGATGCGCCGCGCGCGGCTGGGGGTGTAAGGCGGTGCTAAAGCGGCCGCACCCAGCAGAAAAGATTTCCACAGCGGCCGCGGAGATCACCACGAAGCCCTTCCCTATGCCTCCTCTCGCTGCTGCTCCCTCCTTCACTGTGTCGCGGACTTGATCAACAGGGGTTCCTCTATCCTGGAACCAAGCCGAGAGGGACGGGAAGGCGACATGGAAACGGTTATCGTATCCCCCAAATTCCAAGTTGTGATTCCGCGCTCTGTCAGGGAAAGGCTGAAGATCCGCCCGGGACAGAGGATGCAGGTGATTGAGCATCAAGGGCGGTTGGAGTTCATTCCGCAGCGGGACATTATCGAATAGCGAAGTTATGTAAAGGGGATCAACGTCGAATTGAACGCGACAGTGATCGCCCGTGAACCTCATCGACTCATCCGCCTGGCTCGAATACTTCATCGATGGACCCAACGCCTCACTCTTCGAACCTCCGCTGAAGAATATTGAGGCCCCGGTCGTCCCGATCATCTCGATTTATGAGGTTTTCAAAGTCCTGTGTCGGGAATCGGGCGAAAACATCGCTCTTCAGGGGCTGACCGCCATGCAGCGCGGCCACGTGGTTCATCTGACAACGGAGCTTGGTAAGAAGGCGGCGGTTCTCAGCCTTCGGCACGCTCTGCCGATGGCCGACAGCATTATTCTGGCCGCGGCGCGTGAATTCGATGCGTTGATCTGGACGCAGGATGCTGATTTTAAGGGATTGGATCGAGTCAATTTCTTTGAGAAGAAGTAACCAGTCGCACCAGAGCCTGCGGTTCAACGAGGGATGAGGGGTCGAGAATTTCGCGGCCCGGAATGTCTGGCAGCGGTCGGTTGGACAACAAACACCAAAATGCGAGGCGAAGGGGGACGTCCTCGGCTAGGGGATTCACTCCTCCCAAGGAACCTTGACGAGCCAGCGCCGTTGTAGGAACCTCCTCTGTCTCTCCAAATCTCCCCCCATCCCGCTGGTTGACCGTTTCCCGGGGTTTGCCTAAGATCAGAGCTGCGAGTCATCGGCTCCGCCCCCGCGGCGGGGCCGGGTCGCCCATGGATTGATTCCCACTCACATGCGGTTCTCATGAAAGCTCTCTTGCTTCCCCTGCGGTCCGCGGGCCGGACGGCCTGTCTCGCGGCATTCTGCCTGGCGTGGGTCGCGCCGGCGTTCGCCGACATTGTCTACCTGCACGGCAATCGGCAGATCGAGGGGGTCGTCGATCTGGATGCCTCTGACGCCGAGCAGGTCACGATCCGAACGGCGGCGGCCACGCTGCGCATCCCGCGGGCCCACATCGACCGGATCGAAGGAGCGGGCGAGCGGAGTTACAGCGAAGCCAGCGGCGACCTGCTGGCGGCGAGCGGCGACTTCGAAAAAGCGCTCGAACAGTATCAGAACGCCCTGGCGTTCGACCCGGACAACGCCGAGTTGCAGCGCAAGATCGAGTCGCTGCGCGGCCGCATGCAGGACGAGGAGCATCGTGCATTCGGCCGCACGTTCGACGACATCAACCGCGCGCTGGAGCGCCAGGAGTTCGAACCGGCGATCGAGCGAATCACCGGCCTGATCGAGCGCGCCCACTCCGACGCGATCCGGACGCACGCCCGTCAACTGCTGGCGCAGGCGTATGTCGGCCTTGCGCGCCAGATGCGCGACCGCGTGCTGTATCCCGAAGCCGAGCGCAGTTACCGCCGCGCCATCGAGGCGTATCCGGAAGGGGCCAGCGCCCGGCTCGAATTCGCCGACCTGCTGCAGGCCTCGCCCGCGCGCAAGGCCGAGGCCATCCAGCAGTATGCCGAGGGGATTCGGATCCTGGAACAAGAGGGGGCGGCGGGCGACGGCGCGGCGAGCGCCGAGATCCTGGATTACAAAATGAAACTGGGCCGGCTCTATCAGGACCAGAATCTTTATGCCGAGGCGGCGGAAACGTTCCTCGAGGTGACCCGCCAGGATGAGAATTTCCGATATCCGGACGCGGTCGAGCTGGCAATCGATGCCTATGCCAGCCTGCCGGTGGATCAGCTTGCGACGCTCGCCGATTCGGCCGTCACCAACCTGCGGGCGATCATCCGGGAACGGCCCGAAGATGAGCGGGCCTATCTGTTGCTGGGGCGGATCTACTATAACCAGGGTCAGTGGCGCCAAGCGCGCGACCTGCTGACGCAGGGTGTCGCGCGGGCCGCGAACAAGACCGATGCGCGGCTGCAGGACGCGCTGTTCGCCCTGGGCCGCTCGCACCGCGAACTGGGCGAGCTCGAACAGGCCGCCGCGGCGATCAATCGGCTCGTCGCGATGCGGACGGGCCATTACGACGCGCTGATCGAGCTAGGCGAAATCAGGCTCGAACAGGGCGATCCGGAAGAGGCCCAGCGGCTGTTCGAGGAAGCCATCCAGCTCGACCCGGATCGCTATCATGCCTACCTGGGATTGGGCCGCGCCCTGCGCAGCCTGGGCGAGTACGACGATGCCCGCGAGAACCTGGAGAAGGTGGTCAAGCGCGACGAGAACAACGCCGAGGCGCAGCTGCTGATCGCGTTGACCTACCGTGACGAGGAAGAACTGGAGCGGATGGAAATTGAGGCGGAGAAGGCCGTCAATCTGGTCAAGGCTCAGCTTCAGGAGAACGGCGCGGCGCCCGGCGCCGGCGGCGATGAGGATGAGGACGACGACGAAGAGATTACACTGACCGACCAGCAGGCGATAGAGATGGAGGTGACCGACGAGCAGCGCGACGTGCTGGCGCGCGCATGGACGATGATGGGCGAAGCCAACCTTAAACAGAAGAACACCAATCGCGCGCGGGAGCTGTTCGAGATGGCGCTGGCCCGCCAGCCGGGTCATGCCCCGGCGATGAACGGCATCGGCGTTTCGTATCAGCTCGAGACGCGCTACGCCGACGCCGAGGAATGGTATGCCAAGGCCATCGCGGCGGACCCGGACGAGCCGGATTTCGTCCTCAGCATGGCGATCCTGCAGCATAATTACCTCGAGAACCCCGGCGAGGCGCTGCCGCTCTATCTGAGCTACCTGCGCCTGGGCGGCCGCGATCCCAATGTGCGCAAATGGATCGACGACATCGGCGGCGAGATCCCGGCCGATCTGGAGGCCGAGATTGCCGCCCGCGGCGAGGAAACCGCGAGTGAATCGGCGAGCCTGATCGAGCTGCTGAGTACCGACGGCGGCCTGGAGCCGGTGGCCGGCGCGGGATTGCCACCGGCTCCCGCCGAGGATTTTGCCACGACCGACGGCTTGCCCGGGCTCCTGCCGACCGGACCCGGCGGCCAGGCGCCGCCGCCCGGGCCGATCGAAGGGTTGCCCGCCCCGGGGACCGGCGAAGTTCCCCCGCCCCCCGGCCCGCCGTTGGGGGCGCCGGGCCTGGCGCCGCCGATGCCGGAGGGCGCTGCGCCGGCCGAAGGCGCCGCGCCGGCGGAGGCCTTGCCGATGCCGCCGGCGCCCGCTCCGCCCGCCCCGTGAGCGGCTGGGACCCGGTTTCCGTTGTCCGCCGTGCCGCGCCCTGCCGGCTCCGGCTCAGCCTGTTCCTGAGCCTTTGTCTTTTCCCGCTGCTGTTGCTCGGCGGCTGCGTGCGCGCGCCCGAGCCGGCGCCGTACCCCCACGAGTCGATCCTGACCGTCATCGCCGAACTGAAGATCTTCCTCAACGAGGACCCCTATCGCCAACCTCCGGGCCGCGACCTGGAAGGGCTCAACATCTATCGGGTCTCGCTCAAGCGGCTCGATGAGTTGATGGCGCTGACGGGCGAGGAGTATCTGGACATCCTGCAATTCGCGCGGGGGGAGAGCCTGGAGCGCCTCGGCCAGTATGGCGCAGCCGCCGCCGCCTTCGACCGCGCCGCCGCGATGGAGACGGCGCTGGCGCCGATGGCCCGCCAGCGCGCGAGCCTGGCCCGCCGGCTCGCCGACCTGCTCGACCGCCAGGCATGGGGCGCCACGCTGGATGGGTTCCTCACCGACCTGGAAGCGACGATCCGCCGGCTGGAGGATTGGCTCGCCGAATCACCGCCCTGGCCCTACGACGCCTTGTTGCAGGCCGAGATCGAGCAATTGCAGGTCGAGCGGGCGCTGATGCTGTTCACGAACCGGATGGTGCTGGCCGGCGCTGCCGAGCGGGCGATCTCCGCCGCCGAGGAGATCCTCCAGCGCCACCAGGCCAGCCGGCGCCACGGCGAGCACCTGCTGCTGCTGGGCGGGTTTTTTGAAACGATGGCGCGCGACTGGCTTCAACGCGAGCGGCCCGAGCGGCGCGTCGAAGCCGGTCTGGACCCGTCGGTGGAAAGTTGGATCCTGCGCGCGCGCCAGGCCTACCGCGAGGCCGCCCAGCGCGACGGCGACCCGGCCAAGCCCGAGGCGCAGGGACGGCTGCGCGCGCTGGATGCCTTTGACCTGCGCATGGAAGCCCTCGCCCGCTAGGCCTACAACGGCCTGGAAAGCGTCGCCGATGAGCGCTCAGCCGATCTTTCAGCCGCCGTATCTTGGTTCGGCCTGGTATCCCGAGGCGTGGCCGCACGATCAGATGGCGCGCGATGTGGAGTTGATGAAGGAGGCCGGGCTCAATGTCGCCCGGCTGGGGGAATGCATCTGGGGGCGGATCGAGCCGGCCGAGCAGCAGTTCGACTTCGCCTGGTTGCACGAGGCGCTGGACCGGCTCGCCGAGGCCGGGATCGCGGCCATCCTCGCGACGCCCACCGCCGCGCCGCCGGCCTGGCTCAGCGCCCGCCACCCCGAGATCCTCTATGTTCCCCGCGACGGGCACGGCGCCGGCCAGGGCGGCCGCCGCCCGGTCTGCCCGTCCAATCCTGTTTATCGCGCGCACTGCCGGCGGATTATTCGCCGCCTCGCGGAGGAGTTCAGCGGCGACCCGCGCGTTATCGGCTGGCAGATCGGCGACGGAAGCCTACCCCACCGTGCCGGAGGCGGCTGCGCCTGCCCGGGCTGTCTCGATCACTTCCATGAATTCCTGCGCGCCCGGCATCAGACGATCGACCGCCTGAACGAACTGTGGGGCCTGCAGCTCTGGAGCCTGGCCTACGGCGATTTCGACCAGATCCCGGCGCCGCGCGTCGGGGATCATCCTTCGCTGCTGGCGGCCTGGGCCGAATTCACCTCGGCGATTCACCTCGATTTCATCAACATGCAGGCCGGGGTGCTGCGCGAGGTGGCGCGCGGCGAACCATCGAGCGGGGAGGCGGGCGATTCCCTCGCCGGCGGACCGCGCCCGCGCCGGCTGCTCGGCATGCAGCAGCTCATCGGCGCCGAGCTGCCGCCGACCGGTGTGATGGATCTGCTCGAGATGAATCGGCGGCTGGATGTCGTGCAGTTCAATCACGATCACCCGCTCGACCAGCTGGCGAGCGCCGCCTTCTGGTTCGACCGCGTGCGTCCGCTCAAGGGGCGCCCCTTCTGGTGCACCCGAACCGCCGCCACCTGGACCGGCGACGTCCAGGCGGGCGGGGCGCTGCCGCCGCGCGGGTTCTGCCGGGTGAACAGTTGGCTTCCTATCGCGCTGGGGGGCGAGGCCAATCTTTACGGGCCGTGGCGCGCCCACTGGGCCGGTCCGGAACTTATGCATGGCTCGGTCATCACCAGCGACGCGCGCCCCGGCCCCGCCTTCGAGGAAATCCAGGAGATCTCCAGCGGGTTCTACGCCGCCGCCGAATTCCTGCGCAACACGACCGTTGAACCGGCGCGCATCGCACTGCATGCCGCGCATCACGCCTGGGCAACGTTTCAGGCACAGCCGATGATCGCCGGGTTTGATTACTATGATGCGCTCATCCGCTCGATCTACACGCCGCTGATCGAGGCGCAGTTCCGGCTGGATGTGATCGAGCCGGCCGCCGACCTGACCCCGTATCGGGTCGTTGTCAGCCCGTTTCTGCCGTCGCTCGATGCGGGCGAACTGCGCGAACGGCTGGCGGCGTGGATCCACGCCGGGGGGACCTGGATCGCCGGCCCGCTGACCGACATCCGCACGCGCCACGGCACCCGGTTCACCCACTCACCGTTCGGGTCGATTGAGGAGTGGGGGGGCGTTCATCTGAAACTCAGCCTCCCCGGTGTGGGCGGGCCCGAGATTCTCTGGCGCGACGGCACGCTCTCGCCGGCCGGCGTGTGGCTCGATGGGTTTGAGCCGCGCGGCGCCGAGACGCTCGCCACGCACGAAGGGGAGCGGCTCAAAGGCCTGGCGGCGGTCACCAGCCACCGGATGGGCCAGGGGCGCGTCATCGTGCTGGGCTGCCTGCCCGGCGGACTGCACTGGCAGCGGCTGGTGATCAATGCCGCCCGCGCGGCGGCGATTGCCCCCGGCATCGACGCCGACCCCAACCTGTTGGTCGTTCCGCGCGAGGGGGACGGGGTCGGGGGCATGATCGTTGTCGAACTGCGCAACAAACCGGGATCGGTCCGCCTGCGACGCAAGAAAGTGGACCTGCTCAGCAGCCGCCGCTGGTCGGGCCGACTTGATGTGGAACCGTTCGGCGTGCATGTGCTGCAGTGGGACGAGTAGGGGCGCAGGGGTATGGATTCGAGGGCGAGAATCGCGGAGGTCGGAATCGATCGACTTCTTTCGTGGCTCTGCGGCTCGGTGTAAGACGTATACCGTCGGCTCGTTTTCTTGCATCTACTCCTTGGCGACGTCGGCGGAGTTTTTTGCTGGGGGAAGGAATCTCACGCCGAGACGCCGGGACGCGGAGAAGAACATACCAACCGTGGGTTGGAACGCCCTCAGACGAAATCAATCCACGACGTTACCTGGAGAAAGTTCAGAATCGGCTACGGGTAATCGATCCAAAGCGGGGTCGACGCGTTGCGTTGCAATGCTCTGGCACCGCGCTCCAACATGGGTCAGTCGGGCGGGGCGGGCTCGAACGGGGCGAGGTCCTTGAGGTGGCGCAGCGGGATGTCGGCGTCGAGCCAGACGCCATCGGCCTCGTGGCGCTGGTCGTGGACGGTTCCCTCGCGGTGAACCAGGTTGACCAGGTCGAAGCGGTTGTGCGGGATGCGCAGATGCAGGCGGCGCATCGGCAGGATGAAGTGGTCGGCAAAGGCCTGGAGGAGCGACTCGATGCCCTCGCCGGTCGCGACCGACGTCTTGAATGTCAGCGGGTTGTGCCGGCGGAATTGCGCCAGCAGGTAGGGGTCGTGCTCGCGGTCGGCCTTGTTCAGGACGATGATCGTCTTGCGGTCGCCCGCGCCGAGTTCCTCGAGCACCTCGTTGGTCACGCGGTAGTGCTCTTCGATTTTGGGGTTCGAGATGTCGAGGACATGCACGAGGAAGTCGGCCAGCGCGGCTTCCTCCAGCGTCGCCTTGAAGGCTTCGACCAGACCGTGGGGGAGCTTGCGGATGAAGCCGACCGTGTCGGTCAGCAGGAGCGGCTGGTTGTTGGGGAGCAGGATGCGGCGCGTGGTGGTGTCGAGCGTGGCGAACAGCTTGTCCTCGATGAAGACATCGGCGCCGGTCAGGCGCTTGAGCAGCGAGGACTTGCCGGCATTGGTGTAGCCCACGATGGCGGCGGTGGGGACGGGGCGTGCGCCGCGGGCCTGGCGCTGGACGGCGCGCTGCTTGCGCACCTCGGCGAGCTGGCGTTTGAAGCGGGTGATGCGTTCCATGACGACGCGGCGGTCGACCTCGAGCTGGAGCTCGCCGGGGCCGCCGCGCATCCCCGCGCCGCCGCGCTGGCGCTCCAGATGGGTCCACGCGCGTCGCAGCCGGGGGAGCGAGTATTCCATCCGCGCCAGGCCGACCTGGAGACGGGCCTCGCGGGTCTGCGCGCGGCCGGCGAAAATATCCAGAATCACTTCCTGGCGGTCGATGACGGCCACGCCGGTCAGTTCCTCCCAGTTGCGCTGCTGGGAGGGGCTGAGGTCGGTATCGAAAATGATAACGTCGGCCTCGTGGGCGTCGGCGAGGGCCTTGATCTCGTCGGCCTTGCCGGCGCCGAGGTAGAGCTGCGGCGTCGGGCGCGCGACGCGGGCGATCTGCTGGCCGGCGACGCCGACCCCCATCGTGTCGGTCAGGCTGGCCAGTTCGGCGAGGTGGTCCTCGGCGTCCTCACGCGACATGCCGGGCTCCTGAATGCCGACGAGGAACGCGCGTTCGACTTTTTGCGGTTCGAGTGAAATTTCTTCCATCGGCGAATCCATGCGAGAGCGGAGTGGGCCTCCGCGGGCGAAGCCCTGCAACGGCTTCAAGGCGATGCTAGCACAGGATGGCGCGACATGAGAGCGAGTTCGTCGGCCGGTGTTCAGGCGCGGCCTGCGGGTGCGCGAGCACCGTCCGATGGCGGCGGGATTTCGAGAGACGGGGGACGCAGATGAGGACGTGGGACGTATTGGAGACCAAACGGGGGTGATGCAATTTACTTTGACGGTTTGGGCGGGAAGGCGGAGAATGACGCGCATACTCGGAAGAGCAACCAACGACCATCTATTCATCCTGTTCACAGGAGGACGACTATGAAACGGGTCGGTCTGGCTGTAGCTGTAATGGCTCTCGTGGTGCTGACGGGGTCACTGGCGTTCGCCGGGCGTTCAGGCAACTCATCGACATGGCAACTGCCGTTTGAAGTCGAGAACGGCAAGGCGCATGTCGTGGCGCCGGAACTGGGCGGGCCGGTCGATATCGTCGTGAACCTGAAGGGGCTTGATCCAAACGTGGAATACGTGATCAAGTCGCAAGCTCAGACGGTCGGACAGGGGTTTCCCAACAAGGGAGGAAACCTCAATCTGAATGGAACGATCGTCGATACGCAGGGATTCGGCCGAGTCAACCTGCGTGATGCCAATACCAACGCACTCATTGACAGTACGGATATGTACATTGTTGGCTAAATGATCGTGAATCTTCCGAGTCGCAGAGGCCGGAACGGTTGGGTCTATCCCACCGTTCCGGCCAATCGCCCCAATTGCCGCCACGCCTTTCCCCGACCGTGCCTGTCCTTTTCCGCGTCATTATCGGATGCAATCGCCGGTTCGCCCACTCCGCCGGCCCTGCCAGCCAAGCGCCGATGGGTTCGAACGGGAGTCGGCGCGGAGATGCGATAACGCAAAGTCGCCATGAAGAGGCAATTTGGGCAAATTTCGCGGACTTGATCAGCCGGCGCAGTTCCCATAAGATGAAGACCGATCTGTAGGGGAGTTGTGCCCGAGGCTCCGCTGCTCCATGGAGCCGAGGAGGATTTGCTCAGGGATGGGCGGCTTACGGGAGCTGGGGGATATGGCGATCGCGGGTTTGCGAGGGTCGAGGACGAGGGACGAGAGACGGATTCAAGGGGATCAAGAGGGCCAGCAGTTGCGATGATACGCCTGTCGCTTCAGTTTCCCAATCAGCCGGCGCGTGAGATGGCGTGGGATCAACCGACGCTGACGATCGGCCGCGCCGCCTATAACGGGATCGTCATCCCGGCGGAGAATGTCTCGAGCCAGCATGCGCAGATCTGCGAGATCAACGGCCGGTGGTTTTTCCGCGACATGGGCAGCACCAACGGCTCGCTGCTGATCCGCGACAACCAGAAATACCTGCTGCGCGACCACAACAACGAGATGGCGATCGAAGTGGGCGACGTCCTGTGCCTGGCCAGCATTCAGAACGCGATCGCGGTCAAGTGGATCGACGGCTGCGAGGAGGACGCGGAGGACGAGGACGAGGATCAGTTTGAGCGGACGATCCTGGCCGAGCAGCGCAATGAGGACGAGGTGGAGTTCGAGACGCAGGCGGGCGAGGAGTTCGACGCCCTGCGGGCGACGGTCCACCTGTCGCGCGAACTGGTGAACCTCGAGACGGTCAACGAAATCGCGCGGATCACCTGCGCAACCTGCCTGCAGGCGTTTCCGAAGGCCAATCGCGCATTGTTCCTGGTGCCGCAGGATGGCAAGTACGTCATCGAGCATGCCCAGACGAGCGACGTGGACACGGGGGATACGACGTCGACGCTGATGCGGTCGCGCCGGTTGCTGGACCGCTGTCTGAAAGAGCGCAAGGGCTTCCTGTTCCTGTTCGAGGCGAACCGCATGCAGGCGATCGCGACGATGATTTCGGCGATGGAGCAGCTCGACGAGGGAGGGACCGAGACGGACCGGATCATCCTGTGCTGCCCGCTGTTCCATCTGGACCGCAATTACGGGTTCATCGAGGTGGAGGCGCCGCTGACGCCGCAGGACCGCAAGACGCTGATGCGGCGCGACCTGTCGGTGGCGACGCTGATGAGCCACCTGGTGGCGGCGCGGCTGCACGATCTGGAGAATCAGCGGGCGCGGCTGAAGCTGGCGCGCAAGGCGACGGCCGGTTTCCTCTCGGCCACGGTGGGGCATTGCTTCAAGAACCTGCTGTTCGTGCCGATGTCGATGAGCAAGATGCTGCCGATGTGCATCAAGGCCGGCAAGATGGAGGAGGTGGAGTGGATGCTGGCCCGCAACAGCGTCAACATCCGCTATCTGGACGTGCTCTCGAATGAGTTCGCCGCGGCGAGCAAGGACCCGACCGAGGGATTCGGCGAATGCAACATCGAGCAGTTGCTGCGGGAGGTGGCCGACCTGGTCGGGCAGATCAATCCGGATAAGGTGGAGTGCCGCCTGAGCGTGCCGCCGGACTTGCCGCCGGTCGTCTGCCACGGCGCCGGGATGAAGCGGCTGCTGATGAACCTGACGCTCAATTCGGTGGATGCGCTGTTCGGCGACGGGAAACGCGAGAAGGGGTTGATCGAACTGAAGGGGGCCGTCGATCTGGCGCGCGATGAGCTGTGCATTTCGGTGCGCGACAACGGGCCGGGCATCCCGGGGCCGATTCTGGAGAACCTGCGGGAGATTTTCCGGCAGGTCGAGGCGAGCGCCGACGCGCTGAGCGAACTGCAGAATATCGCCGAGCGCGTCCGCAGCACGAAGGAGCAGGGCTTCAAGGAGCATTACGGCCTGGGCTTTCTGTTCGTCTGCCAGACGGTCAACCATCATCACGGCCGGCTGGAGATCGAATCGACCGAAGGGCATGGCGCGAAGTTTCTGATCTCCATTCCGCTGCAGCCGGTCGTGGCCGGCGTCACTCAGATCGAGGAAGACAAGTCCGAATAGGGGCCGCGCCGCCGCCGGCTGTTCGCCGATCTCGTTTGAATTCGATACGGATACCGATTGCGTGTCGGATTCAGGATGGAAGCTGTCTGATACATGAGTGAATCCCCCCCCGCCGTTCCCGAAAACTCCGCCGACAATTCCATTGCGCCGCACGATTTCGATCAGCATTCGCTGTTGCGCATCACCGACCCCTTCAGCCGGCTGCGCGTGATCATGAAGCGCTTGCTCGATCCGGGCGGCTGCCCATGGGACCGCGAGCAGACGCACCAGACGCTCCGCCAGTATCTGAT
>ERZ795058.1775-NODE-1775-length-27788-cov-5.784625_pt1 | contig 27788 bp, 24 predicted proteins | sample MGYA00375142_ERZ795058 | MGnify/ENA primary metagenome ERZ795058 (study PRJEB30187, sample SAMN05720210) | activated sludge metagenome | isolation source: anaerobic digester from wastewater treatment plant | place: Japan | collected 2015-04-20 ... | reverse complement strand
CAGGGGTTCGACTCCCCTCGGCTCCGGCACCATTTCGGAGGACGTATGGCCACGGATTACGCGGGCGCGCAATACAAGGAATACACGCAGATGCTGCGGGAGCGCATGAAGGAGCTGCCGCAATACTGCGCGGAGTTTTTCCGCGGCATCGAGAACGAAACGCTCGTGCGCACGCGCTTCGCGTACGCGGGGGACCTGCTGCTGTTCTTCAAGTACCTGACGGGGGAAGTCGAGCGCTTCAAAGGGCGCGGGATCCCCTCCCTCACCCTATCCGACCTCGACGGCGTGACGGTCACGGAAATCGAAATGTATCTCGAATACATCTCGCTTTACGCCGACGAAAACGAGCGCGAAAAAACAAACAGCGAGCGCGCCAAAGCCAGGAAGCTTTCGGCGATCCGCTCCTTCTACAAATACTTCATTAAGAAAGAAAAGCTCCAGCGCAACTCCCCCGCCCTCGTCGATCTGCCGACCATACGGGAGAAGGCCATCATCCGCCTCGAGCCGGACGAGGTCGCCAACCTCCTGGATATCGTCGAGAGCGGCGCGGGCCTGAGCGAGCGCCAGAAGGAATACCACCAGCTCACGCGACGGCGCGACGTTGCGATACTCACGCTGTTCCTCGGCACGGGCATCCGCATCAGCGAGCTCGTGGGCATCGATATGGACGACATCAACTTTTCCGCCAACGAGTTCTCGATTATCAGAAAAGGCGGGGATCAGGACATACTCGTCTTCGGTGACGAGGCGCGCGCCGCCCTGCTGGACTATATGCTCGAGCGCGAGGGCGTGCGCGCCCTGCCCGGCCATGAGAACGCGCTGTTCCTCTCGCTTCAAAAAAAGCGGCTGACCGTGCGCGCCGTCGAGAACCTCGTCAAAAAGTACGCGCAGATCGCCGTGCCGCTCAAAAAAATATCGCCCCATAAGCTAAGAAGCACATACGGGACGATGCTGTATCGCGAAACCGGGGATATCTACCTCGTTGCCGACGTGCTCGGCCACAAGGACGTCAACACCACGCGCAAGCATTACGCGGCCGTGTCGGAGGACAGGCGGCGGCTCGCCGCGAAGGTCGTCAAGCTCAAAAAGGACGAATAGAACTCACTCTTTCCCGCGCTTTTTTCGGCTGCCCCGCATGCGCGCCGGATCGTGCTTCGGCGTCTCTTCCCCCGTCTCCCCCGCCTCTTTGTCCGCAAGCTCCGCCTGACGCAGCCTTTCCTCCCATTCCGCAAGCAAAGCGGGGTCTATGTCCATCGGCGGAAGCGCGCTTTCATCCGCTTCATCCTCATCCCCGCCGTAATACACGCGCATGGACGCAAGGTCGAACGAGGCGTTTACGTCCACATAATCCGCGTCGCTTTTTTCGATGCATTTGCAGCAGTTATCGCATACTTTAGCCGGATCGAGGTCGCACAGGTCGTTTTCGACCATGCCTTCGTCCGGGGGTTTCGGATGCTTCGCCATATTATCCTCCAATTGTAGAACATACGTTTGCATTCATCGGGCACGCATGCTATACTGCACATGATTATACCACATTTGGGAGGCGCGCATGAGCAAATTCGGCATGACGCAGGCCGCGGTCTACCGCTTCATCGTACGATTCAGGGAAGAAAACGGCTATACGCCCACCATTCGCGAGATCTGCGCGGCGCTCGAGCTGAAATCGACCTCCACCGTGCACAAGCATCTCAAAAATCTCGCTGAAAAAGGGCTGATCGACCAAAGCCCCAACAAGCAGCGCTCGATCACGGTCGCGGATGAAGTCCGCGCGCAAAAAAACGCCGCGCGGCCGATCCCCGTCGTCGGGCGCGTCGCGGCGGGCGAGCCGATACTCGCGGAGCAGAACATACAGGAATACTTCGCGCTCTCCCCCGACCTTTTGCGCGGCGCGGAGGAAAACGAGGTTTTCATGCTCCGGGTACGCGGCGAGAGCATGATCGAGGCGGGCATACACGACGGGGATCACATACTCGTCCACAGGGGCCTCGCCGTGGAAAACGGGGACATCGTCGTCGCCATGGTCCGTTCGGAGGAGGCGACCGTCAAGCGCTTTTATAAGAATCAGGACGGCACCGTGCGCCTCCAGCCGGAGAACAGCGCGATGCCGCCCATCGTCGTCGCTCAAAGCGAAGTCGAAATCGTCGGGAAGCTCATCGGCCTCTATCGCACATACTGAATATCAACCTTTGCCTGATTTGAGCGCGTCGTAGACGCGCAGCGCGGCGAGCTTGCCGTGGGAATAGGTCAGCGCGCCCTGCACATAGGCCGTATACGGCGCGCGGATGGGCGCGTCGGCGCTCAACTCGATGCTCGCGCCCTGCACGAAGGCGCCCGCGGCCATGATGACCTTGCTCGCGTAGCCGGGCATATCCCAGGGCTCGGGCGAGGCGAAGCTGTCCACGGGCGAGGCCGCCTGCACGCTCTTGCAGAACGCGACGAGCTCCTCCTCCGATTTGAAGCGGATCGCCTGCACGATGTCGGAGCGGACCGCGTCCGGCTTGGGCATGGTTTCGTAGCCGAGCGTCGCGAACACGCGCGCGAACAGCGAAGCCGATTTGAGCGCCTGCGCCGTCACATGCGGCGCGAGGAACAAGCCTTGATAGAACGGGCGGTAGCTGCCCGCGTAGGAACCCACCTCGCGGCCCATGCCGGGCACGGTGAGCCGCTGAGCGATGCGCTCGATCAGTTCCCGTTTCCCCGCGATGTAGCCGCCCGTAGGCGCGAGGCCGCCGCCCGGGTTTTTGATGAGCGAGCCGATCACGATGTCCGCGCCGAAGGCCGTGGGCTCATCCGCACCCGTGAACTCGCCGTAGCAGTTGTCCACGACGATCGCCATCTCCGGGCAGGCCGCCCTCATTGCGCGAAAGAGCGGCTCCATGTCCCGCTCCGGCAGCAGCGAATCGCGCCAGGCGTACCCGCGCGAGCGCTGCACATATAAAAGCTTCGGCCTGATCTGCTTTGCCGCCTGCAGAGCGGAGCCGACGTCGGGCTTTCCATCCCGGTCGAGCGGCACCGAGTCGAAGCGCACGCCCATGCGCTTGAGCGAATTGGGCTCGTTCCCCGCGAGGCCCACGGCGTTTTCGAGCGTGTCGTAGGGTTTGCCGGTCGCGGATAATATCGCGTCGCCCGGCTCGGTCAGCCCCGCGAGCGCCATGAAGATCGCATGCGTGCCCGAAGTGAACTGCGGCCGCACGAGCGCGTCCTCGGCCTGCAGCGCGCGCGCGAAGACGCGATCGAGCGTATCCCGGCCCGCGTCGTCGTAGCCGTAGCCCGTCGAGGGCGCGAAATGACGCGCGGCGACGCCTTCGGCCGTAAAGGAGTCGAGCACGCGCGCGGCGCAGATTTCCTCCACCGCGTCGATGCGCGCGAACGTGCTCCGAAGCGAAGCCTCGGCGGCGTTCACGGCCGCGAACGCCTCCACGCTCACGTTCATCGATCGGGCGATGCGGTTGTCGCGTTCATCCATGTGCGTTTCCTGCGGGCGGAGAATGTCCGCCCTTGCGTTATTTTTCGGGCGGATAGTATCCGCCCTTACACGTCCGTTTTTGCGTCCGCCGCCTGCGGCGCGGCCTCGGGCGTGATGGTCGAGATCGCATGCTTGTAGATCATGATTTCTCGCTCGTTATGCTTCGCGGTCACGACGAAATTGTCGTAGCCCGTCACGACGAGGCGGTTGAGCTGATAGCCGTTGATCACATGGATCGTCACGGGCGTTTTCTCGCGCCGGAGCCGGTTGAGGAAATTATCCTGCAAATTGAGCTTTTCGGCCATCTCACGCCTCCCTGAAATAGTCGCGCACCGCGTTTGCCAGCGCGGCCGGGCCGCCGTATTGCGTCACGTCGAACCAGCGGATGCGCGCCTCGCGCCGGAACCATGTGAGCTGCCGTTTGGCGAAGCGCCGCGTTTCGCGCTTGACGGAGTCGATTGCCTCTGCGAGCGTGCATTCTCCGCACAGATGCGCCGCGAGCTGCTTATATCCCAATCCCTGCATCGCGGGACGGTCCGGATCGACGCCGTTTTCAATCAGCCCGCGCACCTCGCCGAGGAGGCCCGCCTCGAGCATTTCGTCCGCGCGCGCCTCTATGCGCGCGTAAAGGATTTCGCGCGGCAAACTAAGCCCCGCCATCACGGGAACGTAGGGCAGGCGCTCGTCGTCCCGCCTCGCGAAATCGCGGCCCTGCCCGGAGAGCGGCTTCCCCGTCGCCTCAAAGATTTCGATGGCGCGGATCACGCGTTTGACGTCGTTCGGATGCAGCCGTTTCGCGGTTTCCGGGTCGAGCGCGCGCAGCCTCGCGTACGCGGCGCCCTTCTCGGCGGCTTCCTTCTCGCTCCAGAAGGCGCGCAACTCCCCGTTCGGCGGCGCCGCCGGAAAGTCGAGCGGGTAGACGAGCGCGTTCACATACAGCCCGGTGCCGCCGACCACGAGCGGCCTTTTTCCGCGCGCGAGGATGTCGGCGATACAGGCGAGCGCCTCGTCGCGGTAGCGCGCCGCGCTGTAATCGCGGTCCTTAGGATCCGCGACGTCGAGCATGTGATGCGCTACGCCCCGCCGATCCGCCTGCGTCGGCTTCGCGGAACCGACGTCCATGCCGCGGTAGACCTGTATCGAATCTGCGGATACGACCTCCGCGTCCATTTGAAGCGCAAGCTCTATGGAAACCGCGGTTTTTCCCGAGGCCGTCGGCCCGACGAGGAAATAGAGCTTCTCTTTTTCCATCACAGCACCCGCTTGAAGAGCTTCTCGAACTCGAGCCGCGACATCGCGATCATGACCGGCCTCCCGTGCGGACAGGTCATGGGTATGCCCTCGCGCTCGTAGCACGCGAGCAGCTCCGCGATCTCCGCCGGGTCGGGCCTCTCCCCCGACTTGATCGCGCGGCGGCAGGCCGCGCGGATCAGCGTCGCGCGCTTCAGTTCCAGCGTGTTGAGGCGGTATTTCTTATCGAGCTGCTCTATGGCCTCGCGAAGGAACGCCGTGGTCTGCGGCGCGCCGAGTATCGAGGGCACCGCGCGCACGCTCACCGTCAGCGGCCCGAACTCGGAAATGTCGAACCCGAGCTCCGCGAACGCGTTGAGGTTCGAGAGCAGCGTTTCGTATTCGTAAGGCGAGAGCTTGACGATCTCCGGCACGAGCAGAAGCTGGGAATCGACGTTGACACCGTTTTTTAATATCTGTTCGTAGAGCCTTCTCTCGTGCGCCGCGTGCTGGTCGATGAAGAATACCCTCTCGTTGAGCTGCGCGATCCAGTAGCAGTCGAATACCTGCCCGACGATTTTGATATCCCGCATCCCAAGCTCCGTCTGCTCGATCCGCTCCATCGCGGGCGGCACATAAGCGGGCGCCGGCGCGGCGTACTGTTGCTGCGGCGCGGAAATCGCGCCGGGGTCGTTGAACACGAGCCTTTCCTTCGGCTTCGCGGCGAACGCGTCGGGCGGCAGGGCTTCGAGCCGCAGGTATTCGTCCGTCCGGCTGAAAACCGGTCTTTCCTCGCGCTGTTCCAGAAGAGGAGCTTCCACAAACGCCTTCGCCGCGGAACCCTCGCTCAGCGCGTTTCTCGCGGCATGGAGCAGGGCGCGCACGACGCGTTCCTCCTGCCTGAAGCGCACGTCGAGCTTGTTCGGGTGGACGTTGACGTCGATCTCCTGGCTGTTGATGCGGATCGAGACCGCGCAAAAAGGGAACCTGCCCGTCATCAGGCGCGCGTCGTACGCGCGCTGCAGCGCGAAGGAGAGCTTTTGCGACTTGATGTAACGCCCGTTGATGAAGAAGGATTGCGCGGTGCGGTTCGCGCGGCCGATCTGCTCGGTTCCCACGCAGCCCGAAAGCGCGATGTAGCCGTCGTCATAGGCGATGTTTTTCAGGTGCGGCATGACTTCCGCGCCGTAGACGCAGTAAACGGCGTTGAGAAAGTCCCCGTCCCCCGCGCTTTTGTAAACGGATCTGCCCGACTGGACGAGGCGGAAGGCGACGTCCGGCCGCGCCATGATCATGCGGGATATGTAATCGCCGACGTAGGCGGCCTCCGCGCGCGCGTTTTTGACGAACTTCAAGCGCGCGGGTACGTTGTAGAACAAATCCGCGACCTCGACGCCCGTGCCGTCCGGCACTCCGGTTTCCGCAAAAGAGAGTACGTCGCCGCCCTCGACGCGGATCTGCGCGCCGGCCTGCGCGTCCGCTGTTTTCGTCCGCATCTCCACGCGCGCCACGGCGGCGATCGAGCTGAGCGCCTCCCCGCGAAAGCCGAGCGTTTCGATGCGCGCGAGGTCGTCGGAATCCTCGATTTTGCTCGTCGCGTGGCGAAGGAAGGCGGTTTGCACCTCGCCCGCGGGGATGCCGCAGCCGTCGTCCGTCACGCGGATGAGGCCGAGGCCTCCTTCCAGCGTTTCGATGGTAATGGTTCTCGTCCCGGCGTCGAGCGCGTTTTCCACGAGCTCCTTGACGACCGAGGCGGGCCGCTCCACGACCTCGCCCGCGGCGATGCGGTCCGCCGTATATTTGTCGAGCACGCGTATGTGTTTCATCTTAATCCTTCAGCTTCGCCCGCATGTGCAGGTCGTAGAGCGCGTTCATGGCCTCCATGGGCGTGAGGGAGTTCACGTCGAGGCCGCGCAGCGTTTCGAGGATGTCGTCCGCCTTGGGGGAGCCGAAAAGCGTGAGCTGCTGCTCGTCCTCCTTTTCCCTGACGCAGGTGTTCATGATGTCGCGGTTGATGTCCGCGGCCTCGAGCTGGGCGAGCAGTTCCCTGGCGCGGGCGATCACGTCGTCCGGCAGGCCCGCGAGGCGCGCCACCTGCACGCCGAAGGACTTGTCCGCGCTGCCGCGCACGATGCGCCGCAGGAAAATGACGTCGTCCCCGACCTCCTTGACCGAGATGCGGTAGTTTTTGATGCCGGAGAGCCGCCCCTCAAGCTCGGTCAGCTCGTGATAATGCGTCGCGAACAGCGCTTTCGCGCCGCAGCGCGCGGGGTCGGCGATGTACTCGAGCACGGCCCAGGCGATCGAAAGCCCGTCGAACGTGCTCGTGCCGCGGCCGATCTCGTCGAGTATCAGGAGGCTTCGCGGCGTCGCGTTGTTGAGTATGGAGGCGACCTCGCTCATCTCCACCATGAACGTGCTCTGTCCGCTGGCAAGGTTGTCGGACGCGCCGATGCGCGTGAAGATGCGGTCCACAACGCTGATGCTCGCCTTCTTCGCGGGCACGAAGGAACCTATGTGCGCCATGAGCACGATCAGCGCGACCTGGCGAAGATATGTGCTCTTGCCTGCCATGTTCGGCCCCGTGAGGATCAGCAGGCGGTTTTCCTTCTGGTCGAGCTGCGTGTTGTTGGGCACGAAGCCGTCCTTCACGCCGCGTTCGACGATGGGGTGCCTGCCGTCCGCAATGCTGATGCCGCCGTTTGCGAGCATCTTCGGGCGGCAGTAGTCGTTGTCGAACGCAGTCTTGGCGAGCGCGCAGTACGCGTCGAGCTCCGCGATGAGCGCGGCGTCGTTCTGCAGCCGTTCGATGCAGGATGCGAGCGTTTCGCGAACGCTTGTGAACAGCTCGTATTCGAGCTGCGTGAGCCTTTCCTCCGCGCCGGTGATGGTTTCCTCAAGCTCCTTCAATTCGGGCGTGACGTAGCGTTCGGAGCCCGCGAGAGTCTGCTTCCTCTGGTAATGATACGGCACGAGGTGCTGGTAGGATTTCGTCACGTCGATGTAGTAGCCGAACACGCGGTTGTAGCCGATCTTGAGGTTCCTGATGCCCGTGGCCGCGCGCTCGTCCGCCTCCATGCGGGCGATCCAGTCCTTGCCGTTTGAAGAGGCCTCGCGCAATTGATCGACCTCCGCGTGATAGCCCGTTTTGATGATGCCGCCGTCCTTCACGCCCACGGGCGGTTCGTCCACGATGGCGTCGTCCAGAAGCGCGCGGATGTCCTCCATGGCGTCGAGCCGGGAGGCGATGCGGCCGTACGCCGCGGCATGCAGCTTCCCCGTCAGTTCCATGATGCCGGGCAGCTTCTCAAGCGACGCGCGCAAAGCCACGCAGTCCCGCGCGTTGACCGTGCCGTAGGCGATACGGCTGCACAGCCGCTCTATGTCGTAGATCGAGTCGAGCGCGGCACCCAGCGCCTCGCGCGATTGCAGGTTGGATACGAGCTCGCCGACGGCATCGAGCCGTCCCTCGATTTCGTCGATGTTTTGCAGCGGCTGCTCGATCCACGCGCGAAGGAGCCGCGCGCCCATGGCGGTTTCTGTCTTGTCGAGCAGGTATAAAAGCGTGCTCCTCCTGCTCCCCTCGAAGTGCAGAGGCTTTGTCAATTCGAGGTTTCGCCGCGTCGCGGCGTCGAGCGCCATGAAAAGGCTCCTTCGCGTTACGGAGATCTTTCGGATGTGCGCGAGCGAGTTCTTCTGCGTTTCCTCGAGATACGCCATCAGCGCGCCCGAGGCGGGCACGACGAGGCTCATCCTGTCGCAGCCGAACGAAGCGAGGGAAGATATGTTGAAGTGACGCAGCAGCCGCGCCTCGGCCTTTGCTGGCTCGAAGTTTCGGCCGTCCTCGCAGTGGATGCGATACGCGCCCTGTATGCGCTTGACGAGCGGCTCCTGCACGAAAAGCGAGTCGTTGGCGATGATCTCGTTGGGGGAAATACGCACGAGCTCGTCGAAAAGCGCCTGCTGCATCCCCTCGCCCTGGAACTCCATCACGGAGAAACCGCCCGTGGATACATCCGAGCAGGCGAGCCCCACGCCGCCGTCGAAATAGTAGAGCGACACGATGTAGTTGTTCGCGCGCTCGTCGAGCATGGATTCCTCAATGATCGTGCCTGCCGTGTAAATGCGAACGACGTCCCGCTCGACGAGGCCTTTGGAGAGCGCGGGATCGGTGATCTGCTCGCACAGCGCGACTTTGTAGCCCTTGTCGATGAGCTTTGCGATGTAGGAGTCGACCGCGTGGTACGGCACGCCGCACATGGGAGCGCGCTCCTCGAGGCCGCAGTCCCGCCCCGTGAGCACGATTTCCAGCTCGCGCGAGGCGGTGAGCGCGTCCTCGAAGAACATCTCATAGAAATCCCCGAGGCGGAAGAAAAGCAGGCAGTCGCCATACTTCTCCTTGAGCCGGAGATACTGGCTCATCATGGGCGTGACGTTCGCTGGCATATGCCGGCCTTTCTTAAAAGCTCAGTGGCAGCCGCGGCAGCCCGCGCAATCCCCGCCGCAGCCGCCGTTTTCCTCTTGCTCGAGATCCGCGCCGATGCAAACGCCGATCGCGCGATTGACGCGCTTCATCAACGCCTGGAAGGCGCCCTGCGTTTCGAGCATGCGCACAAAAGTTTCATCTTCGATCAAAGAGGTGCGCAGCGTCTCCATCTCGGCGGAAAGCCGGCTGATTTCCGCCTGCGAAACCTCCTCCTCGCTCATCATCTCCATGATGCGGCTTTGTTTTTCGTTGAAGGCGGCGAGCTTCTCCATGAGCGCCTCGTCGCGCTCCATGGCGAGCTTCGCCTCGTTCATCGCCGTGAATTCTTCGGATTCGCTCAGAGCGATGCCCAGTTCCCTGGCTTTTTCGATGATCATCCCATTATCCTTTCTGATCCGCAAGTTCGCCGATCAGCGAATTTGCCGATGTTTTCGTTATGTTGACCCGGACGGTCCTTCCGATCAGGCTTTCGTCCCCCGGGAAGTACACCATCTTGAAGCTCGGCAGCTTGCCGAAGGCCATTGCGGCGTTTCGCCTGTCGCAGCCCTCGACGAGCACCTCGCCCGTCCTGCCGACGTATTTTTCGTTGCCCGCGCGAAGTCCCTCGGCGACGGCGTCGTTGAGGCGCTTGAGCCTGTCCTTCTTGACCTGCTCGGGGATCTGTTCCTCCATCCCGGCCGCGCGCGTGCCGCTGCGCTTTGAGTATTTGAAGGTGTAGGCTGCGGAAAAGCCCGCCTCCCGCGCGAGGCGCAGCGAATCGAGGAAATCCTCCTCCGTCTCTCCCGGGAAGCCCACGATGAAGTCCGTCGTGATCTCGATGCCGGGTACGGCCGCGCGAAGCGCTGCGGCCAGAGCGAGATAGTCCGCGCGCGTATAGCGGCGGTTCATCAGGCAAAGCACGCGGTCGCTGCCCGACTGGACGGGCAGGTGGATGTGCGGGCAGACCTTGGGAAGCGACGCCATCGCCTCGATCAAGCGGGGGGAAAGGTCCTTCGGGTGCGAGGTCATGAAGCGGATGCGCGCGATGCCTTCGATTTTTCCCGTTCTGCGCAGCAGTTCCGGAAAATCGACTCCCCCGTCTCCCTGATAGGAATTGACGTTTTGCCCGAGCAGCGTGATTTCCTTGACGCCGTCCTTTGCGAGCGCGCGGATTTCCGCGAGTATGCGCTCCGGCTCGCGCGAGCGCTCCCGCCCGCGCACGTAAGGCACGATGCAGTAGGAGCAGAAGTTATCGCACCCGTACATGATGGTGACGAACTGCGACACGCCGTTGTTTCGCGAAACGGGCAGCCCTTCGGCGATTTCGCCGTCCAGCTCGCGCACGCGCGCGAGGCGCCGGCCCTCCATGGCTTGTTCGAGAAGCTGCGGGAACAGGTGCAGCTCGTGCGTGCCGAATATGAGATCGACGAACGGAAAACGCCTGTAAAGCTTGTCCGCGACGTCCTTCTGCTGCGCCATGCAGCCGCAGACGCAAACGAGGAGCCCCGGCTTTTCGTCTTTGAGCTTTTTGAGCGCGCCCACGTTGCCCATCAGGCGTTTTTCGGCGTGCTCACGCACGCAGCAGGTATTGAATAGGATCACGTCGGCGCCGATCTTCGTTTCGGCTTTCGCGAGGCCGCAGCTCTGCAGCATGCCCGCGAGCTTCTCCGAATCGTGCTCGTTCATCTGGCAGCCGTAGGTTTCGATGAAATACGAAAGTCCGCGCCCGCACAGGCGCTCCCGCAGCCGCGAGGCCGCTTCCCTGCCCGCGCGCAGTTCTTCCTCGGGCACGGCGGCATTCTTTTTCAGTTCAAGATCGTTTTCCAACTTATGCATCGTACTTATTATACCCGTCCGTTGGGGAAAGAGCAACGGCAAACCACAGCATATGCCTATGCCGAATCGCCGTTGACACCGCAAATGTCGAATGCTATAATAGCAACGTTGACTTTAGGGGCATGATGTAATGGTAACATAGCGGTCTCCAAAACCGTTCTTGAGGGTTCGAATCCTTCTGCCCCTGCCAGAGAAGCGCAGCATTTTGGAATAAACCAAGGATGTTGCGCTTTTTACTTTTTTAATGTATGGTAAACATACGATTTTTGGAGGTGTGTCATGAAAACGCTCGTTTTATGCGACAATGCCGAGCCTGAAAAGGTTATACCGTTATGTAAAAAGTATCATCTCGGTATCGAGATACAGGGATTCTATAACCCGAATGAAACGGAAAACAGGGATAAGCTTATCTCATTATATAAAAGCATATTGCCTTTAGACATTCTCAAGTATTTTCACGCGCCATTTTGGGATTTATGCTTGGGGAGCGCGAACAAAAAGATTGCCGAAATAACAAGATATTATTTTGATTATGCCTATGAAACGGCGCGGGAGTTGGGATGCGCGGGCGTTACCGTACATCATGGTTTTGTTCCCAATACGTCCTACCCCGAAAACTGGATAAAAAGGGCCGTCGTCTTTTGGGATGATTTTTTGAAAGCGCATCCGGGCGGCATCGAGATGTATATGGAAAATCAATGCGAGCTGGACACAAAAACACTCATAGGAATTGTTGACGCCTGCCGGGACAGCCGCTTGTCCGTCAACCTGGATATCGGCCATGCGCATTGCAACAGCGGTCTGCCCGTCACGGACTGGATAAAACAGCTTGGCAGCAGGATACGATACACCCACATCCATCAAAACAACGGGATAAGTGACGAGCATTTAGGACTGAGGTATGGAAATATGCCGCTTAGGGACGTCTTGGAGACCCTGGATGAATACGCCCCGGAAGCAGTGTGGGCTTTGGAGTGCGATATCGATCACATGGAGGAATCCATCATGCTTCTGTCGGAATGGAGATATGTTCGATAATAATCCTGAACAGGAGAATGACAGCAGATGAACAAACCGTATTATCTCGCTTATGAAGCCCGCTATCAAAAGGTTTTCGCCGCGGGCGTTGAATGCTGGGGGCACTCGCCGGACGACGAAACGCTCGTCTCAACGCTCGGGAAATGGGTAAATGAAAACAACCTGGCTGGAAAGAAGATTATCGAGTTTGCCTGCGGCGAAGGCGCCTGCGGGGTGATCCTATCCCGGTCCGGTTGTCGTTATCGCGGCGTTGACATCGCTGCGTCGGCAATCGAAAAAGCACAAAACAGATTAAGGGGTTTTCCCGACGCCCGCGTCGGCATAATGGATATGGTGAAGGAAAGAACCAACGAAACTTACGACGCGGCGCTCGATTGCATGGGCTTTCATATGCTGGTCACGGATCACGAACGCAAAACCTACCTTCAAAACGCGTTTGATTCACTGAAGAGCGGAGCGCCCATGCTGTTCTTCCGCGAATCGTATCGGGAAACCGCATATGGCGGGAAAGTCGACACATACGAGCAGTGGAAAGAGATTTGCGGCGAGGATTATGAAACGCCGAGCCTGCGCTGCAACAAAAGCGGCGATCAGGAAATAGAACTCTGGATACCCCTCGTTCCGGGAAGGCCGAAAAGCAAAGACGGGTACTTCAAGGAAATACAGTCCGTCGGATTCGTTGCCGAGGATTTCATCGAGATGGATCTGAACAATCAGAACCCATATTCAGCAAGCATTTACGCCAGAAAACCTTAACGCCCGGCATGAACAATCGCCGACATAAAATCCGGCCCGGAAGGCGGCTTCCGGGCCGGATTGCTTTTTCCTCAGGCGGCGGCAGGTTCCGCACGCCGCAGCGCCCGCACGATCAACTGGATGCTGTCCACCACGTTGCCGAATATACAAAGCCCAACGAGTATTTTAGGGAAGATGCTCCACGCGTACGACGCTTGGGAGGGAAGGTTCCAAACGGCGCCGAGCCGCGTCATGAAATCCGGATTCCAGATTTCGGACGAAGGCCCGAACAGCCAGATGAACAGGACCATCGAAAGCACGTTGATTACCACCAGCGAGAGGGAAAGGCCTATGGTATAGCGCCCGACGATGAGGCGCAGCAGCTCCTTGACGATGCCCAGGCAGATCATCACGTCGATGAGCGGCAGCAGCCGGTAGAACACGTCGAAGTTGAGAACGGGCACGACGGTGTGTACGCCGGAGAATACATACACCCCGAGCAGTTGCGGCATGGTGTTGACGACCACCAGGAACAGCACCGTAAACACGATGCCCACGATGGGCTCGCTGCGCTTGATCTCAAGCTTGCGTTCGGGTACGGGCGGAAGATCCGCCGGGTTCCATTCCTTGCCCTTATAAGGCGCTTCCTTTGCGCAGCGCTCGATGATCGCAAATATGGCGGTCACCCACGCGAACGCCTGCACGAGCGCGTTGAATATGGAGGCGAAAAACAGCCCTATGGCCGACCAGACGTTCTGCGGCGGCGTCGCCGCAAAGCCGATCGCCTGCGCGAGCAGCATGCCCAAACCGCTCGCCGCCAGCACGATCTTCAATACCGTCAGGTATATGCCGAAATATTCCGGCCCGATCAAAAAGCTCTTCGCGCCGCTGTATTTCGCCGCGAGCTCCGCCGGATGCCCAAGCTCCCTGAGCACCGCGTTCACGTCCTCTTTGGCCGGTTCGTCGGTTCTCGCTGCGAGCATATCATCGATGAGGCCGCGAAGCTCCCGCTCGATGTCGGCGCGCTGCGCTGCCGGAAGCCACCTTCCCACCTGATATACATACCGGTCGATCAGGTCCTTTATCTGTTTCACATCATTGTCCATTCGATCCGCCCTCCTGAATCATCGCGTTGATGGTGGTCTGCATATCCGCCCAGTCCTTAAGCAGCAAGTCGAATACCCGCCGCCCGTCCCTGCTCATGGCATAGTATTTTCGCGGCTTCGGCCCGGCGGTTTCCCACTCGCTGACGAGCAGCCCCTGCTTTTCAAGCCGCCGAAGCAGCGGATAAAGCGTGCCCGGCTCCACCGGCATTCCGCTCTGCTCGAGCCGCTCTACGAGCGCGTAGCCGTATTTCGGGCTTGCGAGCTGGCTCATTACGCACAGCGCGATCGCGCCGCGCCGGAGTTCCTGCTGCATGCCCTTGACGACGCTTTGCATATCCTCGGTCATGTCATCACCTCGGAAGCATTATAGTGTGTGCCGCACACTATTGTCAATATAATATTAAAATTATTCGTTCAATATAGGGAAATGCATAGCTGATTCTGGAAGGCGGCATGGCCGCAACAAAATGAATTACACGAACCGCTTCAAAAACCGCGCGAGATTACCGTAGGCGATATTATAGACCTCCTCGCTTGAAAACCCCGCTTGCGCGAGCGCGGCGAGGAGCCTGGGCACGTCCGCCCAACTCGAGAGCCCCACGGGATACGACTGCGCGCCCATGCCGTCGAAGTCTGAACCGAGCACAACGCAACCGGGCCCGCCGGTTTTTGCGATGTGCGATATGTGCGCGACGACGTCGGTTATGGAGGCCCGTCCCGCGCTCACGAGCTGCGGGGAATAGTAGTTGACGCCCACGACGCCCCCGCGCGCGGCGATCTCCCGGATGTGCCTGTCGCTGATGGAGCGCCTGTGCGGGAACACGGCGCGCGCGTTTGTGTGAGAGGAGAACACGGGCCCGTCCGTCCTGTCGAGCGCGTCGTCTATGCCGCGGTCGGAAAGATGCGCCACGTCGAGCGCCATGCCCGCGCGCCCCATCTCGCGCACGATCTCGCGGCCGAGCGCGCTCAGCCCTCTGTCGCGCCTTGCCATGGCGGGGCTCGCCAGGTCGTTCTGCGCGTTCCAGGTCAGCGTCATCGCGCGCGCGCCAAGCTCGCGGAACAACCGGACGTTTTCGGTTTTGCCCATGACGGCCTCCCCGCCCTCTATGGTGAGCAGCGCCGCGATCTTTCCCGATGCGGGATCGAATTCCTTTGTGAAAGGCACGAGCGCGTCGCAGCAGGCGAGCATGCGCTTGTACGCGTCGATCAGCGAGAGGCATTGCTGGAGGGGAGGCTCCCGGTCGTCCGGATCGATCCACGCGGCGAAAAGCTGCAGCGAAGCGCCGCCCGCGCGCATCGCGGGAAGGCTCACGGCCTGATCTCTCCTCGGCTCCGTGAACGAGTGGCCGCGGCGGTACATATAGTAGAGAAAATCGCAATGCGCGTCCGCGACGGGGATGTTTCGCAAGGTTTCTTCCATCAGTTAGTCCCTCTAAAGAAACGTACGGGCGGATATGAAATCCGCCCACACGTCATGCTGCTTGTGAATGCCGTTATTTCGCGAACTCGGTCGCGCGGGTTTCCCGGATGACGTTGACCTTGATCTGGCCGGGATATTCGAGCTCGGATTCGATGCGCTTGACGATGTTCCGCGCCATGACGATGGTATCCTGGTCGCTGACGCTCTCGGGCTTAACGATGATGCGCACCTCGCGCCCGGCCTGTATCGCGAAGGACTTGTCCACGCCTTCGAAGGAGTTCGCGATCTCCTCGAGCTTTTCAAGGCGCTTGATGTAGTTCTCAAGCGTCTCGCGGCGCGCGCCGGGACGCGCTGCGGAAACGGCGTCCGCCGCCTGCACGAGCACGGCCTCGATGCTGGTGGGCTCCACGTCGCCGTGGTGCGCCTGTATCGCGTTGATGACGAGGTTGTTCTCGCGGTATTTCTTGGCGACGTCCGCGCCGATCTGCACGTGCGGGCCCTCGACCTCGTGGTCGATGGCCTTTCCGATGTCGTGCAAAAGCCCCGCGCGCTTGGCGAGCGCGACGTTCGCGCCCAGCTCCGCGGCCATCATGCCCGCGAGGTGCGACACCTCGACGGAATGCTTGAGCACGTTCTGCCCGTAGCTCGTGCGGTACTTGAGCCGGCCGAGCAGCTTGACAAGCTCGTGGTGCAGCCCGTGTATGCCGCACTCGAAGATCGCCTGCTCGCCCGCCTCGCGGATCTGAACGTCAACCTCCTTGCGCGCCTTCTCGACCATCTCCTCGATGCGCGCGGGATGGATGCGCCCGTCGAGTATCAGCTTTTCGAGCGCGATGCGCGCGATTTCGCGGCGCACCGGATCGAAGCCGGAAAGGATGACCGCCTCGGGCGTGTCGTCGATGATGAGGTCGACGCCCGTCGCCGTTTCGAGCGTGCGGATGTTGCGTCCCTCGCGGCCGATGATGCGGCCCTTCATTTCGTCGTTGGGCAGGGGCACGACGGAAACCGTGGTTTCCGCGACGTGGTCCGCCGCGCAGCGCTGTATGGCAAGCGCCACGATGTTCCGCGCGCGCTTGTCGGCCTCTTCCTTTGTTTTAGCCTCGATCTCGCGCAGCATCACGGCGGCCTCGTGCCGCGCGTCCCGCTCGACGTTGCCCAAAAGGATCTCCTTCGCCTCGTCCATAGACAAACCGGAGATCTTTTCCAGCTCCTTGAGCTGCTTGTCGTGAAGCGCCTTGGCTTCGGTCTCGAGGTCGTCGATGAGCTTCTGCTTCTTGTTGAGGTTCTCCTCGCGCTGCTCGACCGCCTCAACCTTCTTGTCGAGCATCTCTTCCTTCTGGAGCAGGCGGCGTTCGGAGCGCTGTATCTCGTTGCGCCTTTCTTTGATTTCGCGCTCGTTCTCGCTCTTGATGCGATACGCTTCCTCTTTTGCTTCCAGTACGGTTTCCTTTTTAATGGTTTCCGCGCGTTTTTGCGCGTCGTCAATCATGTGTCTGACGGCGTCCTCCGCCTTGGCGACCTTGGCTTCCGCGATGTTCTTTCTGTAAACATATCCGCCCATCGCGCCCGCTGCGAGGCATACAACTCCGACAATGATTGGGATTATGATATCCCACACGAAAAATCAGCACCTCCAGGTTTATCTTGAAGTATACGAGTATGACATGTACTCAGCATGCATGGACAATTTCATAAAATGATCTATATCAATCCATGAAAATACACACCGGCATATTTTTACTCTTAATAATTGTATCGCGCTGAAAAATAAAAGTCAAGGACGCTTGCGCGTCCCCTCCTTTTTTCATTTCGCCTTATTCCGCGCCGCCCGCGCCGTCCTCCGCGCTGGGGGCCTTGATGAGCGTCTCGCGCACCTTCCGCTCGATCTCCGCGCAGAGTTCGACGTTATCCTTGAGGAAAAGCCGCGCGTTGTCGCGCCCCTGCGCCATGCGCATGTCGCCGTAGTAATACCACGCGCCGGATTTGAGTACGATCTTGTTGTTCACCGCGAGGTCGAGCACCGAGCTCTCGCGCGAGATGCCCTCGCCGTAGATCATGTCGCACTCGGCCACCTTGAAGGGCGGGGCGACCTTGTTCTTGACGACCTTGATGCGCGTGCGGTTGCCTACGATGTCGTTGCCGTTCTTGATGGAGTCGATGCGGCGCACGTCCAGGCGGATGGAGGCGTAATACTTGAGCGCCTTGCCGCCCGGCGTTATCTCGGGATTGCCGAACATCACGCCGACCTTCTCGCGAAGCTGGTTGATGAAAATGACGATCGTGTTGGATTTGGAGATGACGCCGGCGAGCTTGCGAAGCGCCTGCGACATGAGCCGCGCCTGCAAACCGACGTGCGAATCGCCCATATCCCCTTCGATTTCGGCCTTGGGCACGAGCGCCGCGACCGAGTCGATGACGATCACGTCTATGGCGCTGCTTCTCACCAGAGCTTCGCAGATCTGCAGCGCTTCCTCGCCGGTGTCGGGCTGCGAAACGTAGAGGTTCTCCACGTCCACGCCGAGATTGCCCGCGTAGGTCGGGTCGAGCGCGTGCTCCGCGTCGATGAACGCCGCGGCCCCGCCGAGCTTTTGCGCCTCCGCGACGACGTGCAGCGCGAGCGTGGTCTTGCCCGACGCTTCGGGCCCGTAGATCTCCACGATCCTGCCGCGCGGCATACCCCCTACGCCCAAAGCGATGTCAAGCTCCAGGCAGCCGGAAGGCACGATTGAAACGGAGATCCTCGCCGCGGCGTCGCCGAGCTTCATTACAGCCCCCTTGCCGAACTGCTTCTCGATCTGGCTGAGCGCCATCTCGAGCGCCTTTTCCTTCTCCATCATAGCGCGATACCCATCCCTTCATTCATTGAGCAATATTGTAACATATGTTCGCTTTTTTGGCATCAAAAACTTCTTCTGAGCATGTCCAGCGCGTTCAGGCACGCGCTGTTCCGGATGCGCTCGCGGCCGCCCGTGAAACGCAGTTCCGTAACTTGCTCGACTTCTCCCGAGGCAAGCGCGATGTAGACGAGCCCCACGGGTTTTTCGGGCGTGCCTCCGTCCGGGCCCGCGATGCCCGTGATCGCGAGGCCGACGTCCGCGCCCGAAGTCCGCCTTATGCCGCGCGCCATCTCAAGCGCCGTCTGCCCGCTGACCGCGCCGCAGCTTGCGAGCGTATCCGTTGAAACGCCCAGGCGCCTCGCTTTCGCGTCGTTCGCGTACGTTACGCACCCTTCGAGGAACCAGCGCGAGCTGCCCGGCACGCTCACGAGCCTTGAGGCGAGCATGCCGCCCGTGCAGCTCTCGGCGACGGCAAGCGTTTTTTTGTGCCCGAGAAGAAGCTCCGCGCAGACCTCGTGCAGCTCTCTGCCCTCGTCGGAATAGACGACTGCGCCCAGCCGCCTGCGTATTTCCGCGATCACGGGCGCGACGAGCTTCTCCCCCTCGCGTTCGCTCCTGCAGCGCGCCGTCACGCGAAGCTTCACTTCGCCCAATAGCGCGTAGGGCGCGACCGTGGGGTTCGTTCCGTCCATAAGGTCGCGCAACTCGTATTCCACGCTCGACTCGCCCTTGCCGAAGATGCGGACCATGCGCGAGTAAAGCTTCGTTCCGCTCCGCTTCTCGAGGTACGGCATGACGGACGCGTCGAACATCGGTTCCATCTCGTTGGGCGGCCCGGGCAGCAGTATCGCGGCCTTGCCGTCGTGCTCGATGATGCAGCCGGGCGCGGTGCCGTGCGGGTTAGGCAGTATCGCGCAGCCCTCGGGAAACTCCGCCTGCTTGACGTTGTTGGGCGTCATTTCCCTGCCCATTTTCGCGAAACGGCGCCTGATGTGCGCGAGGGAGTCCTCGTCGAGCACGAGCTTTTTGCCCAACGCCGCGGAAACGGTCTCCTTGGTCAGGTCGTCGCAGGTAGGCCCGAGGCCGCCCGTCAAAATCACGACGTCGGCGCGCGCGAGCGCGCGGCGGACGGCTTCCTCCAGCCTGTCCGGATTGTCCCCGACCGTGGTCTGCAAATAGCAGTTCACGCCGAGATCGGCGAGCTTCTGCGAGATATACTGCGCGTTGGTGTTGAGTATGTTCCCCAGCAACAGCTCGGTTCCGACCGAGATCAGTTCGCAAGTCATGTTCTCTTATTTATTCTCCTTCAGCGCCCTGTTGTTTTTAACGATGTAATCCACGCAGCTCCATACGGCGAGCGCCACGGAGATCCAGATCACGATCTGGTCGAACGGGATGTTCCACATGCGGAACACCGGGTTCCCGAGGAGTATCAGCGCAATGCCGACGCACTGCATCGTCGTCTTGAGCTTGCCTATGGGGCCGGCGGCGATCACGATGTTCTTCCCCGCCACCACCGCGCGAACGCCGCTGATGATGAACTCGCGCGCGACCGTGATCAGCGTCGCGATCGGCGAGAGCATCCCCGCGCCCGTGAGCATGATCATGGCCGCGCCCGAGAGTATCTTATCCGCGATGGGGTCCATGAGCTTGCCGAAATCGGTCACGAGGTTGCGTTTGCGCGCGATCTGCCCGTCGAGTATGTCCGTGGCGTAGGCGATCAGGAAAACGACGGCGGCGATGTAAAGCCTGTAATCCACGGGAATGTAGAAGCAGGCGACAAACACCGGCGTGAGGACCATGCGCAGGATCGTGAGTTTGTTTGGCGTGTTCACAGATAGACCCCCTTCAGATCATAGGCTCCGGCTGCAACGATGCGCGTGCGGATGAAATCGCCCGGGCTTGTTCCCTCCGGTACGCCCGAAACCGCGATTTTTCCGTCGACCTCCGGCGCTTCGGCATAGCTTCGGCAGAGCGCCACACCGTTGGTTATATCCTCGATCAGCGCTTCGTATTCCCTGCCCACGCGCCTTTCGTTGCGTCGGCGCGAGATCTCGCGCTGCGCGCGCATGATCGCGTCGAGCCGCCGCTTTGCCGTATCTTCGTCGATCCTTCCGGGAAAATCCGCCGCCGCGGTCCCGTCCTCCGGCGAAAAGGCGAACGCGCCAAGCCGATCGAACGGATGCTCCCGCAAAAATTCAGCCAACCGGTCGAATTGCTCCTCCGTCTCCCCCGGAAAGCCCGTCATGACGGTCGTGCGCAGTATGAATTCCGGCGACGCGCGCCGGATGTAATCGACGATGCGCCGGATATGCTCCGCCGAACCGTGCCGGTTCATGCGCGAGAGAATTTGGGGGTCGATGTGCTGTATGGGCATGTCGATGTACTTGACGATCTTTTCGCTCCCGAGCATCGCGTCCACGAGCCGCTCGTCCACCGTGTTCGGATAGGCGTAGAGCACGCGGACCCAATGAAGTTCGTCGATTGCAGCGATCTTCCCCAGCAATTCCGCGAGCGACGGCCTGCCGTACAGTTCGAGCCCGTACGCCGAGGTGTCCTGCGCGATGAGCGTGATTTCCTTCACGCCTCTTTGCGCGAGGCTTCGCGCCTCGTTGACGAGTTCGTCCGCAAGCACGCTGCGCCTTCCGCCGCGGATCAGCGGAATCGCGCAGTAGGTGCAGCGGTTGTCGCATCCGTCCGCGATGCGCAGGTACGCGCTGTAGGCGGGCGTCGTAAGCACACGCGAGCCGCAATAGCGAACCGCGCCCGTCTGCCCGAGCTTTTGGCGGATCTTTTCGACGAGGCCCTCGTGGTCCCCCACGCCGTGCAGGATGTCCGCCTCGGGCAGCTCCTCGGAGAGCTCCTTGAGGTAGCGCTGCGAAAGGCAGCCCGCGACGGCGAGCACGCCGCCCGGCTTCCTGCTCCGGGCGGCCTCGAGTATCGCGTTGATTGACTCCTGCTTGGCGGGCTCTATGAAGCCGCAGGTGTTGACGACGACGGCGTCGGCGCGGGTTTCGTCGTTCGTGATCTCAAAACCTGCGTCCCTGAGGCACGCGAGTATCTTTTCCGAGTCCACGCGGTTTTTCGAGCAGCCGAGCGAGATCACGCCCGCCCGAAGACGCTCAGTCCTCATAGTGCGTTTCCCCCTGGTTCGCGCCGCCGCCGAACATGCGCTCGTAGTCCGCGCGGCCGATGAGCACGCGCCTCGGCTTGCTGCCCTCGGAGGAGCTGACGATCTTCATGTTCTCCATGATGTCTATGAGGCGCGCCGCGCGCGCGTAGCCCACGCGGAGCTTTCGCTGGATCATCGAAATCGAGGCCTGGCCGTCGTTCAACACGATCTTCACGGCCTCGGGCAGCAGGTCGTCCTCCTGCTTGCCGTTGCCCTGCGCGGCGCCCGCGGAGGCGGCGGAAGCGATCTTCTCGAAATCGTCCTCGCGCGTGGGCTGGGCTTCGACGTGCTCGGTGAAAAAGTCCATCACGCGCTCCACCTCCTCGTCCGTCACGAGCGCGGCCTGCGCGCGCAAAGGCTTACTCGCGCCGTTCGCGTGGAAGAGCATGTCGCCCTTGCCAAGCAGCTTCTCCGCGCCGCCCTCGTCGAGTATCACGCGGGAGTCGACCGCGGAGGACACCGCGAACGCGATGCGCGAGGGGATGTTCGCCTTGATGAGGCCCGTGATGACGTCCGTCGAGGGGCGCTGCGTCGCGACGATCATGTGGATGCCCGCCGCGCGCCCGAGCTGGGCGATGCGGCAGATGGAATCCTCCACCTCTTTGGCGGCAACCATCATGAGGTCGGCAAGCTCGTCTATGACGACGACAAGCTTGGGCAGCTTCTCCTCTCCGGCCGGAACGAGCTGGTTGTATCTCATTAAATCGCGCGCGTTGAGCTCGGCGATGAGCTTGTAGCGCCGCTCCATCTCCATGACGGTCCAGCGAAGCGCGCCCGCGGCCTTCTTCGCGTCGGTCACGACGGGCAAAAGCAGGTGCGGCAGCGGCGCGTACATGCGCATTTCGACGACCTTGGGATCGATGAGCACCATGCGAAGGTCCTCGGGCGAGGACTTATAGGCCATGCTGATGATGATGTCGTTGATGCATACGCTCTTGCCCGAGCCGGTCGCGCCCGCGATGAGCATGTGCGGCATTCTGTCCAAGTCTGCCGTGATGATCTTGCCCGCGATGTCCTTGCCCAAAGCGAAGGCGATGGACGACCTTTCAGCCTGGAACTCGCGGCTCTCCACGACCTCGCGCAGCAGCACCTTGGCAGTGTTTTTGTTGGGTATCTCTATGCCGATGGCCTGCTTGCCGGGGATGGGCGCTTCGATGCGGACCCTCTGCGCGGCGAGCGCGAGCGCGAGATCCTGCGAGAGCGCCGTGATGCGGTTGACGCGCACGCCCTTGGCGGGCTGCAGCTCGAAGCGCGTGATCACGGGGCCGACGCTGTAGTTGATGACCTTCGCGCTGATGTTGAAGGTCGCGAGCGTTTCCTCGAGCAGCTTCGCCTTCTCGAACGGCGATTCGGAAGCGGTGTAGCCCGCCTCCACAGGGGTGAGCAGATCGTACGGCGGGCGCTGGTAGACGATGGGCACATGTTCGCAAGGTTTTTCGCAAGCGGCGGGCGCGCTCGCGGGAGGGGCCGGCTTCGCCGTCTCCGCTTTGGGGACGGCCGGCGCGTTGCGCGAGATACGGCTCGCGCCGGATGCCAAATCTTCCGCCTCGTCGGAAACGAAGTATTCCCCCTCGGGCGCCGGTTCGCCGCGCATTTTGTCGAAGTCGCGCTCGAAGCGGTCTTCCCGGCCGGGCTTTCGCTCGAGCGCGCCGGAGGTCGGCAAAAACTCGAGCTCGTCGCGCGCGTTTTTCACGGTTCGCGGGCCGCCCACGACGTATTCCTCGCGGATCGGCTCGATGCGGTAGAGATCGGGCTTGCGCGCGGGCGCGGGCAAGGGCTTGTCCTTTTTCCCCTTCGGTTTGGCGGGTTTCGGCCGTATCTCCTCCGGTTCGGCGAGGTCTTCGGTATACAGATACTGCCTTCTCTCGTTCACGCGCTCGCTCACGGCGTCCACGCCGAGCTTGATGCCGTTGCCGAGCTTTTCGCCCGCGCGCCTGAGGGAGAGCCTTGTCGTGAGCAAAAACGCGATGAGCATCGTCGCGACGAACACGATATACGAGCCGACCTCGCCCATCAAAAGCAGCGCGGGATACGCGAGCAGCGCGCCGAGGAAGCCGCCGCCTTTATGATAGGTCTGGCCGAACACATAAGCGTCCTTATAATAATCGAAGGCTTTCACGGAATCGATCGCGGTCCGCGCGCCGATGTGCACCGTGCTGAGCAGCGCGATGAGAAACAGCGCCGCAAGGAACACCGTAAGAGGCCGCACGGGCTTTTCCGAAAACACGATGACCAGCACGCCCCACGCGAGCAGCACGGCCGGCACCGCGTAGCCGAAGAAGCCCATCGTCCCGAAAAAGAAGCCGCCTACCGCCGCGCCGACGAGGCCGACCGCGTCGGAGTAAAGGCTCGCCCCGACGAACAGCCCCAGCGCGATCAGGCACACGCCCAGCACCTCGCGCTTGGTCTGCTCCGGCGTGCGGTCGTTTGCCTTGTTTTTTTTGCGCTTCGCGGATCTCTTCATCGTTCACCTCTGCATTCTGCAAGGCTATTATACAATATAATGTAGTTTTGGAAAAGCGGCAATCCCAAAACCGAAGCTTCGGTTTCGATTCGTTTTGAGAACGGCGGGGCCGTGCCGTTCGCCGTGCGCGCCGATACAAAAACAGGGCGAACCTTGCGGCTCGCCCTGCGTTTCGTTTGACTTTACTCTTCCTTATCTCCGGTGGCCTCGCTCGAGCCGATCGCCGCGGCGAATATGTCCGCCATGGAGGTGCTTACCGACTGCACAGGCGGCAGATCGTAATCGTTCTCCTCGCGGCGCGGACGGTCGCCGCGCTCGCGGCGCTCGGGGCGGTCGTTGCGATCCGCACGCTCGGCGGTGCGGCGCTCCTGTTGCTGCTGCTGGCGCGAAGCCTCGGCGGCCGCGCGCTGTTCGGCGCGCTCGGCGTTGGCGCGATCGCGCTCCGCCCTCTCGGCGGCAAGCTCTTCGACGATTTCGGGGTGCTCGTCCAGCAGCGCCTCGCGGCGGCTCAGGCTGATGCGCTTGGCCTCGACGTTCACGTCGAGCACCTTGCAGCGCACGATGTCGCCCACGTTGATCTCGTCCTCGACCTTGGCGATGCGCTTCACGCCCACCTGCGAAATGTGGATCAGGCCGTCTATGGTCGGCTCGAGCGCGATGAACGCGCCGAAGGGCACGATGCGCACGACCTTGCCTTCCACGATGGTACCCACGGGGTATTTCTGGTCGGCCATGGTCCAGGGCTTGGGCTGGAGCTGCTTGTATCCGAGGGAAACGCGCTGCTTCTCGATGTCCACGTCGCGAATGATGACCTCGACCTCCTGGTTGACGCTGAGCACATCCTTGGGATGCTTCACGCGGCCCCAGGCGACGTCGGTCACATGCACGAGGCCGTCGATCCCGCCGCCGATGTCGACGAACGCGCCGAAATCGGTCAGCCTTCTGACGACGCCCGTGACCCTGGAACCGATCTCGAGCTCAGCCCACTTCTGCCTGCGGGCTTCCTCAGCCTCGGCGAGCATCACGGCCTTGTGGGAGGCGACGATGCGCTTCCTCGCCTTGTCCACCTCGATGACCTTGAGATGGATGGGCTTGCCGACGAAATCGCCGATGTTCTCAACATATTTCGTGGAGAGCTGCGAGGCGGGTACGAACGCGCGGATGCCGTCGATGGTGGCGATCAGGCCGCCCTTGACGACCTCCTTGCCCATGCCCTCGAAGACCTTGTCCGTGATCTGGTCGTCCTGCATGAGGGAATCCCAGATCTTCTTGCTCTCGACGTTCTTGCGCGAAAGCAGAACGTTGCCTTCGCCGTCGTTGACCTTTATCACCTCGACGTCGATCTTGTCGCCGATCTTGACGATATCCTCGGGCTTCACGTCGGGGTCGGAAGAGAATTCGTTGCGCGGAATGAACCCGTCCGATTTATAACCGATGTTGACGCAGACCTCGCCGTCGTTCACCTGCACAACGGAACCGGTCAGGACCTGTCCGTTCTTGATGCGAACCATCGTTTTTTCAAACGCTTCGGCAAAGCTTTCCGCGCTTTCCGCCTTGGCGGCGGGCGCTTCTTCGGTTTCGGAGGCCGCGTCGGCCTCGGGCTCCACCGCCGCGGGGGCTTGCTCGTCGGCCTCGCACTCGCATGCGCACGCGCAGCAGGCTTCCGATTCCACGGCGGGTTTCGCCTCGGGCTCCGTTACGACGAGTTCTTCGACGGTAGCTGCTGACGCTTCCGCTTTAACCTCTTCGTTTTCTACGGGGCCCTCAGCCATCGTCTTATCCAGTTCACTCATCCTTGTAATAACCTCCCTAATGATCGCGTCCGGCGCAGAAGCGCCCGAAACAATACCTATTATATCATCAGCATGAATTTTTTCAAGTGGCAGTTCGTCCACTTTTGCTAATGAATATACATTGTCACAGCCTTTTTTACAAACCTGTGAAAGTTGCGCGGTATTCGAGCTGCATTTGTCGCCGATGACGAGCATCTTGGTGCAGCTTGCGCTCATGCGCAGCGCCTCGCTCTGGCGCTCCTTCGTCGCGCTGCAGAGCGTGTCCATGACGAGCGCGTCGTGCATATAAGATGCGGCGGCGCTGCATATTCCCTCGTATCCGGCGGCGGATGCCGTCGTCTGCGCGACGAGGCACAGCGGCAGCCCGGGATCGAGCGCGCGGACATCCTCGGGGTTTCTGAGAAAAACCGCCTTATATTCGCAGCAGCCGTTGACGCCCGCGCACTCGGGATGCCCCGGCTCGCCGTAGATCGCGATCGTGCGCCCGTTTTCATGCTGCTCGCGAACGATGGCGTGGATGCGCGAGACGAACGGGCACGTCGCGTCGATGACCTCGAGGCCGCGCGCGCGCAGCCGATCCGCCACATCCGGCGGCACGCCGTGCGAGCGGATGAGCACGCACGCGCCCTCCGGCGCGTCCTCGGGGCGTTCGATCGTCACCACGCCCTTTTCCGCGAGCCGCGCGATAACCTCCCTGTTGTGGATGAGCGCGCCGAGCGTGCACACGCGCGCCCGCGCGCCTGCGAGCCGCTCGGCCATGTCGAGCGCGCGCCGCACGCCGAAGCAGAAGCCTATGTTCTTCGAGACGACTATTCGCAATAGATTTCCTCCAACTCAAGCCTGAGCGCGTCTATGGAATCGGCAAGCTCGTCGGTCACGACGTCGATCATCGAGGACCTGTTAGCGTTGGCGACGATGGAGCTGATGTCGATGGGCTTGCCCACGATCAGCACGGGGCGGAACCTGCGCGCGGCGTCCGGGTGGATGTACACGGGGATCACGGGCGCGCCGGAACGGATGGCGAAAAACGCCGTGCCGCGCTCGAACTCGTCGAGCGAGTCGGACACCTCGCGCTTCCCCTCGGGGAAGATGCCGAACACCTTGCCTTTGTCCAACACCGTGAGCGCGCTCTTGAGGGAAACCAGGTCGGTGTTTTTCCGGTTTACGGGGAATACGTGCACGAGCCGGAAGAACAGCGCGCCGACTTTTGTCCTGAATATCTCCTTCTTCGCCATGAAGTGGATGATGCGCGGCGTGACGAGCGCGAGTATGATGGGGTCCATCATCGAGCGGTGGTTGCAGATGATGATGGCCTTGCCCTTGATGCGCAGGTTCTGCTGGCCATAGACGATGGGCCTGAGGAACAGCGCGACGAAGGGGCCTATGAGATATTTGAGCAGCACGTAGAGCATCAGCTTTTCCTCCGGATCCGCGCAAGAACGAAGTTCACGGCTTCGTCGAGGCTCATGTCCGTCGTGTCGACATACACGGCGTCCGGCACGCGGATCAGGGGCGCCGTGGCGCGGTGGCTGTCCGTATGATCGCGCGCCTCGATCTCCGCCTTCATCTGCCCGTGCGTCTTGTCGAGCTCAAGCCCCTTGGCGTGAAGCTCGCGCAAACGGCGCGCCGCGCGCTCGTCGCTCGAGGCCGTGACATAGAACTTATACGGCGTCTGCGGGATCACATAGGAGCCTATTTCCCGCCCTTCCATGACGACGTCCGCGTTTTTCGCGATCTCCCTCTGGCATTCGGCAAGCTTGACGCGCACCTCGGGGATCACGCCGATGTCGGAGGCGCCCTTTGCGATCTGCTGCGTGCGAATCTCGCCGGAAACATCCTCCCCGTCGAGCAGCGTGCGCTGCACGCCGCCTTCGCTCCTCACGCTCACGCTCGTGCCGGGCAGCATGGGCACGACGCGCGAGGCGTCGTTCGGGTCGATCCCGAGGCGTATGGCCTTGAGCGCGAGCGCGCGGTACATGGCGCCCGTGTCGAGATAAAGTATGCCCAGTTCCTGTGCCACGGCCTTGGAGATGGTGCTCTTGCCCGCGCCGGCCGGGCCGTCGATTGCGATGTTGAGCCGTTCCATGCTCATACGCTCCTTCCCGCCAGCGCCCCGGTGGAGCAGGCGATCTGTATGTTGAAGCCGCCGGTGTAGCCGTCCGCGTCGATGAGCTCCCCCGCAAAGTAGAGCCCCGGCACGCGCTTTGACTGCATGCTCGAGGG
>ERZ795058.1767-NODE-1767-length-27874-cov-10.388296_pt1 | contig 27874 bp, 23 predicted proteins | sample MGYA00375142_ERZ795058 | MGnify/ENA primary metagenome ERZ795058 (study PRJEB30187, sample SAMN05720210) | activated sludge metagenome | isolation source: anaerobic digester from wastewater treatment plant | place: Japan | collected 2015-04-20 ... | reverse complement strand
GGGGCGAAGGGGGGATGCTTCGCCACCCGGAAAGAACATGAGCCCTGCTTTTACTATGTACCAAAAATTTTAAAAAGGGCATTTTTTTCATGATATTTTCAGTACCCGACCGTGCTAAGAAAAGTACGAAACTATCTGGGTGTTGCAAATGTTGCATTTTTTATATATATACACGAAAAAATGGTAACATAAGTATAGTTCCGTATAATTAAGCGAAAAAAGAAATATATTTTTCTTTCGCTTCGCAAACATCACCAACATGCAACATTTACATATATATATGTATAATACCCCTATAAACATTGGGTTTTCTGCGTTTGAAAGTGTTGCATTTGAAATGCAACATTTGCCAACATTTGCAACATTTGCAACATTTGATTTTAGGCATGATGCAACATGTTGCAAAAATGTTGCATTTAAATGCAACACAAAAAACGGCTTATTTTCGTCGATTTTGCGCACAAATTTTCAGTACTGAAAAGATATTCAGTGCATCTGATATTGTGATATTTTTGTATTGACATTTTGTTTGTTATGTAGTATTATAATTGCAGAAGGAAGATTTGCTATGAGTAAGGAAAAGCAGGTAAAGGTTGTCGCTCCCCACAAGCGGAGTGGCAAGAATCATCCTCGCGGGATTATTTACGGTGACAGTTACGCGAATGCACCTGACAGTCATGTTCATGTACTTCTTCATTTAGCGCAGGGTTTGACGGTTGAGGAGGTATCGAGACGTACTGGTCGCAGCACTTCTACGATACGTAATATTATGAGTCATCCTCCGTACCGGTCTTGGTTAGACGAGCAGCAGCGGAAGTTTATGGAAGGTCAGATAGAGCATTTTTTGAAGCTTTCGGAGGCGAAGGGTGAGATGGCTGACATTTTACTTGATTTGATTCGTAATACTTCATCGAAGCCTAGCGACCGTCTTGCTGCATTGAAGTATTTTGGTGAGCTTACTGGTATGAGCGGCAAGGGTCATTCTGTTAATCATATTAAGGCTGAGTTATCTGTATCCCCTCCTGTTTCCGGTCCGAGTGACGCGTTACGTTTACGTGTTATGGAGGAATCTTCTGGTGTTAATTCAGATGTTATTTGATTTTTCTGGTGGTCTCCCTCCCTCCTCAACTACTACAGACCTGCGTTTCTTACGAGCCATCGCTCTGGGAGACCACCTTTCATGCATTTAATTCCTGACACAGTAATATCGAGAGTTAAGTATTGGGAGGGATTATATTTGAGGGCGTACATGTGTCCTGGGGGTGTTTGGACCATTGGTTACGGTCACACGCGCGGTGTTCGCCCGGGCATGGTATGCACTGAGCAGCAGGCTGATCTTTGGTTACGCGAGGATTTGGGTGATGCTGCCGGTTATGTTGACAAATACGTGACGGTTCCCTTGACGGTGAACCAGCGTGGTGCTTTAGCGAGTTTTGTATTTAATATTGGTGTTGGCAGTTTTCGTCAGAGCAGTTTACTGACTGAGTTGAACCGTGGTAATTACGCGGTTGCCTCTGAGAAGTTTGGTTTATACGTGAAATCCGGGGGTGTAGTTTTGCCTGGTCTTGTAAAGAGGCGTGCGGGTGAGCGCGAGATATTTGACACACCTGTTACAGATGCGTCGCCATTGGTTTGTTACTCTACCATCTGCGCACACTGCATTAATCGCTCTCAGGTTACAGATGCGTCGCCATTGGTTTGTTACTCTACCAAGCGACTCCCCAATCAGGATATGGTGAAGCGTGTTCAGGAGATGCTTTCTTCGTTGTCTCTTTATGATGGTGCTATAGACGGGATTCCCGGTAGTAAAACGAGTTCTGGTATTGAGCGACTGTTTGGGTTCAGGCTCACTGGTGATCCAATTAGAAAGGAGATGCGAAATGAGTAAACTGCTGATGTTGATGAGTCTAGTGAAGAAGGTATTGAAGTTGAACGGGATACTGAAGAGTCAGACGACGAAGGATCAGGCGAAGGTCGTGTTTCCGCTTGCGGTACTATTTCTGCTCCTGGGCATCATTATCCCGGAATGGTCGGACCCGGCAATGGCCGCCGCAGCAGCGACAGCGTTATCCCCTGCGATAGCCCGGTTCCTCCTCTGGCGAAAGGGGGAGGATTCTGATGAGGTGTCAATTAAACTGCCTGACGTTGAAATATTCCGAGCGAAACATGCTGGCGATATTGCCTGGTACACGTGTATTGGTACATTATACGATGCCCGTGAGGAAGGGTATGACCTTGCTACGGACACAAATGGGCGTGAATGGGACGTACACACTGGAGAGCCCACTGGCATAACATATCGGCTTCCGAACCCTGCCCCTGAAGGGATGGTTCGTGACTTTGTCGAAAGGCTGAAGAAGGGTAATTCAGATGCTTGAGAATCATGCGGTCATTATTGGAACTGCCGTAAATCTAATTGGCTTATTAACAATTTTATATAGAGTGGGGTTGTGGGTGGGCAATCTTAATTCAACAGTGCGTGTATTGGATGAATCAGTCCGCGGCGTTCGCAACGACATGGAAGTGTTAAAATCAGAGATTAAGCCAAGGATGAACGATCTTATCCGTCTTGAGCAGGCATTGGAAGCGACGGTTAATGCGGTCAACAATCTTCAGGATATAATCCGCGGCACTTTTGCCGACCGTCTAACCAAGTGCGAGAAGGACATTGTTGAACTGAAGACAACGTGCAGGGAATGCAATGATAGAATTAAACGAAACCAATAGTGTAACATCGGATGTTGCGGCTGATGCGTTTGTTGATGATGCTGCCCGTGCATCATTTTTCAAGACCATTTCACAGATGAAGAAAACCGTGAATTCGGTGCGTAATCTTGCGCAACATGCTGAGGACTTCTTCTGGCAGGCACGTGCCGAATCATTCAATTCTGCAAATCTGTCCTCCATGTCTCCGGATACGGACTTTGACACGACCGGTGTTGTTTTGTCCATTATTGGATGCACAAAAATATGCATGGCTGCTTATCCCATGCTGAACGAGATTCTTGAGAAGTTTTCGTTGATCTGCTCTCTTGAACATGCCCCCCTTGGCACCGGAATTGGGCAAACCCCATGGTTGGACGGTGACAAGATTCACTCGGATGCGACTGGCACGTTTTTTATTGATACTGTAATTGGTATATGCGATGAGATTGACGGGATGCTGGAAAGGATACGGGAATGGAACCGGAACGCGGACGGATTTGATTCGATTTCCAGTATTCAGAAGCATTATATTAGCGCATTGATCCAGATGCGCAACAGAGTGAACAGACTACTGAACAATATCGGTCCGTTCTGGCCTCCAACGATATGCCCATTTTCTCCGTATGTAGGGGTGACGAAGTCTGTAACCGGGTCCGGGAATACGGTATACCCGACTCATTTTTCGGCGACATATGATGATACTCAGACATTGCGTATTACCCTGTACCATAACGCTGAAATTATCCCGTTCAGTGAAGCGTTCCGCATTGCGGCGTGCGAATTGGTACACAATGGGGAATTGATTAATGGTGCATATGATGCGTCTGACTGGGGCGCCGCATATACTGTCATGAGCAATGGGGATAAGGTATACCGTGCTGAGGGCGGGCTTGTCCTTGTTGAGGCTGGGGCGGATGTCAATGTTGACTCCGGCATCTATGAGGTGCTTGAGATTGGCGATGAACTTTTGTTACGCAATAAGTTGTTGCGTTCCCATTCTTCAGTTGCGAAAAAGAGCAGCGGATTAAACGACGTGACTTTTTTATTCAGGTTTTTAAGGAAACGTCATGAGTTTTATGTTGGTGCCGGCAGTCCCTACGAGACGGTTTCGAATGTTCAATACAAGGCTGATGCGAGTCTGTTTCATGGCAACAATTTTGCTGTGAACCAGCGCATGAATTTCGTGTTTACAAATGCTGTAAACGAGCACAAAGCCCCTGTTATATCACCGGTTATCAATGAGGACAGTGAAGAGGAAGATTTTGTCTCTTACTCTTGGGTTGGCGTAACGAATGACGGCACTGTTCCGCCCGTGGTACCGGGTAGTTATGTCAATAATCTGAGTAAGGATACTCTGTTCACTCTAGTCAAGAGCGAAAATTCCAGTATGAAGGGGCGCATTACCGACGCTATCAGTTTAGGTACGCATATCCTGTTTTGTGGCGAATTTACCGGTCTCTTTGGTGATCAGGCGAGCCTGATGCTGTTGAACCTTGCCACAAACCGATTTGAGCCTTTCCCGATTCAAGGTGTCGAACACGGTTCAGCAAAATCGTTATCTGGTTACGACAATTACATTTTTGGAATGTTTTTTGTGAACAATACCTGGACAAACATTATCCAATTCGATCGATCTGATTATTCCGTAGTATGGACAAGCCCATATCGATTCATAGACGTTCAAGATAAGGACGTCATAGGCGATTATCATTTTCGCTACTTCACTATTCCGGGCGTGGGTCATTTTGGTACAAACAGAGAAATTTTAGATTCAATGGCTGTCTCAAGTGATTGGCATGTTATGCTGAACAAGCATAGTTTGATTTCCCGACATAATGTTATTTACCCTGTTGCGCATGAGATTTTAGGAAATAGTCTGCACGATTATTACGCTTATGACGATTCGGATAATTATGGTAAAACACTAGATGCTCTAGGGAATGTTCTCGGGACACTGACCAAGCCTGGGAAACCTAAGGTGTTGAGGAATCATGAAGAGGCGAGGCTTTTATACGGGAATGAGGTGTGGCGCGCAATGGGGAGTAACGTATCTACGAAGGTTGCTTCCGTGGATGGTGCTGATGAGATTAATGCGTCTGTTTCTGCCACCGTTGGTGGTGTTTCATCTGAGATTGTGTTTGGGAAAAATATTACAGTGAGCAGCGAGACGGGCATTGGTTATGTGTACGGACTGAACCGGTTTATAGGGACAGGATTGGACTAATGCAGATAGTAAGCTACAAGAGCGCATTGATTTCGGGGCACTTATCGCAGATGCTTGAGTCGGCTGATATGATCTACAGGATTGCGATGGAGGCTGAGAATGCGTTTTGGGACATGCTGAAACAGCAGTGTGATGCACGTATATATACGGCACCACCGGACCTTATGGCGCAGGATATTCTGAATACGCTTCCCTATCATTTGAACTATTTCATGGAGCGCTTTGCTCTGATTGTTGACGAGACATTTGTTCCAATCGCCGATTTTTCAAGCGGGACATACCCGTTTTATGTGCGCCGTGGTTTTGTCCCTGATTCGGCGGATCCAATTGAAGAGGGTGTTCCGACGATATTTCCGATCAAGGGCTATATGAGTTATGTTCCTTTTGGTGAGGCGTTCATTCGTTTGCTGTTCGGGGTTACCCATTTAATCCACAGATGGTTACAGGATCATGATGAGCGCGCATCGCTCCCGTTTGTTCGCGGGACTTCCATGAAAACGATGTACAATCAGATACACTCTCTTCTGGAAAATCATGTGAGCACGAATTTTGCCGGCGTGGCAACACCAAGGTATATCAGTCAGTACAATGATAACCCTGCATTCCTTCCTGGATTCATGGCTGAGGAGGTTCCGTATTATTGCCGTATCTGTGAGTTCAAACTTAAAGATGGCTTTTACGAGGCGGATTTGTATGTGAATCAGGCGGAGGATATGTTGGATAGCATATTCAATGATAACTGGGTATTCATAGAGAATCTGGACTCTAAGGATGAACACAGTGAGTTTTTAAAAGGGTCTGTGTTTTCTGCTGATGCGGCGGACGGGCTGAGCGGAACAACGATAAAACTTCGTCCCGCCCTGACCGACACTGACCTTGAATTTTTTGAGTTTTTCACGAATCATTTGAAGCCGGGTACGGTCATGCATACCAATGTGACACGTATCCCCGGGAACGGATATATATTGAGGGACATTGGCAAAGTGACATTACTGGATAAAGGAGAGCCCGTTGAATAAGTTTGAAATAACTGAAGAGGAATATGTTGATGCAATGGCAAGCCGAGCCGGACTGGAGAAATTACTCCTTCGTGTGTATGCTGACGTACGCATTGCATTCTGGGAAGAATCGTCCAGAGTTATTGCATGGATGGCTTGGGAATCAATCCCGTTTCTGAAGGCGATTGATACGTTTCTGGTGTCTAAGCCCGAATTGAATAACGCCGATTTTGTTGCCATTGCGTTCATGATTAAGGGGCGTGTACCTAACATGCCGTTAATGGAAATACTGAAGGTGGCTGAAGTGGCTTATAACAAACAGAAAGAAAAGAAATCTGATGGCAAGGCTGGCGAAGCGGGATAATCTCCCCATAATCCGCTTTGATGTGGATGGGGAGATGATTATCCATACCGATGACCAGAAACTGCATGACATGCTCTGGGACTTCCGGTATGGTGATAATGCTCTGGAAAACTTTGCAAAGTTTTTCTTTAATAGCATTGATTCCCGAGGTCGTGTTCGTGGTTCATTTACGAAGCCGTTTAATAGTCACAGGAAAGCGTTTGCACAGCGGATTAGCGATGTGCAACTCCCCTATATCTGGGGTGTAGCAAACCGGTCATTTGGTAAAACAACGCTTATCTGGGCGGAAATTATCCGGCGTATAGTGTTCCGGATAAGTCCGTTTGTGCTCTATGTAAGCTCTGAATTGAAGTTGGCTGAGCAACGCACGGAGAGTATCCGGCTTGCTCTGCTCACCAATCCATTGATCACGGAAGTATTTGGAACAATGGTTCCTCAGTATGTTGATGGCGTCCGTGAGGTTTGGGGCAAGAAAGCATGGAAACTCGTTGATCCGATTACCGGTCAATCGTTCTGTGTTGTTGTGCCTAAGTCAGACAATGCCGTTGTGAACGGACTTGTTGACTTCATCGAGGGACGCCAGCAACGTCCTTCATTGATCCTGTGTGACGATATCACGGACCGACGCAGGGTAATGGATGAGGCTTACAGAGAAGAGCATATCGACTGGTTGTGGGGTACTTTGTTCCCCTGCGTTGAAACTGAGATTCAGCCAGACCCACGCACCCATAAATGGAGTGAAATCAAACCCGGGCACCGACCGCCGTGGCAGATTATGATTATTGACACGTGCAAACACTCACAGGCTGCTGTGGAAGTGGCAGCACAACAACCAGACTGGTTTGGTGACAGATATGCAACGGCAAGAGAAACGGAGCCGGGTAGTCAAGTATTTGTATCCATTGTTGATTATTTGACTGATGAGCAGGTTCAGGAGCAGTTTGAGAAGTATAAGCGGGTAGGAAAGGAAAACAGATTTTTTAAGGAATATCTGTGTACTGCCGGCGCATCAAACGACAACAAGTTTCCTACTGAATTTCAGTATTATACAGAAGACTTGTCGTTGAACGACAATAAGGACGTAGTACGTTTTATTATCGTTGACCCGGCACGCACAGCCAATCCGAGAAGCGCATTTACGGCTATGCTGTCTGTTGCAGTGGATTGCAAAAATGCGAATGTGTATTTGCGTGATATGATCCATGAGCGCCTGAATTATGAAGATATCGGGTTCAGGCTGTGCGCTTTTGCATCAAGGCATAACTGCGATATACTTGCCGTTGAAGATGCAGGGCTTCACGACGCTATCCGTGGTCCACTTGAGAAGTTTGCTCAGAAGATGGGTATTAACGCATCATGGATATGGTTACCCGCCGCCCGCAAGTACATTGAGTCTGAGGACGGTGAACGGCGTACAATCAAGGAAGCGCGTGCATCATCGGCGCTCTGGTTATACCGCCCCTTTGAGCCAACCCATCCAAAGGGGCATGTCTGGCATTCCGAAAGTATAAAGCACGGACCATTAGAACAGCAGATGATTTCGTTCCCGGACTGCCGTGGCTGGGACGCAATTGACACGCTTGGCTATGTTGATTATGTCATGCGTAATATTGGCTTGTATTTTGATAAGCAGGTGGAGCACCCTGATGAAGAGAATCGTATTCCTGTGAAGCAATATGATCCTTGGGATGATATTTTGAATGAATCCTACGAGGAATTGTTTGTATGATATTTGAGAAAAAACATGATTACGAATATCCAAAGGGAATCAATCTTGATCCCAACAGTGAAACGCACAAGAATTTACTTCAGGCTTTGAATGACCGGATTCGCAGGGGGTATCGGACGGGTCAAACAATGCGTGACTCTTGGCGCAAGTTGGATCATTTGCAGACGGCTTACGTTCCTCCTGATGCGCATACTTCACTTGACATGCAGCGTGACCCGAAGGCTCCTGTTCGTGTCGTTGTCCCTGTGTCAAGGGCAAGTTTGGATACTATGGTTGCATATGCGGCTGGTGTTTTCTTTGGCGATCCTACGGGTATGTATCCATTGACGGCAAGATCGTCTAAGGAGGCTATTGTTCGGGCGGCAAAGATGGATCGGCTCTTGAACGCTCAGGCACAATGGTTTCAACACAAGCTGTCTCATTTCACGTCGTTGCGCGACACATTTTTGTATGGAGTTTCGGCGAAGGCACCTGTCTGGCGCAAGCATATAAGAAAAGAGCCTGTCCCAACAGAGGTGACCGATGTTTTGTTTACCTTGATCCGTGAAGAGATGCCGGAACTGAAGATTGGCGACGTGATTCGTGTTCTTGAAGAGCGCGTTTATCATGAGGGGTCATACATAGAGAACATTGATGTATATTCATTGATCCTTGATCCTCATGCGGGCTTGAATCGGTATCAGGAGTCTGAATTTATCGGATATTGGAAACGCTCCAATGCCATGCTGTTGCTTCGTGATGAGGCGGACGATGAGATGCGTTTGTTCAACTGCAAGTACGTTTATGACCTGACCAAGTCTGACAACGCAAGAAGCACTACAGCGAATTGGCTGCAGGAAAGCGGTCGCCACGAAATGACTGATGCCGGATCTTCCGATATGGTACCGGGCAGTCAGGAATCACAAACGACGAATGAGGTGGATATCGCTTACCTTTTCTGGCGCATGATTCCCAGTGAATGGGGGATTGGCGATACGGATCATCCTGAACTTTGGGCATTTGCCGTGGCTGGTGAGCAGGTCATCATTCAAGCGTATCCACTGGACTATGATCATGGCATGATCCCAATGGTCATGGACGGACCGCAGACTTGCGGATATGACATGCTTCCTGTGTCCAGTCTGGCGGCTACCTATGGACTCCACCAATTCATTGACTGGAAAGTGCGGATGCACTACTGGAATGCGTCTCGAGTACACAATTCCATGTTTGTCATTGATGGCAGCATGATCAATTCTGAAGATTTTCGGAAAGGCGGTCCGCGTCAGATTATCCGATTGCAACGTCCTCTCTATGGTGATGGGAACATTGACAAGTTTATCAAACAACTTCAATTTCACGATATGACCAACGATTACCCGAATCATGTTCAGGCGTTGATGCAGTTCAGTGATTATTGTGTCGGCACTCATGCGATTACGCAAGGCGATATGTCTGGTATGCCCGAGCGTCCTACACAATGGGGTCTACAGGCGGCTCAGCAGGCAGCACTGAGCAGACTTGCTAAAGATTGTCAGGTAATCACAGAGCAGAGCTATTACACTTTAATCCGTCAGATGTGTCATAATAATGTCCAGTTTCTGGATAATGATATGATAGTGCAAATATTGGGTAGCAGATACGAAAATCAACTGCGTGAAGAAATGGGGTTGCCGCCAGGCGTCGATGATATGGTTGTGTCTCCATGGGACCTTGACATGAGCTCATTCGAAATTGAGCCTTTGAACAGAATGCAGAAAGAGACGGACATGCAGGCAATGAGCCAGATGGTAGATAGGATGCTATCCATTCCTGAGGTAGCCATGGACGCATTTGGCAATATGGATGTGGGGCGCATGTTTCTGTCTATAATCCGTAAAATGGGATTTGAAAATGTGCATGAATTCAGGAAAGAGGGCGGTCAGATGCCCGGCATGGAAGCGCAAATTCTACCTGACGAGCAGGTCATGGCAATGCAACAGGCAGGGGACATAATTCCTGCTGGGATGATGTAGTATGAGACATGACACAAAGAAAGCGATTAGAGCAATTGCTGAAGCAAAACAACCGCGCATGAACCAAGAGGTTTATGACGCATTTTTCAACAGCCCATGCTGGATAGCCTTGAAGCAGGCTGCAATTCAGGGGCTTGATTCCGCTGCTGACATAGTGTTTGCAAGTAATGATATAATAGAGATACAGCGGATGCGTGGTGTCATGCAAGGGCTGATGTTTATAATTGACAGTAGAGAAAACCTGACCCGATTGATCAGCGATAATATGGATGTTGTTGCTGAGGTCAGTAGCTGCCTTAAAACGGCAATAACTGAATTGGAGAAAGAAAATGGACGGAACAAACCCAACGACTGATGGACCCATTGATTTGCCGCCTCTTGATGCTGGTGCTAATGAGAATTATAGCCCGTATCAGGATATCCCTGATGAAGAAGATATTCCTACTCAGGAAGAAGATCGGTCGAATAAAGCCGAAGAGACTGAGGAATCGAATGAAGTTGCGGATGCTCTGAAAAAGCAGATGGCTTCTGAATCCGGCGAGGATGATTCGGTTAAAGAGGATTCCAAAGAGGATCGTGAAGAAAAGCCAAAAGAAGAAAAGAAGCCTGCTGAGCCGGCTGATTTTGACATTACGGACGATGACCTTGACCGTGCATTGGATTCTATTGATAATTTCCGATCCTTGGTCGGCAAGGTGGAAGCGCGTGTCCAGCGCAATTTTAATGAACGTCTCTATCAATTTGCTGGAGATATCAGTACGCATGTTGAGAAAATGATTTATTTGAATGAAGCAACAAAAGAGTGCCCTGAAATACTTGTGTATCAGGACGCATTTCGGGTAGCATATAATAAAGCCTGTAAGGATGCAAAAGACGGAGACCTTCGTGCTCCGGTCTTTAAGGCAGTTGAAATATTGAGAAGTGAGATAGGCAAGCTTGACGCATTGAAATCTGGCAATAAAATTGATGTCAGATCGAAGAAAGCCCCCAAGCAGCCGTCTGGTGCCGGTCGTCAGGCGCAAGCCGCACGCAAGAGTGACGATCACGACGGTATCTCGTTTCTTGAAACATTGCTGTAGGAGGTACTATGAAGCCTAAAGCACCTAAAAAGATGATACCATACCCATTCAGACATTTCGTACATTGGTTCGGCACCCAGTACGGTGTTTGCCTTACTGGCTCTGTTCCGGACTTTAGGAAAGGGCTGAAGATCGGTGAGGTTGAAATAACTCCTGATAAGGCGGCGGCGTTACTGGAATTACTTGACGGGAAGCCCTCGGGGAAATCACGGCGCCAAAAGAAGGAGGCAGTTGAGGAACCCTTAATCGAAGAACAAGAAGATAAGGAAGAACGATCATGAGTTTCATGGAATTTGGCAATCTGGTACAAGATGTTGTGTCCAGTCATGGGACGAATGCGGATCAGCGCATTCAGGAGCGGCGCGCGAAGCTGTATCGGCAGACGCCCAATAAGAACATGATGGACACCCCTTTGACGAAAATGGTCATGAGCAATCTTGGTTCGGGCAAGGAAGCTCCTGAATTCAAGTGGAGCATGCAAAGCCACGACCCTCGATTTGTTCATGTGACCGCTGGTGGAGTGCATAAGGTGGACACGCTGAACTCTGCCGTCGGTGCTACTGAACAGATGGATGCTGATGCGAGTGTTTACCTGAAGATGACGGCAAACGACGCAAGACAGGTTATGAAGCATGAAGAAGTAATGCTGACGCTGCTTGCCGACGATGACAGTCATTCCGATCATGGTGCATCTGTGCATGGCGAAGTTGTTGGTCGTGTTATTAACGGCAACAACTCTTATGCACAGGTGAAACTGTTCAAGAAAGACACTGGCGGCGGTGGCGTTGACGGGAATGTTCTCGGGCAATTCAATCAGGGCAATGCGCGTTTGATCGTAAGTCCTATTTCTCCGGCTATGCCTGAGGGATCGAAGCTGCCTTGGACTCGATTCCGCGAACCTACGGAGAAAGAGAACTATATTCAGACGTTCATGGCAGGTCTTGGGCTGACCGGCGAAGAACTCTCGAATGCACAGATTTTCACTGAATCCACGTACAAGCGATACTGGTTGCAGCTTTGGAAGCAGTTCAACACGTATATTGAGCGCGGGATCATCTTTGGTACGAAGCGCAAAGCGACTGTTGACGACAATTTGACTGGAGAAATTCAGACATTGTCTCAGTATCGTATGGGCGGGATATTATGGATGCTTATGGACCCGAACTTCGGGAACGGCGCGAACGTGTTTGACATCCGCAAGACAGGAATGTTTATGGACACGGACTTCACCGGTGCCACTTGGGATACGGGCGCTTATGATTTCTTGAAGCTGGTTTTGATTAAACTGTCCATGTTCAGCTCTGGGCGCAAGAAAATGTATACCAGCGCTATTGTGAAGCAGGAGATCATCAACCTGTTCGAGCGCATGTCTCATGTAACTGTAGATACGAAGCACAAAGACGCTTGGGGCTTTGAGGTTACTCGGATCGATGGGCTGAACTGCTCTCTTGAAATTTCGCAGCATACCGATTTCAGTAACAACCCGGCTCTGGAGCGTGATGCGATCATCGTGGAGCCCGAACTGATTTCTGGAGTGCACAAGAAAGGGCGTGGTCTTGCCGTAATCAAGAGTATCAAAGAAATGAAGAGTCGTCAGGTTGAAGATGGATTTGGATGGCGCGACGCTATTCATGAAGGCATCTTCACGACGCTTGGAATTGAAGTCGATAATCTTGATGCGATGTGCTACATCAAAAACCTTGGGCGCGACTTTGCTTCTTGAGTTGTCTGTTTCTTCATATAACCTCCGTGGGTGCGTCTTGCCGCGTGTCGGGCGCACCCCACCCTTAAAAGGAGTTTTAAGATGGGTATTAAACCTAAAAGTAGCAAAAAGAAGGTCATTCCCGACATTGATTTTGTTGGCAAGTTTGAGGTGGACGGGAGGTCCTTACATGATGTAGTTGAAGACATTGTTAACGATCTTACCGAAGACATTGTTAACGGTCTTACCCTTGTTTCTGCCACCGTTGGTGGTGTTTCATCTGCGATTAATGCTGTTGGGACTCTGGTTAACCTCCGCACTCTTGGTCACCTTTTTGTCGTTGACGGTGACACAGAAGATAACGAAGGCGTCTATCAAGTACCTGACGGCACCAGTATTGTCATCATCAAGCGAGACTCAGTGACGGGGAGGGTGAAGCTATCCCCGCCGAACGACGCCCCGAGCGTAATACTGGTTTCGCAGGTCGATGGCGATCTCGACGAGGTAGAATGGGATGGCTACTTATTGAGCTTATGCCCAATTAGCCTGTTTTTGCGGGGTACTACTAGCTGGATGAATGTGCCCCTCGCCGATGCCTTCGAGTCATGGAGCAATTACCGCATGAAAAACGATACCTTCACTATTACCGGCAAAGACGGAATTGTATCCGTGCCTGCTGGTACCGGAAAAATTGTGTGCACGTCGCTCACAGACGCAGTTACACTTAATTTGCTTGGTGATTTTTACCCGCAGGTCATCTTGGTGAACAATGTCGCTGGTGGTAAAAAAGTCACATTTGCTGGCGTAGATGTTGAGAACGCGAATAGTTTAGCGTTCGCAAACTTAGGCGGGGATTGGTTCCCCTTGGGTGAATAGTAGGGCGTAGTTTATGGATGCCGAATCTGTGGCAATGTTGTTTATTGAGACGAGTGGACGGTACGACCTTTTGACCGTGGACGGTACGAATAACGTTCCGTCCGCTCGCGCTTATTGGTATCTTCAATCTGCTCAACGCTGGCTTGACCGTGAACTTGGGCATCCGAAGGAAGATGCGTGGATTATAAAGAATGTCGCTGCAAGACAGTCTAGTGTTTCGTTCAGGAATGCCCGGTATGTTCGGGATGTATTTGAGGTTTCTGGTGACGGGGAAAACATGGTCAGAATCAGCTGGAAACCAGAGCCCTATGAGACAGGTTCGTCTGATGAGCATTGGCCATTTCATAGTATCTCCTTTGAACCACGTGATTTTGATCGGACCTTGAAGATCAGGTGCGTCATGTACTCTCCTGAAAATATGGAACCTAGATCGTTGAGTTTTTGGACTGTCCAACATCCGGATGTACTGATTCGGTCTATGCAACGCATGGCTGAAATCGACATGCGCAATACACAGGGTGTAAATGATTATGAGGTGCCGTTACTGCGTGACTGCAAGCGCATTTATGATGATATGATTGCCGAGGAGATGGGTGGACCGACTGAATACTGGAGAATTCAATAATGTTACATCCTTCTCAAAAGACTTCAATTCCAATGCCCCAGTCTGTTTATGTGGACCGGGTTGTTTTTTCCGGTCCAGCCTCGCAATCTGGCGTGGTTGTTATCGGGTTCCGGCCGCCCCGGGACGTGAGGCTGAATCGGATCTCTTTGTTTATAGATAGTTTAGACTCAGGCAGTGTTACGGTAAAAACGCTTCTAAATAAAGAGGTGATTGGCAGTGTAACTGCTGTGGAGGGCGGCAATTCGTTTCCTGATAGTATTACTGTCAAGGCACTGGACAGGCTTGATGTTGTTTTTTCTGTCGGTGAATCATTTGTTGACACTGTAATTAAAGGGGTGTATTTTTCCTACGAGATTACTAATGCGTGAGTACAATATTAACATACCGTTTACCGGACTGAAATATCATGAAGGTGATATATCCGGACTTCAGGAGTTGAAAAACCTATATCCTGATCGTGGTTATTGGGTATCACCCCGGTTCAGGTATGTGTTTGATGCTAGGTCGGAAGGATACTCATTTGGCAGTCATGCAGTTTATGGCGAGTACAGGTTTTTATCAAACGGATACATAGAAATTCATTCTGTTGAGGACCTGTACAAGATCGGGCGTGACCCAGATTTTCCGTTAGACGGTAAGTATATTGTCCGGGATAATTTGCTTGCTACTCCACCATATGAACACGAATATGTTATTCCCGGCACATTTACCGGACACATAGATGGTGGTTGGTATCCGATAAGTTGCGGGCAGACTTTATTTGAGCATCTTGCTGGGACTGCATCCAGAGTGAACTGGGGCGGCTCCGGCACTGTTGTTGATGACAGGCAGATTGGTTTCGCGATTGGCGTATCCGGAACTGCAGATAGGTGTTTGGGTGCATCTGATTTTTTTTGCAATAGTAATACAGGTATGCTGCAAAATTGCCGACTTGGCAATTTGGGTGTAGTAAATAATTCTGGGGTGATCAGGGATTGTCTTGCTGCCTGTAGTCTTGGTATCACAAATACAGGAACAATCATCAACTCTTACTTAGGTGAAATTAACCGGGCTTTATCACCGAATATCTGGAAAGATAATGGGGCATTACAGGAATCTGGACATACTGATTTGATCTATATTGATGACGACAGTGATGTTGTGCAGATTTGTCGGCTTCCTTTCTCCAACCCCGTGTCAGAGGTCTGGTTTGATAATGTGCTTATTGTTGCAGGTGATGAAGGCGGAGCAATCGTTTACCCTGATGGCACTTACATTTATAATCAAAACATAACCAGAGTGGCGTCCTTTGATGCACGTCTTTTCTACACGAAGGTGCGTGATAAAGGGGTGTACTACGGGCTTGTTGATTCCGCTGATATTGAGGGTGTATTTAATTATAATGAACATAATATCCGTGATACTCATTTGAATGAGGATGGGTATATGTATATGCCTGCGCATATTCAGCAGATAAAGCGGCTTGGCGACGCAATGGTCTGTTATGGCGATTGCGGGGTGTTCCTGCTCAATGAAGCCCTTGGCATGCCGGCTTTAGGCGAGATACACGGACTTCCATCTGACGTGGGTATTGCCGGGGCGTTATCGGTGGACGGGACGCTTTATCAGCACGTGTTTGTTGGCACTGATGGTAATGTCTGGCGGATCCTGCACAATTTTACCGCTGAAAAACTTGGTTATGATTGGATATTCAGAAACACCCAGCCACGAGTGCAACTCGAGCCCGGTACGGGTTATTACTGGGTGGGCAATTATATACTCACTGAGAGAGGGCTAGGCGGGCCTATGGACTGGGCTCCTAGAGGCATGTCTGTCTTATCTCAGGGAACAATAGTAATAGCAGATCCGATGCCTTCTTATGTTAATGTTTCACTGAAAACTAACATACTGGACATGGCGAATAACGGGCAAAAACGAATTACCGTTGTAAATGTAATTTCCGAGATGAGCGATGTTCATGTCACTACCGACTATAAGTATAGCAGTGATGCGACCATGTGCGCGGGGAAACCCGTTCTCTGCTCTCCGGAAGGTGCTGCGTTCAGTAACACGTCTTTTGTCTATGGCACAGTTCGCGTGTCCGGGGTAGCGCGCCCCGGCGATCGAATCACGAAAGCAGAGATAAGGTATCAATCTCATGACCGACGTTATATCAGAGGCACTAGAGGAGTATCACAATCAGGTTCAGAAGAAGAGCAGGCTGAGGCTTGAACTTCTAGAACAACATGGTGTGACTGCTCTTTGGCCGTCATTGATGAAGGCGGTAGAATCGTCATCGGATCGATGGGGTATTGCCGATATATCCCGGAGGATTCGGGCGAAGGAGTTGTATTGTCTTGCCATTTGGAAAGACGACCTTATTTGTGGATCGCTTGTTCTGCAACCGACTGTCATTGAAGGCATGTCCGGAATAAACATCCTTGGCTTGAACTCAGACGGGTTTTCAATTGATGATTGGAAAGAGGCTATTTCTATTTTGTGCGATATGCTCCGCACTGCTAATGTAAAGACTCTGATGGCTGTCTCTGATAACCCGAGAGTGATTGAAATTATGAAGGCGGACGATTGGCGATTGCGCACGGTCGGGTCAAGGGAGGTCTAATTATGGGTTGGGATCATTCAAGTACAACAGAGGCCGTTTACGACCCCTATGTCAGGGCAATGTTTGGGTCTGTCCACGCCGACAAGGCGGGGGACGAAGATCATGACTGGATGCCTGTTAAGCAGCAAAATATTGGAGGTCATTTCAGGGCGCACAACAATGCAAACATATCGCTGACTTCACCAGACTCGAATGTGTTTGACTTTGGCGCGTTTCGTGCAGCAATGTATGCATATAACAGCTCTCAAACGGGGGGCATTGGTGCAAAATCAAGTTCTGGTCGTGAAGCCGGGACAGGCTCTGAGTTTGGTATTCATTATGTAAAAGGGCCGTGGTGGTGGGCGTATAATCAGATAGCGATTCCTAATGGCGACTCGATATTTGATGATCCGAAATACATGGTATATCGGAACCCTCTGCTTGGGTTTGGTAACGACGAGAATCAGTTCTCAACCGCTAGTCTATGGCGTGCGTTCAGTGATACTACTGGCAAAAAGAACGAAGGGATGATGGGTGCACTTGAAGCGATTGAAAAAGATATCGCATTTAAGGAGGGTGTAAGTTCTTTGCCTTATATTTTTGGGGAGAACACTAAAGACTACTTTGATCAAATGACTGATATGGTAATCGGGTCTGACAGCATGGTCGCACCCATAGACAATATCTTGAACAGCGGCTATATCGAATCCGGTGGGACTGACCCTTATGCGGAAGTAAAGAATGCTACTGAGATTGATACAATTGATCCGGAATCTTTTGTTGAAGACGATACCAGTATAACGGCTTTGGAGTTTGATGCATTTGACGTTGATGCGGATATAATTGATACTGTTCCTTTAGTAGACGTTTCTGGAATTACTGTAGACACGGATATTACTCACCCCGACTTGGATGAGATTGAGTATGGGTCCGCATCTACGCTAAAGACAGTTACGCCAGGCTCCATGAGTATCAGCGCTCCGACATTGATTGCCGGAGGCATGCCTGAGCCAGACATTGAGGATGCGGTTATAGATGATGATCCTATTGAGTATCAGGTGGAGGCAATATATTTTACGAGCAATGAATACACAAGTATTTCTCAGCCAGGTGATGTTGCAGGAGGCACTGTTACAGCCAGTATTGCCGCAACAACAAGTGTTATTCCAAAAGGGAGTATTACCGCCCCTCTTGCTGGCGATTCTATATTTATCGGCGATATTGACGATCTGACTTTTGACGATCTTACTATTGTTGATGAGTTGGTCAGCCCCTCCACTCAGGATGCATCAGCGACAGCACTTGTCCCACCCGTATTGGATCCGGACACTATCTATAAGCCCACCACGCCTCTTGTGACTGATTATGGGGAGGTGGACCTTCCTGCCACAGATGCGACAGCTTATGACGTTGATTTGGATGCTATTCTTCCCGAGAGCTATTTGCCGGATGATTATTCTCCTGTTGTTGCAGATGAAATAATACTTTCGAAAGGAAAAGTATTACCGGGTACGATTGATCTGGCTGCTTATGACGCTATTCTTCGAGCTGATATTGATGCGGCTGTGTCTGCATTGCGTGATTCCCTGTCGCTTCGTTATTCTGAAGAGGAAGCCAACATGCGTCGATCCCTGTCCCTGGGGCGGCGAGGTCTTTCAACGCATTTTGACCGGGCTCAGGCGATTCTTGCAGCGAATATGGAGGCACAGGTTAATCAGTACGAGAAGGAATTGGTTATTGAGGGAATGAAAACGAATGCCGGTCTGGCGTCTACGGCTGCTGATTTGGAGACTCGGGCGAATATTGCATCGGCAGAAAATTATTTGCGCACATTGCTTGGTTATGCTGAGAATGGGGTCCGTCTTATTGTGACTCAGTTCGAAGGCTGGATTCGTGCAGCATTACAGAATGCAGATTTACAGACCCGGGTTTCCATGTCGAACTATGAGAATGCTGTCCGTGCGGCCATAACGACATCAGAGAATCTTGTGCGCATGTCTGCGGCTGTTCTGGAGGCAGGTACGTCCATTGAGCGTGTGCTTGCAGAGAATTCGCTACGTGCACAGATATCGAAGACGGAGATTGCATTGCAGGCGGCCACAACAATCAGCCAGCTTGGTACTCAGGTTGCTATGGCCAATAAGGATGCTTATAACAGGGCATCTATTGCCTATGCAGAGAATTCGTTACGAGCCGCATTGACAACGACCGAGTCCCGGGTTCGTGTTGCGCTGGCATTACAGGAGGATATATCCCGCACTAATCTGGCAAATCATGATGCTGCTACAAAGGCCGTGTTGACAAAGTTTGATTCTGACTTAAAAGCTGAGATTGCTTATGCTGAGAATGCATTGCGTGCAGCCATATCAAATCGTGAGATTACCAGTTCAGAGAATATTGCACAGGCGGAGAATGTGTTGAAAGCGGCGCTTGCGTCTTATGACGGGAAGATTCGCACAATTATTGCTGATGCGGAGAACAAAGTTCGCGTCATGATTGGCAATCAGGACGCCAAGATTCGCGCTGGAGAACTGGCTGTACGAGAGGGTCTTGCGCTTCTTGAGACCGAATTCAAGAGGCTGATTGCGAATCAGGATGCTTATCTCCGGATAAGTCTTGGGAAGCAGGAGACTTGGGCACGGATTCAGTTATCTGAATTTGACGCATCTGTCCGTGCTGCAATAGCAGATCAGGAGAATGATGTTCGTGCTCAGATAGCTGTTTTGGAAACTGATTCCAGACTTGCTATTGCGACAGCGGAAAATGCTACACGAGCGAACATTGCGCAGGGCGAGAGCATCCTCCGTCTGAAGATTGGTAAGCAGGATATTCTTGTCAAGGCGGCATTGGCGGAGCATGAGGGTCTGCTTCGGGCTGCTTTTGAGAATCATGGCGCCGAATTGAAGGTTGCCATAGTGAATCAGGAGACGGCGATGAAGGCAGCATTGGCTAATCAGGACTCTGCGCTTCGTTTTGATTTGGCTTATCGTGATTCGATGCTGAAGGCAAGACTGTCTACGCAGGACGCATCTGTAAGGGCGTCAATGCAGGATAAAGAGATGGTTATGAAAGCCATCCTTGCCGATCAGGACATTCGGCATAAGTACGACGCCATGGAACAACAGCGGTTGTTGGATGATATTACGATGAAGCAGAACCTGTCCAAGGTGCTTTATGACGTGTATCTTGGCTGGATGCGCAGTTACGAGAATCATTTGAGTATGATTGGCAGCATGGTAGCGGAGGGAATGCGCAAACATACGTCTGAATTGATAAATGATCGTGAAATGTTGGTCAAGTCCGAGACACTTCGCTGGGACGTAATGCAGCAGAGAGCGGCGTTTATTGAGGGTCTTGCTGGGCTGAAATGGCAGTCGCAACTTCAGAATATGAGTGTTATTCAGCAGGCTTCAGCATCTCTTGGTCAGGCAACAGGAGTTCGTGAGACTCCAAGCCAATTCACAAGAAAAATGCAAACGGCTGGTTTTTTGATGGATGCAATTGGCGGATTGACCGGACTGATTACATCAGTCTTATAAAGGAGCGGATAATGGGTACAAGCGGACTAAAAAAGAAAGAGAAAGCATTTGCCATCTCTAAGTTTTTCCTTGATGTGGGAGCAGGGATGGGTGATGGTGGTCCTGCCGGTGCTGTCGGTAACAATCTCCGGGAAAGCGTTTCTTCCGCAGCGGCTGCCAATGCGGCTGAGTTGCAACGGAAACGGGAAGAGAAGCGACAAAAGAAGGGCTTGTTCAAGTCTTTAATTGGCGCTGGCGCTGGATATCTGGTTGGCGGAGAGCCCGGCATGGCTCTGGGTGCCGGGTTGGCTGGCGCGAAGTCTGCCGGTGACGTGACGTCTGCGATCGGCAATTTTACGCAAAGCGGCGGTTTCCAGAAGGGTCCGTTGACAGGAGCGCTATTCCCGACGAAAGGGCTTGCGTCCCCCGGTGCAGCCGCTCCGGCTGCTGTCCCGGGATCAACTGGAGATACTCCCGGTATTGATACCAGTTTATTTAACAGCAAACTTTCCCTTGGCAATCAGAGTTTGCCTGCGACGCAGGAATCCTTGGGCTCCTTTGGCTCCTTTGGCAATCAGAACCCGCCCGCGACGCAAGGATCCTTAGGCTCCTCTTTTTATCCTTACTATGATGATCAGTTAAAGATCAAAAACAAGTATAGAGGTTATTGACATGTTAAATCTTTTTAATAAAGACAAGACATTTGGTTATGCTGAATTGGACAGGAACCATAATCGGGTTCCCGGCGCTAAAATTGAGATGGCAGTAAGATATCCTGCACAGCAACCGCAAATTACAAAGGGTGCGATAGAAGCACAGGACACGATGCGCAAAGCGTCTGGCTGGGGTAAAGGCGGGGCTTTGCTTGGCGGGCTTGCCGGTACTCTTTTGACGGGAAATCCGCTGCTAGGCTCTACGCTTGGCAATTTAGTGGGCGGCAGTATTGGTCAGGCGGCGGGTGGTGTCATGCCTACGTTTAAAGATGCTCTTGGCTATACTGGCACTGGGCTTGCCCGCGGCGCCGTTGGCGGCGCTATAGGCGGCGGCACCGACTTGGGCGGTGGATTGAGCTACGGCGTTGGTGCGGGGGCGCTGAGTGGATTGGGTAATATCTTGGGACTGAACATGGATTATTCTCCAAGGATGGTCTACAACGAAAACACAGGCAAGATCGATAGGATTTAATCATGCTTGATTTATCTAAATTTTTCTTTGGTGAGCAGATGCCTGTTGTGGCACCTCCAGCAACTGACAGTGTCATGGCTGACTATGAAGAGATGATGAATTATACGAATCAGATGATGTCTGGCAGTGGCGGTGGCGGTATTGCTGGCGCTCCTGTTCAGGGTTTTCTTGGCGGATTGGCTCAGATGGGCGGACAAAAATCGTTTCTTCAACCAGAAGCGCCTGCTGGGGTGAGCGCTGCATCCGGATTCGCGATGGGTCCGCAGTTGTATCAACAGGAGGTGGCAAGGCAGCAGGAGCGAAACATTCAGGCTGCGCAATTGCGTGCTGAGGAAGACAAGCAAAGACAGCATCATCAATTCTTGAGTGAGATAGAGAAAGGTCGCCAGCGTATGGAGACACAGAAGATGCTGATCGATATGAAGGACCGGCAGGATCAGATGAAACTCAAGGAAGCTGAGTTTGATATAAAGGACAGAGAGAGTAAATTAAATGAGCGTATTGCAAAGTATAATTTTGACCAAGCAGTTAAATATGGGGATGCGCCCACATCAACCGTCTCTGATACAGGGTTGGGTAAAACTATTTACAAAGATGGGCGCGTTGAAACCTGGGTTGATCCGGTTGCAAAAGAGCATTATTTAAGTATGTGGCGTGAGCAAAATCTAGCAGATGATTATATGAAACATTATGGTGGCGGCACTGGCGGTGGCGTAGGTGGTAGAACAGCACCTGTCCCTGAGAGCGGTGGAGAATATGGTGTTGGCGCAGATGGCACGACAGCAATACAAAGATTCACAAGCAATAGAAACAAGATGATAAACGACCTTCTTATGAAGGCCACTGGTGCCGGGGCTGTGCCAGACATGGAGGAGATTATGGCAATTGTTGACCAGATATATCCACTGACAGCATTGCAGACTATGCCAAGGGCAGAACGCGAGCTGGAATACGGAAAGAAATATTTGCGTACTGATGCAGGGTTTGTGCCACTCATAAATGGCATGGCGTTCGGTCCAGATACAGAGGTGGTCGAGTATTTGGGACCTGGTAACCTCAAGTCTGTTCCGTTTGGCGAGGCTCCTGCCGGCGCTTCTTCTGCCGATACCCCGCCGCCTCCTGCCGGAACGGAGGCGGCTCCGACGGCGCAGTTTGCGCGGGATGAAACGTCAGGGAAAACAGGGACTATTGAAAACGGTCGATTCACACCGTTTAGACGAGAAAAGAACATTGTGCTAACACAAGGAACATCTGGCATGGGAATGTATGGGCGACACGGACGACTAGACATAAATGATCCCGAAGTAAGGTATGATCGAAACAAGCACGTTTTCCATAAGGGACATCAAACAATCATTCCTGCAGAACCACTTATAACTGGGAACCCGTATAAGACTCCTAGCGGAGAGACTATGTTCGATGTTGGTGGGAAGATAATTACAGAGGAGGAGCTTAACGCCCTGAACGATGCGATTCGGGACAGGCATACCCCACTACGTCAGCAAGGAGCAAAGAATCCGGGAAAAATATGGGACGAGGAAGTAGGCAGATGGCTTACAAAAGAAGAATTTGAGGCAATCCAGCAACTAAGAGGCAAGAAATAATGTCCATATACGACAAACCGTCTCCGCAATATGTGTATTGGCAAGGGCAAATCGTACCCGCGGACACGGTGGCAGGATTACAGCCCGAGCAGCCCACGCAACAGCCTGTACAGCAACAGCCCATGCCAGAACAAGCGCCTGTACAACCGCAAGTGCCGCAGATACCCTCATATAAAAATGAGGCTGGACAAACTGTTTATGACCATGCCGCTCTTCAAAACTATTATGCCCAAATGCAGATGCAGCAACAGGCGCAAGAGCAACAGGCTATGGTCATGGAGAGAGAGCGAACGCGCCCATGGTTTGATACTGTTACTAATACAGTAAAGTCATGGGTTACGACAAATCCCCTAAAGGGGATTACGTCAATGAATTTGCCGCATGATATAACGAAAGGATTTATAGACAGTTCCAAGAACCTAGCCCGTGGCATCCAATCGTTGAGCGAACTGGGAATTAATGACGCTCTTGGCTTTAACATGGGGGCACTTCCCTCATTGGATTGGCTTGAAAAGCAGTCAGATAAGTACAGGAAGGGAACCATTGAGCATGACGCGGATCGTGGGGAGACGGGCTTTATTCCGAAAATGATTGAAGGTGCTCTTGAGGGGCTCCTTCCAAGCATGAGTATTCCGGTCGCTGGTGGAGTCCTTGTTGGGGCTGGAGCTGGACTGCTTACAGGTGGTGCCACTGGCCCAGCTGCTCCTGTCACAGCTCCGACCGCCGCTGTCACTGCGGGGAATATGGCCCGCGCCAGCCTTTTCTATCTTATGTCTGTGGGCGAACTTTATTATGATGCTGTGGAGGCGGGGGTTGATCCAGAGGTTGCCCGTGGTATCGCTGTTGTTGTTGGGCTCCCGTATGCCGCTGTTGAAAACATGCAGTTCAAGCACCTGTTCGGAGGTGCCGGGACGAAAAGTGTTGCTGATCAGATTAAAGAATATCTCAAGAATGCAGATGCGTCCAAGAAGGAAATCTTTGCAAAGGCGGCAAAGGTATGGGGCGCCAACACACTTAAAGAGACCGCCGAAGAAGGCATTCAGAAGGGTATGTCCCATATGCAGACTGGGCATGGTCTCAGGAAGTCCGACAGTCCCAAAGCTGAGGATTGGCAGACAATACTTTCCGGGGCAGCCCAGGCTGGCATTCAGGAGGCTGTAGACGTATTCCCCGGCATGGTTGCCACTGCCGGACTCACTGCCGGCGGAACGGTTGGGCGCCATATGCAATTTACAAAGTCCGAGGAGGTTCAGAAAAGGGCGAAAGAGATAAAGGAGAGCGGTGTAATTGAAGCTCTGGAAGAGTTGGAATCCCTTGAGAAAGTCCCCTTTGAGGAGACTCGGAATATTCACGACGGCGACCCGGATTGGGCTAATCGATTTCGGGCAGCAGGAGCTACTGTTACTCCTGTGCATCTGGAACATCAGCCGGATGGCACCACAAGAGAGCAGGCGCAACAGAGTCCTGTAGAGTTTTTGGTTAGTGCCATAGAAGACCTGTCGTCAGACGGATCGTGGAGTAAACGGACTGGACTTGACAAGAATTCGTTCCTTGCGGAGGACCTGACCAAACTGGCGCAAGATGCATTGGCGAGCGGCAATGCAGAAGATGTGACTGCTGCGGTTGATACATTGATGAACAACGGATTTGAACCAGTATCAAATGTTGAGAGAGCGTTTCAGATTACATTGCCCAAGACGGGCAAGAGCATTATTGTCACTGGTATCAACAAGTCAGAAGTTCATAAAGATCCGGTGTCATTCCTAAAATCTACCCGAGCATACATCGATGAGACGAAGCAGGAATCACTACAGCCTCTTGCACGGACTATAGATGAGGCACTGAACTCCGGCGACAAGAGCATGATTTACATTGCTGTTGAAGGCGCTCTTGATGCTGGGATCAAGCCGAGCGGACAATTAATTAAATTCGGTGATCATGGCGAGATGGGGGTTGTCGCATTAATGCGTCTCATGGCGCCATCTCGATTCGCATTGGGTAATGAGAATATCCATGAGGAATCGCACCTTGCCAGATTACTGTTTATGACTAAGAAAGAGAATGAGAGAATTGAGCAGGCTCCTGAGTTCCAGAGGAACGGGAAGTTTGACGAGGAGATATGGGCGCGGCACGTCCAATCACGGGCTGAAAGTCTTTATGATTATAACCAGAGGCTGAAATCTGGGGATGTCGGATTGATTGAAAAGATTGTCCACAATTTTCAAACGAGAGTCATGGACTTTCTTCGCAATCTATTTGGATATAAGAGTGTTGATCAGATATCCCGTGAGATCATAGACGGCACGTTGATCAAGCGCGGCGTTGTCTCAGACGCATCGTTTCAGGAAAGCCTCAATCTTCGCAAGGAAGGTCACGGTCTCAACATCCTTGAGAAAGAAGAGGGCGATGCGATAAAAGAAAAGCATGAGTCACAGATAGAAGAGGGCAGAGAACGGGCGGAAGGATATCAGCGTGCCGCAGAGATTACTGTTGGCCAGCAGATAGCTGAAGGCAGGGAAGAGGCAGCTGAAGCAAGAGAAAAAGAAACCGCTGAACAGCTTATAAAAGAATCTGATAAGCGGCAGGATGCCGAAGATCTTGAGGAGATGGCAATTGAGATTGAGGCTGAAGAAGCGTTAAAGAGGGAAGAACTTGAAAAGATAAGAGAAGAGATTGAGTTTCTGGAGGAGTATGAGGCTCTTGAAAAAGAAGAAGAGATTGAGAAGTTAAAAGAAAAAGAGAGGAAATTTCAGGAGGAAATAGAGTTTGCGCAGCTCTTGAGGGAAGAGGAAGCCGCAAAAGAGAAAGCACGGGAGGACGCCCGAATAAAAGAGTATGCTGAAAAGCACGGGTTAAAAGGTCGGAAAAGGCACATCATTGAAAATCATATGCGTCGAACAGAGAGAGAGGCGGAGCAAAAAGAGCTTGAAGAGATTCAAAGAGGGATTGACGCTATTGAGCAAAGAGAGAGAGGAGAAGAGGAATCGAGGAAAAAGATAGAGCACGAGAAGGCTGCTGAAGAATGGCTGAAAAAACAAAAGGCGGAAAATCCGAATATGGCTATTTCGGAGGATCTTATTAGAGATCCATTGGAACGAGCCAAAGTTCTCCGTCGAAATGACGAAGAAGCCCCTATCCCTGAGAAATACAGAAAAAAAGTAAAAACAGAAGAAGAATCGATAGCTGCTGCAGAGGAAGCAGCAAAAGAAGCATCGGCAGACGCTAAGTATGTCGAAGAGCGGATTGCTAAGAATGAAAGCCGCGCGAAAGATGCTGTCAAGGTTACGTCACAGGAGGTTCGTGACGAGATTGCTGAAACAACCGCTGCTGCCAACAGGGCTATTGCCAACATATTTAAGAATGTAAAGATCGATGATCTTGGCACGTCATTAAAGGTAGACACTGTTGTTCCTGATGCAAATGTGAAGGAAGTCTCTGAAAATATTGTCTCGAAAAAGGTCGTTGAAGTGCCTGCGCCAACGGAAGTTGTAGACAATGCAATTGACGAGGGCAAACCCACAGAAGAAGAAAAGTCTATCACGGAATCCGTTGACGAAGTGATGGACACTGAAGAAGAATGGATAAGTGCTAGAGAGACAGCGTCAATGCTTGGTCCTCTAAAGCGCAATCTGGCGAGTTATAAGCTTACCGGACAGATTGTTCAGCGTAAAGACGGGAAGTTCAAAAAGCAGGATGTTCTCAATATTATTGAAAAGGAGAAAGAGATTGGTGATAGCCCTGAAACGAAGATGCTTGAAGGTATCCAAAAGGTTATTGAGAGCGTAAAGAACAGGGGCTCTGAAGCGAAAGTGGCAGAAACTCCTGCTATTCTTGCTGAGAAAGAAGGGTCAAGACCACTCACACAAGACATGGTCGATAAGACCATAGAGATGGAAGGAGATTCTGGTGAGGCGAAGACGGAAGAACAGATATCAGAAAATACGAAAAAATATGTGGACGCCTACAAGAAGGGTGTCCTTGGATTCACTACAATTCTTGAGGGTCCAGATGTTGTTTCTGTCCCTCTCAGCGATATAACGCTCTCTAAGGACGTTCCGCAGTTTAAGCAGGGGGCGAATGCCCGTGGACTTACTAATCCTCTTGCCGGACAATATCAGGATGTTCCTGCACGTCCAATCATGTTGTGGCGACGTAATACAGGTGCGTTGGAAGTGATTACTGGGCGGCATAGGTTTGCTCTGGCGCAAGACACTCCCGGCGTCTCTACAATCAAGGCGCAAATACTCAACGAAAGCGATGGGTTTACTGCTGATATGGCAGCGATGATGGATATCACATCAAACATACAGGACGAGAAAGGAGAGGTTCGTGATTATGCACAATTCTTCAGAGAAGGAACGATTACAGAGGCAGAAGCGACTGCAAAAGGGTTTTTACAAACGGCTAAGGGAAAACAAGGCTTTGCTATTGGACGCTATTCCTCCAACGAGTTGTATTCTCTCTATCGATCCAAACACGGAAACGTCAGTGATAAACACAGACCCGCAGTCGATGCCGAAGGATGGACAGAAAGCCGATTCGAAGTAATTGCGGCTACCGGGCGCACGGAAGACGGGGATACAGATGCCGACTTGCAAAACGCCGCAATTAAGTACATCGAGAAGAATCCGCGCGTTACTAATGATCATCTGTTGCAATGGATGAATACTATGCGACATTTCAAGCGGC
>ERZ795058.1758-NODE-1758-length-27962-cov-4.830437_pt1 | contig 27962 bp, 18 predicted proteins | sample MGYA00375142_ERZ795058 | MGnify/ENA primary metagenome ERZ795058 (study PRJEB30187, sample SAMN05720210) | activated sludge metagenome | isolation source: anaerobic digester from wastewater treatment plant | place: Japan | collected 2015-04-20 ... | reverse complement strand
ACCGGCATCAGGGCCGCTTCGGCCGCCTTCTGAATCAACATCACCGTCCCTCGTCTCTCGTCCTCGTCTCTCGTCCTCGCCCCCAAGGGCCCGCCCCAGAATTCGGCTCTCGGCTCTCGAAATGAAGTTCCATCTCACTCCCTCGTTGTCCAAACCGCCGCGCCGGTCGCGCGCCGGGTTGATTTCCCGTCGGTTCTGCTGATAATTGGAACCCCAGTGGGATTCTCGTCCGGCTCAAGGAGTGTAATCATGACGTCGAGCTCGCCGCGGATCGTGATGGCGTGCCTGTCGGCAATGGCGTTGATCTCGTCGGTCGCGGGGTGCGCCTCCGGCGGCGCGTCGGGGGAACGGGCCCAGTTCCAGTCGGCCGCGCCGGCTTCCCCCGTGCAGCCCGTCCCCGCGGCCGCCGCCGGCAAGGCGAGTCCGGCCGCCCCGGCGCCGCTCGACGCGATGACCAGCGCGACGACCGGTGACCAGACCATCACCACCACGCCGCTGGTGCTGCTTTACGTCGCCGCGATGCAGGAGGACCCGGCCTTCCTCGACCAGGTGCTCAAGAGCGGCATCGACATCAATTACGTCGATCCGGCGTTTGGGATGACCGCCTTCCATTTCGCCGTGGGAGAGGGCCAGTTTGAGGTCGCCCAGCGTCTGCTGGATCACGGCGCCGACATCAATTCCCGCTCCGTGCCCAGCCACGCCACGCCGTTGATCGACGCCGTCAATCTCAACCAGACCGAGACGATCCGCTGGCTGCTCGCGCGCGGCGCCGACCCCAACGTCCGCGATGGGACCGTCGGCGTCACGCCGATGCTCAGCGCGGCGATGGACAATCAGGTCGATGTCTTGCAATTGCTGCTGGAGCACGGCGCCGACCCCAACATGATGAACGGGCAGGGCGTGCCCCCCCTCCACCTGGCCGTTTCGATGGGCCACCTGGAATCGGTCGAGCTGCTGCTGGCGCATGGCGCGGAACCCAACCTGCCCACGGGCGAGGCCGGCGTCAAGCCGTTGACCGTCGCGCTGCGCCACCCGGAACGCCCCGAAATCATCCGCCTCCTGAAAGAGGCGGGGGCGACGGAGTAGCCCCGACCGCTCTTTCCTCAGTGTAACCCATCGAATACGCATAAAGCGGATGGATGAAAATCCAGTCCAGAAAATTGCGCAACAGCGGGTAGGTGGCGAACAGGCGATCAAACGTCGAGTGATAGACGTAGTATTTCTCGACGTTGCGCAGCCCTTCGGTCAGGTGTTCATAATCGACCTCGGCCGCGCCGGCGACGTTGGCGAAACACGCGCTGTACCAGTGGATCAGCCCCCAGTGCATAAGCTGCAGGCAATGGCCGAAGTGGAGCGTCTCGGCCTGCAGCAGGTCTTTGCGAAACAGCCGATGGCGGAAGTAGCGCGTCAGCAGTTCATCCAGCTCGGGTCGGCGTGGGTCGAACCGGATTTCGCGCAGGCGCCGCCAGTCGGTCGCCGCCGGCAACGTGGGGAGCTGGACCGCGCCGCGGCCGGCGGCGTGCCGAAAATAGGTATTCATCACCATCACGTAGCTGCGCAGCCGGCCGCGCCGTTCGCCATACGTATTGCGCAGCGCATGGGCGAAACCCAGGAACATGCGGCGCAACAGCGGGCTGGCGCCGCGGCGCCGCGCCAGCCGCAACGGAATCGCCCACGGCTCGCCCGCCTCACCACGCATCCGCCGGCGAAAGGCGGGCAACAACTTGTCCTGCCCTTCGCTTCCGGCCGTCATCTGGCCGGTCTGCTCGCGCGCCTCGCGCAGAAACCGCACCAGCAGCTGCATATAGGCCGCCTGAGCCACCAGCCGCACGTCGATCGGCCCGAGTGCCGGGTCGAGCAGATCGGCCAGGTCCCGCTCAATCGCCTCATACTGCTCCCAGGAGAGCGGGATGAGGTTGGTCAGACCGGGCGGCTCCTCGATCCGGTGCCGGCTGAAAGTCCAGCGTTGCAGGTCGCGCAGCGCGTCGCCCTGGTCGGCGACGGCGGGCCCCAGGCGGTTCAGCACGGCCGTGCAGGCGAACGAGAGGCCGACGTAGTCGCCGCGCGGTGTCTCCAGAAACCGAAACGGGAAGCTGCGGCAGATGTTGGGTTTGGCCGTTTCGCCGAAGGCGGCGTGCAGCGCGCATAGACCGGCGCGGGTGTTCAGCGTGCACGTGCCGTCCGTCATCCGCATCACGTGACGGCCGGGCGTCCACGGGCTTTCGACCACCGGATTGTTCGGATCGCGCGCCGCCGCCAGCGCCGCAACGGGACGCGCGCGGATCTCCTCGGCTTTCTCCGCCGAGACCGGAATCTCCCAGAACTCGCCGCACGACCGCCCGCAACGAATGCATTCGTAACTCAGGTTGTCGGGCAGGTGAAGCTGGGAGCCGCCGGTGTTGGCCATGGAGAACCCTTGCGGGGTATGAAGGCCCGCCGAACCGGGCCGCGGAACCGTCCGCCCGCAACGGCGAACGGCGGAACCAGTCTATCACAAACCGGTTGCGCGAAGGGAGCGGGGCACGGCATGCTCGAAGCAGCCCGACACCGCGAACGGACGCGGACGCGAGACGCTTTTCAGGGTGAGGGACAATGGTTTCCCACGAACACGGAAACCTTGAATCGAATTAAAATCCTGTATGAGATCTTTTTCGTGGGTCTTCCATGACCCTTATGCCCTTTGCGTCCCGTATGTCCTTTCCCTGACGGAATGGCGGCATGGCAAAACAACCCGCATGGCATCAGGCTCTGGCGGCGGCGCGCGGCGGCGACCTGGACCCGGCGCGGCGCCTGCACGCCGAGCTCCCCGACGACCCGCTGAATGACTACTTCTTCGGCCGGTGCCTGGCCGAGGCCGGCGTGGAACTGGACCGGGCGTCCGAGCTCCTGCGCCGCGCCGTGACGGCCGAACCGAAGAACCCGCTGTTCAACCAGACGCTGGCACTCGCGCTCATCCGCCGGCAACTGCCGGCCGACCGCGCCGAGGCCATCGACCTGCTCACGCGATTCGGTCTGCCACATGAACTCGACCTGCTCGGGCAACTGGCGCTGACACTGGAGGCCCAGACCCGGCCCTGGCCGGCGCATTCCCCCGCGGCCGAAATCCCCTGGCCCAACGGCCTCCCCTCGCCCCAGCTCGACCCGGCCCCGCCGCCCGATCCCACGCCCCAGCCCATCGACCAACCCGCGGAACAGGACAATTTGTCACCTTCGCCTGGGACAGAAGGACGCCGCAATTCAACGCCCCTCGCCCGCGGAAAGGCTCCCGCGGCCACCGATCTGAAGCGCCTGGAACGGCTCCTCGTCAGCCATCAGCCGCTTGACGCCTTGCAATTGGTCGGCGCGGTCCTGGACCGGGGACGTGAGGACGCCTACCTGCACCTGGGTGGCGGTGTCGCGGCTGAACTGGCGGGCGACCCGCTCCGCGCCCGCGCCCACCTGACCCGAGCGCTGGAGCTGGACCCGCGCCAGATGCTGGCGCGCGCCTGGCTCGGGCGGATTTACTGGCGCTCGGGCTGGTGGGATCTGGCTGCTGCGGTCTGGCGCAGCCTGCCCGTGGAAGGGCCTTACGACCACGGCCGGCACTATCTCCTGGCGCTGGCGCTCGACGGCAAAAGCGATCGCAAGGCGGCGCTGGCGGCGATGGCGACGGCCCTCAAGGAGTTCTTCTACGACACGTTTCACTTCTCCATCCAGGACGCCTGGCGCCGCTGGCGCGACCAGGCGGCCGCGCCAGGGCAGGGATGAACCTCGTGCCCGGCTGCTGGTCCAAAACCTGCTTTTTCAAGGCTCGACGGAGCCGACAGCATCCGGCCCGGGCCGTTGGTCGCACTCCCGCCGGATGCCATCTCCGAAACCAATGAAATCAGCGTCGAGTTGTCCGTTGAGTCCCTTCAGCTCCCTTGTGCCCCGCTCCACGATTCAAGGCGGATCATGCGATTGACCATGCGCCGGCTTCTCTCCCTCACGCTCCTCTCGCTGGGGCTCCCGTTCAGCGGCCTCGCGGCGCCGGGCGACGATCTGGCCCGCCAGGGCAACGAACTCTATCACCAGGAGCGTTATGACGAGGCAGTGGCGGCTTACCGTCAGGCCCTGGAGAAGGCCCCCGACTCGGCGCGGATTCAATACAATCTGGGCTCGGCCCTGGCGCAACAGGGCCAGTATGCCGACGCGGAACAGGTGCTGCGTCAGACGGCGACCCGCCTGGGCAGCGGCGTTCAGCGCGACGCCTACTACAACCTGGGCGTAACGGTTGCGAAAAGCGCCGATGCCCTCGGTCAGGGTGGCGGCGGGGGCGCCGGCTCCTCCCTGCATCAGCAGATGGCCCCGCAGATGGAGATCGCGCGCCTGGAAGAAGCCCTGGCCGCCTTCCGCGAGGCGATGATCGTCGACCCGCGCGACGACGCCGCGCGGTACAACTACGAGGTCACGCTGCGCCGGATCGAAAAGCTGCGCCAGCAGGCCCAGCAACAGCAGCAGGATCAGTCCGGCCGGCAACAGAGCGACCAGCGGAACCAGCAGCAGCAATCTGGCGAAGGCGACCAGAGCCAGGACGGGCAAAACAACCAAGACGACACGAGCCAGAACGACCAGGGCGGCCAACAGCAGCAAGAGCAACAAGAGCAGAGCCAGGACCAGACGCCGCCGGATCAACCGGAGCCGCAACAGGGCGAAGCCAACGACGAACAGAACGACGAAAGCCAGGAACGCCAGCAGGAGGGTCTGGAGGGCGCCGCGCCGACCCCTCAACCGACGCCGCCGAGCGAGCGCCAGGCCGAGCAGGCTGGCGCGGCGGCGGGCGAGGAGCGGCCACGCGAACTGACGCCGGAACAGATGGATGCCGAACGCCTGCTCAATCTGTTGAGTGAGGAGCAGCCCGAACAGTTCAAACGGCTGTTCCAGTTCCGCGGGCAAACCCGTCCCTCGCGCCAGGGAAAGGACTGGTGATGCGCCCCCTCCGCCGGCTCCCGCTCCTCTTCGTCATCTGGCTGGCGCTGGCCGCGCCGCCGGCCCCGCGCGCGCAGGGCGAGCCGACGCTGCATGCCGAGGTCAACCGCCAGGTTGTCGGCGTGGGGCAGCCGTTCACCTACACGCTGCGCATCGAGGCCGGCGCCGCGGGGATCAACGCCAAGCCGTCCATCCCCGATTTCGGCGATCTGCGCATCCTCGGCGGCCCGAGCCAGAGCTCATCGACCAGCATCTTCAACGGCCGGGTCTCGATCAGTCAGTCCTACACCTGGACGTTGGCCGCGCCGCGCGAGGGCACCTACATCATCGGTCCCTCTCGCATGCGCGGCGCCGGCGGCCTCATCGAATCCGAAGCGATCACGATCACCGTCCACGAACAGGTCGAACCGCGCGTCGTCTTGCCGCGCGGCCTGCCGTCCGATCAGATCCTCTCGGCCCGCTCGGCCGTCGGCAATACGGAAGTCGATCAGTATCTGAACGGCCGACTCTTCCTGCGCCCCCAGATCTCCAACACGCGGCCCTACGTCGGCGAGCCGGTGATCGTCACGTACACGCTCTACAACGGCGCGCGGATCAGCCTGGGCCAGAACACGCGCGCGATCATGCCCGACGATTTCCAGGGCGTTGTCCACGAGGTGCTCTACAGCCACGATCATCTCGATTACCGACCCGAAATGATCGACGGGCAGCGTTTCGATGTCGCGCCGCTCTATGGCATGGCGCTCATCCCCACCCGGCCGGGCGTCGTCGAGGTGGGCGGCTATTCAATCGAGACGCGGGTCAATCTGCCGCGCGGTCGCGGCGGCTTCCGCGATCCGTTCGACGATCCGATGCTCGATTTTTTCGGCGGCCGGGGGGAACCGGTGCAGGTGCCGACGCGGCCGATCCGGCTGGAAGTCCAGCCGCTGCCCGACGCCGGCCAGCCCGACAATTTCACCGGCACGGTCGGCGATTTCACCATCGCGGCCTCGCTCGATCGCACCGAGGCCAATGAAAACGAGCTCGTCACGCTGAGCGTCCTGCTCGACGGGCGCGGCGCCATCGAGCTGGCGTCGGCCCCCCGCTTCAACTCCGAAGCCTTCGAGCTCGTCGGCGAAACGGAGAGCGTCAACAAGCTCAACACCGCCGAACAGCTCGGCGGCAGCAAGACCTTCGAATTCGTCCTGCGCCCCCGCGCGACGGGTCGGCTGGAGGTTCCGTCGATCCAGTATCCTATCTTCGATCCGTATCGCGGCGAGTACCGGATTCTGCGCACCGAGCCCCAGGAGATCACGATCGCGGCGGCGCCCAACGCCGCGCAACCCCAGACTCCGCGATCGCGGACCAATCGGGACGAACCGGGCGAGCCGCAACTGCATTGGATCAAGCCGATCACGCGCCTGGAGACAAAACCGGCGGCGCCGCTGGTTGAGTCGGCGGCCGTCTGGGGCGCGCAGTTGAGCGCCCTGGCGCTGCTCCTCGTAGCGTGGCGCCACGACCGCAGGCGCGCGCGGCGCGACCCCGCCCGGATTCGCCGCGAGGCCGCTCCGCGCGAGTTCGAGCGGCGGGTTCAGGCGCTGCGCCGCGAACCGCGCGATGTGCGCGCCGAGGACCTCGCGGGCCGACTGGAGCAGGCCGTCCGCCATTACGTCGCCGATCTGCATGGGATCTCCGCCGATGGCTTGACCCGGCCCGAGATCGAGAGTCGGCTGCACGCCCAGGGGCTGTCGGCCGAACGCACCGCCAAGGTCATGGAACTGCTCGACGCCTGCGCCGCCGTCCATTACGCCCCCGCCCCCAGCAGCCGCGAGCAGGTGATGGCCTGGGCCGACGAACTGGGCGGACTGCTCCGGGGAGGCGCCGCCCGATGAGAGGACTCGTGCCCACCCTGGTCTTGCTCGTGGCGGCTGCGTTCGCCATGGCGCAGGACGAAGACGTCGCCCGCGCAGCCGTCGTTCCCCAGACGCAGTCGGAAAACCCCTTGGCGGCCACCGCGCGCGACGTGCTCGCCCAGGCCGAACACGCGTTCCAGGCGGGCGATTACGAGCGCGCGGCGGAACTCTATCAGTCATTGCTGGAGCAGGCCCCGCGCGATCCCAGGCTGCTTTACAATCTGGGCACCGCGCATGCTCGTGCGGGGGAAACCGGCCTTGCCGTCTGGCGCTACATGCAGGCGCTGCAGCTCGACCCCCGCGACCCGGAGTTGCGCGCCAACCTGAGGATCCTGGCTCCTAACCTCAAGGACGACCTGGCGATCGCCCCCGTTCCCCCGCTTAACTGGGCCTACTGGAAGTTGACCGGCAACGAGTGGACGAAGCTTGCGGCGCTGTTCACCGTCGTCGCTCTGCTTCTTGGAGCGGCGGCGTTCCTGCGCCCGCGGATGACGCGCGGACGGTATGCCCTGCGCCTCGTCGGTTGGGGCGCGGCCGTCGCCGCCCTCCTGCTCTGGGCCCCGGCGCTGCTGCACTATCAGCGCGAGGAGCTCTCCTCCGAGGCGGTCGTCGTCGCCCGCGAGACCTGGGCGCGCACCGGCCCGAGCGAAAATGAGATCGAAACCTTCGGACCGCTGGATCACCGCATCGTGCAAGTCATCGATTTGACGCACGAGGGCTGGGTCAAGATCGGCCTGGGCGGCGGCCGGGTCGGCTATGTGCAACGCGACGCGATCCGGTTTATTTAGGGAACCGAAGAAGGATTCGAGACGCCACATCCCTCTTAAGCAATCATCGCCATGACCGCGACTTGCGCGCCGCGGTCATGGCGATGATTCGAAGACTGGTGGAGGGAGTTGGATTCGAACCAACGTAGGCGTACGCCAACGGGTTTACAGCCCGTCCCCTTTAGCCACTCGGGCATCCCTCCACACGGTGGCCGTCGTATTGTAGCGTACGGCGGCGCGGAATCAAGCAGCGGATGATCCCACGACGCGAACCCCACCGGGCCGTCAAATCGCGCCGCGGAACTGGAGCTGATGGTGGGACTCGAACCCACAACCGCTCGCTTACAAGGCGAGTGCTCTGCCAGATTGAGCTACATCAGCGGCAAAGCCGGTTAGAACGATCGGACATGCGAAAATGCCCGTAAAAACACTCTATTATCGCGCTAACTGGGCTCAAATCAAGCTCTTTTGCCGCCGAAATTTGCCCTTGAATTTGTCCGCCAAACAGGGTTTTTTAGAGGGCACCTGAGCCGCAAACGGTTGGGGTCCTCGGCATGAATTTTCATCGGTGCCTCCTTTACCTGCTTCATGCCGGACCATCGCGGTCGATCCTGAAATAAGCGGCATCGGCCGATGCGGTGTTGCGGCCTTCCGCGTCGACGGCGACGCGCCGCGCCGCGGGTTGGGGCGGTTTCTTTCTCTCGCGCTCGGCTCCAGACCTCTCGAACCCGGACGAGGTTTCATTCCTGAAAGGATTCCACGCGCTCTCATGACCAGAACGGCCTCTGCTCTGTGGGATCAGGCTCTCGACGAATTGCGTGAGCGTCTGGATCGTGAGTCCTTCACGACTTGGATCGAACCGGTGCAACTCCTGCGCCAGGAAGGCCATGTCGTGCAGATCGGCGTGCCCACCCTCTTCTATCGCAACTGGCTGGCCAACAATTTCCATGAACCGATCCAGGATTGCCTGAGCCGTCTGCTGCGCGCCGACGTGCAGCTCGAGTACGAGATCATGAACGAAGTGGACGAGGAGGAAGCGCCGCTCGCGCCGGGCGGGTTGTCGCAGACCGAGCAGCGGGCGATGGAGGTCTTCCGCCGCGGCCGGCGCGAGCGCGACGGCGCCCAGCCGACCGACCTGATCACCTGCCCCCTCAACGCCAACTACACCTTCGAGACGTTCGTCGTGGGCGAGTCCAACCAGTTCGCCCATGCCGCCGCCCAGGCCGTCGCCGATCCCGAATCGCGCGCCTACAACCCGCTGTTCATCTACGGCGGAACGGGACTGGGCAAGACGCACCTGATGCAGGCCATCGGCCAGAAGCTGCAAACCTACGGCCAGCACTTCAACGTGCTGTATGTTTCCTCCGAGGCCTTCATGAACGCGTTCATCGAAGCCGTCGCCCAGAAGAAGATGGTCGAGTTCCGCAACTGCTTCCGCAATGTCGACCTGTTGCTCGTCGACGACGTCCAGTTCTTCTCCGGCGCCGAGCAGACGCAGACGGAGTTTTTCCATACCTTCAACGTCCTCTACGACGCCGGCAAGAAGATCGTGATCTCGTCGGACCACCCGCCCAAGGAACTCCACGAGCTGGAGGAGCGGTTGCGTTCGCGCTTCGAATGGGGCCTGATCGTCGACATCCAGCCGCCCGACCTGGAGACGCGCGTGGCGATCCTGCGGCGCAAGGCGCGAATGATGAACATCGAACTGCCCCCGGAGGTCACCATCTACATTGCCGAACGGATCCGCTCCAATCTGCGCAAGCTGGAAGGCTCACTCAAGCGCCTCTCGGCGCACTCGACGCTGACGCGCCAACCGATCACGATGGAGATGGCGCGCACCATGCTCGGCCCGTTCCTGGTCGGCGAGGAGCCGCGCAAGATCTCCATCGAAAAAGTGCAGATGGCCGTCTGCAACTACTTCAACATCACGCTGCACGAGATGACCGGTCCCAACCGCGCGCGCAAGTTTGCCATGCCGCGCCAGATCGCGGCCTACCTCTGCCGCGAGCTGACCGACCAGTCGTTCCCCGAGATCGCCCGCAAGTTCGGCGGCCGCGACCACAGCTCCATCATTCACTCCCACCGCAAAATTCAGAAGGACATGGCCGTCCAACTGAGCCTGCAGAACCTGATCAAATACCTGACCAAGACGATCAAGGAAGAACCGGCCGGCCATTGATCCCCCGGCCCTGCAACCAGCCGGTTCCAAGCTCTTAGTTTGCGGATCGCGTACTACTATCTTACAAGCTACATGCAAGTGGGGGCCGTCCGAGATGCCGACCCATGAGGAGACGGTTCGATTTCTCCGCAAGTTCCGCAAATTCACAACAGATCAGCAACGTCAATTCCTGTTGCAGGAGTCGAAAGTTGGGAAGCATCCAAGACGAACGAGGCGTCTTTGATTCGCCCAAATCGGGCTGCCCTCAGGCCACGCCCCGGACCCGCTCGGTAACCCGTAACCAGTACGCCCCGGGCACCGCTACAGCCACTCGGCCCTCAGCTCCTCGTCCGAAATCTCGGTGATCGGGCCGATTCGCTCCAGTTCGCGCCGGAAATCCTCGTCCACCTTGCCGACGATGAGCACCACGAGGCGGTCCAGGTGCAGGTTCGCCGCGGCGGCTTGCCGCACCTGTTCGCTCTCGACCCCTTTCAGCCGGTCCACGTAAGTCTCCAGATAATCTTCCGGATAGCCGAACTCGTCGAGGATCATGGCCTGACGCACGATCTGTTCGGACGTATCGAAGAAAAAGACGAAGGCATTGACGTCGGACTGGATGGCGAGCTGCGTCTCCTCGGCGCTGGGGGGCGCCTGCGTCAGCGCCTCATTGATGTCGAGCATCAGGCCCAGCGTTTCGCTGGTGGCCTCGACGCGCGTCATGGCGACGTTGAAATACAGCCCCGCGACCGTCCCCTCGCCCAGCCGCCCGAACACGGAATAGGCCAGACCGCGGTTGGAGCGCACCTCCTTGAACAAACGCGACGTAAACCCTCCCGCCAGAACGCTGTTCAGGACCTTCGCCGCGAACTTGCGTTCGTCGAAGCGGCCGATCCCCTCGTGCCCGAAGTAGATCACGTTCTGCGTCACGTCGCGCGGGACGATGTAAACCCGCGACGACTGCACGGGTTCGACCGCCGGCAGATCGATTCCCGGCGCCGGCTCGGCGGGCAGTTGGCCCAGCGTCGACCGCATCAGCCGTTCGGCCTCCTCGCGGTCCAGATCGCCGATGACCGCCGCCCGCAGATTGCCGGCCGTGTAGAAGCGCTCGTGGAACGCATGCAGATCCGCCGGCGTAATGGCCGCGAGCGTCGCCTCGGTCGCCGTCCAGCCCCAGGGATTCCCCTTGCCGTAGACGAGCTGCGGGAACAGCGCTTGCGCCACATTCATCGGCACATCGAGCCGCTGGCGCAGCGCCACCGCAAACCGGCCGGCGGCTTCCTCCAGCCTGGGCTGGGGAAAGGCCGGCGCCGTCAGCAGGTCGCGCAGCACCCCCAGCCCCCATTCGGCGTCCTCGGGCAACACCGACAGCCGGATCCAGGTCATCTCCTCGTCCGACTCGGCGCTCAGCTGCGCGCCGCGCGATTCCAGCGCCACATCGAGCGCGTCGCCATCGAGCGCGGCCGAGCCCCCCGTCCGCAGCACCTCGGCCGTCAGACTGGCCAGACCGACCTTCCCCGGCGGATCGTTCACCGACCCGGCGCGGATCCCCACCAGCACGGTCACCAGCGGGATCGTCCGCTCCGGCCGATGGTAGAACATGATGCCGTTCTCGAAGGTCAAGTGGTGGACCGGCGGCGGCATGAACTGCACGGGCTCGAAGGTGAGTCCGAACCGCGCCTCGGCCGTGCCGGTTTTCGGCGCGGGCTCGTCCGCCTCCTGGGCGGAGATCAACGCCGCAAGCGAAAGCAGCAGGATCACGGAATAACGGGCAGGTCGAAACAGGCGCGCCGGGCCGGGCAGCATCGTGCATCCCTCCTTCATGGGCCGATTCGGTTCGCTCCTGCATCATACACGTTCGCCGCGCCGGAATCGCGCAAGAATCCCACTGAAGACGCGCTTGAACCCCAATGACGTTTGTCGGGCGTGGGCTCGGTCAGGCGACGACTTCCGGCACGATCCCCGCGTGGATTCTCTCGTCCGGACGCGCATGATACGCCGTGCCGTAGGCCACGACCTCCACCATGACGTTGGCTTTCTCGCTGGTGGTCATGCCGCCAATATCGGCGGTGGAGAACCTCACGTTGCAGACGGCGTCGAACCCGCGGGCGCGCGCTTCGCTCAGCATTCGCACGACTGCCTCGCGCCGGGCGCGCGTCATCATGCCGCGAAAACTGCGGATTTCCCCGCCGAAGATCAGCCGCCACTTCGAAAGAAAGGTCTTGAGGTAATCACTCGCGATGACCACCTGCCCCACCACCAGCGTCCCGCCGACAGCGCCCGGCGCGCGGCCCGGGAAGCGCCGCAGGTCGGTGCACAGCATCGGCCGCAGGGCTTGCTCGGCCTCGGCCAGCCGACGCAGGTGCCGGCGCTCGGTCATCGTCCCGCCGAACAGGCCGACCACGATCAGCACGAAAAACCCCAGCAGCGACAGGAAGGCGAAGGCCAGCTCGATCATCGGTTCGACTCCGGCCCGTGGCCCTCGTACCACGCCTGGCCTTCGGGCGCGCCGCCGGCGATCGGCCCGGCCTCGGGCACGGCAATGACGGCCGTGCCGTAGGCGTAAATCTCCGCCGCCCCCTGCGTGACGGCGCTCGTGCTGAAGCGCACGTTGAGGATCGCGTTGGCGCCCAGCTGCTGGGCCTGCGCCATCATCCGGGCGACGGCCTCCTCACGCGCTTCGGTCAACAGTTCGGTATAACCGCGCAGCTCCCCGCCGACCAGGTTCTTCAGCCCGGCGGCAAAGTCGCGCCCGATGTGTTTGGCGCGCACCGTGTTGCCCTGCACCAGCCCGAGCACCTGCTGGATCACCATGCCGGGGATCTCCTCGGTATTGACCAGGATCATCGGATGACTGTTCACGGATCGGCCCTCGCTCTCCCGCGGGATTCCAGCTCCTCCGTATTATTCGCCGCGGCGGGAAAAAGACCAGCAGGAAGAAACCTGGTCGCCAGGGAGGCCCCCCATCTCTTTTGTCCCTCACCTCTATGTCCCTCACCTCTATGTCCCTCACGTCCTCTGTCCTTTATGTCCCTTCACGAACCACGAACGACAAAGAACGAAAATAGCCTTGACCCCCACCCGCAACGACTATATCCTGTCATCCGGATATAAGGATGGAAACCGCGCCCCTCAGCTCCCTCTTCCGCACGTTGGGCGATCCGCTTCGCCTCCGCCTGCTGCATATCCTCTCGGTGGAAGAGCTGACGGTTTCGGAGATCGTCCGCGTCCTGGAGCTTCCGCAATCGACCGTCAGCCGCCACCTGAAGGCCCTGCGCGAGCGCGGCCTCCTGGCCGACCGTCCCGTCGGTTCGGCCACGTTCTATCGCGCCAGCCTCGCCGCCGAACTGGGCAACGGCGACACCTTGCTGCGCGATACGCTCGCCACCATGCTCCGCGAGACGCCCCTCCCCCCCGCCGACCGCGCACGCCTGGAGCAAGTGCTCGCTCTGCGTGAGGCGGAGGGCGGCGAATTCTTCGACCGCATGGCGCACCGCTGGGATGCCCTGCGCGAGGCCTGTTTCGGCCCGACGTTCCATTTCGAGGCGTTCCTCCACCTGCTGCCCGCGCCGTGGCGCGTGGCCGACCTCGGCACCGGCACCGGTTACCTGCTGCCGGCACTCGGGCGACGGTTCCGCAAGGTGATCGGCGTCGACCGCAGCGCTTCGATGCTCGAGCTGGCCGGACGCCGCGTGGCCGCAACCGGTCTGACCAACATCGAGCTGCGCGTCGGCGAGCTGGAAGGCAGGCTGCCGCTCCGCGCGGGTGAAATCGACCTGGCGGTCGCGATGATTCTGCTGCATCACCTGCACGACGTCGCGGCGGCGCTGCGCAGCATTCACCGCGCCCTGAAGCCCGGCGGCCGGCTCCTGCTCGTCGAGATCCTGCCGCACGAGAATGAAGCCTTCCGCGCCCGCATGGCCGACCGCCGCCCCGGCATCGACCCCGACCAGATGCGGCGTTGGCTGACCGAGGCCGGCATGCGCGAAATCGAGCGCTGGGACTACCCCTTCGACGCGCATCCCGAGCACGAACTGGCGCCGCTGCCCGGACTCTACGGGATGACGGCGGTGAAAGGCTGACGACTCCCGCCAGCCTCCCACGGGGACGGCGCAACCCGTCCACCCCAATACGTATCCAGATCGAATCCATCTGAAAGGATGACCCGCCGATGGCAACGACGATGACTGAGATTCCCCCCTACAAGGTGAAGGACCTGGCGCTTGCCCGCTGGGGCCGCGAGGAAATCCGCATGGCCGAGCACGAGATGCCCGGTCTGATGGCGACGCGGCGCGAATACGGCCCGCGCAAGCCGTTGGCCGGCGCCCGCATCACCGGCTCGCTGCACATGACGATCCAGACCGCCGTCCTGATCGAGACGCTGCTCGAGCTGGGCGCCGAGGTCCGCTGGGCCAGCTGCAACATCTTTTCGACGCAGGACCATGCGGCGGCGGCGATCGCCGAGCGCGGCGTGCCCGTCTTCGCCTACAAGGGCGAATCGCTCCAGGAATACTGGCAATATACCAAGTGGGCACTCAGCTTCGAACAGAGCGGCCCGACGCTGATCGTCGACGATGGCGGCGACGCCACGCTGCTGATCCACCGTGGCGCCGACCGCGAACTCGAATTCGAGCAGACCGGCCGCAAACCGGCCGTCTGCACCGACAACGAGGAAATCGAAATCGTCGACCGCCTGCTCAACGACACGCTCGACGAAAACCCGCGCCTGTGGCGCACGATGGCCGAGGGCATCGTCGGCGTCAGCGAGGAGACGACCACCGGCGTCCATCGCCTCTACGAGATGGAGCGGGCCGGCACGCTGCGCTTCCCGGCGATCAACGTCAACGACTCGGTCACCAAGAGCAAGTTCGACAACCTCTACGGCTGCCGCGAGTCGCTGATCGACGGCATCAAGCGCGCGACCGACGTGATGATCGCCGGCAAGAAGGCCGTCGTGCTCGGCTACGGCGATGTCGGCAAGGGCTGCGCGCAGGCCTTCCACGGCATGGGCGCGCGCGTCTACGTCACCGAGATCGATCCAATCTGCGCGCTGCAGGCCTGCATGGCCGGCTTCGAGGTCGTCACGATGGACGAAGCCTGCAAGTGGGGCGACATCTTCGTGACGACGACCGGCAACGTCGGCGTCATCTCGCGCCGGCACATGGACCAGATGAAGCACGAGGCAATCGTCTGCAACATCGGCCACTTCGACAGCGAAATCGACGTCGCCTCGCTGACCCGCGACAAGAGCCTCAAGTGGCACGAGATCAAGCCGCAGGTCGACCAGATCGAATGGCCCGACGGCAAGCGCATCACGCTGCTGGCCAAGGGCCGGCTGGTGAACCTGGGCTGCGCGACGGGCCACCCCAGCTTCGTCATGAGCAACAGCTTCACCAACCAGACGATCGCGCAGATCGAGCTGTGGACTGAGCGCGCGAGCGGCAAGTACGGGAAGAAGGTCTACGTCCTGCCGAAACAGCTCGATGAGAAAGTCGCGCTGCTGCACCTGGATCAGCTCGGGGCCAAGCTGACCCGGCTGACCGAACAGCAGGCCAAATACATCGGCGTCCCGGTCGACGGCCCGTTCAAGCCCGATCATTACCGGTATTAATTCACCTTAATTGAAGGCAATGAAGGTCCGCCGGCACAACGGATACCGGCGGACTTTTTTTGACAGTCGTTGGGCAGGCGCGAGAGCTCGGCTTTCGCTTCGAGTGGCAAATCTCGTCGCACACGAAGTGATCGATGAGCAGAAAAGGTAAACTCCAGGTCCTTTCGCGTAAATCCTGGTCGTCGTGCGATGCGTGAGAGCCCAGCCAGCGGCCATCATCCTCCTGCTCGTATTCGATGGTGAATGTCATCCGGTTCTTCCTTGTCACGATCTCCAGCGCGGGACGAGACTCCATTCCGTGACTTCACTATAGATTGGCGCCACGGAGCCGCAATCCAATGAGGGGTAGCGCGCTCTCCTGATCTTTACAGGCACAGCCGTGCGCGACACCTGCCTCATGATTAGCGCCCGATACGCTCGACCGATCTTCTCCGCAAACGCCTCGCGACTAATACCTGAAAAACAGGATCGGATGCGCCAGCGCCTTCATGATCGCGCACGTCGTGCTGCCGGCGATCAGGGTCTTGACCCGCGAGTCGCCGAACGCCCCCATCAGTACCAGCGCGTCGGGGTATTGCGCCAGGTGCTGGATGATCTCGTCGGCCGGCTCGAAGCGGGCGGGGATGGCATCGAACGTGAACTCAAGCTGATGATCGGCCAGGTAGCGGCGCGCCCGCTCGTTGATCCACTGCGCGTCGGCGTCGTCGTGCGCCGCGGTCACGATGCGCAGCGGCAGCCCGGCCAGCCCCGCCAGCCGGGCCCCGAACGCCAGCGCGTGCAGCGCCCGCTCGTCCCCGTTATCCAGAATGATGATGTCGCGCGGCGGATGATAGGCCTCGGCGGCGACGAGCACCGGCTGCGGCGCCGAGCGCACGATCGCCCGCGCCAGCCGGCTCAGCCGGCGCCGCTCCGGATCCTCCGGCTCGGGCGATCCCTTGCCGATCGCCAGCAGGTCCACCATCGCGCCCCGCGCCAGGATCTCTTCCTCCGCATACCCCGTCCGCACCATTGTCTCGAACGGCACCGGCCACTCCTGGCAGATCGCCTGCACGCGCTCGAACAGCCTCTGCGCGTGGGCCAGCCGCTCCTGCCGTTCGGCTTCGATCTCCTCGGGCGAACGCGACGGCGGCATCGCCGCCAGATATTCCATCGAAGCCGTCATCATCCCCGTCGTGACGGCCGGGTCGTTCGTCAACTCAACCACATATCCGGCATAAATCTTCCCCTCGAAGAGCGAAGCCAGATGGCAGGCGTAGCGCAGGGCCGCCTCGGCCGATGGCGATCCATCGTATGCGACGAAGACGCTCTTCATCTTCCGCCCTCACCCCCGCCTGCGGATCATGGTGTCAGTATACATCAACCTGCGGCAAACGGGAACCAGTTGACAACCTTTTCTCCGGGTGCCGATCATAGCCGATGATTACGCGCGCCGCAACTCGCGGCCGACCCGCGCGGCTGGAATCGCCACGGAGAGATCATGCGCCGTTTCATCCCACGATCACCCGCAAGGCGTTGCCCGCCGGCGCTGCACATCGCGCTGGCGCTCTTCGCCCTGCTGGCCCTGCCCGGCGTTCCGCGGGCCCAACCCACCGCTCCCGGCACGACCTACGAGTTGCTCGGCGAACGCCTCCAGCGCCGGTTCGAAATGATGGATTTCGGCGGGGGCCGGCTCGCCGCGCTCGTCACCGACGCGCGCCTGCCGATCGTCGCCTATGCCCGCGATGAACACCAGCCGCTCGCGGCGGGCAGCTTGATCCAGATTCTGACGGCGGCCGCCGCCCTCGATTGGCTCGGCCCGGAATTTCAGTTCAAAACTGAACTGCGCATGACTGGAAACCGCGCGGGACGGACACTCAACGGCGACCTGATCGTCATCGGCGACGGCGATCCCACCATCGGTTCCGTCCACCGCAGGCCGCCGCCGAAGCGCAAACGGCCCGGTTTTCTGCTGCTGCGGGGCGCGGCGCGGCTCGTGCCGAACGAGGCGGCCGCCTGCGAGCTCTTCGATGACTGGACGGCTCAACTCAGGCAGCGCGGCATCCGCCGGGTCGAGGGCCGCGTCATCGGCGACGCGGCGCGGTTCGACGGCGAGGGCGCGGCGCCCGGCTGGCCGATGCGGCAGCGCGGCTCGGCCCGTCTGCCGACGATCAGCGCCCTCAACTTCAATGACAACTGCCTCGACTTCTTCTGGCATGCGAGCAACCGCATCGGCATGCTCGCCGATTTCTCGCTCTTCCCGCGGCTGCCGGGCTACAACCACGTGTCGAACAATGTCCGCGTCCAGATGGTCTCGCCCGCCGAGCGGCGCTATGAACGGGTCGAGGTGGGCAATCTGATCGCGGCGATCGGCTCGTTGTCGCCCGCATCCGTGGCGCACGACCGCGCGGCGATCGCCTCGCCGCCCGAATTCTTTGCGGTCGCCCTGCAGCGGCGCATGGAGGCCCGGGGGATCGCGTTCGGCGGCGAACCCGCCGCGGCGGGCAACCTTTCGCCCGGCGAACTGTCCCCCGCCGGGGAACTGCTCGCCACGCACCTCTCCCCTCCCCTGCCCGAGATCCTCGCCGACATGCTGCGGCACGACGCCGCGCTTCATGCCGAATGCATCCTCAAGACGGTTGGCCTGGCCGAATCTCAGGCCGAGACCGGAGGATCGTTCGCCGCCGGCGTCCGCGCCGTGCAGACGATGCTGCGCCGCCAGCGCGTCGGCGGCTCGCCGCCCACGCTCCTCGATGGCTCGGGACGCTCCACGCTCAATCGCGTCAGCCCCGCCCATCTGGTCCGCACCATGCAGGCGATGCTGACCGGCCCGCAGGGCCAGGTCTTCGAACGCCTGCTGCCGCGCGCCGGCGACGCGGGCGTCCTCGAGGGCCACTTCCAGGGCCGGGGCGATGCCGCGGCGGCCGAGCCGGTCGACGCGAAACCGCCCGTTTGGGCAATCCCCGCCGCGGGAGAAGGCTATCAGGCGCTGGCGGGCTGGGCCGAGGCGCGCGGCGGCCGGCGCTTCCTCTTCGCCTTCATGGTGGAAGGTTCGGCTCTGCCCGCGACGGTCTTGCGCGACAACCTGGACCGGCTGGTTCTGGAGATCACGCGCCTGCCCACGCAGCCGTGAGTCCGGCCAACGCCGCCCCCAGCCGGCCGCCACGCGCCGGTTTCCGCGGCCGGGCGCGCCGAACGCTCTACTGGCTCCTGCCCGTCGCCGTCTATCTGGGCTGCGCTCTGCATCTGCCGCGCAATCAGGGCCGGGATCTGGTGCCCACGCCCGACGCCGTCGAGTACGCGATGCTCTCGCAGCGTCTGGCGCGCCTCCAGCCGCCGCTCATCGACACCGGGCTTCAGCTTTATCCCTCCCGCTATCCGCTCGCGTTTCCGCTGGCCCTCGCGCCATTCAACTGGCTGGCGGGGTTCGACCTGACCCGCCTGCACTGGGCGGCGACCTGCTACGGCCTGCTCTCCGTGCTGCTGATGGCGCGGGTCGGCGCGTGGCTGCTCGGTTCGCGGACCGCGGGCGGCCTGGCGGCCCTCTTCTGGGCGCTGCATCCGGCCCTGCTCGAAGCTTCCGCGGTCGTCATGAGCGAGACGGCGATCGTCGCCGCATGGCTGGCGCTGCTGCAGGTGGGGCGGCCGTGGCTTGAACCCGGCGGACCCGCGCCCGGCCTCGCGCGCGGCATCGCCGCCGGCCTGCTGGCCGGCTGGTTGACCGTGGCCAAGGCGCCGTTCGCCTACTGGGCCCTGGTTTTCGCGATTCTGGTCTGGGATCGCGCGCTGGCCCGCCGCCGCTTCGCCGCGGCGATCGGGCTCACCTTGGCGGGCCTGCTCTGCGCCTTCGGCGATGCGCTCTATCGTCACTGGGCCTTCGGCGACTGGCGCCTCAACGGCTATCAGTTCTGGCACCCGGTGATCTATTCGGAGTTTCGGCGCACGTTCAACCCGCGCTACGCGCTGGAGGGCTACGTCGGTTACGGCGGCGGCATCGGCAACCTGGTCTACTACGCGCGCCATTTCCTGGGGCTGACCGGCGCCTACTACGGCCGCTATGCCGCGCCGGTCGCCGCCGCGGCCTTGGCGTGCCTGCTCTGGCCGCGACGCCGCGGACGGCCCTGGGGCCGCGTCGTCCTCATCCTGGCCGGCTGGGCGGCCGTGGGCGCCCTGTTTCTCGGGACGTATTTCTTCCTCGAATATCGGCTCGGCCTGTTGTGGCTCCCGCTCATCGACGGCCTCGCGGCCTGGGGCCTGATGCGCGCCTGGACCTGGAGCCGCCTGCGCCGCGGCCCCTTCCTGCGCTGGCGCGCCCATCGCTGGGCGCAGGTGCTGGCGATCTTCGCCGCCGCGATCCTCATCCGGAGCGCCGCCCGCCATGCCTATCCGGTCATGCATCCGCCGCCCGGCCAGGTGCGCGCCTCGCAGGTCGACAGCGCCCGCCGCCTGCTGGCGCACGTGCCGGCCGACGCCTGGCTCTTCTCGGGCTGGGAGGCCGGCGTCGTGAATCGAATCCGACCCCGGCCGGGCCCTACCGCGGGTCTCTATAGCTGGATCGTCGACGCCCCGGTGATGAACGGCCACCTGGCCAAGGCTTTGGAATTTGATCTCCGTCCGGTGGGCATCACGCCGCTGGGGCCCGCCGGCCGAGAAGAGCTCCCCGCCGCGTGGCGGCGCGAGCCGGCCGTGCTGCTCATCGCGGCGGGCGCCGGCGACGCCGCCCACTGGACGATCTCGCCCGCCGAGCGCGAGCGACTGTTTCACCGGCCGGCCTACATCCTTGCGCAGGCGCCCCCCTGGTTCCCCTCCACCGCCGAGTTTCTGAACAAGGTCGTTCTACCCACGCTGGCGCGAGAGCTGCACCTGGAGGAAGTGGCCCGGCACGGAGACTTCGTCTTATACCGCGCGCGCGCCGAATAGGAAGAACCATGCGGAAGGTATGAATTCGATACCGATTCATGAAACCGGCGGATCACAACGAGATGGGGAGTGCTCGGCCGATTCGAACGACCCGGTCCTTGCCGGATCCTTCAACAGGGCAGTCCCGTCAGGGACGGCAGACTTCAGCCCGCTAGTTCAGGATTCCCTCTTCAATGCTGGCGGTTCCAATTAGCTAACCCGGTAAGTCCGCGAAGCGGACGACGGGGAATAAAGCGCAGGATGACGGCCGCAGGCCGGAACCCTGCGTCGCCGCCCCTGACGATTCAAGCCCCTGGCAGGGGCGGCCGGAGCCGGTTTGAATTTGCGGAATGGCAAGTGCTTCAGTGGCGGGAAACCGGGATACCCAAAGCGACAACGTCCCGTTGGGACGGGAGCACCGATCCAACCGATCCTGAAAATGAAGGACATATTTTCGAGTGAGCCTGTATGACCGGCCCGGTCACCGACTCAAGCCGAACGCCTCCAGCAGATGCCGCGCCGCCAGCGTGGGGCTCAGCGTCCCGTGCAGCACCGCCTGTTCGATCGCCGGCAAACGCGATTGCACCGATGGGTGGCGACGCAGCGCGATCCCCAACTGATCGTTCACCATGTCCCACATCCACTGGATCCGCTGGCGTCGGCGCCGCCCCTCAAACTCGCCGGCGGCCGTCAGCTTGCGCCGGTGTTCCCTGATCAGCTCCCAGATCTCTTCCAGTCCCTGCCGCTTCAGCCCGCTGCACGTGACCACCGGCGGCGTCCAGTGCGGGCTCAGCGGCCGCATCAGATGAAACGCGCGCCGATACTCCAACGCAGCCTGGCGCGCCTTGAGCTGGTTGTCGCCGTCGGCCTTGTTGACCGCCAGCATGTCGGCCAGCTCCAGCACGCCGCGCTTGATCCCCTGGAGTTGATCGCCCGCCCCGGCGATCATCAGCACGAAAAAGAAATCGACCATGTCGTAGACCACCGTCTCGGACTGGCCGACCCCGACCGTCTCCACCAGGATCACGTCGAATCCGGCCGCCTCGCACAGCAGCATCGTCTCGCGCGTCTTGCGCGTGACGCCCCCCAGCGTCCCGGCGCTGGGCGAGGGGCGGATGAACGCGCGCGGATCGGCGGCCAGCTCCACCATCCGCGTCTTGTCCCCCAGAATGCTCCCCCCCGTCACGCTGCTCGTCGGATCGATCGCCAGCACGGCGACGCGGTGCCCCTTGCCCGTCAGCATCCCGCCGAACGATTCGATGAACGTGCTCTTGCCGGCGCCGGGAACCCCCGTGATCCCGATCCGATGGGAATTGCCGGTGTCGGGGAGGATCGCGGAGAGCAGTTCCTGCGCCAGGTACTGGTGGTCCTGGCGACTGCTCTCGACGAGCGTGATCGCGCGGCCCAGGATCGCGCGGTCGCCCCGGCGGATCCCGTCGCGGTAATCTTCCAGACTCAGCGTGCGCCGAACGGGGGGACGGGAAGGGGCAGAATCAGGCATGAAGATCGACTGACAATTGAATTGTAAGGGAACCGAACATTGACCTCAAATCCCGTTCGCCCTCCCTGAATAATCCGCCTCTCGTCCTTACTTGAAAATACGTCCTCGTCCTCGCTCCCGAAGGCCTGCCCAATCTTTATCACCTCGTTGTGAACCGCAGGCTCATGAGCGACTCGCAATCGCCCCCGAAAGGCCCGCCCGAAATTCCGCTCTCGGCTCTCGTCCCTCGTCCTCGGCTCTCGAAAACCGGCCGCTTTCTCCTTCCCGGCCGCCACTGACTCACCTGCGTCTGGGGGTGCGCAGCGGAACCTGGCGACGTGCACGCGCCAACCCCGCGTCCCCGCAGGGGGCGAACCCAAGCCGGCAAATGGCGTTGCCGCGCGCCTCGTCACCTCGCTACTTGGCGGGCAGCGCGAAACCCAGGTGGCCGCTCAATTTTTCCAGCAACTCCACGGCGGCCTCGCCGATCACCGTCCCCGGCCCGAAGATCGCCGCCGCGCCCGCCTGATACAGCGCCTCGTAATCCTGCGGCGGCACGACGCCGCCGACGACGATCATGATGTCCTCGCGCCCCTGTTTGGCCAGTTCCGCGCGCAGTTGCGGCACCAGCGTCAGGTGCCCCGCCGCCAGCGAACTGACCGCGACGATATGCACGTCGTTCTCCACGGCCTGGCGCGCCGTCTCCTCCGGCGTCTGGAACAGCGGACCGACGTCCACGTCGAAGCCAAGGTCCGCAAAGGCCGTCGAAACCACCTTCTGGCCGCGGTCGTGGCCGTCCTGGCCCATCTTGGCGATCAGGATCCGTGGACGGCGACCCTCCTGCTCGATGAACGAGCTGACCAGTTGCCGGATGCGACTCACCGTCCCTTCCTCCTCGCCCAGCTCGCCGCTGTAGACGCCCTGGATGGACTGGATCGCAGCCTGATGGCGGCCGTAAACTTTCTCCAGCGCGCTGCTGATCTCACCGACGGTCGCGCGGGCGCGCGCCGCCTGCACCGCCAGCTCCAGCAGGTTGCCGGTCCCCTCGGCCGCCGCCTGCGTCAGCGCGTCGAGCGCGTGCTCCACGGCGGCCTGATTGCGCTCGGCGCGCAGCTTCTTCAACCGCGCGATCTGCGCTTCCCGCACGGCTGAGTTCTCCACCTTCAAAATTTCTATCCGCTCCTCCTGGTCCAGGCGGAACTTGTTGACCCCGACGATCGTCTGGCGCCCCGAATCAATCCGCGCCTGCGTGCGCGCCGCCGCCTCTTCGATGCGCATCTTCGGCACGCCGGCGTTGATCGCCTTGGCCATCCCGCCCAGTTCCTCGATCTCCTGAATGTGGCTCCAGGCGCGCGCCGCCAGATCGGCCGTCAGCTTCTCCACGTAATAGCTGCCGCCCCACGGGTCGATCACGCTGGTCGTCCCGCTTTCCTGCTGCAGGAAGAGCTGCGTGTTGCGGGCGATGCGCGCGCTGAAATCGGTCGGCAGCGCCAGCGCTTCGTCCAGCGAGTTGGTGTGCAGCGACTGCGTATGGCCCTGCGTCGCGGCCATCGCTTCGATGCACGTGCGGATCACGTTGTTGAAGACGTCCTGCGCCGTCAGGCTCCAGCCCGAGGTCTGGCTGTGCGTACGCAGCGACATTGACTTCTCGTTGTTCGGATTGAACTGCTTCATCAGCCGCGCCCACAGCAGCCGCGCCGCCCGCAGCTTGGCCACCTCCATGAAGAAGTTCATCCCGATCGCCCAGAAGAACGAGAGTCGCGGCGCGAACGCATCGACGTCCAGCCCGGCCTTGATTCCCGTCCGCACATACTCCACCCCGTCGGCCAGCGTGTAGGCCAGCTCCAGATCCGCCGTCGCCCCCGCCTCCTGCATGTGATAGCCGGAGATCGAAATGCTGTTGAACCGCGGCATATGCTGCGAGGTGAACGCAAAGATGTCGGCGATGATGCGCATCGAGGGCTCGGGCGGATAAATGTAGGTGTTGCGCACCATGAATTCCTTGAGGATGTCGTTCTGGATCGTCCCGGAGAGCTGCTTGAGCGCCACCCCCTGCTCCTCGGCGGCGACGATATAGAGCGCCATCACCGGCAGCACCGCCCCGTTCATCGTCATCGAGACCGACATCTGGTCCAGCGGGATCCCGTCGAACAGAATGCGCATGTCCTCGATCGAATCGACGGCGACCCCCGCCATCCCGACATCCCCCATCACGCGCGGGTGGTCCGAGTCGTAACCGCGATGCGTGGCCAGATCGAACGCGATCGACAGCCCCTTCTGCCCCGCCAGCAGATTGCGCCGGTAGAAGGCGTTGCTCTCTTCGGCGGTCGAAAACCCCGCATACTGCCGCACCGTCCACGGCCGCATGACATACATCGTGGCGTAGGGCCCGCGCAGGAACGGCGGAAAGCCCGGCATCGTATCCAGATGCGTCACCCCGTCCAGGTCGGACGAGGTGTAGAGCGGCTTGACGTCGATCTGCTCGGGCGTTGTCCAGGTCACATCCTCCAGCCGCCGCCCGGCGAGCTGTTCCGCCTCGCGTTGCCAGCGCGCCAGATCCCCTCCGCCGGTCGGCTCGCTCAACTCTACCTTGGTGAAATCCGGAAGCGGGCTCATTCGACTTCAACTCCTTGTTCCTTGAGCAGCGACCGCAGCGTGCCCAGAACGTCGCAACCGATGTGAATGAACGTATCGATGCCGGCTTCGCGCCAGCTTGCCTCGTTTTCGCCGGGCCGGCCGGCCAGCACGATCCGCCGCGCCCCGCGCCGTTTCAGCTCGCCGGCGACGGGCGCCGCCAACTGCTGATAGACGGCGTCGGACGAACAGATGACGGCAAGGCCGGCGCCGCTCGCCGCAAACGCCGCCCCGGCCGCCGCGGCGTCGTCGCAGCCCTCGCCGTCGATCACCTCGAACCCGCCGGCCTCCAGGAAATTGCGGGCGTAGCCCGCGCGCGCGGTATGCTGCGCCACCGGGCCCAGGTTGACCAGGAACGCCGACGGCCGGTGGCCGGCGCGCGCGGCATACTCGTCGCTGGCGGCGCGCAGCGCTTCATACGGCTCGCTGAACGTGTGAAACACCAGCGCGTCGATCGTCACCGCTTCGTGCCCGCCGTCGAGCGACTGGGCCAGTTCACCGATCGTCGCCCCGGCCTGCGCATCAGCGATGATCGTCTCCATCAACTCGCCCGGTTCTCCCTCGCGCACACGCACCTGGGCCTCGAGCGCCTGCAGCGCCCGGCCGACATTGCCACGCCGGCGCAGCCCCTCCAGCCGCTGGCGCGCTTCCTCCCGCAGCGCCGCGCGGTCCGGCTCGCGCGGTTCCAGCGAGCGCTCGCCCAGATTGGGAAATTCGCTCACGCCGGTGATCGCGTCCTTGCGCCGCGCCAGGTTCTTCTCCCGCGGTTGATACGCCGCTTCAATTTGCTCCTTCACCCAGCCCGAGACAATGGCCTCACCCATCCCGCCCCGTGCTTCAATCTCCTGGAACAGCTTCCACGCGGCGGCCGCCAGATCCTCGGTCAGCCGCTCGATGTACCACGAGCCGCCGCCCGGATCCATCACCTGCCCCAGATGCGATTCCTCCATCAGGATCACCTGGGTGTTGCGCGCGATCCGACGGCTGAAGTCATCGGGCAGGCCCACCTGGCTGTCGAACGGGGTAATCGTGATGCTTTCGGCGCCCGCCGCCGCCCCGGCGAAACAGCAGACCGTCGTCCGCAGCATGTTGACCCACGGGTCGCGCACGGTCATGATCCGGTCGGCGTTGCGCACGTGCAGCGCCATTGCCCGGTCCCGCGGTTCGGCGCCGCAGGCCTCGGCCACCCGCGCCCACAGCCGCCGCGCCGCCCGCAGCTTGGCGATCGCAAGAAACTGATTGCAGCCCACGCTGTACGAAAACAGCAGTTGATTCAGCGCCGCCGGCAACGTCAGGCCGAAGCCCAGCATCGCGCGCAGATACGCCACGCCGGTCGCCATCGAGAAGGCCAGGTCCTGAACGGCCGTCGCCCCTGCCCGGTGATAACACGACGTGCCGACGCAGACGCTGCGGCTCGACGGCATGTGACGCGAGGTCCACGCCGCCAGCTCGGCCAGACGGTCCAGCGCTTCGTCCAGGCGCGTGGGCAGGCGGCCCTCCTCCGCCAGCGCCGCCAGCGGATCGGCGTTGAAGGCGACCCGCGCCCGCGCGGGGTCCAGCCCCCGCTCGCGCAGGAGGGCGACGAGCAACCCGGCCGCCGGCAGAAACTGCGCCCCGGCATCCAGGCCGATTCCCGCGATCTCCAGCAGCACCTGATCCAGTGCCCGGCCCAGGTCGGCGCTGGAGTAAATCATCACGCCATCCTGGCCGGCCAGGTCCCCGGCGGCGGGGTCGTCGCCGTCCAATCCGGCGCGCGCCGCCGCATCCAGCCTGAACTGAACCGACGTCGCCCCGCGCTCCAGATCGGCCAGCACGGCCTGATTGGTCACGGCGAGCGAGGGATGGCGGTGCTCCTGGCGGATGTCCCACCCCGCGACGTCCAGCGCGAGCGGACGGCGATTGACCGGGCGCGCACCGCGCGTGAACGGCGGCTGACCCGGCAAGCCGGACCGGTCGCCCTCGACCGGCCAGTCCCGGCGCGTATAAATCGGCTGAATCGACACGCCTTCATACGTCTGCGTGACCAGCTTTTTCTCGAACGAGGCGCCGGCGAGGTCCTGTTCGACCACGCGGCGCCATGCCTCATAACTGACCGGTGGAAATTGCTCCGTAAGGCTTGGATTGGACACCGTGGAACTCCTGCCAGATAATCACCAACTCGGACCCTAGCGTCCCGAACACCATTCTAGCGTCCGCATCCGGGGAGTCAAACCCGTTTCGTCCCCGTCTGTTGTCAGTCTCTCGTCTCTCGTCTTCCTTTCTCCTCCCCCGTCCTCGTCTTCGTGCTCGTCCCCAACGGCACAACCAAGAATTTGGCCCCCGGCTCCCCTCGTCCTCGGCTCTCAAAAACCCGATGTCTGCCAACTCGCGATGAACCGCCGACCCAGGCACCGCTTCCAAAGAGCGTAACATTCCGCTCCGCCGTCTTCCACAATGCCTCATTATGCTACACAACGTGACGCTCCCAGGCTCCGCGCATCTCTTACAAACCATTTATTTTCAACATATTACAAATTGCGTCCCGCTGGCCTTTCTTTTGCTCTCCCACCGGTCTAGATTGGGATGCAGGGAGCTGTTGCTTAGATCATGGACATGAACAAACTGACTCAGAAGACTCAGGAAGCGCTCGCCGCCGCGCAGACCCTGGCCATCGAACACGGCCATCAGGCCGTCGATGTCGAACACCTGCTCGCCGCGCTGCTCGACCAGCCCGAAGGCATCATCCCACGCATTCTGGAGCGCGCCGACTGCGACGTCGACATCATCCGAAAAAACCTCGACGCGGAACTGGACCGTATGCCGCGCGTCAGCGGCCCCGGCGTCGAACCGGGCCAGGTCTACGTGACGCAGGACCTCAACCGCGTCCTCGTCCGCGCCGAGGAGGAAGCCCGCCGCCTGCGCGACGACTACATCAGCGTCGAGCACGTCCTGCTGGCGATGCTCGATTCAGCCAAGGCGCGTCCGGCCGGCCGCGTCCTGCAGAAATCCGGCGTCAAACATGACGCGGTCCTGCGCGCCATGGCCGAGGTCCGCGGCAACCAGCGCGTCACCAGCAACAACCCCGAAGCAACCTATGAGGCATTGACCAAGTACGGCCGCGATCTGGTCGAGGAGGCGCGCCGCGGCAAGCTCGACCCCGTCATCGGCCGCGACGAGGAGATCCGCCGCGCCATCCGCATCCTCTCGCGCCGCACCAAGAACAACCCGGTGCTGATCGGCGAGCCCGGCGTCGGCAAGACCGCCATCGTCGAGGGCCTCGCCCACCGCATCGTGCGCAACGACGTCCCCGACGGCCTGCGCAACAAGACCGTCTTTTCGCTCGACATGGGCGCGCTGCTGGCCGGCGCCAAATTCCGCGGCGAGTTCGAGGAACGGCTCAAGGCCGTCCTCGCCGAGGTCCAGAAGGCCGAGGGCCGCATCATCCTGTTCATCGATGAGCTCCATACGATTGTCGGCGCCGGCAAGGCCGAGGGCGCCATCGACGCCGGCAACATGCTCAAGCCGATGCTGGCCCGCGGCGAACTGCACTGCATCGGCGCCACCACCCTCGATGAATACCGCAAATACATCGAGAAGGACCCCGCCCTGGAACGCCGCTTCC
>ERZ795058.1751-NODE-1751-length-28057-cov-59.212235_pt1 | contig 28057 bp, 25 predicted proteins | sample MGYA00375142_ERZ795058 | MGnify/ENA primary metagenome ERZ795058 (study PRJEB30187, sample SAMN05720210) | activated sludge metagenome | isolation source: anaerobic digester from wastewater treatment plant | place: Japan | collected 2015-04-20 ... | reverse complement strand
CGCCTTCGATGTCTTCGGCGATGATGAGGAGCGGGCGGCCCATTTTGGCGATCTGCTCGAGGATCGGCAGCAGGTCTTTCATGCCGCTGATTTTCTTTTCATAGATCAGGATGAGCGCGTCTTCCAGCGCAACGATCATCTTGTCGGGATTCGTAACGAAATAAGGGGACAGGTAGCCGCGGTCGAACTGCATGCCTTCCACGATCTCCAGTTCGGTTTCGAGCCCTTTGGCTTCTTCCACGGTGATGACGCCTTCCTTGCCGACTTTGTCCATCGCGCCGGCGATGATGCTGCCGATGGTTTCATCGTTGTTGGCGGAAATGGTGCCGACCTGGGCGATTTCTTTCTGATCTTTGGTGGGTTTGCTCATCTTGCCGAGCTCTTTAACGACGACTTCGACGGCCTTGTCGATGCCGCGTTTGACATCCATGGGATTGGAACCTGCCGCGACGGCCTTGACGCCTTCGCGGTAGATGGCCTGAGCCAAAAGCGTGGCGGTGGTGGTGCCGTCGCCGGCGACGTCGCTCGTCTTGCTCGCGACTTCCTTGACCATCTGCGCGCCCATGTTTTCAAATTTGTCTTCCAGTTCGATTTCTTTGGCGACGGTGACGCCGTCTTTCGTGACGGTGGGTGAACCAAAGCTCTTGTCAATAATCACATTGCGGCCTTTGGGACCGAGGGTTACTTTCACGGCATCGGCCAGGGTGTTGACGCCCTTTAAGACCGATTTTCTTGCTTCTTCATCGTAAAGAAGTATTTTTGCTCCCATTGTACAGATTCCTCCTTATATTTTCTTATTTTTCAATAATGCCCAGAATGTCGTCTTCTCTCATGATCAGGTATTCTTCGCCGTCGATTTTCACTTCGGTTCCGCCGTATTTGCTGAAAAGAACTTTGTCGCCCACCCTGACTTCGGGTTTGATCAGTTTGCCGTCATCCGCCACTTTGCCTTTGCCGACCGCAATTATTTTGCCTTCAATGGGTTTTTCCTTGGCCGTGTCGGGAATGATGATGCCGCCTTTGGTTTTGGTTTCCTCTTCCAATCGTTTTACAATGATCCGATCCTGTAAGGGTCTGATTTTCATACGGTTTCTTCTCCTTTCTTCCTTGTAAATATTAAATTGCAAACTATCGAATTAGCGGCGCTATTTTATGCACGATTTAACCCCTGTCAAGGCATTGGGACACTATTTTTGGGGAAATTCTTACGATGTCCTCAGAAGAGTATATCCAGCAGTTCCTTCAGGGAAGTGATGGTTTGGATTTCCATTTTTGCCGCTTTGCCAAGGGAGGCAATATTGGTTTTGGGCACGATGCACCGGTTAAAACCCAGACGGGCCGCTTCCTTCACCCGCGTTTCAATCTGCGAGACGGCCCGCACCTCGCCCGTGAGGCCGACTTCCCCCAGAATCACCGTCCGGGCGTCCACCGGCCGGTCCAGAAAACTGGACGCCATGGCCGAGACGACGGCCAGATCCACGGCCGGCTCTTCCACACGGACGCCTCCCGCGACATTCAGGAAAATATCCGATCCGCCCAGATGCAGGCCGCAGATTTTATCCAGCACGGCCACCAGCAGCGACACCCTGTTGTGATCCACCCCGATGGCCGTTCGCCTGGGCATGCCCAAATTGGACTGGCTCACCAGCGCCTGGATCTCCACAAGAATCGGACGGGTGCCTTCGAGGCTCGCCAGCACCACCGAGCCGGGAGCGTTTTCCGGCCGTTCGGCCAGGAAAAAGGCAGAGGGGTTGGGCACTTCCTGAAGTCCGCGGTCGCGCATTTCAAAAACGCCGATTTCATTGGCGGGTCCGAACCGGTTTTTCATGCTTCGGACAATCCGGTAGGCGTGCCCGGAATCGCCCTCAAAATACAAAACCGTATCCACCATGTGCTCCAGCACTTTCGGCCCGGCAATCGAGCCGTCTTTTGTCACATGGCCGACCAGAAACACCGGAATGGAGCTTTTCTTGGCGGCCAGAATCAGGCGCGACGACGCTTCACGCACCTGCCCGACGCTTCCCGGCGCGGACATCAGGTCGCTGGAATAAACCGTCTGAACGGAATCGATCACCACCATGGCCGGTTCGGTTTTTCGAATCTGCTCCAGGATTTTCTCCAGGGACACTTCCACCAGCACCAGGAGATCCTTCGCCTGCGCGCCGATCCGGTCGGCTCGCAGCTTGATCTGGGAGGCGGACTCCTCGCCGGAAACGTACAGCACTTTCCGCCCGCCCATCGCCAGATTCTTCATTACCTGCAGCATCAGCGTCGATTTGCCGATGCCCGGCTCGCCGCCGATGAGGATGGCCGAACCGCTGACGATGCCGCCGCCCAGCACCCGGTCAACTTCAACAATGCCGGTGGACGTTCGCTCTCCCTCAACGGCGGGAATATCGAAAATGGGCATGGGCTTGCCCCCGAACACCCGATCGGCGCGGCTGACCGAATCCGGTTCCGTCACCAGCTCCTCGGCAAAACAGTTCCAGCCGCTGCAGGACGGACACTTTCCCAGCCACTTGGGCGACATGTATCCGCAGTGCTGACAGAAGAAGCTGGTCTTGCTCTTTTTCAAAATGCTTTTCTCCTTGATTCGGCTTGACATCTGAACACATTTTTTTCCAAAACGCCAACAGGAATTGGGCGGGGGCGTTGCCTGAGCCATCCTTCGCCGTCTGCGCTTACGGAAATGACGGCCCTGCCGTTTCTCCTGACCGGCAACCGGCAAACGCCCGCGGCGCCTATTTCCTTCCGATCATCAAAAAAACGGTGAAGCGCTGCATTGTGCCCGCAACCGGCTTCTCAACCGAAGCCGCCTGGACGGCGCGGACGTTTTGAAATCCAGCCTCTTCGAACTGCCGGGCAAGCTTTTGTCGGTCAAAGCCGAAATGGAAGACGCCTTCGCTGGAGGTGTGAAACCGCCCGCCGTCTTCGTCCAGATCCGCGATGCACAAGAGGCCGGAAGGATGCAGAAGATGGCAGAAGCGTTTTAAAAGCGGCGCCACATCCCGGATGTGGTGAAGGGTCATGCTGCTGACCGCCAGATGAAATGCCCCGGAAAGGACATCCCCCTGATCCAAATCCGCATAACGGGTGATGACATTGGTGAGATTCCTTTCGGATATTTTCCGGTTTAAAATGTCCAGCATGCCTTGTGAGCTGTCCACGCCGGTGATGGAGCGGACATGCGGCTGAAGCATCAGCGTGAGGAGGCCCGTTCCGCAGCCGAAATCAAGGACATCGCTATCAGGCAACAGAGAAATTTCCCGAAGAATAGCGCTGCCGATCTCCGAGGCCAGTTTTACCCTTGCGGGATTCAAATCCCACCGCGCCGCATCCTGATCAAAATTCCGCTTCCCGCTATCCATGCCCTTCTTCCACGCTCCGGTAAATCCGCCCCGAAATCGTCATCAGCATTGGTTATGATTTGCCGTGGTTCATCAGCTCAGGAGGCAGACGAACTGTTTCAGCGGGTGATCGGCTTTCTTTGAGGCGGGTTCGGGGATGATCCGGCAACCCGAAGAAAACAATAAAAGGCAAACCAGCGAATGCGAACGCCGCCCTTTCAGATGCCCAATGTTTTTTTCACCTGCTGAAATCTGCCGCGGGCGGAATCCACGCCCAGAACGGCAAAAACCCGGTCGAGTTCCGGACCTTTCAATTTTCCGGTCAGCGCCGCCCGGACGGGCATGAACAAATCCCTTCCTTTTGCGCCGGATTTTTCCTTTGCGTGCCGGATCGCCGCGGCGTAAATATCCCCGGCATTGTCTTCGGCCCGCTCCAGATAATCGCCGAAAGCCCCGACCACCTCGCGGGCGCCCGGCGCCGCCAGCAGCCTTCGAGCTTCATCAGACAGGGAATAGCGTTCATCGAAAAACAGATCGATGTGAGCGCCGATCTCCGCGAGCGTCGTCAATTCACCTTTCACGGTTTCCAGAACGTTTTTAAGCCAGGCGGCGTCAAGCGTTTCCGGCCGAAAGCCCGCGGCGCGCAAAAAAGGCTCAAGCTTCCTGAGCAGATCTTCCGTTGAGGTTTTGCGGATGTAGGCGGCGTTGAGCCACCGGAGTTTGTCTTCATCAAAGACCGCGCCGCTTCTGGACGCCCGAGAGAGAGAAAACGCATCGATCATTTCGTCGCGCGAAAGGATTTCCCTTCCTCCGGCAAAGGAACTTCCCAGAAGCCCGAGATAATTAATCAGCGCTTCGGGCAGAAATCCCTGTCTGCGGAATTCGCCCACGGATACGGAACCGTGGCGCTTGCTGAGTTTGGCGTGGTCCTTGCCCAGAATCAGACAATGGTGGGCAAAAGCCGGCGGCTCAAATCCTAAGGCCCGATACAGCATGATCTGCAGGGCCGTATTGGACAAATGGTCTTCGCCGCGGATGACATGCGTGACCGCCATCCGGTGGTCGTCGATGACTACGGCAAAGTTGTAGGCGGGCATTCCGTTGGACCGCACGATGATAAAATCGCCCATGGCTTCGCCTTCAAACCGGATCGGCCCGCGGATCAGGTCATTAAATTCGATCGTTGTCCGGGGAACCTTGAAACGGCAGGAAGGCTTCCGGCCGGACGCGGCCAGCGCTTCGCGTTCGCCTGCGCTGAGATTGCGGCATTTCCCCAGGTAGCGCGGCATGCGCTTGGCGAGAATCAGCGTCTGGCGCTCCTCTTCCAGCTCTTCTTCCGTGCAGTAGCAGGGGTACGCCAGGTCCGCGTCCACCAGTTTTTTAAGGTGTGCCTCGTAGAGGTCCAGCCGCTCACTCTGACGGTAAGGGCCATAGCCGCCGCCGATGTCCGGGCCTTCGTCCCAGGTGAGGCCCAGCCATTTCAAGTCCTCCAGCAGACTGGTCTGGTAGGCCGAATCGCTGCGGGATTCATCCGTGTCTTCAATCCGAAGAATGAAGCGGCCGCCTTCGTGCCGGGCGAACATCCAGTTGAACAAAGCGGTGCGCGCATTGCCCACATGCAGCTCTCCGGTGGGAGACGGAGCAAAACGGACTCTGGCCTTATTCTCCATCCGCGATCCTTTCCGCGCCTGAGGCCACCGCCCACACGGCCACTCCCTCTCCGCGGCCCGTAAAGCCCATTCCCTCGTTGGTCTTGGCTTTGATGTTCACGGCCGTTTCCGGAATCTTCAGTACACGGGCGATGTTGGCCGCCATGGCCTGCGCGTAGGGCGCCAGCCTGGGCTTCTCCAGCACGAGAGTCGCGTCAATGTTCTCAATGCTCACACCTCTGGACTCGACCATCTTTCCGACCCGTTCCAAAAGGATGAGGCTGGAAATATTTTTATAAGCGGGATCGTGATCCGGAAAATGCCGGCCGATGTCTCCTTCACCGGCCATGCCCAGAAGCGCGTCACAGACGGCATGCAGAAGCGCGTCGGCATCGGAGTGCCCCGCAAGCCCCCGGTCAAAGGGAATGTCCACGCCGCCCAGGACTAGTTTCCGGTCTTTCGCGAACCGATGGCTGTCGTAACCCAATCCGCTTGGGCGGCGGATCCGCTCTCCTCTTCCGGCGCAGAGCAGGGACTCCGCCATCTTCATATCTTCGGGCGTTGTAATTTTCATATTTTCACCGGATCCCGCGATCATTTGGACTTTGGCGCCGATTCTTTCCACCAGTGACGCATCATCCGTTCCGTAATAGTGATCCTCTTTTGCCGACGCATGCGCGCGGCGCAACAGGTCGCAGGCAAACGCCTGGGGCGTCTGCGTCTGCCACAAACGGCTCCGGGGAAACGTTCTCGTGACGATGCCGTCATCGGTCGTTTCCTTGATCGTATCTTTCGCCGGGACGCCCAGCGAAGCGGCGCCGCAACAGGCTGCCGCGGCCGCAACCCGGTCGATCATTTCCCCCGTGACAAACGGCCTTACGGCGTCGTGAACCATGACGATGTCGCAGTCCGGCGGAACGGCCCGCAGGCCGCTGGCGACGGAATCCTGACGCTCCCCGCCTCCGGCGACAACGGCGGCCACTTTGGTGAGGCTGTACTTCTCCACGATCCGCTCCCGGACGGATTCGACATCCGGCGTCGGCACGACCAGCACGATGGCGGAAATTGCCTCCGCGTTCTGAAACACGCGAAGCGTGCGCGCCAGCAGGGGCACCCCGTGGAGCAGGAGGTACTGCTTGGCGATTGATGCGCCGGCCCTTCTGCCTGAGCCGCCGGCGGGAATAATGGCCACGGTTTTCATAGCGAATCTCTTGCAAAAACAGGCCCGGAAAACCATTTTCCGGGCCTGTTCAGGATATCTTTCTTCCCGGCCAAAAAACCTGCGCTTAAAGATGCCTATGCATTGCCGCTTTTCCTGTCGGCGGCTTCCTTCAGCTCCGTGAAGATCATTCGGCCGGCCGTCGTCTGCAGCACGCTGGTCACGATGACATCGACGGTCATGTTGATCATTTTCTGCGCGCTGTCCACGATAATCATGGTCCCGTCGTCCAGATAGCCGACGCCCTGGCCCTGTTCCTTGCCTTCCCGGATAATTTTCACCGTCATCTGCTCTCCGGGCAGGACCACCGGCTTCATGGCGTTGGCCAGTTCGTTGACGTTGAGGACGCGCACGCCCTGCAGTTCGGCAACCTTGTTCAGGTTGTAGTCGTTGGTCAGCAGTTTGGCGTTCAATTTCTGAGCCAGGGCCACCAGTTTCCCGTCCACGCCTTTAATTTTGGGAAAATCCTGCTCGACAATTTCAATATTGATGGCCGTGCTTTTCTGCATCCGGTTGAGAACATCCAGTCCGCGGCGGCCCCTGGAGCGCTTCATGGAATCCGAAGAATCCGCGATAAACTGCAGCTCGTTCAAGACAAAACGCGGAACGATCAGCTCTCCGTCAACGAAACCCGTATCGCAGATGTCCGCGATTCTTCCGTCGATGATCACGCTGGTGTCCAGCAGGCGGTGATCCATCAGCTTCCTCGAATCCGTAGTGCGGAAGCTGATTTCCTCCGCCTTTTTCGAGCCGATCACCAGTCCCAGGTACCCCAGAATGCCGATCATAAGCAGGTAAATCCATGGAACAATCTGCTGATTGGGCGGAATTCGGATGATCATGTTCAATCCAAAGCCGATGATCAGCGCGATCAGGAGGCCGGTGATCATGCCGGCTACGCCGCCTGCGATGGTCCTTACGGACTGTCTGCGGATATCTCGTTCGATCCGAATAACCAGCATCGCAACGACCAAGCCTATAATTAAGCCGAAAATTGCCTGAAAAACAGCGTAGGAGCCGGCTGCCGCCATCGTGTGGTAGGCGATGAAATAACCGCTAACCGAACAAATCAAAATCAGTAAAGCTCTTACGATCAATCGTATCACCTCCCTTCAAAATAAATTCAATGGATAATGATGAATCAGGAATGAAATGAGCGAATCATGCTTCCGTACTGCTTGTTGACCGTGGAGGGGCCGTAAACGATTCAGGGAAATAGGGTTTGTCCATTTTCAGTTTTCAAAGAGCGAAAAAGAGACAGACCACGCACCCGCTTGCTACTGCACCGTGAAAATCATCTGCAAATCGCGTTCAACCTTGGCTTCCTGCGCGTTCGTGGCGACGGAAATTTCCTTTACGAGCAGATTTTTTGCGGTATCCATCATCTTCCGCTCGCCGAAAGAAAGGTTTTTGTCGCTTTTTAAAATGAACAAGTCCCTTAAAACACTTGCAATTTCGAAAACAGACCCGGTTTTGATCTTCTCCAGGTACTCCCGGTATCGCTTGTTCCAGGTTTGTTTGTCTATGGTAACGTCTTTGTTGCGCAGGATCTCGTAAACCTTGGGTATTTCTTTCTCCAGAATGACTTCCCTGAGCCCAACCGCCTTGGCGGAATTGGTCGGAATCATGATCTTCATGCCGTTGCCCATGATTTTCATCACATAAAAGGGCTGTTTCTTTCCCATAACCTCTCTATTTTCAATAGCTTCAATGACGCCAACGCCCTGAGCCGGATAAACGGCCAAATCACCTACTTTAAACATTGGACATTTCCCTGCCTTTCTTAAGAACGTTGAACATTATCACTTTTGCTTGATTTAGTCAATGATTAATACAATTTACTGAAATACTTCAGAAATGTTTTGGAGAGGCCTAAACGGCGGTCATTCAAGGCAGATAGAACAGGGGATTCCGGGCTTTGCCCTTGAGGCGGATTTCAAAATTGAAGTACGTTTCCCCCGCTTCATCGGCTCTTCCGGCGAGTCCAATGGTCTGGCCAATCCCCACATCCTGGTCCGCCTGGACGGATCTTTTTTTCAGGTGCGTATAGACTGTCGCGAAGTCTTTCTCATGCCGGATAATCACGGTTTCGCCGAAATCCTTTAAATTGGCCGAGAAAATAACGGTCCCGAAGGCCGCCGCTTTCACCCTTGTCCCGGCCGGACAGGCGATTTTGATCCAGTTATGGTAGGTTTTGTTCGGCTGAATTCCAAAGCGGGTTTTCACGGATCCCCTGGCGGGCCACGCAAACCGGCCTTTATCCATCACCACTTTTTCTTCCGAAATTTGCGGTTTTTCCTCAACGGGCGCTTTTGTTTTTTCCGATTTCGGTCCGGGCGGAACGGATTGGACCTCCGGTCGGGATGGTTTGGCCGGTTTTGCGGGGATTTTTCCCGGCGGCGGCAAAACTTCGGCGGAAACGGGAGGCGGTTTCCTGACGGATGGTTTCTCGTCCGCGGCGGCTTTCCCCGAGGATACCAAAACGTCTTCGATCACCTGATCGGCGTTGGGAATAAAAATGACGGCCCCTTCGCGGATGTTGGAGACATCCTCGATGTTATTGATTTCCGCCACGTCCTGCAGGCTGGCTGAATAAGCGCGGGCGATGCCGTACAGGGTTTCCCCCTTTTTGACGATGTGATAAACGCCGCTGGCCTGGCTCCTGTGCACCTGGGAATTCGCGCACCCGGCGGGCATCAGAAGCACCAGCATGGACAAAATCAAGTACGCCCCAAAATACCGGCGTCTGAAAACGGCAAAATGCCGGCGGGGGAGAATGTGCCGGCTCATTCTTTCCATCCGCTCTCTCCGATCAGGCTGACAAAGCGGCAGCCCCCCAGGTCTTCCCTTTTCAGCTCGGACGGATTTTCGGACGAGCGGGTAATTTTATAAAGCGTCTGCGCCTCCCGGCCGCCAACCGGCACCACCATTCTGCCCCCGACAGCAAGCTGATCGAGCAGATGCCGGGGAAGCTGCGGGGCGGCGGCGGTCGTAATGATCGCGTCGAAAGGCGCCTCCTCCTTCCACCCGTAGGACCCGTCGCCGACGCGAATGGCGACATTGTAGCAATTCAGCTGGTCCAGGATTCGGCGGGCCCGCGAGGCCAGCACGGCCACGCGCTCGATGGAAAAGACCCGGTCGGCCAGTTTGGCCAGAATGGCCGTCTGGTAGCCGGATCCCGTGCCGATTTCCAGAACCCGCTCCATGCCTTTGAGCTCCAGGGCCTGCGTCATCAGGGCGACAATGTAGGGTTGAGAAATCGTCTGCCGCTCCCCGATGGGCAGCGGATTGTCGCTGTAGGCCTGGTTAATCAGCCCTTCGTCCACAAAAAGGTGACGCGGAACCGTCTCCATTACCTTCAAAACGCTTTCGTCCCGTACGGCACGGGCGCGAATCTGCGCTTCCACCATTCGAATGCGCTGTTTTTTATACCTGTCCATTAAAGCGCTCGCATCTTTTTCTTTTTAGAGGGAATCCGGTAGAATTTCTGCACCGTTTCGTGACGGCGCAACCCAAGGGCTTCACGGGTCACGATCAAATAATAATACTGAAGCTCGGCTTTTTGGCAGGTTGCGTTAAATTGATCAATGATTTCGTCGATTTCTTCAAAAACCGACTGCTGTTCCCGCGGATGCGCACCGACAGGCGAGCCGGTTTGCAGCGACTGGCAGCGGTTCATCATTTCTCCGATGCGCCGGTCAAGCTTCTCCAGTTTCTCAAGCGCGTCCTCGACGGCAAAACCCGCCCTGGCAAGAACCGCCGCCCTCTCCCGCAACAGTTCTTCATACAAATTTTCCTGCTGTTTTTCTCTTCCTTTGAGCAGTACCTGAACCATAGAGCCTTCTTAACGATTTCTGAGGGCCTCTATCATTCAAGCGCTTAATTTTCAAGTTCAAATCGCTCATGGCCCGCCGGACGGATATTTTTTTCCTTTACAGTTCGACATTATTTCGTTACATAGCCTGCCCGATATCATTCAACGTTTAGCCGGAATTTTCGATGAGCTCTGAAAAGACATTTCCCATGTCCCGGGCCGTCCTTGGCGCCTACGCGCAGGGAAAGGAAGACGAAACGCTCCTTCCGCTGGTTCTGGTCGATCAAAAGCAGGCCCCGCTGGGAAGAATCCAGCCGGGTGACTCCATCATTTTCTACAATATTCGCGGAGAGCGCGAAATTGAACTGACCCGCAGCTTCACGGAAGAAAACTTCCGGGAATTCCCCGTTCACCCGGCGCTCCCCGTGCACTTCGCCACCATGATCGAGTATTCCAAAGGGCTGAACGCCGACGTCGCATTTCCTCCCCAGGGCGTCCTTTCCGACACTCTGAGCGACATCATCGCAGCGCACGGCCTCGCGCAGGCAAAAATAACGGAAGCGGAAAAAGCCGTGCATGTCAGCTATTTCTTCAACGGGAAGAAAAGCGATCCCCTGCCGAAAGAAGAACGAATCGTTGTCCCGACGCGCAAGGACGTCAGGCTGTTCGACGAAGCGCCCGAAATGTCCATCGATGAAATCACGCGCGCGGCAGGGGCCAAAATTCAGGACCCCTCCTGCCGTTTCATCGTCGTCAACTTCCCGAACGTGGACGTCGTCGGCCATATTGAAAACGAACCGGCGATCCTTCGGGCGGTTTCGGCGGTGGACCGGCACGCCGGATTGCTCGTGGAGCAGGCGCTTCGCCGGAACATGACCGTCATCGTCACCGCGGATCACGGCACCGTGGAAAAATGGCTGTATCCGGACGGCGGCGTGGATACCGGACACACGGACAGCCCCGTGCCCTTCATTCTTCTGCACCCGGAACAAAAACCCGCCCTGAAACCCGAAGGAGAACTGACCGACATCGCGCCGACGATTCTGGATTTGCTGGGCCTGCCCGTCCCCGATTCCATGACCGGATCGTCTTTGATTCAGGAAAAGCCTCCTTCCCTCGCCCCCGCTTCCCGTCTGCTTCTGCTTATTTTAGACGGCTGGGGGCTTTGCGACAGCCAAAAGGGCAACCTGATCGCCTGCGCCGAAACGCCGGTGATGGACCGGCTGCTTCGGGATTACCCCCATGCGCGGCTGGCCGCCTCCGGTTTGGCCGTGGGGCTTCCCGCCGGGACCGTGGGCAACTCCGAAGCGGGGCATCTGCACATCGGCGCGGGCCGGCGGATCTATTCCGACCGCCTGATGATCGATCAGTCGATTGCCCGCAGGGATTTTCACCGAAACCCGGCTTTCACGCGCGCCATGAACCTGGCCCGGCAAAACCGCCGTGCGCTGCACCTCATGGGCATCGTGTCTTTTTTCAGCTCGCACGGGTCCATCGAACATCTGTTTGCCCTGATGGACATGGCTGCAGAGCAGGGCGTCTCCGAGCTGTATCTTCATTCCATGCTGGGGCGGCGCGGCGAGCAGGCCGAAAGCGGCGCGCGCTATATTCGGCAGGTGGAGGAAAAATGCCGCTCGCTGGGAATCGGGCAGGTCGTGTCCGTGATCGGACGATACTGGTCGATGGACCGCGAAGAAAACTGGGACCGTATCGAAAAAACCTACCGGATGCTGGTTTACGGAGAGGGAACCCCCATCCCCGCGGAGGAATGAGCATGCAAATCACAGTGAACCAAACCGTGATCGAAATCGTTTGCGCAGACATCACCGAGGAAGAAACCGACGCCATCGTCAACGCCGCCAACAGCACACTTTCGGGCGGCGCGGGCGTTGACGGGGCCATTCACCGCGCCGGAGGACCCGCCATCATGGCCGAATGCCGCAAAATCGGCGGCTGTCCCGTCGGCGAGGCCGTCATCACGACCGGCGGCAATCTCAAAGCCCGCTATGTCATCCATACCGTCGGCCCCGTGTACCGCGGCGGAGGACGAGGCGAGGCGGCCCTGCTGGCTTCGGCGTACCGAAACAGCCTCAAGCTGGCCGTCAAAAAAGGCGTCGGCAACATCTCCTTTCCGGCCATCAGCTGCGGGGTTTACGGATACCCGGTGCACGAAGCCGCCTCCCTGGCGCTTCAAACCTGCCTCGAGTTTGCGCGCAGCAGCGCGGAGCTGAAGCTGATTCGCCATGTTTTATTTGATGAGCGGACCTATGACATTTTCGCCGGAAAGTTGAAAAAATTAATGACGTGAGAGGCGCGGGAACCTTCATGAACGCTAAACCGACCTACGAGGAACTGGAGCAGAAAGTCGCCCTGCTGTCCCGGAAAGTGAACGAACAGCAGGCTGTCGAAAATCAATACCGCAACCTGGTGGACTCCACCAGCGATTCCCTGTACCTGGTGGATGCCGACTGCCGCTACCTGTTTATCAACCAGAACCATGCCAGGCGCCTGAAAATGCCGCAAAACGATGTCGCCGGCCTTTCCTACAAGGACATTCACTCGCCCGAGCAGAACGCCAAATTCGAGCTTAAAATCAAAAGCGTTTACCAAACGGGCCAGTCCGCTTTCGACGAGCATCAGAGCGCGCGGGACGGCCGGTATTTTCTTCGCACCTTCAGCCCGGTGCGGGATTCCTCCAGCCCCGAACCCATCATCGCCGTGGCGGTGGTTTCCAAAGACATCACCCCGAGAAGGGAAGCGGAAGAAGCCCTGCGAAAATCCGAGGAAAAATACCGCCAGTTGATCGAATATTCCAGCGAGGCGATTTTCATCATCGCGAACGGGAAAATCGGCTTTGCCAACAGCCGCACGGAAAAGATGCTGGGGTATCCGCTGGCCGATCTTCAGGCCATGCCTTTCCTGGACCTGGTGATTGCCGAGGATCGCGATATGATCGACGAGCGGCAGCAAGCCGTTCTTCAGGAAAGCGAACCGTCGTTGAACAACCGTTTCCGGATGGTCCGCCGGGACGAATCGACCATCTGGGTGGCCGCCAACAGTGTCCTGATGCGCTGGGAAAACGCTCCGGCGACGCTGAACTTCATGCGCGACATTACCCGGCAAAAAAAGGCGGAGGCCAAGCTGCTGCAGGCGCAAAAAATGGAATCCATCGGTACGCTGGCCGGAGGCATCGCTCATGATTTCAACAATCTGCTCATGGGCATTCAGGGCCATGCCTCTCTGGCGCTTTTGAACCTTCACCCCGGTGATCCCAATTACGAACATATCCGGACCATCGAAACCCTGGTCGTCAGCGGCGCCGGTCTGACCAGGCAGCTGCTCGGCTTTGCCCGCGGCGGAAAGCATGAAGTCAAAAGCGTCGATCTGAACGACCTGATTCATCAGACGTCCCGGACCATGGGCCGCACCAAAAAGGAAATCAACATTCATCACCACTTCGAAGACCCGCTCTGGATGACGGAAATCGATCCGGCGCAGATTGAGCAGGTGCTGGTGAATCTGTTCATCAACGCCTGGCAGGCCATGCCCGTCGGGGGGGATCTGCACCTGGAAACGAAGAACATGATCGTGGACGAAAATCGCTTCAAAGACTTCAGCGGCAAAGGCGGCCGCTATGTCAAGATCTCCGTGACGGACACCGGCGTCGGAATGGACGAGAAAACCCGGGAAAGAATTTTTGAGCCGTTTTTCACCACCCGGGAAATGGGGAGGGGCACCGGGCTGGGCCTGGCGTCCGTTTACGGCATCATTAAAAATCACAACGGCTTCATCAACGTCTATTCCGAAAAAGGGCAGGGCTCGACCTTCAATATTTATTTGCCGGCCTCGGCACACCAGTCCCAAAACCATCAATGTCCGGAAGAAGCGTCCGCCCCGGAGAGATCCTCCGACAGGGAAACGATCCTGGTCGTGGACGATGAAGCCATGGTTCTGGATGTGGCCGGCGAAATGCTGAGAACCTTGAACTACCGGGTAATCACCGTTCCCAACGGCGCCGCCGCGATTGACCTCTACCGGCGGGAGCAGGAGCGCGTTGATCTGGTCATTCTGGATATGGTCATGCCGGACATGAACGGGTCAGAGGTCTTCGACGCCATCCGGCGGATCAATCCGGGCGTCAGGGTTTTACTGTCCAGCGGCTACAGCCTGAACGGCCAGGCCGGCAAAATCATGGAACGCGGCTGCAGCGGCTTCATTCAGAAGCCTTTCACGATCAGCGATTTGGCCGGGAAATTGCGGGTGGTTCTGGAAAAACCGGATCCCGCCGCGCAATGCGGGAGTTCAAAGCCATGAGAAGACGCTTTAAAGGTCAATTGCAGCCGGTGGGAGACATTCTTTCTTCCGCCCTGAAGAGAAGAGGCCTGGCCGGCAAACTGGCGGACAATCCCGTCTTCAAGCTCTGGCCGCAGGCGGTCGGCGCGAAAATCGCCCGGCAAACCCGTCCCGACGGATGGCGCGCGGGCACCCTCTTCGTGAAAACGACCTCCTCGGTCTGGGTGCAGCAGCTTCATTTCATGAAAGAAGACATCCGGAAAAAAATCAATGATCTGGCCGGAAAAACGGTCGTGCAGGAAATCCACTTTGGCGTGGGTTACAGCCCTCCCCGCGGGGACGCGGGCCGGCTGGCCGTCCCGCCCGGGACTGCCCTGAAAGAGAGAGACAAAAGAATCATCGCCGAATGCACCGAAACGCTCAAAGATCCCGAACTGGCCGCCGTTGTAAAAAGGGTCATGCAGGCGGAAATCAGCCGCCGCAGGCTTCGGGAAAAGCGGCAAGATCGCTGAACAACTTTTTCATCTCCGGCGTGTAGGTTTTCCCCTCTTCATATATGTAAAGCGGCGGCTCCATCTTCAGCTCTTCACCGGAACCGCTTCGCCCCTCCGCCAGCACGAAGACCGCATCGGATGACGCGTCGGAAAAAACCAGCTTCATTCTCTTGGGTTCGATGCCCCTGGCCCGAAACAGGCTGACCAGCTCCACCAGCCGGGCCGCCGGATAAATCGTGAAGACCCGTCCTTTCGGCTTCAGCAGAATCTTTGACGCCGCCAGAAAATCCGCCAGCGCCCCCTGAAGCTCGTGGCGGGCAATCGCTTTTTCGGAGAGCGGATTGATTCGGCCGGAGGAAATTTTCCGATAGGGAGGATTGAAAACAACCTGGTCAAACGAATGGTTTGAAAAGATTTTCCCCGCATTCCTGGCGTCGCCCGCGACAATCGAGATTCGCCCCGCAAGGCCGTTTTGTTCCACATTGGCGCGGGCAAGATTTGCCAGGCCCTCCTGAATCTCCAGGCCGACCCATCTTGTCAGGGGATGCCTTCCGGCCAGAACCAGCGCGAGAATTCCGTTGCCGCAGCCCAGGTCCAGATTCACGGACCGGGGTTTGATGGAGGCAAAACCGGCCAGCATCAGAGAATCCAGGTTAAACCGGTAGCCCCTTTTGCTCTGGCGGATTTTGAGGCGTCCGCCCAGGATTTCGTCAATCGTCACTTCGTCCATCATTTCGCCGCACCGCCGCTCATGGAATTTCCCGCCGGCTTCCCTATCCGGCAAATCCGCCGTGTGAACAAACCGGCCCCCTTCACGCTCCGCGTTTGAAAACGCAATTCCTTTTTTCGTTTTTCCGGACATGACGGGGATAACTGCAATCCCTTCATCCTGTCAATACATAATATGCGCGGGGAATGTCTTTCCCGGCCATCCGGCAACAGGTCGGCGGACTTCCCCCTGAATTTTCCAAGATTTTCTTGACAGACCCCACGGCGTTCCCTATACTTTGCCGCGCAAAAATACCAATCAAGGATGCGTCGCCATGATAAAACTTTCTCTGAAGCGAAAGATCATCGGCCTTGCCGTCATGGCCGCCGTTCTGCCGGTCGCCGTCATGATGATTCTCATGGGATCTTTCAAAACCTCCGTTTCCGACCTGGCCTCGAAAGAGCTTAGCGACGTTGCAATGGCCAACATGTCCCAGATCTCCAGGGACGTGTACGGACTGTGCGAAACTTCCAACGACCTGATCCAGCGAAAAATCAACAACGGGCTGAATGTAGCCAGAAGCATCCTGAAGCAGCACGGGGGCATCGAAACCGCCAGGGAAAAGATCGCATGGGATGCCGTAAACCAGTTGACCCGGGAAACCCAGAAAATCGAGCTTCCCAAACTGACGGCGGGCGGCGTCTGGCTGGGACAGAACCGCAGCACTTCTACGCCCACGCCCATCGTCGATGACGTGAAGCGTCTGGTCGGCATCACCTGCACCATTTTTCAGCGCATGAACGAAAACGGCGACATGCTGAGGGTGGCCACCAACGTGGAAGACCTGAACCATCGCCGGGCCATCGGCACCTATATTCCAAACACGCTGCCGGACGGGAGCGCCAACCCGGTGACGGCGGCGGTCCTGAAAGGACAGTCCTACCGGGGTCTCGCCTATGTGGTCAACACGTGGTACCTCACCGCCTATGAGCCCGTCACGGACCGCGGCGGTAAAATCATCGGCATGCTGTACGTGGGGGAAAAGCTGGAAGCCGTCGCTTCGCTTCGAAAAGCGATCATGAGCATGAAGGTGGGAAAGCTGGGCTATGTGGGCGTCGTCGGCGGCAAGAACGAGCACCGGGGGCGCTACATCATTTCCAAAGACGGCAAGCGGGACGGAGAAAACATCTGGGATCAGAAAGACGTCCACGGCAACCTCATCATTCAGACCCTGATCACCAAGGCGCTGGCCCAGCCCAAAGGCGAATCCTTCTACCATGAATACATCTGGCAGAATCCCGGCGAGCCCGAGCCGAGAAAAAAGATATCGTCCGTCATTTACTTTGAACCCTTCGACTGGGTGATCGTGGCCGGAACCTATGAAGATGACTTCTTCCGCCCCATCGGACACGTGCACCACATGATCAAGTCCATCTTTCTGAAAATGCTCCTGGCGGGGGCGCTGATCATCTTTCTTTCGGTTCTGCTGGCCGCTGTCCTGGCCCGTCGGCTGACGGCCCCTCTGGAACTGACGACATCGCTTGCCCAGAAGATCGCTACCGGCGATATTCAGCAGGCCCGCGAAGATCTGGCGGGAACCGCGTCAACGCGGGTCATTCAGGCCGGAGACGAAACCGGGAAACTGCTCCAGGCCTTCCAGGCCATGACGGGAAATCTCGACTCCCTCATCGGCCAGGTTCACCGCTCGGGCATCCAGGTCACCACGTCCGCCACGGAAATCGCCGCTTCGGCGCGCGAACTCGAAGCGACCGTGGCGCAGCAGGCGGCTTCCACCACCGAAGTAACGGCCACCAGCCGGGAAATCTCCGCCACGGCCGACGAACTGGCCCAGACCATGGACGGGGTCAATGAATCGCTCAACGAAACCATCGGCATGGCCCAGGAGGGCCGCAGCGACCTTTCCCGGATGGAAACGGCCATGCGGGAACTGGTCAAGGCCACGTCCTCCATCTCTTCAAAGCTGACCGTCATCAACGACCGGGCCAACCGGATCTCCCATGTCGTCACCACCATCAACAAGATTTCCGACCAGACCAATCTGCTGTCGTTAAACGCCGCCATCGAGGCCGAAAAAGCCGGCGAATTCGGAAGGGGCTTTTCGGTCGTCGCCCGCGAGATCAGCCGGCTGGCCGATCAGACGGCCATCGCCACGCAGGACATCCAGCAGGTCGTCTCTGAAATGCAGACGTCCGTCGCCTCCGGCGTGATGGAGATGGACAAATTCAACGACGAGGTCCGGCGCGGCGTGGAAACCATGGCCGCGCAGAGCGGGCAGCTTGCCCAAATCATTGATCAGGTGCGCATCCACGGGCCGCAGTTCACCGCCGTCAAGGACGGCATGTACGGCCAGTCCCAGGGCGCGCAGCAGATCAGCGAAGCCATGGGCCAGTTGTCGCTGGCGGCGGAGCAGACCAAGGCGTCGCTGCACGAATTCAAGCTGGCAACGGAGCAGCTCAACGAGGCCATCGCGGGGCTTCAGTCAGAGGTCTCCCGGTTTAAAATCAGCTCCTGATCGGGAAACAACCTATGTTGCTACTTCAGTTTCAGGCAGGCACGGACCGTTACGGCCTCGATATCGGACAGATTATTGAAGTATCCTCCATGGTTTCCCTGAGGGCCGTTCCTCACGCGCCGCCGGAAGTCGCGGGAACGTTCAATTACCGGGGAACGCTCACCCCGGTGGTGGACCTGACCGTGCTTCTGACCGGCTCTCCATCCCGTCCCCGAATGAGCACGCGCATTATTCTCGTCAACTATCAGGGGGAAGACGGCCGCTTCCACATTCTGGGTCTTCTGGCCGAGGCGGTGACGGAGATGATCGAATGCAAAAAGGAAAACCTTCAGCAGCCGGTGGTCGGCGTCGACGGCGCGGCCTATCTGGGGGATACGATATTTGACGAGCGGGGCTCCCTTCAGGTGCTGGACATGGAACGGCTGCTGACCCGCGACCTGCTGTTCACTCTTTTTCCGCCGGAGGTCACCAACGGATGAACGCGCCTGCCGCCGTCATGGAATTCATCACGCATTCCCTGGGCATGGAGCAGGGCTCCGCCGGAAAAGATGCCGTGCGCCGCGCCGTCGCTTTCGCCATGCGTCAGGAAGGCGTTTCGGATGCGCGGGAGTATGAAAAGCTGTTTTTGTCCTCTCCCGCCGCAAGGCAGAAGCTGATTGACGCCGTCGTCGTCGGGGAAACCTGGTTTTTCCGGGACCGGGGGCCTTTTCTCTGGCTTGCCCGCCACGCCCGCCAATGGCTGGAGACGCATCCGGGAAGCACCTTGAAGATTCTGTCGTCCCCCTGCGCAACCGGCGAGGAGCCCTACTCCATCGTCATGACCCTGCTGGCCGCCGGCCTGCCGCCTTCGGCCTTCACGGTGGAAGGCGTGGACGCGAGCGCGCGGGCCCTCGAGACGGCCGGCCGCGCCTGCTACCCGAAAAGCGCTTTCCGGGGAAGCATCGGCGAGGATGTCGCCCGCTTTTTCGAAACGACGCCTTCGGGCCGCAAAGTCGCCGAGGCCGTCGCAAGCCTGGTCTCCTTTTCACCGGAGAACCTGGCGCTGCCCGGAAGCCTTGCCGGACGCGGTCCGTACGACATTATTTTCTGCAGAAACCTTCTCATCTACATGACCCCCGAGGCCCGTCTTCGGATTTTTGACCGGATGAACAGGCTTCTGATCCCCGGCGGTCTGCTCTTCACCGGCCATACGGAAACAAATTTCTGGCATCAGCGCGGCTATCAGCTCCTCCCGTGGGACAGGGCCTTTGCCCTGGCCAAGCCCGCTTCCCCGGCTCAGCCCGCGGCAATCAGGACAAAAGCCCCGACAAAACCGTCGGTCCGACCGGGCGAAAACTTCCCCCGCAAAACCGGCGCCGCGGCGCAGGAAGCAACATCGTCCCCTTCAAACACCGGTCAGGGGAAGACTGCGGGCAAGGGACGGGGGCAGCCGGCAAAATCCGAAACCGCAAGTGAAAATTTCAAACTTTCGCAGGCGGACGAGCAGATTCAGGAGGCCCGGCGGCTGGCCGACACAGGCGACATGAAGGGCGCCGCCCGTCTCTGCCGGGAATGCACGCGCAAATTCGGACCGGCCGCCGAAGCCTATTGCCTGATGGGAATCCTCTCCATGGCCGAGCAGGATTCGAACGGCGCGGAGGACTATTTTTTGAAGGCCCTCTACCTCGATCCCGGCCACTACGAAAGCCTGGTCCACATCAGCCTGATCTGCCGGCAGAAGGGAAACGAAAAAAAAGCGGCGCTTTACCGGGAGCGCGCCCTGCGAACGGCAGGAAATAAAGGCGGATCGCACGGATCCGAAAAGGAACAATGACCACGAACACGGAAAAATACTGCTGGAAGGCAAAAGGAATCTACGGCGACGGATCCTGTCCGGAACTGCCCCGTCTGATTCACTGCCGCCGCTGCCCCGTTTTCGCCGCAGCGGGAAGACAGCATCTGGACCGGAACCTCCCGCCGGCATACCTCGGGGAGCGGGCCGCCGTGATGGCGTTGCCCAAAGAGACAGGCAGGCTGGGAACGCTGTCCGTGATGGTTTTCCGCCTGTGCGGAGAGAAGTTTGCCGTCAAAACCATCTATTTTCAGGAAGCGGCGGAACCTTCCCCGGTTCACACACTGCCTTTGAAGGTCAACCGGATTTTCCGGGGAATCGCCAACATCAACGGAGAACTGCTTCTGTGCCTGTCCGTCGCGGACCTTCTGGATTTGACCTTCGAGGCGCAGGAAAGCGGGCCTGCGCCGGCTTATGAGCGAATGCTGGTGGTCGGGCAGGAGGGACAGCGCTTCGCGTTTCCCGTCGAGCAGATTCTGGGGGTTCATCGGATTGCCCCGGAGGATCTCGGGGAAGTCCCGGCCACACTTTCACGAAGCGCGAGAGCCCTCACCCGGGGAATTTTCCTGCTTGACGGAAGCCCGGTCGGGCTTCTGGATGAAGAGCGGCTCTTCCCCGCCATGACAAGGAGTCTGAACCCATGACCACGGACGCAGCCCCCATCGATCCCCTGATGCTCGATCTGTTCCGCGTGGAGCTGGAAAACAACACCCGGATGCTGGAGGCCGGTCTGGTCACGGCAGAGCGCGACCAGACGCCGGAGCGCATCGAACCGCTGATGCGCGCCGCCCATTCCATCAAGGGGGCAGCCCGGATTGTGGGGTTGAACACAGCCGTCACCCTCGCCCATGCCATGGAAGACGTTCTTTCGGCGGCACAGAGCGGAAAACGGCCGCTGACCTCCACAGCGGTTGACCGGCTGCTCAAGGGAAATGATTTTTTTGCCTCTCTTTCCCGCCTGGACATTCAGGAGCTGCCCGCCGCTCTGGAGCGGGGAACCCAGGAAATTACAGTTATGGCAGGCGAGCTGAGAAACTTTCTCTCGTCGCCTCAGGAGACCACGCCGGCTCCTACCGCGGCCGCGCAGGCGGAAGAAAAAACGGCCGGGGACGTCCCCCAAAAGGCGCAAGACATTAAAGCCGACCCTTCGCCGGCACCGCGCCCCGCCGAGCCCACACCTCAAAAGCCGCTCCCGGCAGCCGTTTTGGAAAACGCATGCCCGGAGCCGCAAACCGCACCGCCGGCCGTCCGTTCCCGCCGTTCGCAGGATCAGGGAGACGGAGGCCTGGTGCGCGTCCGTTCCGAAAACATGAACCGTCTGATGGCCCTGGCGGGCGAATGCCTCGTGCAGGCCCAATCCATCAAAACCGTCTATCAAAGCCTCCTGGTCCTCAAAAAGGAAATCTTCGAAATCGAAAAACCCCTGCGCGAATTCCTGGAGCGACAGGAAGCAAACGAGCAGGACAAAGGAGCGGAAGACTTACAGCAGACGCTGTCCGGCGCGGTCTCGGCCCAGCAGATCGTTTCCCGGGAAATTGTCCGGTTCGAGCGCTTTTCACGCCGTCTGGAACATCTGGCGCATCGCCTTTACAACGAAGTCATCAGCAGCCGCATGGTGCCTTTCTCGGACGGCCTCCACGGTTTCCCCCGTCTGGTCCGGGATCTGGCCCGGGAAACGGGGAAACAGGTCCGCTTCGAAATTGCCGGAGCCGCCACGCCCGTCGATCGGGATATTCTGGAGCGTCTGGAGGCGCCCCTGTCCCATTTGATCCGCAACGCCGTCGATCACGGCATGGAAACACCCGAAGAACGCAAAGCGGCGGGCAAACCTGCCGAAGGAACCCTCGTTCTGGAAGCGCGCCACGTCGCGGGAATGCTGAACATTTCGCTCACCGACGACGGCCGGGGAATCAATCCCGAGGATTTAAGGGGCAAGGTGGTTGAAAAAGGCTATGTGTCGCAGGACATGGCGGGAAGCTTAAGCCACGCGGAGCTCTTCGAGTTTCTGTTTCTGCCGGGGTTTTCCACGGCCCGCAAGGTAACGGAAATTTCCGGCCGGGGCGTCGGCCTCGACGTCGTTTTCAACATGGCCCATGAAGTGGGCGGAACCGTGCGCGTGGATGCCGACGCCGGCCGGGGCGCCCGCTTTCACCTGCAGCTGCCGCTGACGCTTTCCGTGCTCAGAACCCTGCTTTTGTCGATTGCCGGCGAAGCGTACGCTCTGCCCCTTTCCCGCATCGACCGGGTTTTGTCCCTGGCCCCCGCCGACATTCGGGAAATCGAAGACCGACCCTACTGCACTTTGGACGGGGAGCATGTGGGCATTCTCGACGCGCGCCAGCTTTTCGGGCTGCCGCAGGCTTCCACCCCGCCTGCGGGATTTTCCGTCGTCATCATCAGCGACCGGCTGAACCGCTACGGGCTGGTGGTTGACCGCGTGCTGGGCGAGGAAAATCTCGTGGTCCGGCCGCTGGACAGCCGCCTCGGCAAGGTCCCCAATGTCAGCGCCGGCGCCATTCTGGACGACGGTTCGCCGGTGGTCATTTTCGATGTGGACGATCTGGTCCGTTCCATTCACCAGTTGCTGACGACCGGCAAGCTTCAGAAAATCGGCCGGGGCCGGCAGGCTCTGAAGACGGGCAAAAAGCGCGTTCTGGTGGTGGACGACTCCCTGACCGTGCGCGAAGTGGAGCGCAGACTTCTGGAAAACGCCGGATACGAGGTCACCACCGCCATTGACGGCGTGGACGGCTGGAACAAGCTGACGTCGCACGCCTTTGAACTGCTCGTTTCCGACGTGGACATGCCGCGCATGAACGGCATCGATCTTGTCCGGACGGTCAAAGCCGATCCGCAGCACCACGACATGCCGGTCATGATTGTCTCCTATAAAGACCGTGAAGAAGACCGGCTGCGGGGCCTGGAAGCCGGCGCCAATTACTATCTGACCAAGGGCAGCTTTCATGACGAAAGTCTGCTTACCGCCGTTCGCGACCTGATCGGAGGACCCGAATGACGCTCAAAATCGCCATTGCCCATCACGATGAAAACGCCCTGAAAATCCTGCGCCGAATCATTGCCCCGAATGCCGGCTGCGCGGTCATCTGGACCACGGGCCGCGGAAGCGATGTCATCCGGCAATGCCGTCATGGGCTGCCGGATATTCTGCTCATCGATCTGGAGCTTGCCGACGTAAACGGCGCGAAGCTGATCTGTGACGTGATGAAAGAAACCCCCTGCGCGATCCTGGTCCTGTCGAATGCCAGGGAACGGCAGGCGGGGAAAGTATTCGAGGCCATGGGGTGCGGTGCGCTGGATGTCATTGCCACGCCTGTGCTTCATTCCAACGGGTTTCTGGAAGGGGCAGACGCCCTTCTCAAAAAAATCGACACCATGGCCAGGCTTCTGGGAACCGCGTCCCGAATGGAAAAACCGGCTGCGACCGTCCATGAAACGAAAAAAGAGCCGCGGCCGCCCCTCGTCGCCATCGGTTCTTCGACGGGAGGCCCCAAGGCCCTGGCCACGATTCTCGCCGGCCTCCCCGGGAATTTTCCCGCCGCGATCGTCATCTGCCAGCATGTTGATTCGCAGTTTGCCTCGGGCCTCGCCTCCTGGCTGAATTCCCAGACGCCGCTTGACGTAGCCATTGCCCGCGAAGGCATGCGGCCCCGGCCCGGCGCCGCCCTGGTGGCCCAAACCAACGATCACCTTGTCCTTGGACCGGACGGATCGCTTCACTACACGGAGCACCCCCGAAATTATCCCTATCGTCCGTCCGTCAACGCGCTTTTTGAAAGTCTTCGGCAATACTGGCCGCAAAATGACGTGGCGATCCTCCTCACCGGCATGGGGCGGGACGGGGGAGAAGGCCTGTCGGCTCTCTTTAAAACCGGCTGGCACACGATCGTCCAGGATGAAAAGACCTCCGTCGTCTATGGCATGCCGGCGGCGGCCGTGGAACTAGGCGGCGCTTCAGAAATCCTGCCCCTGGACAGCATCGCCGAATCCATTGCAAAAAAAATCACCAACCGAAAAGGGAAACCATCATGACCGAAAAAGAAAATCAAAACCCCGCCCCGTCCGGAAGCCGGGACCCGGCAACCATACTGACGGACCACAAAATCAAGGTCCTGCTCATCGACGATCAGGCGATTGTCGGCGCGGCGGTGAAAAGAATGCTCGAGCCGGAAACGGACATCGTTTTTCAGTTCTGCCAGGACCCCACGCAGGCCATCCCCACCGCCGCCTCGTTTCAGCCGACGGTGATCCTTCAGGACCTGATTATGCCGGACATCGACGGCCTGACGCTGGTGAAATTTTTCCGCGTCCATCCCCAGCTCAAGGACGTGCCCCTGATCGTTTTATCTTCCAAGGAAGAGGCGGTCACGAAAGCGGACGCCTTCGCGCTCGGCGCCAATGACTACCTGGTGAAGCTTCCCGACCGCATCGAACTCGTCGCCCGCATCCGGTACCATTCCCGGGGCTATATCAACCTGCTGCAGCGAAACGAAGCCTATGCCGCGCTGCTCGCCAGCCGGCAGGCGCTGGCCGCGGAGCTGGCCCAGGCGGCCGACTACGTGGTGTCGCTCATGCCGCCCCCGCTGTCTGATCCGACGATCACGACGGCATGGCGCTTTTTCCCCAGCGCCCAACTGGGCGGCGACAGCTTCGGCTACCACTGGCTCGATGAAAACACCTTTGCCGTTTACCTGCTGGACGTCTGCGGGCACGGGGTCGGCTCGGCGCTGCTTTCCGTTTCCGCCTTCAACGCCATCCGCTCCCAGACGCTGCCCGACACGGATTTCCATTCCCCGGACCGGGTGCTTGCCGCGCTCAACAACGCGTTTCAGATGGAGCACCACAACAACCTTTATTTCACCATCTGGTACGGCGTTTTCGACCGCCGGACCCGGGAACTTCGCTTTGCCAGCGGCGGCCATCCCCCGGCTTTTCTCATTTCCAAAGAGGGAACCCTGACCAAACTCATGACGAACAACCTGTTCATCGGCGGCCTTCCGGAAAGCGCGTATCAGGGAAGTTCCGTCACTGTTCCGGCCGGAGCGAATCTTTACGTCTTTTCCGACGGCGTTTACGAAGTGGATCCTCCCGAAGGCAGCATGTGGACGCTGGATCAACTGGGGGAATATCTGCTGCAGCACAAAATGGAAGCGGGCGAAGACATTGACGCTCTGTACCTGAAGATGCAGGACTACCACGGCCAGAAAATCCTGGAAGACGACTTTTCCATGCTGGCCGTTCATTTCACATAGCATCGGGGATGTGCGGCAACAGGACTTTGCGACCGTGGCGGGAAACGTCACCGGCAAAGCGATTTAAGATTATTGATCACGACAACCGCATACAAAGCAACGATGAAGCCCAGAGTGTAAACGGCAAACGGCCCGCCGTACGCGTAGGCAATCCAGCAAACCGCAACGCCGAAGCTTTTGGCCAGCGCCAGTCCGCGGACAACGCCGAGCCTGTCAAACAGCCGGCGCAGAATGGCGTTTCGTTCCCTCACGCCCTGCTTTTGAAGGGCAAAACAGGTCGTCACTCCGTCGCCGATCTGCAGGGCTATGGCCAGGCCTAAAAGGATCTCATTCATTGATTTCCATCCTTCCCGGATCCGCTACAAGATGCGCGATCAAGGCGTCATTGAGCGACTGGGACGTGGAATGTATCGCTTTGCCGATATGCCGACGCTGGGCAACCCGGATCTTGCGACCCCAATTTTTGTTGGAGGACTGTGCATGTTTTTCTTCAGGCTCGGCGGGTTGGCCTGACCTTTGTTTCAGACTTCACCGGCCCGTTTCTCAATGACGGCCATTATCTTTTCAATGATTCCTGTGCTTCCGTGTGATTTTTTGAAATCATTCACCATGACTTGCGCCTTTGGAATGATGCCGCTGGACATATCTTTCCATGTTTTTACAATAAGGCCCGGCTTGATCGCAACGGCCTCGCCCAGTTTCTCCCAGTGTTTCTGCTGTATCCAGGACGGCCTGTTTTCGCCGCCTATCCGCATGGCCGCCTTTTCCGTTAAATCCGGATAGACCTGCGTGCAGATCAGATCGTAAAAGGGCGCCAGGCGCGGCCCCCGGTCGGTGAAGATCATGGCCAGATTCTTGGCGTGGGCGTCGGCATTGCCGATCAGGAAGTTGAAGATCACCCATCGCAACAGGGTCATGCGGTCGGCAGCGGGGCGTATGCTTTTTTCCTGTAGCAGAGTAAAACAGTGTTTTAGAGAAGGGCCGCCTTCACTTTCGTATTTCTGATCGGGCAGAAATCCAAGGGCCTGGCAAAAGTCTTCCTGGTGCATGCGCACGATTTGGCCACTCTTATCGCGGCTCCGGTCATAACGCTCGATGATGAAAAGCTGATCAAGCCCCCGGCGGATTTTAACCGGCGGAGCGGGCAGCGCCATCTTTTGAGCCAGCATCATGCAAAAAGCTTCATTTTCTACCGTATCCTCCAGATCCCTGATTGGCGGTTTCAGAATATGCGTGCTTGGCGCATTTCCCGAGGCGATGAAGATGCGGTCGTCCTCCATGTAAACCGGCAGCTTGTTTTGCGCTCCGGCCAGGGAAAGCCGCATCCCTTCCACGCCGGCCATCAACGGCCTTCGGGGCAGGTCGATGATAATCTTGTGCAGTTCTTCTTCTTTAAGTTCCCGATAACCCGGTTTCACAGCAGGCGCAATGCCTGAGGGGAGCACGGATACCGCCCCGGCGCATTCGCCGCCGATGCTGCCCAGCATGGCAAAGTCATTGTTTACTGAAATTTGCAGACGCTGAGCGATGATTCGTTTGATCTCCGCTTCCGGCAGAAGATTGGAAAAAAAAGGACGGGACAGATCATCAGGATAGGTCTCAGCTCTCAGGGGGAGGTGCAAAGATAATGGTATGGCGCCTTTTTTGCTGATCCAGGCCTCGTCATATTGAAACACAAAGCGTCTTTTTTCATCCAGCCACAGGCGCCCAACTTTCTGATCCCGGAGATAGACATCCAATCCCGGATTGCCGATATGATTATTCATCCGGCCACTCCCTGGATGCAATGTAAAGATCGAGTCCCAGCGCCGTCAGCACCTGCAGGACTTTTCCCATCTGCGCGGTCGGCTTGCCGTTTTCCAGATCAGACAAAAATCTGTACCCGACGCCGCATAAAGCCGCCGCATCGGCCAGAGTCAGTCCGTCTTCCTTGCGTTTTTTCCTGATGGCTGCGCCGATATTTGCCGCCGTGGCTGCTTTGATCTTCAACTTTCCTGTTCTCCGTCATTCCTTTTCGGGAATAATAACCGCTTATAACGCCACAGTCAAGCAATATATTCCCGATAGGGAATCGTTTATGGCGAATATGCTTCTTGCTGCATGAATATTCCCGATGGGGAATTGCTGCAAGCATGATTATGATCCGATATGATTTTGCCGGTTCAGACGTATCTCACCTGAACCGAAAACTTTAGGAGATGCCGGCATGGTTGCTCCAGACCAAATGCATATCCTTATGCGGAAGATATTCTGATCTGTTTTAATGATCGGCCTGTCCCGTCAAAATGGAAAGCGCCCGGTCAGTGGCGATAAGTAAAGATCGAATTTATTTGAGCAGCAGAAAGAAGAGTTCGCCTTTTTCCTTGAGGCTGCCGGCGGTGGCCTGCGCTTCGGGGCCGAACCCGCAGAACAGATCGACGCGCCCGGGGCCCCGAATGGCGGATCCCTTGTCCTGGTTCAGGACAAAGCGCGAAAATTCGACGCGGCGGACCACACGGTAATCCTCGTCCAGAACCGGTTTTCGCAAACGGATGAACGCCGGCGCGCCCTGCGGAAAATACGCCGGGTCCGTGGCAATCGACCGGTGAGGCGTCACCGGCTGCCCCAGCGAACCGACCGGTTCGCGGTCCACGAAGCGGAAAAAAATGTAGCGTTCGTTGTGGCTTAAAATTTCATAGATTTCTTTTTCGCTCTTGCCTTTGAGCCAGGCTTTGAACCCGCGGTAGGAGGCGTCGCTCCGGTCCAGCCTGTTTTCATCCAAAAGGTTCTGCGTCGCGGAGCGAAACGGCCGGCCGTTGTTCTGCGCGTAGCTCACGGTCAGCACTTTTCCGTCTTCCAGACGAATCTTTCCCGATCCCTGGGTGTGCAGGGAATTCAGCTCGACGGGGTCGGACACCC
>ERZ795058.1750-NODE-1750-length-28068-cov-7.253882_pt1 | contig 28068 bp, 17 predicted proteins | sample MGYA00375142_ERZ795058 | MGnify/ENA primary metagenome ERZ795058 (study PRJEB30187, sample SAMN05720210) | activated sludge metagenome | isolation source: anaerobic digester from wastewater treatment plant | place: Japan | collected 2015-04-20 ... | reverse complement strand
TCCATTCTGATCAGCATCATAGGGTTGATTATAGCAGCAGTTATATGCCTGCTCCTGTCCTTATCCAGAGATCATTATCTGGTCGGTGCTTTTAAAATGGTGGCATCCACCGGTTATCTGGTTTTATGCATTGCTGCAGGGGGGCTCCACAGTGCTTACGGTCTGGCTGTTTTCATCGGATTAATTTTTTCCTGGTGGGGAGACCTTTTTCTGATTTCAAAGACCCGCAGTATTTTTCTTCTGGGCTTGCTTTCTTTTTTGGCGACTCATGCCACTTACACCACAGCATTTATCATGCAGCACCCGGGAAAATCGGCACCGGTGGCGGCATTGTCCATTATGCTTGTCCCGGGAATATTTGTAGGCAGGTGGCTTTATCCTTATCTGAAAGAAATGCGTGTTCCGGTGCTTCTTTATATGACCGCCATTACAGTTATGGTGGCATTTGCAGCGGGTGTATTTCTTACCCGCGGTTATGTGATCACGCTGGCTGGTGCCGGCTTGTTTTATGTCTCGGATCTGTTTGTAGCCCGCTACCACTTTATTGCGCCCGGCAAAATCAATCAGGTCATTGGTCTGCCTTTATATTACGCCGGGCAAATACTCCTTTCTCTGTCCGTCATTTATGCATACACATGACCTTATCCGGAATGAATGCAGGTCTTTCGGTGTATCTTTTAAAAAGCATATACCATCGGAGCAGCGGTGTTTCCGCTCCAGAAAGGAGTTTTAAGAATGGTACAAACAGCCTCCACCATGATGCCGCTAGGCACGCCGGCACCGGATTTTTCTTTGCCGGATACCCAAAAGCAGACCGTTTCTCTTAAGAATTACGCTGATGCTCCCGGACTTCTGGTGATGTTTCTCAGCAACCATTGTCCCTATGTCAAACTGGTGCGCGAAGAAATAGCCCGAATCGGCAGAGAGTACGGAGCGAAAGGTGTGGGAATCGTTGCCGTGATGGCGAATGATGTCCAGGCGTACCCGGATGATGCCCCTGATAAAATGGCGTTGGAAGTGAAAGACGCCGGATATACATTTCCCTACCTTTATGACGAGACTCAGGAAGTGGCAAAAGCGTATGGAGCGGCATGCACGCCCGACTTTTTCCTTTTTGATGCACAGAGGCGGCTCGTATACCGCGGACAGATGGCTGATGCGCGCCCCGGAAATAACCGCCCGGTGACAGGAGCGGATCTTCGGGCGGCACTGGACGCACTTCTGGCAGGCAAGCCCGTTTCCGATGTGCAGCGTCCGAGTCTTGGATGCAACATAAAATGGAAGCCGGGGAACGCGCCTGCTTATTTCAGTTCCTGAAAGTGGTCCCAGCCGCCGCTTTTAATTGTTTTGCCGTCCATCCATAATTCAGGGTCACCCGCAGCAGCATGCCCGATGACCGTCAGGGGAAGCGGAAACATGCTGGAAAAACGCTTCTGTAGTGCATCAGCCTGCTCCGGATCAACCGCAAGTGCCAATTCATAATCTTCGCCGCCGTATAAAAAAGCATCCAAAGCCGGCAGACCGCCTGCATTGCCATAGGCTATCTGATCAGGCGAAAATGGAAAATCGCCGGAATTCAGATATACGGACACACTGCTGCACTGTGCCATATGCATCAGATCCTGAGACACGCCGTCGCTGATATCAATCATGGCGTGCACCGCAGGATCCCCGGAGAAAAAAAGACCTTCCTGCAGGCGTGGAACAGGGCGACGATGCGCCTGAAGCAGGGAGGGAGGAGCGTCTTTTTCGTGTAGCAGACTGTGAAGTCCCTGTGCTGAGGCGCCCGGGTGGCCTGTAACCATAATCAGATCACCGGGCATCATACCCCGGCGGTAAAGTATTCGTCCGCCAGCCCCCTTGCCCGTGACAGTTACATTCAAAAAAAGCCCTGATGCGGAAGATACAGTGTCCCCACCGATCAGGGAGCACTGGCTGTCTGAAAAAACATGTTTTAAACCGGTGTAGACATCCTGCAGAAAGGAGATATCTGTATCAGGCGGCGCTGCGACCGTTATTAGTGCATAAAGGGGGATACCGCCCATGGCGGCAATATCGCTTAAAGCGGTGGCAGCGGCCTTATGCCCTATATCCTCGCCCGTCGCCCAGTGTCGTTGAAAGTGCACGCCTTCGAGAAAAGCATCACAGGAAAAAAGCAATTCCTCGCCGCCGATCCGGACAACCGCACAATCGTCACCGATGCCTTTTATGACAGTTTTATCCGGAGGAAGCCCCTCTGTCAGAAAGTAAATCAGCCCGAACTCTCCAAGATTTTGCAAGTCACTCACAGACCGTATCCTTCAAGCGCCTGCCAGGCCGGGGGCAGAGCATCAATGATATCACCAGCTATCAGGGCGCGTGTTCCCAGTCGTCGGGCGGCAAAATCACCCGCCAGTGCATGCACATAAACTGCCGCACATGCTGCATCGAAAGCTGGAATCTTCTGGGCAAGCAGGGCTCCTGCAATGCCTGCCAGTACATCCCCTGAACCCCCTGTAGCCATTCCGTTATTTCCGAGCGGGCAAAGGGCGACTCTTCCGTCAGGAGCGGCAATGATCGTGTCTTTTCCCTTTAATGCGGTTATGACCTGCCATCTTTGCGCAAATTCCAATGCCACAGGAATACGGTTTTTCTGGATATAAGCCGTCGGCAGCCCGGCAAGTCGGCTCATCTCTCCCGGATGCGGGGTTACAATAACCGGCTCTTCCCTCAAATGAAATGCGTCTTTCATGTCGTCTTTATGTTCAGCCAATGCATTAAGAGCATCCGCATCAATGACCAGAGGAAGAGTGATCTCTCTGCACAGCCGCCGGACACACCGGACGGTTTCCTCATGCCGCGAAAGTCCCGGACCCAGAAGAAGCGTTGATTTATCTCCGCAAAAAGACATCAGTTCGGAAAAAGCGGCTTCTGAAAGGCTTCCTTCCGCCGTGGAACTGCACTTCTTCAGCATAACCTCAGTGAGAGATGAGGCAAGGCTGTCAAAAATGGCTGCAGGCACGCAGGCGGTGACCAGTCCGGCACCACTTCTATAGGCGCCAAGGCAGGCAAGTTTTACCGCACCCACAAACCCCGTAGAACCTGCTGCCACAGCAAGATGCCCAAAAGATCCTTTATGTCCGTCCGGAGGACGCAGCGGAAGAAGGTGGCGCACTTCTTTGTGATTTAATAATTGAACCATTAGCAGATCCTTTGCTCTTTATATTATGTCACACTGAAAATAGAAAAGCACACGTTCGGGAAACTTCGGACGGAGAAGGTCAATGTTGAATCTTTGAAAGTCCTGGCTTACAATTCAGGAGCCCATACTGCTTTTATTCGGTTTGGATGCAGGTGTGTTTTTTTATGTGGCGCTGCGCCCGGATTGGTTTGGGACAGTACCACAGAGACAATATCCAGGCAAAATGACTCTGTCTGTGTCCTGGAGTCTGCGTTTTTAATTTACATTGTCTTTCTGGTTTTAGGAGCGTCTTCTGCTTATGCGCCGTATTCTGCACATTGATATGGATGCTTTCTTCGCTTCTGTTGAAGTGGCACGAAATCCTCAGCTCCGCGGCAAAGCAGTAGTTGTCGGAGGGAATTCCGAAGACAGACGCGGGGTCGTGGCGAGCGCTTCCTATGAAGCAAGAGCATACGGAGTGCGCTCCGCCATGCCTTTAGGCAGGGCAAGGCAGCTCTGTCCCCATGCCATCTTTATTCGCGGCAGTCACGGCGTTTATGGAGAAGTGTCCCGCAGGATCAGAGATATCCTCTATTCAGTCACGCCACTGGTACAAATGGCATCTATTGACGAAGCAAATCTGGATATAACAGGCTCGATCCATCTTTTTGACGATGAGGCCGCTCTTGCCCTTTCTCTGAAACAGCGCATTTATGAAAAGGAACAGTTAACCGCCACCGTCGGTATTGCCTCCAATAAAATGGTGGCAAAAATTGCTGCCAATCAGCGCAAGCCGGATGGTTTCCTTGCTGTGCCGAACGGCGAAGAGGCATCTTTTCTCGCACCTTTATCTGTAGCGGAATTGCCCGGCGTGGGCCCGCGATCTCGGGAAATGCTGGAGGAACGCGGGATTCTGACTGTCGGGCAGCTTGCAGCAGTGCCGGAAGCAGTGCTTTCCCGGCTGATGGGCGCGCAGGCGGCGTCAGGTCTGTATGCCGCTGCCCAGGGCGTCGGCAGCGATATTGTCGACCCGGTTCGCACGCCCAAATCGATCAGCCGTGAAACAACTTTTTCTGAAGACCTTCAGGATTGGAAGGAACTCGAAGTTGTGTTATTCTGCCTTGCCGAGCATTGTGCGCATACCCTCCGCTCTGAAGGGCTGGAAGCAGGGAAAGTTACGTTAAAAGTCAGGTACAGCGACTTTGAAACAAAATCCTTTGGCATCACCCTTCCTGAGCCGACCTGTCTGGATACCCGCATTGTAGAGGCTTTGAAACTACTTATACCGAAGGCACAGCAGCGCCGAACCCGTGTGCGCCTTATCGGGGTGAACCTATCGGGTCTCTCCAAAGACCAGCATCAGATGCGGCTTTTTGGCCGGGAGGACAGCGAAAAGTGGGAGCGCCTGCTGCATGCCGTGGACGGTATGCGTGAAAAATTGGGCTTCGATTCCATGCGCCTCGGTAATACACTGAAAGTGAAGAAAAAAGAAGATCCTTCGCCGGAATGACAGTTCCAGTTATTCAGGAAGCGGCGGCCAGTGCCTGCAGCAGTGCAATACGTGTTGCACGAAAGGCCTCAACGTCCGTATTGTAGCGGTCAAAATCGAGAATATGACCTGCTGCCAGCCGATGCGCCTCTTCAGGATTTTTTTCTGCCAGACGGCACAGCAGCTCATGGTCAAAGATACCGTCCCGCATGGCTTCAAAGCGGATGGAATCGAGGGGTCCCTCTTTACCCGGATACACAACCCAGGGGTCTCCGGCAGGAAGATAGGGCGGTCCGTTATGTTCACGGGTTGTATAAACCCGGGGGTCTTCGTTTTTCCACGCATTGTATCCCCAGTGCAGGTAGCCTGTGGCGCCGCTGGTGAAGTTGATCCAATGCAGAAGCCGTGTCTTAATTAACGGAAGTTCGATAAAGCGATTGGCATATTCACCCTGAGGAAATACGCAGGTATAAAACCAGACCTCATCACCGTTCTTTTGGCGTTCCTGATAATGCCCGAAATCCTCATGAAAAAAATTCAGCTGAGGTACCCAGATATCCATGGAGCCTACGAGTTCTTTTGTATGATTTGCTTCTATGATACGCAATTCCGGGGCAAACTCATGAACCAGTGCCGCCAGGGCTTTGTATGTACCCATATTTCGCTGGGTAGGCTCATCGGCAAGATGCTGCATATAAATATCCAGCCAGCCTTTTTCCTTCAGATGTGCTGTCAGGGCCGGGTAAAAAAAGCCGTAAAAAGTGCGGGCTTCTTCGGAATCGGGTGCTGCCGACCCGTTGGTTACAGCCCCGTCTTGTACACTATGGATATACGTTATAAAATCCGAGTCCCAGCCGCCCGAACGACCGCCGATATGCCCGCCCTCAATACGTCCAATGACTCCTTCATCAATGAAAATCTGTACCCACCGGTCAAATTTTTCAAAATCAACTGCCAGCGCACCTTCAGCATTCACATAAAAACGCGAAAGCGCCAGTGGGGAGATCAGAGCAGCATTTTGTCTGTGTTCCGCCATATTCCGGGCATAGCGCCGTAAAAGATCGTAATAAGCGGCAGAATCCGGTTCAGGATTAATTTCCATATGCCGCCATTGCATGGAGAACCAGTTGGTGACCCACAGCCTAGTGCTGTCTACTGTGATGGGATACACTACCAACTTAAGGGGATAAGTCGCTTCCTGTGTGATGCCGCCGCTGTCAGAGCGAACGGTAACTGATGCCTGGTACGCTCCTTCCGGCACAGCTGGCGGAACATGTACACTAATCCACACAGGCTGCGCCTGCTCTGATGGTACAGAGACAGAAGCATCTTCCAACAGCACGTCGGGGAAGTCTGCCGGTGGCTGGCGGAGCTGATCCAGCGAAGGCCTCTGTGACGGACGGTCTACATGAACATAGCCGACAAAGCGCACAGACGCCCCCGGGATGGTTGTTCCGCTTACAGCATTTGAAAAATCGGTCACCGACGCCGAAAGTGTATCCAGGGATGTGTCGGAACGGACAACAATTTGAAATTCACCGTATTCGCCCCGGGCAACATGATCCACAGCTGTACCGGCGGGCTGCGGCTCGGCATCCCGAAAAACTTTTACCAGCGGATCCACAGACCACAGTTGAAGCTCGGCACCGGGAGCGAGAGAGGAAAAAGATAAGAGAATTGCTGTCGCTGAAAGGGTATATACAATTTTTTTACAGCTCATGTTTCTTTCCTTAGACAGTCTGCAAGCAGGATTGTATCTGTACGAATGATAGTGAGCCTTCACTATACCCAAAGGGAAATAGAAGTTGCAATGCGGACTTTAGTGCGAAGTGGCTTTGAATTGCTTCACCGCTTTGCTTACAATGCAATACTCGAAACGGATTGTGAGTATACCATACTGCGAAATAAAGGAAACAAAATGTACAAAAATTTATTTGTGGTTGGCCTGCTGTGCTGTTGCGGGGCAGTGCTGGGTTGTGTATCTGCCAAGGGTGCAGGCAACACTGTTTGCGCCGCTGAAAAGACGGCAGTATTGACTCCGGAAGCGCGCCTGGCGTCATTGAAGCCGGAAGAAGCGCTGTCTGCTGCTGCATTTGAGGAAAAAGTGACTGGTGCCGGCGGCAGTGTCTCTTTTGCGTTCGGCAGCGAACGTTCATTTGCCCAGTGCCATGCCAGTACGCTGGTGGAGACTGCCGATGGCAAAATCATAACAGCCTGGTTTGGCGGCACGGCGGAGAAGAATCCCGATGTCGGAATCTGGTATTCAGTATTCGATGGATCAGAGTGGACTGCTCCTGTCGCCATTGCAAAGGTGGAAGAGACTGCTCATTGGAATCCTGTTCTTTTCAAAGACGAGAAGGATGTGATACACCTCTTTTTCAAAGTTGGGGTGGATGTGCCGCGCTGGAGTACCTGGTGGATGTCTTCTGCAGACAACGGAAAAACCTGGTCGGAGCCGCTGGTGCTTGTTCCCGGTGATGTGGGCGGGCGCGGTCCCGTAAAAAATAAGGCCATTATTCTGTCGGATGACAGGTGGTGTGCTCCAGCTTCTACAGAAGAGGGGAAATGGGATTCTTTTGTTGATTTCTCTTCCGACGGTGGCAAAAGCTGGCAGCGTTCCATGGACTTTCCCCTTGATCGGAGAAAATTTAAAGGAAAAGGCACCATTCAGCCGACGCTCTGGGAATCGGCGCCGGGACACATCCATGCATTGCTTCGGTCAACCTGCGGTGCAATCTTGCGTTCGGATTCCACAGATAACGGCGTGACCTGGTGTGATACCTATGATACCGGCATGCCCAATAACAACAGCGGCTTAGATCTGATTCAGCTGGAAGACGGCCGTCTTCTTCTTGTGCTGAATCCCGTTGGCGTCAATTGGGGCGCACGCACGCCTCTGTCTCTTGCAGTTTCCAGTGACAACGGCGACAGCTGGTCTATTCTTGCGCATCTGGAAGATGCGCCGCAGGACACTGAATTTGAGTTTTCCTATCCCGCTATTGTAAAAACCGCAAAGGGAGTGGCAATCTCCTATACCTACAAACGTGACCGGGTCAGGTGCTGGCAGATCCCTCTGGAAGCCCTGTAACAGAATAATTTCGCGAAACGGGTGCCCGTGCGGCACCGTGTTTTAAATAAAATCAATAAGGAGAATACCATGCTGAAACAAAGATTAATACATCCGGATATTCTGGAAGCATTGGCGGCAGCGGGGCACGGTTCAAAAATCCTGATCACCGACGGCAATTATCCCGCCAGCACCCGGCTGGGAGATAATGCCGGGCTGGTCTATCTCAACTTGGCGCCCGGCATGCTTTCTGTTACCGATGTCCTGAAGGTGATTCTCACTGCCATCCCGGTTGAAGAGGCCGCAGTTATGGAACCGGAGACAGGTCCGGAGCCTTCGATCTTTAATGAGTTTCGCGCACTGCTGCCGGACGTCCCCCTGCAGGCCTATAATCGTTTTGAATTTTATGAAGAAGCCTCCGGCCCTGATACCTGCCTGCAGATTGTGACAGGGGAACAGCGTATCTATGCCAATCTCCTTCTCACAATAGGTGTGGTTGCCTGATTTTGCACAAAAAAAGCCGGCAATGCGCACAGAAGGCATTGCCGGCAGGCAAATCAACGGGGAAGGGTCAGGGGATCAGGGTCGCTTTCTTGATGTAGTCCAGGTTGGGGAAGTTTGTTTTCAGATAGGTATTACCATCCTTGGTAATCATCCCCTGATTGGGTTTTTCGCTGTATTCGGAATTGATCGCCTTGACAATGTCCAGTCCTTCAATGACCTTGCCGAAAGGAGAAAAACCCATGGTGTCCAGACGCTGGTTATTGCCGGTGTTGATAAACAGCTGCGTAGTCCGGCTGTTGGGCCCTGAGGTCGCAAAGGTGATATACCCTTCTTTATTGCTTTCTGTGACCGGATCATCCTTGATACGGTTATTTTTCCATTTGGCGGTAACTGCCGGATCAGCAGCAAGCCCGAACTGAACAACAAAGTTCGGAATTACACGAAAAAAACTGCTATTGTCAAAAAATGCGCTTTGCACTAACTCATAAAATCGGTCTGCTCCAAGAGGTGCCCAGTCACGGTGGCATTCAACAACGAAGTCACCATTGGTACACTCGAACTTTACTTTAAATACATCAGGGGTTTTCACAAGGGTCATATCAGAATCCTTTTGGGTTGAAGAGGAGGCATCGGCATCGGCTTCCGGAGCGGCCTTTTCCTCGGCATAAATCTGGTTCAAACGCAACGCAACCTGGTTGCGGGCGATGTGCTCACTCTCAGGAAGCCGATCCGGAGCACCGATAATACTGATTGTCAGCAACAGTGCGGCGCTCAAAAGCAAGGCCGCGGCAATCCGTTTTTTTCTGGTCATGGCTTTTCCTTTTTCTGCAAACCATTGGTACGGCTGAAAACTATGGTGAATACACCAAAAGAGCAGGCTGTATTCCTGCACATGTGTCCTGTTAACGACAAAAAGCTGCCGCGAGGATACCCCTCATTGTTCAATGAGAAGGGGAACGGCTATCCCTGAACTGAAAAGCATCTTCTGAATAACCTGCAGATGATATTCCGCTCATACACATCGGCGCTGAGAATGCTCAAGTAATCCTACCATTTTCATGAAATTCAGTCAAAAAACACATACTTAGACATCACCGATTTGAGCGCCTTTAGGGATGACTGCATCTTTTAAGACCACTACAATTCCGTCACGGATGGCGAATCCGTCTCCATCGGTGTCTTTCAGCCGCTTGGAACCGCGGATCACCACATTGTCTCCTATCCGGGCATTATGATCGATGATAGCCCGGCTGATCTGGGTGTTTCTGCCTATTCCGATGGGATTTTTAAGCGTTGAACCGGCTTCCTCGAAATAATCAGCGCCCAGCACTACGGAGTTTTTAATGACAGCACCGGGCCTCACAATGCTTCGTATCCCGATGATGGAATCCTCAATCAGTGCCTGCTCGATGCGGGTGCCGCTGCAGAGAATGGCATTTATGGTGGTCGAGCGGTCGATCCGCACTCCGGGCAGCATACGGGCGTGAGTATAAATCACATTGTTCGGATCGTGAAATTGAAAGGGAGGCCGGGAGGAAACCATTGCCATGCTGACATCAAAATAAGAGCGCACGGTTCCGATGTCTTCCCAGAAGCCGTAAAACATGTGTGCAAAAACTTTGTGACTTTTCAGCGAATTGGGCAGCAGTTCTTTTCCAAAATCGACCCATTCGGGATGAGATAAAAGAAGATCTGCAAGCACATGCGCTTTAAAAACATAAATGCCCATGGAAGCCAGATAATCTTTCCCATCCGCCGATAAACCGAAATCATCAAATACCTTAGAAGGGGTAATCAGCGAGTCTAAAAGAGCATCATCCGAAGGCTTTTCAACAAAGCGTCGGATTCCGGCATTTCGGTTCACTTTCATAATGCCGAAGCCTTGTGCTGCTTCACGGCTTACCGGCAGGGCGGCAACGGTGATGTCGGCATCCTTTTCTATATGTGTTTTCAGCAGAGTCCTGTAATCCATGCGGTACAGCTGATCGCCGGAAAGGATCAGAAAATGGGAGGTACGGCTCTGGCTGATATGATACAGGTGCTTCCTGACAGCATCGGCAGTACCTTGAAACCAGTCGCCGGTCTCGTTTGTCTGCTCGGCCGCCAGAATTTCTACGAAGCCGCCGTTAAATTCATCAAATTTATACGCACGGTTAATATGCCGGTTGAGCGAGTGACTGTTAAACTGGGTCAGAACACTGATACGGTTGATGCCTGAATTGATGCAATTACTTAGCGGAATGTCCACGAGCCGGTAGCGTCCGCAGAGAGGTACCGCCGGTTTAGATCTTACCTTTGTTAACGGATACAGCCGGGTTCCCCGCCCACCGCCAAGAACAATCGCACTCGTCGTGTTCAATATTTCCTGCTCAGAAAAAGAGAGTGGTTTTGTCATGATCATACAGCCTCCGGTTTAGAATAAAGCCACTGCGTCGGTAAAAAGATTTTTGGCACGCCAGAAAGAGAACAAAGCAGAAAAGACAGAGAGGGAAAGAAAAGAAAAGAGGGGGAGCAGGTCGGATAAGCAGGGCGCGGATAGCCTTGGCCTGCTATTGCGAAGAGCTTAATTTTTATCACTGTCGACCACTCCCTTGAAGACAGCTTGCTTTTTCAGTGTAATTACAGCACTGGAGTAAGAGCACATGCTGATTGTATCACCTTTGGCGGCGAATACTGTAACATTTGCCCTCATCGTGCAGGACTGGGCGGAGAAACAGAGTGAAAGGAGGAGCCGATGCGCAGGAATTTTTCAGAAAACTGAGGGGCAGCGGCGGCACCGTGAAAAGCGCGTGTCAGAGAGGGAGGATGGCTCGGACTTTTTCAATCTGCCGAACCCGGCGTGGCACTTCTTCAGGAACCAGCCGTTCCGAGGTGCCCAGTGCAATCCAATAGGGTTCCACTTCCAGCGATTGCTCCGGGTGGCGGAACAGATACTCTATCAGCGGCTGCGTTATCATTGCATGCGCAAAAGATTCGTCCGTTGTATAGATGGCATATTTCTGGGTGAATTCGCTCTCTTCAAAAAGCGCTTCATCATAACCGACAATATCGCCGAGAACAGAAAGCATGCTCCGGGGATAGATGCGCAGAAAAGGACAGGTCTTTCCGTGCCGTAATGCGGCGAAACTGGAGTAGTGCCATTTTTTTTCCACGCCCAGCCCGGTGCTGAAAGTGTAATCAAAAACCAGGCGAGAACTGTTCTTATCCTGTCCAATCAGAATGTTGAAGGCATACCGTCCACGACCGCGGCGGTGCTGTGCTAAAAAGGCAAAGCGCTGCGGAATGGCATAACTTCTGTAATAATAGCGGTATCCGTGCTTTTTTGCCGTTTCGATGAAAGCACGGCGAATCAGATACTGATAGTAAAAGTAAAGACTTACACCGAGTATGAGTATGCCGGCCAGAAAAAAAGTGAATAGAATATTTCCAAGTACATCATCCAAGGCGACTATCCAAAGGCGAGGGGGTCACAGGTAACCAGCTGTCTTGTTATAGCACATCGGCAATGGCATTACATAAAGCAGGCATGTTTTTTTCTGTCATTCCGGCAACACTGATCCTTCCGGAACCGACAATATAAATTGCGTAGCGTGTCCGAAGCAGTTCCACCTGATCTTTATTCAGTCCTGAAAAGGAAAACATGCCATGCTGCCTGCGGATAAAGGAGAAGTCCTGTTTAACACCCAGACTCTGCAGTGTATCCACAAAAAGAGCGCGCATTTCATTAATACGTTTGCGCATGCCTGCGACTTCCTCTTCCCACATGCCACGCAAAATATCACTTTCGAGAATGGTGGTAACTACCAGGCTTCCATGGGCAGGGGGATTGGAATAATTGGCGCGTATCGCCTTTTCCACCTGACTGAAGGCACGGGCTCCGCTGTCTGCATCGGCAGCGACAAGGGTCAGTGCGCCTACCCGATCCTGGTAAAGGCCGAAATTCTTTGAATAGGAACTGCAGATAAGCACTTCGGGCAGCTGTTCAGAAAGAAGGCGTACACCGACGGCATCCTCATCCAGTCCGGCGCCAAAACCCTGATAAGCAAAGTCAATCAGCGGAAGAAGAGATTTTTCCCTGATTAACTCGGACATGGTAAGCCACTGTTCCTGACTTAAATCAACACCGCTCGGATTGTGGCAGCAGGCATGCAGCAGCAGCACATCTCCCGGGGCGCTTTCCCCGAGACTTGCCAGCATTCCGTCAAAGTCGATGTCCTTGCTGGCAGGATCATAATAGGTGTAGGCTTTTGTTTCCAGCCCTGCAGCCTCGAAGATAGCGCCGTGGTTTGCCCAGGTGGGATTACTCAGCCAGACACGACCCTTCGGATTCCACCGGTACAGGAAGTCACCTGCAACGCGTAAGGCACCTGTGCCGCCTGGTGTGTTTGCTGTATAGGCGCGACCGTTTTCAGTCACCGAATGGCTTTTGCCGAAAAGAAGTGTCCTGGTGGCGTTGGCAAAAGCAGGGGAGCCGGTGATGGAAAGATAGCTTTTTGTTTCCGCTTCTTCCACAAGAATGCGCTCTGCCCGTTTAACAGATTCCAGCACCGGAGTATTGCCTGCCGCATCTTTATAGACACCGACGCCCAGATTAATCTTATTGGGGTTGCTGTCTTTTTTGAATGCTTCTGTCAGTCCCAGGATGCTGTCGGCAGGTGCCATTTGCAGTGTTTCAAACATGGGGTATATACCTCTCCGAATTGCATAAAGGAATGGCTGATACAGTAAGGAACTGCAGAAGAGCGGCTCCTTCGACGGGGAACGTGCATATCATAAAATAAAAAGGGACGTGTGAGCAAAAGAAGACTCCTCAGGGCCTGAAAATCCAAAGGATCTGGAATCATCAGTCCTGTTTCAGATATAACGTATTATGTTCCGGCAAAAGCCTTTATGAGCGACGGGGCCGGAATTGCTGTTGACTGACGTGTCTGTTTCATTTCAGACAAGGAGATTGTTTTCATGATAAAACATTGCTTTATGCTGGCCGTTGTCCTGATAGGATCTATGATTGCTTCAGCGGATCAGTTTGTTTTTACCTCTGAAGAGCCCATAGACCTGACAGCGCCTCCCTCTGCGGCTGTATGTCATTTTCTTCAGGAGGACTTCAGCCCTTTTCGTGAGGCGTTTGTTCAAAACGGGAAGGCAGTGCTTTTACCGGGGGAGCTGCCTGTCGGCTGGTATAAGGTTGATTTCTTAAATGCCGAGGGTAAACTTCTGGATTGGACGTCTATCGCTGTTTTAATACCCCTGCTGAAAAGACCTTCCCCGCAGACTCCGGTCGCAATTGATGTGGCTCTTTCGTGGGTGCCGCCGCCCGGAGAAGCAAGCTGGCGTTCAGTGGCACGCATGGCGGCGCTTGCGGGTGTGTCCATGGTACGTGACCGTATACTTTGGCGCGACCTTCAGCCGGAGCCCGGGCCACTCGTTGCCTATACAAAATATGACGATACGTCTGTAATTCAAAAAGATGCCGGTCTCGACATTCTTCAGGTGTTCCACGATGTGCCCTACTGGATGTTGGGCTATCCACAGGGTAAAAGACATATCCCTGAAGACCTTCGCCTGGTCTGGCGGTTCTGCCGCGAAGCTTCCGCAAGATATAAAGATACAGTTCAGGCATGGCAGCCCTGGAACGAGGGGAATACACGCACTTTCGGCGGCCACAGCACCGATGAACTGGCGTCCCACCAGAAAGCTGCTTTTTTCGGATTTAAAAACGGCAATCCCGATGCTACCGTATGCTGGGGACCTTATGCAGGTGTTGTTTCCGAGGCACAGTATAAAACAATCTCACTTAATCACGCTGGCGCATACTGTGATGTTTACTCGATGCACAGCTATGACTGGCATTTTGATTATCCCCGCCTCCGGAAATGGGTTTTTGAAGCTGCCGGCGGGAAGCCTGTGTGGGTGAGTGAATCTGATCGGGGCATGAAGTCGGATCCGGAATCAGAACTGGGTGATTTAACCTGGCCTTACGAAAAACTGAAAGCGTCTTTTGTCGTTCAGTCCGTTGCTTCCAGTCTCGCAAGCGGCGTGGCGCGCCATTTTCATTTTGTGCTCCCCTGGTATATGGAACAGAACAACACAGTGCAATTCGGACTGCTCCGAAAAGATGGATCGCCGCGTATGGGCTATGTGGCATATGCTGCTGCAGGGCGTCTTCTTGCGGATGCACACTATCTTGGCCAATGGAAAGATGCTTCTCACTCAACACTTTTTGCTTTCGCATTTCGCTCAAAGCCTCATGGGGAGAGCAGGGATGTGCTTGTCGCCTGGGCAGAAGAGAGAAACGAATGGAAAGACCGCGGCAATGAAAGCGTGCCGCTGCATTTGCCGGATGGTCTGAATGTGGAAAGCGCATGGGATTTTCTGGGAAGGCCTCTGCCTTCAGTAATCCCTGAAACAGCGACGGGAACTCCTGTTTTTCTTGTGTTTTCTGAAGGAGCATTGCAGCAACTGGCGCTGTATAAAGAGCCGTTGCCTGACAGGATTCAATATGAAGAGCCTTGTCCCGTCGTGCTTCAGTTTGTCGCACCGGTAGAGGAGCTTCAGCAATGGACGGCTAACTGGTCTGAAGAACACTATCGCACGGCGCTTCCGGGAAAGCAGCATTGGGAACTGGCAGCATATAATTTCAGCGATCATGCTCTTTCCGGCAGTGTTGCACTCACTGAACTGCCCGCCGGCTGGGCATTGGAGCAAAGCAGCTGGGAAGTGCAGCTGCAGCCCATGGAGCGTCTTGTGCTTCCTCTGAAGGCTGAGATTACAGCAGACGGGCTGCCGGAGCAGGAAGAGCCTTTCCGGCTGGTATTTCGTGGTGATTTTGGTGCGGGGCAGGAAGCACATCTTGCGGTTGCTTTCCGTCCGCCTGCAGAAAAAACAGGAGGGGAGCAGTAAAGATCAGGTTCCGCTGCGCGGTCGGTTGCTCAAATGCTTCAGGTGGTACAGAAACGCCTGGGCCTCCCGGGGCGTGAGTGAATCCACATCCACCTCTTCCAACTCTTTTTCCAGAGGCCCGGGCCCGGTTTCTTCAACAGGAGCAAAGAGGAACATTTGCTGCGCCCCGGACTCTGTGGCACCTGTCGCCGGCCCGCCCGCTTCCAGCGATTCGAGGATTTTGTGTGCCCGCTTCAGGACCTGTCCGGGGAGTCCGGCAAGCTTCGCCACCTGAATGCCATAGCTGTGATCGGCGCCACCGTCTACTACTCTGTACAGAAAGACGATGGAATCGTGCCAGTCGCGCACGGCGACGCTGATATTGCGCGCATGCTCAAGTTTGTCCCCCAACTCTGTCAGTTCATGGTAATGGGTAGCGAAGAGGGTGCGCGCTTTTATGGTGTCGTGGATATATTCCGCTACGGACCAGGCAATACTGATGCCGTCATAAGTGCTGGTGCCTCTGCCTATTTCATCGAGAACAAGGAGGCTGTTTTCGCCCGCACTGTTTAAAATTGCGGCTGTTTCGATCATTTCGACCATAAAGGTACTCTCGCCCCGAACGAGATTGTCCGATGCGCCGACCCGGGTGAAAATGCGGTCAACCAGACCGATGCGCGCCTGTGAGGCTGGCACATAGCTGCCCATCTGTGCCATGAGGCAAATTAATGCCACCTGACGGAGGTAGGTGGATTTTCCCGCCATGTTCGGCCCCGTCATGATCAGCATCCGGGAGCCGTTCTCGCCCAGCCGTGTATCGTTGGGTACAAATTCGCCCTGCTTATTGAGATCTTCCACAACAGGATGCCGTCCGTCCCGTATATGGATTTCTCCGGACAGATCCAATTCAGGACGGCAGTAGTTATGAGTTGCCGCCACTTCCGCCAGTGAAGAGATCAGATCCAGAGATGCAAGAGCATCGGCAGTTTTGCGGATGCGTTCAGACGCAGCAGCGACCTGATTGCGCACCGTGATAAAAATCTCATATTCCAGATCCTGCATTTTTTCCTGCGCTGTAAGGATCTCTTCTTCATGTTTTTTCAGGGCGGGCGTAATATAGCGTTCCGCATTGGCAAGCGTCTGTTTGCGCTGGTAATCATCAGGGACCTGATGCGCCTGCCCCCGGCTCACTTCTATGTAATAACCGAATACGCGGTTGTACCCGACTTTCAGTTTTGCTATCCCCGTACGATCCCGTTCTGCCTGCTGCAGTTTTGCGATCCAGTTTACGCCGCCACGCACCAGATCCCGCAGCCTGTCAAGTTCCTCATGGTATCCTTCACGGATCAGACCGCCCTCGTTCAATGTGAGTGGCGGCTCGTCAGCGATGGCAGTTTCTATAAGGTATGCGATATCTTCCAGCGGATCCAGAGCGGACTGCAAGTCCTGAAGGAGAGGAGACTGAAAACTTTCCGCAATTCTGAGGATTTCCGGAAGCAAAGAGAGTGTGGTGCCCATTGACTTTACGTCTCTTGCATTGCCGGCGCTTGCGGTGATCCTGCCCAGAAGCCGCTCCAGATCGGGCATTCCTTTCAAGGCTTCCCGCAAAGAAAGACGAAGTGTTATTTCATCAAAAAACTCGTTGACCCCATCCAGCCGCTCTTTCAGCGGTTCGAGTTCCGCCAGAGGGTGCAGAATCCAATGGCGGAGTTTCCGTTCGCCCATGCCGGTCAGGGTTTTATCCAGCACGCCCAGAAGCGAGCCCCGTTTCGATTTGTCGTGCATGGTCGCTGTCAACTCAAGATTGCGCTGCGTATTCGTATCCAGAGCGACATATGCAGAGGGGCGCTGATGCCTCGGAAGACCCAGTTGGGGGATCCCTTCCCGCTGTGTTTCTCTGAGATAGGAAATTACAGCGCCTGCGCATCCGAGTGCCGGACCGGATAAAGCCAGTTCACCCAGTCCTTGAAGCGTTTTCAATCGATAATACTGCAGCAGCGTTTCTTTTCCGTAGGCCGGGTCAAATTCATCGGAGGGGCGTCGGGCAAGGGCGGTGTCCGGAAACCTTTTTTTTACTTCCGACCACAGCCCCTCCTGATTCTCATCAGGCAAAAGAATTTCCGCAGGAGTCAGACGCGCAATTTCATCAAAGAGCGTTCCCGATGCTTCAGAAACGCACACAGTCAGAAACTCTCCTGTTGTCATGTCGGCAAAAGCGGCGGCGGCCTCTTCACCGTTAGCGCAAAGAGCGGCAAGGAAATTGTTTTGCCCGTCCTCCAGCAGTTCCGGTTCAAGTACCGTGCCCGGTGTAACGGTTCGAACTACCTGACGTTTGACGATACCTTTCACATCTTTGGGATTTTCCATCTGCTCGCAGATGGATACGGAGCGCCCCAGGCGGACAAGTTTTGCCAGATAGCTGTCCACAGCACGCACCGGTACACCGCACATGGGAATTCGACGCTCCTTTTCCGCCCCGTCTCTGGAGGTCAGCGCCAGATTCAGAAGGGAAGCGGCTTCGAGAGCATCTTCGAAAAAGAGCTCATAAAAATCGCCCATACGAAAAAAAAGAAGCGTATCCGCACTCTCCATTTTTGCCTGTAGATATTGGCGCATGGCGGGTGTGGTGTGGTGTGGGGAGATTTCGCTCAGTTGCATCCATTTTTCAGTCATGACGGGTATTATACCTGTTGAGACTGAACTACATCACCTCAGAGGCCGGGCGGGCAATCCAGCGGTGAACGTGCACGCATGAAAAACATTTAGCCGGAAAGCCTCTCCTCCTGATACAATTTCAGTAAACCGCAAAGGAAACAACATGCGTTACTGCCCCTGTATTCTTATCGCCCTCTGTATGGCCTGGAATGCTGCTGCCTTCAATGAACCTGTCGATCAGGCAGGGCCACTGAAGGCCGTTTTAAACGTCCCGGACGCGATGACCGAAAAGGACAGCTCCCTATCTGGCTCTTTACTGCTGCATTGCGATTATGCTTCAGCAGAAGGCAATTTTACGCTTCGCACTATTGACGGATGGCAGATAGAACCCAGTGAGAAAACAGATTTCTTTTTGAACAAAGGGGAGAGCCGCGAATTTCCCCTGTCGGTTACGGCAGACCCTGACAGTTTCAATGCGATCTATCCAGTTCACGCTTATATAGACTTTAAAACAGAAGAAGGGCAATTTACGCTGCACCCTGTTCAGCTGATCTATACACGATTTGAGGCGGTTCCCAGGCCGGACAGCATATTGCCCTGGCAGCCCTTTGCGCTTAAACACAGCAGGACAAAACTTCTGGCGATCCCTGTTCACCGAATGCGCGTGCAGACAGTCGGGAGAGCGGTCACCATTCTGCCGACCGGATTTTCCGGGACGGAAAGAGCAACGCATGCCGAAATTCTTCCTTATGGGGTTTTGTCGCTTCCTGAGCCGCACGAAACACTTTTTGCCCATCCTCCGTGGAAAGGCGGCGCCCGGGGTTCTGTTATCCGTGAATACTACTTGAATCTTCCTGCCAATTCTCCCATTCGTTTTCAGTCCGCTGTGGCTATAGGAAAGCATAATGAGGGGCAGGAGCCGCCCAGTGACGGCGTCACTTTCAGAGTGCGCCTCGTGCCGGAGAATGCGCCCGAAGATGCCCCGGGTGAAATCTTATGTGAAACCCATACCAGTTCTTTTGTCTGGCAGAATTTATCCTGTGACTTAAGCGCCTATGCCGGGCAGACAGTACGTCTTCTGCTTGAAACGCACCCGGGACAGAATCTGGATACAACCTGCGACAGAGGGCTGTGGGGGGATCCCGAAATCCTGATAAATAAAACGGAAGAAGACGAACTTCCGTATTCATCACAAAAATATTCACTCGGCGCAATTACCATAGAGGGGCACACATCGGAGGTGTTTTTTCAGCCCGGCCGCAGAGGGCTTCTGGATGGCACAATGACTTTTTCCGGCACCGGAGGAGAAGTGTCTTTCCGGGGATTTTCAGTGAAAGTGTTTGGTGAAGAACTGAAAGAAAATCTGGGTGCCAGTACGCTTGCCGCCGTTCAGATTGAAGACAAAAACAACGGTATCCGAATCCGTCATTCTTTTCAGAATCCTCTGGGCGACTTTGAACTGATCGGAGATCTGTCTGTTCCGGAAGGGACAGCGCTTCGGGTTGAATTGCGCATCGGGGCGGCGCCGAGTCCGAAGCCCTGGCTGATTTGCTTGCTCGAACAAGTGGAAACAGGGCCGTGGAATGCCCGGGCAGCGCGGGTGTATGCGGGTATGGGTAATGTCATCTGTAATCCTGAAGCTTTTACACTTGCGCCCGACGGGCATCAGCTGGCAACTTCTTTTGTCGGGTTTGATTTTGAGTCCGGCCTTTCTCTTGTGCAGGCACTGAAAGCGCCGCCGTCCCGCCTGAAAGTATCGCCGAAAGACCGTGTTTATACCCTGGAGGCAGGAGTCGTTGCGGATTATCATTTTCTTCCGGCAGAAAATGTCTGGGCAGCGGTGCGTGCATGGCGTGATATAAACGGTTTGAATGCCGGACGCGGCGTAGAACAGCTGGCAGGGCGTTTCACCTTTGATCTCTGGGGCGGGCGATATGCGCCATCACAGGAAGCGCTTCAAAGAAGCTTTCGCTACGGGCTGACAAACAGCGTCGTAATCTGGCACAGCTGGCAGCGGTACGGGTATGACTATCGGCTGCCCGATATCACGCCGGCAAATCCCAATCTGGGTTCTCTGGAAGAATTTCAAAGCCTGATTCGCACCTGTCAGGAGCAGGGAGCGCTCTTTGCTCCTCATGACAACTACATTGATTTTTACCCCGATGCTGAAGGTTTTACCTACGATGCTGTCGCTTTCCAGAAAAACAGGGAGCCGGTCTGGGCGTGGCTGAATGAAGGCAGGGGAGCGCAGTCCTTTCGCTGGCGCCCCACAGCATTCCGCCCTTTTATGGAAAAGAATATCCGCTGGGTTCGGGATTGGCTGCATCCGGATGCTTATTTTATTGATGTATGGGCAAGTCTGATGCCCTGTGATACGTGGACGCAGGACGGGCAGCTGGAAGACCGTATGTGCTGCCGGAAGGAATGGCAAAGCGCCTTCCATTGGATTCAGGATGCATTGGGCGGCAAGGCGCCCATGATTTCCGAGAGCGGCCATGACCAGCTGGTGGGGTATGTCGACGGTGCGCAGGCGAACCATTTACGGGTGGATGCGGACCCGCCGCCGGGACGGGACTGGGGAAGCACCTGGCGCATACGGTGCAGCGATGCTGAGCGGATTCCCTGGAGCGATATGGCGTATCATGACCGCTTCGTTTATCAGGGGGCAGGATATAACCCCCGGTATTCTGCCGGGTGGCGTCAGGATCTGCATGGCATTTTCAGCGATGATTATATTTCAACCGAAATGCTGACAGGTCATCCTGCCATGACACCGGCAGCATTCAGCCGGGACGGAGTCCGAAAATACTGGCTTTCCAATGATTTCATAACACGTATTGCCCTGAACCCCATGGAATACCATCATTTTGAAGACGATGACATTCACCGGCAGCATATCCGGTACGCCAATGGTGCACAGATCTGGGTTAACCGGGGCGAGAAAGATTGGGACATAAAAGGACATGTTCTGCCGCCTTTCGGTTTTTATGCTGAAGCGGGCGACGCTGCCTGCGCCATAGAAAAGAAGCAGGAGACGCTGGTTGAGTGGAGCCGTGCTCCGGAAAGGCTGTATTTAAATGCCCGGAGAGCTCCTGAAGCCTGCCTGCCTCTGCAGCTGCTTGCAGCGGATATAACGTCTGTCGGCGGCCGCACAATCCAATTATCTTTAAACTGGGATCTCCGGGCGCCTTTGGATCCGGCGATGAGGGTTTTTGTTCATTTTATCGACAGTAAAGACAATATAGCATTTCAGGCGGATCATCCTTTCCCTGCAGAGGCCGCATCGGAGGCGAAAGCTTTTTCCACTGCTGCACAGGCACAGCTGCCTCCTGAATGCCAGACAGGCGATCACTTTGAAATAAGGGTAGGCGTGTTTCAGCCCGGGAAAGGGCAGTGCCTGATGGAGCAGGCGCATCATGAACGCCGCTTTATTGCTGCAGGAACGCTTGTTTTTGAAGGAGAAGAAGGGAAACTGCCCCGGATTTCCTATGCAAAACAGGTGCTCGAAACAGACCCTTATTACCTTCGCATGAACAGAGAGGGAAAGGCGGTTTCCTTTGAGGAGGCTGTGACCGACGGCGCTTTCCGTCTGACCCGGGAGGGGGCGCGCCTTATTCTTCTGCTTCTTCCTGACAGCCCTGCTTTTGACATTTCTCTGAATCTGGAGGCATTGCCCTTTGCTGCGGCAAAGCCCGGCCAAATAACAACTGAGAAACAGGACGGAACCCGGCTGCATGAATCCCTTGAGGAAAGCGGCACAGAACTCAGCCTGCATGTGGCAGCGGATACGTTTGCACTTTATCTGGAATAAAGCGGAACAGAGAAATGGAAAGGAAAAAATAGGAGGGGATGGTGGGCGATGCGGGAATCGAACCTGCGACCTCCACGATGTCAACGTGGCACTCTAACCAACTGAGCTAATCGCCCACAGCACGGAGAGTATAGCAAACATTTTGGTGCTGAATCAAAAGTAAGGAACCGGCAGGATGAGAAGGCTACCCTTCCGCCGTAATGGTGCCTGCCACATCGAGACCCAGTTCACGGCACGCCAGTTCGCGCAGCTTGTATTTCTGGATTTTCCCGTTGGCAGTCAGCGGAAATTCCTGAATAAAGAAGACATATTTGGGCACTTTATACCGGGCAATTCGGGTGCGTGAAAAGTCTCGCACGTCGGCTTCTGTGATGTCAGAGCCGTCTTTCCGGATGATGAAAGCGGCAACCACCTCTCCATATCGCTCATCGGGGACACCTGCAACCTGAACATCCAGAATGCCGGGCATGGTATGCAGAAACTCTTCAATTTCCCGGGGAGAAATGTTCTCGCCGCCCCGGATGATGATGTCTTTGCTTCTCCCGGTAATCCGGTAATACCCGTGTTCATCGACCGTGGCGAGGTCCCCGCTGTGCAGCCAGCCTTCTGCGTCTATGACTGTTGCAGTGGCTTCCGGCATATTGTAATAGCCTTTCATCACATTGTAGCCCCGGCAGCAGAGTTCGCCTTCCTGATTGGTCCCGAGTGTTTCGCTTGTTTCAGGATCAACGATTTTCACTTCCATACCCGGCAGCTGTCTGCCTACAGTACTGACACGGCGCTCTATGGAATCCTCGGTGCTTGTCTGGGTAATTACCGGTGATGCTTCAGTCAGACCGTAGGCAATCGTGATCTGATCGCAGTGCATATCTTTAATGACACGTTTCATGATTTCGATCGGGCAGGGAGAGCCCGCCATGATTCCGGTGCGCAGCGAACTGAGGTCAAACATGGAAAACATGGGATGATTCAGTTCCGCATTGAACATGGTCGGCACGCCGTAAAGAGCCGTGCATTTTTCCTTCTGTACCGCTGCCAGAGTGACGAGAGGATCAAAGGTTTCCACCATGACCAGCGTGCCTCCGTGGGTAAGGGTTGCCATGACGCCCAGCACGATACCGAAGCAGTGAAATAAGGGCACAGGCAGACAGACCCGGTCGGCGTCGGTGAATTGCTGGCGCTCCCCTATATGAAAGCCGTTGTTGAGAATATTCCGGTGTGTCAGCATGACCCCTTTAGGGAATCCGGTGGTGCCCGAAGTGTACTGAATGTTGACTACATCGTCACAGTCCAGTGAGTCACGGACGTCCCGTAGAAATGCGTCGGAACATTGAACACCCATCTGGAACAGCTCAGGCATGCTGTACATACCGCGATGTTTTTCCTGACCCATGAAAAGGACATGTTTCAAATGCGGGAACTCGCTATTGACAAGCATGCCACGGGGACACTGGCGCAGTTCTGGAATAAGAGCGTAAACGGTATCTACATAGCTGACATCACGGAACCCGTCCACAATCGCCAATGCTTTCATATCCGACTGCTTCAGCACATAGGCAAGTTCATGGCTTTTGTAGGACGTGTTGACTGTAATCAGCACAACACCTATCTGGGCAGTGGCAAAGAAAAGCGTGAGCCAGTCGGGTACATTGCGCGCCCAAACGCCCAGATGATCTCCACGGCGGAGCCCAAGCTGCAGCAGTCCTTTGGCAAGCGCTTCGCTTCGCTGTTCAAATTCATTCCAGGAGAAGCGCAGACCCCTGTCGGGATAAATCATAAAGTCCTGAGTGCCGTGCTGGGCTGCCTGTTCACGAAACACAGCACCTATCGTTTTATCTATGACGATCATACAACGCTCCAGAGGGAATTCGTATTCAGTTGTTTTCACTCAGAAGGGCGCATAGACAACAGCGAGAATCCGGGCGCATGCAGTGTCTGCCGCCCGGACTTCATGAGGCACAATGGAATCATAGTAGATGCTGTCGCCCTGTTGCAGTATGTGCGTTTCCCGTCCCAGGGTCACCTGCACCGCTCCGCTCAGAACGAACAGAAACTCTTCACCTTCATGGGAAGAAAGAACGGGGGCTGTGTTCTCCGAGGGGGCCACATCAATGAGGAAAGGTTCCATGTTCCGGTCGTGTTTGGCAGCGCCTAAAGAATAAAAATCGAGCGTACCTGTTTTCTGCGCACCGGATCCTGTGAAGCGGAGAACATCGGCGGCGTTTCCCTGACGAACAATCACGGGACCGGGGATGGATTCCCCGTCAAGAAAAGTGCCGAGACGCACGCCGAGAGCCCTGGCAATTTTCATGAGCGGTGCAAGAGAGGGGAGCAGGTATCCCTCTTCAATATGTGTAAGAAATTCAGCTTCCAGCTGAGAACGCTCGGCAAGGGCCTCAACTGTCAATTGCTGGCTTTCCCGCAAAGATTTAATAACCTGTCCGGGATGATGTTCCTGAGTCATACTGCACTCCATGGCTGATGGGTTGTTTTCATAAATAAGCCGCCGCCCCGAATGCCTGCGTACCTCGGCGATTAGTATAACCAATCACAGCCCGTTGCTGCTACCCGAAGACGTTCACAGACAATCAGTTGTCAGATGGCGGCAGGGAAAACCAGTCCGGGAAGGAAGTAAAAAGATCCTGCACTGTATCTTCCCGAAGCATATCGCGATGTTCCTGTACCAGAGATAAAACATTTTGCCGCAATCCCTCGTTGTCGGGTGATTTCTCCAGAAGGATCTTTAAGTTTTCCAGCGCTTCCTGATATCGGCCTGTTTTTTGCTGTTCAACAGCCAGGCACTGACGATGCCAGGTATTCTCCGGATCGGCATCTACTGATTTCTTGAAATAATCCAAGGCGCCTTCCGTATCTCCACGCTGCAGAGCAATACTGCCCAGACCAAAATACGCCAATTCGTCAAAGCCGCCCACTTCTGTGGCCTTGAGAAAGGATTGTATGGCTTCAGTAAACAACTGCTCTTCCGTCAATTGTTGACCTGAAAGAATATACTCATAGCTGAGGAGTTTAGGGGGATGACAACGCTTCGGATCCTGCATGTTCAATATGTGAAATGCTTGTTGTGCGTTGCTGGCAAGGCGCAGGCAGCGGGCACCTGCCAAAAGGGCATCGCAGCCATGTTCAGCGCTGTCCCTGATGCTTAGATAGATAGCAGTGGCTTCGTCGTAGCGTTTTTCGTTTTCCAGGACGGCGCAATAGCGGCGTACCACTTCCCATTGCGTGCTGTTGGACGCCTGAATATCCTTCCAATACGCCTGTGTGACGCTTTCATCATTTAAACGGTTCAGAATCTCATCTGCCTTATCCAGTACATTTTCATAGTAAGGGTCTTTTTTAAGCACAATGGCATAAGCGTTCAGTGCTTCTTGCCAACGGTAGCTGCGTGCATGGAGATCTCCTGCTTTTGCAGCTGTACTGATAGAATCTGAACCCAGCGATAAAGCCCTTTCAAAGGCAGCCAGCGCATCTTCTTCCTGATCGTGCTGAAGCCGGAACTGTCCGGTCTCCTCAAGTTTTTTGATGGCATAGGCAGCCAAATCAGGATTTACAGACACGAGATCAAGCCACTTTTTCGCATACTCACTTCCGTTCGTATACTGCTTCAGATAAAAATCATAGCGATCATAAAATATACGCTCAAAAGGATAGCGGGCAATTAAGGCTCTGTATTTATTTGCCGTGTTTTCAGCATCACCTGTGAAGAGACAGAGCGCTTCTGCCCAAAAGGCTGGAAGTCTTTTGGTAATAGGCAGCCACCCCTCCGTTGTAGCCAAACTGTCCTGCGCAGAGAAGAGTGCTTCTATAATCACCTTGCCTTCAGATAGTTCCGCAGCCAGTTTTCCTCTTTCCGATTCCGGAAGCATTCTGTTTCCCGAGCCATCCCCAGAAGGAATAGCCGTTTCGTTGATATACCGCTCCAGATCAACAAAAAATTGGTAAGGGAAAGCGGACAGGCGATCTGATGCACTTTTTCCGGGAAGTGTATTTCCGGGCTGACATAGTTCTCTGGAAAAGCTTCCTGAATAAGACTCCACTACGGGATACAAAGAAAAAGCCTGTGTAAAATAAGCCTGAGCCCGCTCTTTTTCTCCAGCCAGCGCCAGCAGGGTGCCCATATAGTAGTAGCCCAGACCGTAATAAGGATGGGAACGAAGGAGGTACCGGGCAAAGGCACCTGCCAGACGGTATTCTTTATTGCGCAAAAAGGAAAAGCCAAGCTGAATATTTGCCTGTGTATAAACAATCGGCCAAAAAGTCTGAGACTTTTGCAGGCCTGCAATGAGAAATTCTTTTTCTTGCTCCGTTTGCACAGAAATTTCAAAGTCAGAGAAAACCTGTTCGTAATCTTCTGTATAAAGGGCATGAATATAAGGACTGGTAAAATGCGGCTCTTGCGAGTCGCTTCTTGTGGCTTTCAGAACACTGATATCGGACCCGCCAGGGAAAGAAATACATGCAACTTCCAATCCGCATTCTTCCAGGGCATTTTCAAGTGTCTGTAAAGGAGAATAACGGGAGTGAATGAAATAAGACAAAAAAAGCGGTTCCGTCAGTATCCAGACAGAAGATTGATTCTTTTCATTTTTTTCTTGATGTTTCAGAAAAGAAACCGCTTGTGAACAGACATCGCCGAAGGAGGTGGCTTGCGCGTGTTGAACCGGAAGATCGTTTAAATAAGTATGTGTGCGGGACAGGGGACCAATGCTCCATTCATCCAGAATCAGATCTCCAGACCTGCAATTTTGACGAATATGTGCTGCGGCTGCTTTCCAGTCAGGACGGGTTCGGTAAGGGAGAAAGATAAGGCATTGATAACCGCATAAAAGAGCGATCAGAAGCAGGAAAATATTGTACAGGCGTTTTTTTTCAAAAGTGCTGATCACGAAGGCGACAGCAATGTAGATCCCGACCACGTTATATGCATCATAACCCGGCCCCGTGAAGGGAAGTCTTGTAACGCCCTGAATGAAAGCCAATATAGTGGTCGGGAAAAAAACGAGCATGAGAAGCAGAGCGATTTTTGAAAAGATCTGTTCGGACCTGCCTGATTGCGGCAGGGTTTCTGGGGCAGGCTTATCCTCCTTTGAGCCGGATTGTGTCTTACATGTCTGGCACGTCTTTTTCTTTAAAACGAAATAGCGGGCGGGAAGCAACAGAAGGCCGGCGATAAGAAACAGAAAAAACAACACATCCATGAGTGGGCGTAATTTCAGTAAAACCTGAAGTCGCGTTGGAAGAATGGCAGCAGGATTAGCCAACCAGACCGGCAGCATGTCAGAGTGGCTGCTTATGACATCCTTTCCAAGTATTAATGCCAGCGTTTCAGTTAATTGAGGGCAGGGAGCCGGGCTTGTGTGATCAACAGAAACATGCGAAACATTCAAAGCAGAAAAAACGAGAAGGGCAGCAATCAACACATAGGGGAGTGTCCAGAAAAAAAATGATCTGAAGTCCCGGCGCAGATAAATATAAATCCCCTGTGGAATCAGAATAAGAATAGAAAAGAGGTGATTAAAGATAAATAAAGTAGTTGCGCTGTAATAAAGCACCCACCAGCGGGTATTTTTTCGGGCAGATGCTAATGCATACTCAAGCGTGAAGACAGAACAGAGCGCAAGAAAAAGCATGAGCCCGTAGGGTCTGAGCTCCTGTGAGTACCAAATCTGTGTAGGGGATAAAGCAAGAAAAAAAGCAGCCGTAATACCGGTGCGACGTGAAAATAGAACAGATCCCCAAAAATAAATCAGTGCAATGGAGGCGCATCCGATCAAAACTGGGAAGATTCGCAACAGCAGAGGATCCAAGCCAACGATCTTCGACCACAAATACAGTGCCACATAAAAGGCTGGTGTACTGGTGTGTTCGGGAATTACAATTTTAAAAGTACTTAAGTAGCGTGATAATTGGCCTGCGGACATGGCTGTATGAGGGAGCCATTCATCAAACCACAGCGATTGATAAGGCAGCCGGTAAATACGGAGCAAGAAACCAATGCCTATTATAAAAACCAGCGGATGCGCCCCTATGTATTTTTTGATGAAGGTTCCGCTCCGGGAACACTTGTTACAAACTGCATAAAAAAAATCAGACATTACGAGTCTCGCACCTGCTCATAATAGAAAGTCGCTCTGTAAAAGATGCAAAGCGAAGGGCATCCCTCCCGACTGACGGCGCAGAAAGTCCGGGGTAGGGCTTGAAAACTGCAGTTATGATAACAAATTTCCTCAGAATTTGCCCGCCAGTTAAAAATCTATCTCACAGAGAGGACAGGTGACAGAAAAATGCATTTTTTAATTTGTGTTTCTTATGGACACGGGCCTCTGCTGCTTATCTGGGAAAAAAAGAGATTCACGACACTTGCCGTGTAGTTGATGCTGCCGGGTTTAAAGAAGGCGTATTCGACAAAAAAAGCGCGAAAAAAAAATACTGATAACGTACCATAGTTTCTGTAAATTATTTGGACAAACGGGGTCATCGTTTGG